>Ga0265296_1000032_pt1 | contig 328823 bp, 347 predicted proteins | sample MunlanPumphouse1_FD_189073 | JGI IMG/M metagenome (GOLD analysis project Ga0265296, IMG submission 189073) | Groundwater microbial communities from a municipal landfill in Southern Ontario, Canada - Pumphouse #1 | ecosystem: Environmental > Aquatic > Deep subsurface > Groundwater | place...
GCACAAATGTCACGCTGGCCGTGTGATTACGGTTCATGGTTACAGCAAGTGATGTTATGGAGCCATAGTTCGCTCCGTTGACCATGAGGTTTCCGACCTTCTGGCCTGCTGCCGGCGTGGCTGTGATCGTCTGAGTAGTTCCCGCAGGAAATGAACCTGTGGCTGGGGAAATTGTGCCGGAACCTGATGTCACTGAAGTAGTGATGGTGTAAGTGGAAGGCACAAATGTCACGCTGGCCGTGTGATTACGGTTCATGGTTACAGCAAGTGATGTTATGGAGCCATAGTTCGCTCCGTTGACCATGAGGTTTCCGACCTTCTGGCCTGCTGCCGGCGTGGCTGTGATTGTCTGAGTAGTTCCCGCAGGAAATGAACCTGTGGCTGGGGAAATTGTGCCGGAACCTGAGGTTACTGAAGTGGTCAGAGTGTATACGTCCGGAATAAATGTTACGCTAACGGTGTAGTTCCTGACCATACTGGGTAACAGCGAAGTTATCGAACCGTAATTGGTTCCGTTGACCATAAGGTCTCCGACCCTCTGTCCTGCCGCAGGTGTAGCTGTAATTATTTGCGTGGTTCCGCCTGGGTAGCTTGTCGTACCTGGAGCAGGGGAGATTGTGCCAGAGCCGGAGGTAATTGAGGTAATGATGTTATAGTACCAGTAATAGCTACTGACAGTATTATCTGCGCTACTGATAATATAAACATCACCCAATAGACTGACTGCTATGCGAGAAGCATTTGTCACGGGAAAATAGCTTAACAAAGAACCGGTCGCATAGTAGATATTCGCGTTTTCAACTACATCCTCGAGAGTAAAGACAAAATCAGACGAACCCACGGCGATATCATTGGTGTCAGAGCCTGTGCTCCATTGCGTAAAAAGAACTCCGTTTGGGTAAAAAATCTGGATGTTTCCCGTTGCATCAGCAATATAGACATCGCCGGATGGGCCAATTGCTATACTTGTCGGATTTATGACTGCCCACTGGGTGATGTATGCGCCGTTTGCGTCAAAAACATTTACGAGGTTTCCCGTTGCATCAGCAACATAGACATCGCCGGATGGGCCAATTGCTATACATGTCGGATTTATGACTGCCCACTGGGTGATCGGATTACCAACTGAATCAAAAACCTGGATCCTGTTGTCGCCTGCGACATAAACATTACAAGCAGAAGCAATTGCTAGACCACTAGGATCTGTAACCGGCCATTGTACCAGAGGATCTCCTCCTTCTACAATACCGTTTCCTGCAATATAAGTTCCGCATGTTGCGCTAGTCGCGACCGCGACCGGATTCGTGAAAGCTGTCTGTCCCTGATACTGTACATCTGCCAGCGCCGCGCCGACGAACAACAACGACAAAACAACCAAGATAAAACTTAAAACTTTCTTCTTCATAACTGCCTCCTTTTTCACATTTTCAGAATTTTTACGGCAAAAACAACCCCTTACTATTTTTCACCTCCCTTTTTATTTTGGATATCAATAACCTCTCCCGCCAATGGCGGGTTTTCTATTGTCAAAGAGCCACCTTTCGCTCCTTTCATCAATATAATATAGTATAATAAAAAGACAGCGCTTGTCAAGCGATTCAGTGCTAAAAAGAAAAATCGAGATTTCACCTCTGTTTTTCTTTTATCTAAAGCCTTATTTTATATTCCCTCCCCAGATATAATTTTCAAAATTCGACGATTGATAGCGTCCGATAAGTCGGCTTTTTTTGAGTCCGGCTTTTTTAGCCAGTTCACGCGAATTTTTTTCATCTGCTAGAAGCGGTTTTTCTTTTGCTTCCAAAGCCGTCTGGCCGGAAAGGACAAAGTCTATTTCTTGTCCTGATCTCTTCGAATAATAACGCAACTCGCCCTTGTGCCGCAGCTGGCAGAAAAGAGAATTTTCAAATTTCGATCCACCGCTTAAGTCAGCCAGAATATTCAAAATTCCATTATCAGAAAAATAAATTTTTTGCGCTTTGACAATTTCCCGATCGGCACTTTTCGTCCAAACTGAAATTCTAGATATAAGATAAGTTTTTTCAAATAATTCAATATAATTGGCAGCCGTGATCCGGCTGACACCAGCCAAGCGCGACAGCTTAGCGTAATCCAAGCGCGTTCCGGCTCTCGCCGCCAACATTTTTACCAGTTCATAAATATTCTTTCCTTTGCGAAAGTCAGTCAGCGTTTTTATATCGATGTCAATATAAGAGCTTACTATATCCTTCAATAGATTCCTTTTTTCCTCATCTGTTTTGGCCAATACTACTTCCGGAAAACCTCCAAATTCGATATATTCTTCATAGAAAGCGCGCAGTCTCTCATATTCTATCGGACTAAATTGCAAATCCAAAAAATCTTCCTCTGTAAAGGATACTTCCTTGAAAGTCAGAAACTCTCCAAAGTCTAAGGGATATAATTCAAATATCCTTTTTCGTCCTGCCATTGATTCGGAAAAAAGATTTTTAAGATAATAAGAACTTGAGCCAGTAATAATAAACTTAATGTCATAATGATCGTAAAGGTATTTAATAACACTGGGAGAATCCGGAACCAATTGAATTTCGTCCAGCGCTATGAGCATTTTTTTATCGGGATTCAGACCCTCCCGTTTCAGCGCAAGTAAAATATTATCGTAATTTTTTTGGGAAAATAATTCGCGATTGTCCACTCGCTGGAAATCAATATACAGCTTGTTTTGCAAACCGGAATTATCCAAAAGCCTCCGAACCAAGGTAGTCTTTCCGGATCGTCTCATCCCGGTGATAACTGTTATCTGTTTGACTATTAAATGCTTTTCTAACTCTGAATAGATTTTTCTCGGGTAAAACATCGCTTTATGCTTTAATTATTACTAAATGATATTACTATTATACATCTAGTATGATTATCTGTCAAGTAGCACCCAACCCTTGCTTTTTAGCCAAGAAAAAACCAGACCTTAAGCCTGGTTTTTTCTTCTACTTAAAGCCCTATTGGATATTCCGATACCCCGTTCCGGCGGGAATTAATTTTCCGATAATGACATTTTCCTTGAGTCCGCGCAGGCGGTCTTCCTTGCCGGCCACGGCCGCGTTGATAAGCACGCGCGCGGTTTCCTGAAAAGACGCCGCCGAAAGGAAAGATTCGGTCGAAAGCGCCACCTTGGTAATACCTAAAAGCAGTTTCTCGCCTTTGCCCGGTTCGCCGCTATTTGCCTTGGCTTTAGCGTTGGTTTCCAGAAATTCATCTTTTTCAACAATATCCCCGACTAAAAGATCAGTGTCGCCTGATTCGGTCACTAAGACCCGGCTGAACATCTGGCGGATGATAACTTCAATGTGCTTGTCATTGATGCCCTCGCCTTGTGACGCATAAATTTCCTGAATTTCCCGGACAATATAGCGATGCACATCTTCCCAGCTCATCGTTTTATATAATTTTTTGAGATCGATGTTGCCTTCATTAAGCTTGGAGCCTTTGCCGACTAAATCGCCTTCGGCGACTTTTAAAGTGCTGCCGGCTGATATTTCATATTCTTCGATTTTTTTGGCTTTATCTTGCGTTTCAATTTTTATAATGATAGTTTTTTCACCGGCGGAAATTTCCACGACCTTGCCGTCGATGTTGGAAATCACCGATTCGCCTTTTGGCGGACGGGCTTCAAAAATTTCTTCTACGCGCGGCAACCCTTGTGTGATATCCGATCCGGCGACGCCTCCGATATGGAAAGTTCTCATCGTCAGCTGTGTTCCCGGCTCACCGATAGCCTGCGCCGCCACAATTCCCACCGCCTGGCCCAGTTCCACCAGATTGCCCCGGCCCAGATCTACGCCATAACATTTTTGGCAGACTCCGCGGGGGGTTTTGCAGGTAATAACCGAGCGGATTCTGGCTTTAGCAATGCCGGCTTTTTCAATTTTCAGCCCTTGCTCCTTAGTAACCACTTCTCCCTTCTCAACCAAAACTTTTCCGGTCTTGGGATCAACCGCGTCTTCAGTGAGCACCCGGCCGATAACCCGGCTCGCGAAGCTCAATCCCAGCCGATCTGAATCTTCGCGATAAATACAGGCGCCGGTCTTGTCCTTGCAGTCCGCTTCGCGCACAATCACATCCTGCGCCACATCCACCAAACGGCGGGTGAGATATCCAGCCGTCGCGGTGCGCAGAGCAGTGTCAGCCATGCCTTTTCTGGCGCCATGAGTGGAAATAAAATATTCCAAAACATTCAAGCCTTCTTTGTAACAGCTTTTGATCGGCAGTTCGATCGTTTCTCCAGTCGGCCCCGCCATCAGTCCCTTCATACCGGCCATCTGCACCACAACTGATTCAGAGCCGCGAGCTTTGGAATAAACCATGGCATAAACCGGACCTTCTTTGTCGATTGAGCCGCGCACCGCGTCAGTAATCTTGTTTTTCGCGCCGTTCCAAATTTCAATGACCTGGCTTTTTCTTTCTTCTTCAGTCAAGAGGCCCAGATTATATTGCTGTTTGATAACTTTTACTTTTTCTTCCGCCTGCTCCATATATTCTTTCTTCTCTTTCGGCACCACCAAATCGCTCATACCCCAGCTGATGCCGGAACGGGTAACCGATTCAAAGCCTAAATCCTTGATGCGGTCGACAAAGAGAGCTGTTTCTGCCTGTCCGCAAACTTCCAGCACTTTGCCCACCAATGTTTTCAGTTCCTTCTTGGTCATTTCTTCATTAATGAAGCGCAATTTTTCCGGAATAATTTCATTCAATTTTATCCGGCCAATGGAAGTTTCCAAAACTTTCCCGTTGCAGAGAACTTTTATCAAGGCGTGGATGTTTACGAGCCCGGCGTCATAGGCCATAATCGCTTCGTCAGTCGAGCCGAACAGCTTTCCCTCGCCTTTGACGCCAGAAGTTATGTGCGTGATGTAGTAGCAGCCCAATACCATATCCAACGACGGCGTCGTAATCGGTTCGCCGCTGGCCGGCTTTAAAAGATTCTTAGTGGAAAGCATCAGATTAGCGCTTTCTTCGCGCGCCCGATCCGTGAGCGGAACATGCACCGCCATCTGGTCGCCGTCAAAGTCAGCGTTGAAAGCGCTACAGACCATCGGATGGATCTGGATGGCCTTGCCTTCAATCAAGACCGGCTGGAAAGCCTGGATGCTCAAACGATGGAGAGTCGGGGCGCGATTGAGCATTACGAAGTGATGCGAAATAATTTCGTCCAGAATTTCGTATGATTCTTCGGACTCCGCTTCTACCATCTTGCCGGCGTTGCGCACATTATACGCCAGCTCCCGTTCGATTAATTTATTGATAATAAAAGGTTTGAAAAGTTCCAGCGCCATTTTCTTCGGCAGTCCGCATTGGTGCAATTTCAGTTTCGGGCCAACGACGATAACCGAGCGGCCGGAATAATCCACGCGCTTGCCCAAAAGGTTCTGGCGGAATCGTCCCTGCTTGCCTTTCAAAGTGTCGGCCAAAGATCGCAAAGCCCGGCGCTGTCCGGTCGAAGCCGTAACGCTCACCTGGCCGCGCCGCGCGCTATTGTCAAACAGCGCGTCCACTGCTTCCTGCAGCATTCTTTTTTCGTTGCGCGCGATAACTTCCGGCGCGCCGATTTCGATCAGTTTTTTGAGGCGATTATTCCTGTTAATAATTCTTCTATATAGATCATTAAGATCCGAAGTAGCAAAACGTCCGCCATCAAGCGCCACCATCGGACGCAGATCCGGCGGAATAATCGGGATAACTACCGGCAGCATCCACTCAAGTTTCAGCCCGGACTTCACAAATCCCTGCAAAAGCTTGATTCTTTTGACGCCTTTCTTGGAATCCGCGGTTTCGTTTTCCGACATTTCTTTTTTAATCCGCGCGATTTCTTTTTCTAAATTCAGGCTTTCCAGAATTTTCCGGACAGCCTCGGCGCCGATGCCCGCCGTGAAAACCTGCCCGTAGCGGGAAGAAAGATTGAAATATTCAACTTCAGAAATAATCTTGAGCCGGTTAATGCCCTTGAGCTCTTCCTTGGCGGTGCGATAAATGTTTTTCAGCTCTTCTGTTTTATTTTCCACCGCCGCCGTGTCGCCCAGCTTGCCAATTTCTTTCTGCTTATTTTTGTATTCCTGCTCCAGCTGCGCCACTGCTTTTTCTCTTTCCTTTTCATCCACCGTCAGAATAATGTAGCTCGAGAAATAAATTACTTTTTCCAAATCCTGCGGACCCATGCCCAGCGCCAAGCCGATTTTGGATGGCACGCCGCGCAAAAACCAAATATGCGAAACCGGCACAGCCAATTTGATGTGGCCCATCCGTTCGCGCCGGACGCTGGATCGCGTCACTTCCACTCCGCACTTGTCGCAAACAATACCTTTATAGCGGATGCGCTTGTATTTTCCGCAGTAGCATTCCCAGTCGCGCGACGGCCCGAAGATTTTTTCGCAGAACAAGCCGTCTTTTTCATACCGCTGGGTGCGATAGTTGATAGTCTCCGGTTTTGTGACTTCGCCGTTCGACCAACCCAAAATTTCTTCGGGGCTGGCAAGTTTCAGTTTCACGCTATTAAAATCACTGACTTTGGTTATTGGATCCATAATCTTTAATTTAAAATTTGAAATTTAAAATTTTAATTTATACCTGGGTCGGCTCTTCTTCTTTTTTAGCTTCTTCATCAGTTTCCTCTTTCTGCACACCCGTCAGTTCCACACTCAATCCCAGACCTTTGAGCTCATTGACCAAAACATTGAAAGAAGTCGGCACATTAGGGCTCTTGATCGGTTCGCCCTTGATGATAGATTCATAGGCTTTGGAACGGCCCATTACATCGTCCGATTTGATGGTGAGCATTTCCTGCAAAGTATAAGCCGCGCCATAACCTTCGAGCGCCCACACTTCCATTTCGCCGAACCTTTGGCCTCCGAACTGCGCTTTGCCTCCGAGCGGCTGCTGCGTGATCAGAGAGTATGGACCGATGGAACGCATATGGATTTTGTCATCCACTAAGTGATGCAATTTCATAATATATTGCACTCCGATGGTTGATTCATTATCAAAATGTTCTCCCGTGCGTCCGTTCACTAATTTTATTTTTCCGGTTTCCGGCAGTCCCGCTTTTTTGAGTTCCGATTTAATCTGATCTTCCGTCACTCCGGAAAGCGCCGGGGAAGCGACTGTATATCCAAGCTTCAGCGCCGCCCAGCCTAAGTGAGTTTCCAAAATTTGTCCGATATTCATACGGCTGGCGATACCCAATGGATTTAAAATCATATCCACCGGAGTTCCGTCCGGCATATATGGCATATCCTCGACCGGAGCCACGCGCGAAATCACGCCCTTGTTGCCGTGCCGTCCGGCCAGCTTGTCACCCACCGAAATCTTTTTGAGTTGCGCGACTGATACCTGAATCTGTTGGATAACGCCGGTTGATAATTTGTCGCCTTGTTCTCTGGAAAATATTTTTATGTCCACGACTTTTCCGTATTCTCCATGCGGGAGATAGAGCGAGCTGTCTTTGACATCTCGGGATTTCTCGCCGAAGATGGCCCGCAGCAGTCTTTCTTCAGAAGTAAGATCGCCCTCGCCTTTCGGAGAAATTTTTCCGCACAAGATATCACCGGACGCCACTTCGGCGCCGATGCGGATAATGCCGGTTTCATCCAAATTTTTGAGCCGCTCTTCGCCGATATTGGGAATATCGCGGGTGATAATTTCCGGTCCGAGCTTGGTGTCGCGCACATCAATGGAAAAATCTTCGATGTGGATCGAACTATAGCGGTCGTCCTGTACCAGTTTTTCCGAAATAATAATCGCGTCTTCAAAGTTGGATCCTTCCCAGGGAATAAAAGCCACCAGCACATTTTGTCCGAGCGACAGTTCGCCGTGATCGGTGGACGCTCCATCCGCCAAGAGTTGCCCTTTTTTGACCTGTTCACCCCGCTTTACGCGCGGCACCTGATTCATAGAAGTAAAGGCGTTGGATTTTACAAAACTTTGCAGGCGGTATTCCCTTTTGAAATAGGGTTTTTTCGCTCCTGAGGGCGCTTCTTCTTTGACAATAATATGGTCACTGTCCACTTCAATAATTTCGCCAGCCTGCCTCGCGATTACAACTTGCCCGGAGTCAGCCGCCGCCTTGTCTTCAATGCCCGTACCCACCAGCGGCGTCTGCGGTTTTACGCAAGACACGGCCTGGCGCTGCATGTTCGATCCCATTAAGGCGCGATTGGCGTCATCGTGTTCCAAAAACGGAATGAGCGAGGTCGCTACGGAAATCATTTGCTTGGCGGAAACATCAACATAGTCAATTTTTTCCGCTTCAATTTCCGCGGCGTTGCCTTTAACGCGGGCTTCGATGATCGCGTCCAGAATATTGCCGTGCTCATCGGTATGGATTCCAGCGTGCGCGATATTTTTGCGGTCTTCCACAGTCGCGTTGATATAATCGATTTCCTTGCTGATCCACGGCTTGATTTTAATTATTTTTACTTTTTTATCTTTAGCGATAACTTCGGCGATTTTTTCATCAATTTTCGCGCCCGCTGCAAAGCCGGCAATTTTTTCATCTAAAATTTTATGGATTAATTTATCTTCTTTATTTTCAATCTCTCGATATACTTTAAGGTATGGAGTTTCCAAAAATCCATATTCATTTATTTTGGCGTAAGTCGCCAAGTGGCCAACCAAGCCGATGTTCGGGCCTTCCGGAGTTTCCACCGGACAGATGCGTCCGTAATGGGAATGATGCACATCGCGCACTTCAAAACCGGCGCGCTCGCGGGTGAGGCCGCCCGGACCCATCGCGCTCAAACGGCGCTTATGTTCCAACTCCGCCAACGGATTCACTTGATCCATAAATTGCGAAAGCTGGGAACTGGAAAAAAATTCTTTGATGGCGGCCGCAATCGGACGGGAATTGATGAGCTGACCCGGCACTACTATTTCAATATCGCAAGTGCTCATACGATCCTTGATGTTGCGCGCCATTCTGGCAAATCCCACGCGCAATTTGTTTTGCACCAATTCGCCCACCGAGCGCACCCGCCTGTTGCCCAGATGATCAATGTCATCCGCGATGGCCGTCGGATCGTTGTTGAGGCGGATAATTTCTTTAATGATAGCAATTAAATCTTCGCGCAAAAGCACGCGATGTTTTTCATCATTAGGAAAATCCATTTCCAATCTTTGGTTCAAGCGATACCGCCCCACCGAACCGAAGTCATATCTTTCAAAATCAAAAAACATCGATTCGATCATCTGGCGGGCGTTGGCTTCGGTCGCCAAATCTCCCGGACGAATTCTTTTATATACTTCTTTATATCCTTCACCCTGATTCTTGGCCGCGTCTTTTTCCAAAGTTTTCGCGATGAATTTTATTTCTCCCTTATCGGCATCTTTGAATAAATCCAAAATCTCTTTGTCAGTGCCATAGCCAAAAGCGCGCAGAAGGGAAGTGATCGGCACTTTGCGCTTGCGGTCAATTTTCACCGAAATGGCTCCGTCAAAATCCGTGTCCAATTCCAGCCAGGCTCCGCGATTCGGAATAATTTTGGCTCCGAAAAGCCTTTTGCCTTTCTGGTATTCCATTGTGAAAAACACCCCCGGACTGCGGATCAGCTGGCTCACCACGACGCGCTCGACGCCGTTGATAACAAATGTTCCCCGGTCGGTCATAATCGGAAAATCTCCCAGATATATTTCCTGCTCCTTGATTTCGCCGGTTTTTTTGATAATCAGTTTTACTTTGCACCGCAGCGGCGCTTCGTAAGAAATATTTTTATTTTTGGCCGTAACTTCGTCGTATTTCGGCTCGTCCAGATAATAGTCGGAAAAGGAAAGTTCCAAATCTTTGCCGGTGAAATCCGTGATCGGGTTTATTTCCGCAAGAAGATCGCGCAAACCTTTTTCCAGAAACCAGTCGTAGGAATTCAATTGCGTCTCAATTAAATTCGGCAGCGACACCATGGAAAAAGATTGGAAGAATTTTCTTTTGGAAAGCGAAGATTCCAAACCAAAGGCATCCTTAACCTTTAGTTCTTTCTGGGTTTTGGACATAAAAATAACACCCATCGTTTTGCTTATTCCGCTGAAATTCTGGGAAACAAGCATTGAGGACGAGTTTTAAGATTAATTTATTTAGTTGTAATTATATGTTGAAGCAAGGTTTTACCCTTATTTTCATATCTCCCCCCATTTGGTTGATATGAAGAAACTTGACAATGTAAATCCATTATACACGGTTTAAAAAATCGCGCAAGTATTAAAATCTCTTTTTTGTCAAATTTTGGGGATTTTTTAATTTTTGGCTTGTTTAAAGGATTTTTTCGTGCTCTACAATCTTCGGAGTTTGTTTTATCCCAAAGTTATCCACACCCGCCCGCATCGCTACGCGAGCAAGCTCGCTTGCGAAGCGTTGCGGGCGGGGCCCTCAATTAACTTTATTTTGATTTCCAATTCCACGCGTTCGCCACCGCCTTGGCAATTCGGCAGGTCGTGAAGTTTTCGCCCAGATCCGATTTCACGGTTATCTTTTTGATATCCAAAGGCATTAATTTATTCCTTTTGATCAACCTATCCATTTCCGGCAGCAATTCCTCCGACAGATGATACTCATCCAAAAACTTATGCGTGTCCAAAACCTTCTTGCTTTTCTGCAAGACAAGTTCAACAGTTCGGTTTTCGATTTTGATAACAATTTGCATATTTCATTATAAACACAAAACCCAAAACAAAACCAGCCCCGAAAGGCTGGCGAAATAATCTTGGTAATTTATTTTTTTTCTAAATGATTTAACTTTGATATATCCACATTTTCAAATCTTATTGTTGATTTTCCGTCCATTTTAAAATCTGTCACCTTAAATCCCAAGCTAATTTTATTCCCTTTAATTCCACCAAATATAATTGTTTTTTTGTCCCAAGCGCTAAGCCATTCTGGGTATGCTGGAAGAAACACATTTTCCAGATCAGAAACAACGACTTCATCACCCTCTTTTATCCCACTTTCTTTAATATTAGATAGTAGCTCAAGCCGTTTTTGATACTTTGGATCTTCCGTAAGCATTTTTTCAGATTCATTAAATCTTTTCATGACTTCTTCATGATTTGTCACGCCCGCAGCTTTTTTAGCTTGTTCTAGTTCTCTGCTGTTTTTTATTTCCAAATCTTCTGCCCCGTCTAAATAAGATGGATGTATAGTAAATTTTTCTTTCATTTTTTTAATTTTAATTGCTTAAAACAAACAAAAGACAGGATTCACCCGTCTTCACTATGCTTCGACGAGGCAAAAGCCCGTCTTTTTATGCTTCTATAGTCCATTATAGCAGGTTTTTGGAAGAAAGTCAACCCCGCACTAACTTTCGCTCAAAGATTTTTTGATTCTCCGTTTTAATTGGCCTAACGCTTGGCCATATTGCTTTAATTGTTTTTCCCTTTCCCAGGCATCATCTTTTGCCAAATAAGCTTCGTAATAAACAAGTTTCCACCCATGATTCTTTGTTGCAAATGATTTACTGTTGTTGTGTTCAAAAAATCTTTTCTTTAAGTTTTTTGTACAGCCATAATATAGCTCGAAATTTTCATTTTTTAGTAGATATACATAAAACATAAATGGAAAGCGAAAGTTAGTGCGGGGTCAAGCCATGGCTAGATTTTTCTTCAGAGATATACCGTTTCTTTTCTCCAATTTTTCCACACGATACACAAGATCATTATTGGTGAAAACATCAACCTTTTTATTGAGATTAGCTTTAATTTCTCCGAGATCAGCTTTAACTTCTTTTATGTCGACCTCCACCCCTCCAATTTTTTGTCCCAAATCTAAAAATTGTTTTTGTGTCATTGTCGCCAGTTGTTCGGCAGAAGCTTCGATTTTTGCCTCGAGTGTTTTCGTAGTTTCATTCGCCGAAGAAATTATTTTTGCTTCCAATGATTTTGTGGTTTCATTCGCGCTAACTTTAATCAACTCGGCAATAGCATCAAGCGTTACCTCTTTTTTTGCATTATTTTGCATATTTTTTATTTTCATCCCTTAATAATTTTTTATCTTTCATTAATTTTAAAACGGGCTTACCGCAATTTGTGCAAATTTCTACATGATTAGAAAAGATACTGCCTAATCCGATGCATATACTTGTTGAATCTTTTTCTATCGTCTTTTTACAAATGTCGCATTTAGTAATTCTCATAAAAGTATTATACTCCTGCCAAATTATGCTGTCAAAAGATGCGGTTTTTAGAGAGTTTTTTAAGCTTTGACGACTTGTATATTCCGGGCCTATACGGCTTCAGACGGACAATATTATTTTTCAAACCAAAATTATCCAGTTTCTTTTTCAGCCCCCTGATGAAATGCTTTTGGTCATATCCTAGGCAGATTATGTCCGGCCTGTATTTTTTTATTACCGCGTATTTATCCCCCATTCCTCCCAGCATTACTTTATCTGCCAGCTGGCTGTCTTTTATAATTTTAACTCTTATTGCTTCTTTATTTATTGGTTTTTGTTTTTTAGTTATCTCAACCGTTTTGTCCCGCGCTACCACTACAATCAGATAATCTCCAAATTTTTTCGCCTGTTTTAAAAAACTCCGGTGTCCCGGATGGAAAATATCAAAGGTCCCAAAAATCATTACTCTTGATTTCACCCCGCACTAACTTTCGATATTATTAAATTATTTTTAATAATATAAAAAGCAACTTAATTATTAGAATCTTTCCCCAAAACACTACCGGTATAAAAAATCGAAAGTTAGTGCGGGGTTCATCAGATTATTTTGCTTTACTCTTTAATTTTATCCCACACAAAATTCCATGGATCATCTTTTCTCCCCGGCGCGATTTGATTGTGCCCTAGAACATATTTTATCGTGTATTTACTACGTAGATATCTCAGTAGATCATTTAGAGCGGTGTATTGTTTATCCGTTGGCTTTTCAGTTTTACTATTGATCACTTCAATGCCGATAGAAAAATTATTGACACCCATACGCCCGTCGGGTGTTTTACTCTCGCCCGCGTGATAGGCGATGTTTTCATCCGCCACCAGCCGATAAATTTTTCCGCCACGGTCAATGATATAGTGCGGAGCAACGCCGTATGATTTATAAATATCCAGAATTTTTTCAAGGCTGAATTGGTCGCCACCCAGTGCATTGTAAGTTGAGTGAATGATGATAGTATCAATTTTCCGCCCGCTGGCTTTTTCATAACCCCAGCCGACTAATCTGTTGATAATATTTATTTTGTCAGTTGGCGCGGGTTTTTCAATTGTTGTTCCTTTTTTATCCTGATTATCAACTGCGGGCAATTTTGCTTCATTGGTATTATTATCTATCTCCTCCGGAGTAGCTGCGTTATTGTTTTCCACAGTTTCACTCTGAATTTCTATTTTCTTAGCGCTTGGATTAGAAAAAAAATAACGCCAACCCAAAAACCCGGCTGTCGAAATGGCCAAAATAATTAAAATAATTTTTATATATTTTTTCTTATTCATTTGAGCGGGATACGAGAATCGAACTCGCGTCTCGACCTTGGGAAGGTCATATATTGCCACTATACTAATCCCGCATATATTTCAGACTAGCAAATTACTCAAGAAAATCAAGCCAGCTATTGACCAAAGCTTCTTTTGAAGATAAACTTTATAAGTAACTATTGGCTATGTAAAAAGCGGGCTTGCCCGCCGAAGCGTAGTGAATCCGCCGTCGCTCTCCTTAGCGGGCCTTGCCCGCCGAAGTCGAGCTATGGCAAGACGAAGGCGGGGCGTTGTGTAATGGTAGCGCGCTTGGTTTGGGACCAAGTAGTCCGAGTTCGAGTCTCGGCGCCCCGACAAAGGTAAGCTAGTATGATTGAACTGATTTACTATGTGTGGTATACTAGTAGTATGAATAAAAGAAAAGAGCGAGCTACACAATTAAGGAAGAAGGGTTATTCGTATGGCATGATTGTTGAGAAATTAGGAATCAGTAAAAGCACATTGAGCTGTTGGTTTAAAGATTTGCCCTTTACTCCAAATAAAAATGTTATTGAAAGAATAAAGCAAGGACCTTTTAAATCTGGACAACTACGACATAATCAGAGGGTTAAAAATACAATAATAATAAAAAAAGCGGCAAAAAAGGAACTTGGAAAAATTTCCAAAAGGGATTTATGGATGTTGGGAATCGGCTTATATATCGGAGAAGGATCGAAAGCATATGAAACAGTTCAGATTATTAATTCAGATCCAGAAGTTATAAAATTGGCAATAAGGTGGTTTAAGTATATTTGTGGTCTGACAAATGATAATATGACTATAACACTACATCTTTATCCAGATAATAATGTAAAAAAATGTATCCAATATTGGAGTAAAACAACAAGGATACCAATAAAGCAATTCAGAAAAGAACATATAGATTTAAGAACCAATAAAACAATCAATAAAAATAGAGCATTGCCTTATGGAACAGCTCGTGTTTCAATCATTAGCAATGGCAATCCAGATTTTGGTGTTAATTTGCATAGAAAAGTAATAGGCTGGATTGAAAGTTCCCTGGGACAAATATAAAATTTAATGAAGCGGGTATAGTATAATGGCTTTTATGCGACCCTTCCAAGGTTGAGATGGGGGTTCGATTCCCCCTACCCGCTCCAGACGGAAAATTGCGATTTTGAAAGCGCCAGCGCCCACTCTTTTTGCGGTTGAAAGCTGGCGTTTTTGTTTTGGAGAGTCCAGTTCGAGCCGATTTTTTGCAAGAAGCTTCGCTTCTCTTCCAAATTTTCAGAATCGATCAAGGAATTGGCTTGATGAGCCGACAAAATGAAATTTCTCATGGGTTCGAGCCAATAATTTCCCTTTCGCCCAAAATCAGCTAACTTTTCTTTCAGGGCTGTTTTTTGATTCAGCAGTTTTTGCTTTTTCTCTTTGTATTCGGCAAGTGTTATCGTGTTCCCCAGTTGCATATCAAGCAGTCGTGAGGCTTTGTTTTTAATTTCCAAGATTTCCTTTTCTATATTTTGGGCGAAAGATTTTGATGATTGGCTGATTTCTTTTTCTTCCTCGTTCAATTTATTCAAAATCGGTTTCAGCCAATCTTGGGGTAAAGCAACTTTTTGAAAAATATCATTGATTTGCGAATTCAAATCTTTTTCATTGACAAAACCCTGTTTGCAATCAGTATTCTTTTTCGTGCAGCGGAAATAACGAAAAACCAAACCGCTTTTCTTTTTGTGTTGTTCGGCTGTGATTGAGCGTCCACATTCTCCGCATTTGAAAATTCCGAGATAACCGAAATTATAGTTTGGTTTTTCTTTTCTCGGCTTTCCGCGATCCAAAAGAACCCGTTGCACTTTTTCAAAAAGTTGCTTGGAAATTATTGGCTCGTGATTGCCTTCATAAATTTCATTTTTGAATTCAAAGAGTCCGTAATAAAAAGGATTTTGCAACATTCTTTGAATTCGAGATAAAGGCAAAATACTTTTTGATCTTCGGCTCATCAAGCCCAAAGAAAGCGCCAATTTTTGGATTTGCTCCAAGGTATATTTTCCTGTGGCATATTCCTCAAAAAGCTTGGCGACAAGTTGCCAATTTTCAGGGTCTTTGAGAATAGTGTGATTTCTAAGTTCATTAGTGTAGCCAATGGGAGCAAATCCAGGATAGACGCCATTTCGGAGCTTCTGGCGCAGTCCTCGCTTAATGTTCTCCGAAAGATTATCAATGTAATATTTGGATTGCCCAAAAGCGATAGACAGCATAAAAAGTCCTTGCGGAGTTTTATCAAACCAAAAAGTGGGGAATTTTAGCATTTCCAATTTTCCAGTATCTAAAAGATTGATTATTTTTCCAGCGTCAACCGCATTTCGAGCAAGTCGGTCGGGATGCCACGCTAAAATTCCCGTGGCTTCACCTTTCTCAATGCCAGAAATCATTTTTTCAAAAACATCACGCCCTGGTTTTTTGGCGGATTTTGTTTCCACAAATTCCTGCACGATGAAAATTCCTTCTTTTTGCGCAAATTCTCGAACTTCGGTTAGTTGCGCTTCAATGGACAAAACTTGTCTTTCCGCTTCATCGGTTGATTTTCTGGCATAGAGAAAATACTTTTTGGTTTGATTTTGCATATTTTTTTGAACACAAAGGAGCAACCCTGTTGGACACAAAATCACAAGCGTGAATTTGTACAGAATTGCTCCTTCGTGGTTACAATATTTTAATGATTGCAACATTAAAACGCTTGTATTGATTTCGTGTCCATCTATATCTTACCATATTTCAAAAAAATGCAAAACGTGCTTTTGGGCAATCAAAATTGGCGCTTTCTTTGTATTCTGAAAATTTGGAATTCCGCCATAGGCGGAAAGGCAAAAAATCGGCTGTTGAATTTCATTCAACTTTGAGCTTCGCTCAAATGAACTGGACTCTCCGAAACAAAAACGCCAGCTTTCAACCGTAAAAAGAGTGGGCGCTGGCGCTTTCAAAATCGCAATTTTCCGTCTGGAGCTGCTTTTACGATCAAGCTCGAACTTTTTTCCAGAAAAACTTTTGAAAAGAGTTTTCGCTCCGCCCCGCTTCCGCCCTGAAATTTTGAAGAAATTCCAGTCCCAAAACCTGAAAATTTCCATTCCTTTTAAAAAGAAAAAACGGCGCGCGCAAAATTTAAAAAAAATGTGGGAAAATTTTCAGTTTTTGCCTGTCCGCCTTTGGAGGAGAGTTCCGAGAATTCGGAACGGCGGAAAGTAGGGCTTCGGGTTTTAACTCTTTTTATATCTTTGGCAGTCCTTGACCCAAGCCCACCCATTCGCGGACGGCACGAAGGAACTCCCGTTAAAAAAAGAGTCACCAATTATTTGATGACCCTTGCAGTTAAAGACTAATTTTATTTTTTTGGAAAGTTTCCAGCCAGACAAAGATATGCTATTGCTAACGTGGAGTTGGCGTAAGTCAGCACATCTTGTATTGGATGGAATTTTTTTAGACCTCTTTGGATATTTCCAGTATTATCCGAATCTTTTATGGCTATAAGCCTGACAGCCCCTAACACACCGCGATATACCAGTTGAGTATTCCCATCAAATCCAACTGTTTGTTCAATAGTTTTAACTATTTTTTCAGCCAGCTTTTCATTTCCTGACATCTGGTAATAAATTGCGAGGAGAGAATTATCCAGCGTGAAATATAAATTGCTTTTTGGATCTCCGCGCAACAGTCCCATTTTATCGTCAAAACAAATTTTCTCTATCGTTTTGACCAATCCTATGGATCGCTTTTTATTAACCAGAGAAAGGCATATCCCCATAAGCAAGTTATTAAACGGATAAAAAAAATCCTTATCCGGCTCATGCCTATAAACTCGGTGGCCCTGACAGTAAAAAGAGCCAATCCTTTGAGTAATGTTTTCGGCCAATTCTTCTGCCTTTTTGTCCTCTCCTAATAAAAAATAAAGAATGGACATAAGCGCATTGTTAGCCGTATAGATAGTCCTCTCTCCAGGTAGAACCTTTTTTTCTTCATGCTGGCTTAGGCCGATCTTGTTGAAAAAAAGTCCATCGCTGTTGAAACCGACATTCTTTTCCAAGCTAACGGCAATTCTTTCGGCGATTTGTTGCCGTCCCGCCAGAAAATTTGCTATAGCAAATGAGCTGTTTTCAAATGTGTCTAGCATTTTTTCACTCGTTCCATCCCTGATTAACCCCGTCTTTTTATCGTAGCCTATTAATTTTTCAACCCCATTAATTAACGCAACTCCTTTACTGAAGTAATGTCTTTTTTGGAAAGCCATGTTTGCACCTCCTAGTTGAATTTCTTCTTATAAACATCTTGGCATTTGCCGATTTCCTTTAACCCATAATACCGAGTTCCTATGGCCACAAAGAATTGGTTAAAATCTTTATAATCAACGAGATTTTCGTCAATCAAAATTTTCTGGACCTCTCCCACAAAATGCTTGTGATTGCCATAGTTTATGATTTTTTTTAAAACAAACTCGATATTTACAGGGCATTGTTCGATTATTGGTGGAGAGTTTTTTGACGAATATTCGAATCTTAACCCAGTTTTTTCAAGCTTGTTTATTTCTTTGCCTGAGAATGTTCCGCAGAAATCAGATTCTTCCAGAATTTTTTCTGTAGGGACATTTAATGAAAACTTTTTTACTTTCCTTATTATTTCATAGGAATACCGTCCAGGCCTCAAAGACACTCCAAATAAAGGAGGAACATTGCATACTGGGGAAACCCAGCCAACGGGTGTTATGTTTTTCCTGTCCCCATGCTCACAAGCGATAAGATAAACCGGATAAGGAAACATTGTTATTGTCGGTTCTTTTGGCTCAATTATTTTTTTCATTTTGTCCTCCGAAATTTTAAATTTTCAAATAACAAGACACTACTGGCATAACAATGAAAGATATATTAAACCAACAACTATGTCAATATGTTGACAAATTTTGACAAAAGTGTATAATAGAATTATGAAAAACCTATTTGTTTTAAGTGAAAACGAAAAAAAGATTTTAGCCAGCCTTTATCGCTTGGAAGATTATTCAGTAGGTAAAATCGCCAAAGATACATTTATTAATCGCACCACACTCTATCCAATTTTGGATAACCTGGTTGAAAAAGGGCTGGTTTCAAAAGTAAAGATAGAGGGGAAAACAATTTTTCAACCAATCTCAACTAGGGATTTCAATAGCTGGGCAAAAAGGAAGGAGACTGAATTTCAAGAGAGTAATGAAAATTTGGAAAATTGGATAGCAGAGCAAAATAAAAGCAAAAAAGTTTCCTTGGTTTCAGAAATAAAGTATTTTGAAGGATTTGATGGAGTAAAAAACTTATACGCTGATACTTGGCGTGAAAATGATGAAAAAACAATTAGAGCAATTACCGATTACAAAAATGCCAAGGATTTCATGAAAAAATATTTTAGCGAAGAATATTTTCCTCAAAGAATAAGACATGGCGTGAAAGTTAAAAACATCATTCCTGAAAGCAAAATTGGTCGGGAATATTTAAAGTCAGCAAAGGAATTCCTCAGAGAAATGAAGTTTGTAAACATTCTGAATGATCTGAATATTGAAATAAATATTTATGATTCAAAAGTTTCAATTGTTGCTTTTGATCCAAAAAATCCCTCAGGGGTTTTGATTAAAAATCAAAAAATAGCTGAAGCGATGAAAAATATCTTTGAATATTTGTGGAAAACTGCCAGATAAATTATTTGTGATTACCCAGCAATTAATAAACTAAACGGGAGTTCTAAACCAACAAATTTGTGCGCACGGGTGGGTGGGGCAAACAAATTTGCACCTTTTAAAAACAAAAATATTTCTTTCCGCTTTCCGCCGTTCCGAATTCTCGGAACTCTCCTCCAAAGGCGGACAGGCAAAAACTGAAAATTTTCCCACATTTTTTTTAAATTTTGCGCGCGCCGTTTTTTCTTTTTAAAAGGAATGGAAATTTTCAGGTTTTGGGACGCCCCGCCTTGGCGGGGCGGGCGGAAAGCGGGGCGGAGGGAAACCAAAAACTTTCTTCAAAAGTTTTCTTGGAAAAAAGTTCGAGCTTGATCATAAAAGCAGCTCAAAGTTAAAAACATGGCTATTTGAGTAGTTGTTTTTTGTTTATGTAGCCAACTATTGACAATTTATAAAAATCCATGCTAATGTGAAACATCGATTGGAAAGTACCTGAAAAAATCAGAGCTAAAAAGCTTGAACAATAAACGAAGGGAGGGATTTCGAAATGTCTATAGTTAAGGATGTCGTGATGGTTATTAAAACTAAAGATGGGAGATTAATCGGTCCATTTTATGCTTCTAACGAAAATGTGGAGGCATACAGAGACAAAAAAGAACCCGGAGCAATTATAAGAATTTTCAAAGAGCCCACTAAATAGTTTCATTAACAAAAAGATTTAGTCAAAACGATTTTTTATCCAAGTTTATCAAAAAATAAAAGGAGATAAAAATGTCTGGAATAAAAACAGAGGAGATGGAAGAAACATTCCGTAAACTGGTAAGCGAGAAACTGGGCATAGATTTTATTTCTCGCAATTCAAGCCCTTGCTTTCTGATCAGCATCAAAGCATATCCCAATAGGGCAGTATCAAATGACGAGTTGCTTCGTTGTTTGGATAGTTGTTTCAAAACGACAGAATTCGAACCGGACTTAACTTCTATGAAATCTGATGATGATCTCATCTCAATCAAGATGGAAAGGGGGGATGAAAAGTTTATAGTAGGCATAGTCAATGCCACAGAACCTGCCCCAAGAATCATGATAACAGTACTAAGGATGTGATAAAGTCGAATGCTTTATCTATCTCCGCGCCGCCCGGCTAAAGGCGGCTTTTTTTATTTTCCCCATAACAAAATCCCTCCGAGATGATCTGGAAGGGATTTTGTTTCTATCTCTTGATATACAAAAATTTAATACTTCGAGAAGATAGTCCCCAGTTAAATGCGGCACAGCCGCACCGCTTCGCGGTATTTAACGGGGTAAATTATTTAACCGCTTCCTTGAGCGCTTTGCCGGCGGTAAATTTCGGAATGCTCATCGCCGGAATTTGGATTTTAGCCTTGGTCTGCGGATTGATGCCCGCGCGAGCCGCGCGCTTGGAAAGACGGAAGGTTCCAAACCCGGTGAGCGTTACTTTGTTGTCAGCTTTGATGGACTTGGTGATTTCTTCCGTCAGATCATCAATCACAATTTCCACATCCTTTTTGGACATGTCATTTTTCTTGGAAATCGCGTCTACTAGCGCGTCTTTGTTTATATTTGCCATGTTTGTCACCTGCCTTTCTAGCTTATTATGATAGAATTTTGTGTTTATATTTTAATATTTTGCTTGAAATAAAGCAAATCAACTAGCGGGCAATTTCAATCGCCCGAGTCTCCCTGATAACATTTACTTTTATCTCACCGGGATATTTCAATTCCTTTTCAATCTTGTCGGCAATCGCGCGGGATAATTTAATAGCGCCTAAATCATCAATTTTTTCCGGTTTCACAAAAACCCTGATTTCCCGCCCGGCCTGAATGGCATAAGTTTTTTCCACTTCCGGGAATGAGTTGGCGACTGCTTCCAATTCAGAAAGCCTTTTCAAATAATTTTCCAGCGTATCTTTGCGGGCGCCCGGCCGGCTGGCTGAAATCGCGTCCGCCGCCGCGATAATCATCGACTCCGGACTTTCAAATGGATAATCCTCGTGATGGGCGCGCATCGCGGTAATAATGGCTTTGTCCATTCCGAATTTTTCTAGTATCTTGATGCCAATTTCCACATGCGTTCCCTGCACTTCGTGATCTACTGCTTTGCCGATATCGTGCAAGAGTCCGGCCTTTTTGGCCAGCGCCACATCCGCGCCCAGCTCGGCCGCGAGAGCTCCCGAGAGATGCGCTACTTCCAAAGAATGGAGCAAAGCGTTTTGGCCATAGCTTGTCCGGTATCGCAGTCTGCCTAAAATCTGCACCAGTTTCGGATCGAGTCCGGCAATGCCGACATCGTAGGCTGCCGCTTCGCCGGCTTCTTTTATTTTTTTGCCGATTTCATTTTTAGCGTATTCCACTGCTTCTTCGATGCGCGTCGGATGAATGCGCCCGTCGGCAATCAGTTTTTCAATGGCGATGCGCGCGATTTCTCTGCGTATCGGATCAAAACCGGAAATTACAATCGCTTCCGGCGTATCGTCCACAATAATTTCAATGCCGGTCATTTTTTCCAGCGCCTTGATATTCCTGCCTTCGCGCCCGATAATCCGGCCCTTGATTTCATCCGAGGAAATGCTGACTGTGCTGGTGGTCGTGTCCGCCGCGTGCGAGCCGGCATATTTCTGGATCGCCTGAATCATAATATTTTTGGCTTCTTTCTCGATTTCCTCCTGGCCCTGCTGTTCCAAAAATTTCATCCGCTTGGCAATCAAATCGCGATTTTCTTCTTCCGTGAGCTGGAGCAAAACTTTCTTCGCCGCTTCCTTGGAAAGGCCGGCGATTTTTTCCAACCGCTTGAGTTCCTGCTTTCTAGTTTCTTCGGCTTCTCTCCTGATTTCCCGGATCTCTTCCGCTTTCTTTTCCAGGATTACGCGCGCGCGGTCAATCTCCTCCATTTTTTGGTCGAGGCTTTCTTCCCTTTTGCCAAGACGATCCTCATGGCGCAATATTTGATTTTCCCTTTCTAATTCTTTCTTCTTAGCCTCTTCCAGAATGGAAACAGCTTTGTTTTTTGACTCTAAAACTATTTCCTGTGATTTTTTTTCGGCCTCCTCGACAAGTTTATTAGCTTTGCCTTCGGCCGTGGATAACTGTTTTTTAGCAATGGTCTGCCGCGCGACATAGCCGAGCACCGCTCCCGCGGACAAGCTTAAAAATCCAATTATAAGAATGGTTAAACTCACTTCCATATGTTTTTGTCCTATTCAATTGATAAATCATATTTTATGGGGGCTAGTAACTTGTAACTGGTAACTCGTAAATTGTGTTCAAAAATATGTTTACTTGTTACTGATTACTGGTTACTGAAAAATGCTTTATTTATCAACAAATTAGATTAAATTTAATAGTTGCTTACCCTCCCAGCTTATTATAATTAAATAATTTTGTCAAAGCGGTATAAAAATGATAGAATTAAACTAATAAATCCCTTTATTTATTTTTTTATGTATAAACCGGTAGTCTTGGTTGTGCTGGATGGTTGGGGGCTGGGCAAAGCCGACAAAGGCAACGCCATTGCCGAGGCAAAACTTCCGACCATCGACAAGCTGAATAAATTTTATCCGCACACGGCGCTTCAAGCATCCGGTGTTTCCGTCGGCCTGCCGTGGGGCGAGTGCGGCAACAGCGAAGTCGGCCACATCACGCTGGGCGCGGGGAAAATAATTTACCAGAATATGCCCCGCATCACCATGGCTATCCAAAGCGGTGAATTTTTCAAAAATACAGAATTTCTAAAAGCGGTTGAGCACGCCCAAAAAACCGGCGGAGATCTGCATCTGATGGGACTTATCGGCAAAGGCGGCGTCCACTCGTATATGGACCATCTCTATGCCCTGCTCGAATTCGCTAAAAACCAAAAAGTGGAAAGATTATTTTTGCATATTTTTACCGATGGCCGCGATTCGCCCCCCAATTCCGGCGCCGAGTCGGTGATGGAAATTCAAAAAAGACTCAAGCGGGCAGGCGTGGGAAAAATTGCCACGGTTTGCGGAAGATATTTCGCGATGGACAGAAACAATAACTGGGACCGCGTTCAAAAAGCTTATGATCTGATGACAAAAGGCATAGGAGAAAAAATTGCCGATCCGGCGGAATACATGCGCGCGTCATATATGAAAGAAAAGTTTGATGAATATATGGAACCGGCCGTGGTTGTGGAAAACGGCCAACCAATCGCGCTCATCAAAAAGGGCGACTCGGTGGTTTTTTTCAACTTCCGCGAAGACCGGGCGCGGCAAATTACCAAAGCTTTCGCGCTGCCGGGATTTTCCAAATTCAAACGGGATCAAATCAAGGATCTTTATTTCGTGACAATGACCCAATACGAAGATAATCTGCCGGTGAAAGTCGCTTTTCCGCCGGCCGGAGTCAAGGAATCATTGGGAACGATTTTAAGCAAAAATAATCTGGCGCAGCTGCGCATCGCGGAGACGGAAAAATTCGCCCATGTCACTTATTTTTTCAACGGCGGAGCGGAAGACGCTTTTCCCGGAGAAGACCGGATTATCGTCCCTTCTAAGGCGACGGAGAGTTTCGATAAAGTTCCGGAAATGAGCGCCGGAGAAATTACGGAAAAAGTTATCGAGGCGGTAAACAAAGAAAAATATGCTTTTATTCTTTTGAATTACGCCAATGCCGATATCGTCGCCCACACGGCCAATGAAAAAGCCACTATTAAAGCGGTGGAATTTGTGGATAAATGCCTGGGGGAACTGATTACCGCGGTGCTGGCTAAAAGCGGGTGCCTCATCATTACCGCCGATCACGGCAACGCCGAAGAATTGATTAATAATTTGAACGGCGAAAGAGACACTGAACATTCCATCAATCCGGTTCCGGTTTGGTTTATCACCAGTGAAAATCACCGCAAAACCCCGTTCCCACAATCCAAGGATAATGACAACCCCGAAGCCGCCGGTCTCTTGAGCGACATTGCGCCTACCATACTTGAACTCCTGAAACTAAAACAGCCGGAAGAAATGACCGGCGAAAGTTTGTTGCCTATGCTGAAATAAAAAACCAGCCTCTTCGGGTCGGCAAAATTCAGATCTACTGAGATATCTATGTAGATCTTTTTTATTTCTCGACTATCTTCTCAACTTTTTTCGCTTCTTATAATATTTTTTTAGTCTTCTTTACTTTTTATTCCTAATTCCTTTCAATAACTTTTTATCTTCAGAATTAACTCTCCTCTTCAACTTCTTGGCGTCTTCTTCAACCGGAAGTTCTTCCGGCCTTATTCCTCTTTTCAGCAATAGATTCCTAATATCACTGTTATTATTTTCGTGCTCATTGGCAATTTGTTGTTGACCTCTGACCCCATTGTCTTTTTTTAGATTAAAAACGGTAATTTCGTTTGCGAAATCCTTTGCCTTTATAGTTATGGTGGGCAAAAAATCAGCCAGTGATCTATTTTTTGGCACTCCCAATCTTTCCTTCATTTCACTTGTTGAATGTCCCCCAAACAGTGCTTTATCACCCCTGCTTCTTATTAGCGCGAATCCAAGGCTATCCACACCCCTTTCATAAATAACACCGGATAATTCTTTCTCGGATAAACTAAGTTTTTCTCTAACTTGTAACCTTTCCCATTCGCCAATTCTTTTTTCGATTACTTCTTGCTTTCTGGTTTGTATGGCAAAATAGCTCATAGCAAAGGCAACCGGTTCTTTTGAAGGATTTCCGTTCTGCGCGATAAGATAACACGCGTAGCGAGACAATATTATGTCATCAATTTCTTTTATGCCGCCGTTTGGCATTTTAATACTTCTCACGGAACCGGCAAAATGATCGTCAGTTTTCCCGCCTGCTTTATCGCATGCGATTTTCGCCTTTTCAATCACCTTAACGAAATTTTCCCACTTTGAATAATCCAGTAATCTTTGTAAATCCCTTGCGAACCAAAATTCCATATTTTCGGTCTTGTATGCGTAATCGTCGAATTGATCCATGTATGATTTCACTATTTCTGTTTTCATATTTATTGTTTAATCCGCCTCTTGGATGTTTTCCCGGCATCAGGAAGACATCTAAAATGGCTTTTTTAAGATTTAATTATCTACAGTGATATTGTATCACTATTTTACAATCTTGTCTACTCCCAGCCTGTGGATAACTTTTAAAGCAAGTAAAAACCAGCTCTTGCGAGCTGGAAAAAGTTATTTTCCATAAAAAAATGGGCGAGAGTGGAATTCTCTCGCCCACCATAGGAACTTGATGGGAAATTATCTTGGGGGCTGAATTCGATAGAGGGTTTTATTTAAGCGATTGCAAGCATCCTTCATGCTCTGTAGGTAATTCTTACGCTCTTCTATACACCTCTCCATCTGGCGCGACAGGTAGTCAAAGACTTTAAGGATGACCTCGTTCCAATCGACCTTCCACATATGGGCTTGGGACAATGCGTTTTGTAGCTTTTCTTTGTCAAAGATTTCAAATCTTGATTCTTTGGCGACTTCATCTCGGCCACCAGTCCAACGACAGAGTTTGGTGTCGCCCACTGGACGATCATATACGGCTGACCAGATAAGAATCTCTCCGTCCTCAGTCAAAAGTACGGATTTTCTTGTAGAGACTGTCTCCACATCACCTTCTTCAAGAACTTGAATCTCCACGGCCTTAGCGCGTTCCGACTTCCCCTCGGGAAACTTCACCAGAGCGATGTCTGTCCGACGCGTAGCACACCCTGGCAGATTGCCCACATTGAGCAACTCGACCAGTGGCCTGAAACATGGCAGATATTTAAACTGCGACTTTAATCTACCAATGACTTCCTCGAAAACTCCAGCCATGTCCAATTTGTAAGCCAAAACTTTGGGCGTAATACCCAATACATACTCCTCCAAACTTAAGTCTTTTCCCGTGAGATTGATGGACGAATCCATTGCCAATCCCTCCTTTCTTTTTTCAGAATTGGTTTATTCCAACTCTGTGCTATCTGACTCAAGTCTATCTTGAAAGATTTAGTTGTCAATAATTTTGCAAAAACAGAAACCCAGCCCATCACCGAGTTGGAGTTCTTGCTTTTTCTATAAATCTATTTCTTACTCCGATAATCCCTGATCACAATCCCGCCCGGGATTCTTTTCACATTCACCTTCTGTTTTTCGCGCCAGCCGAGGTCGCGGATTCACCCTGTTAAATTGCTACGCACCGACAAAGTCGGATTTAACAGGGTAAATTTCGATGGGAATCGTAAGACCATAACTCGCTCCACCGGCCATTTTGGTAATTTTCCTGATATTTTTTTCTTCCAATTTTCTTCTTGTCTGCATTGGTTTTGATTTTAATAATTAATCTACTGAGATATCTACTGAGATACTTGTCCCGCTATGAAATATTACTTAATAATCCTATCCACAATCCCATACTTCTTGGCTTCGTCGGCGCTCATAAAGTAGTCCCGTTCGGCGTCTTTTTCCACTTTGGAAACCGGCTGGCCGGTGTGCTTGGCCATAATTTCATTGAGTTTCTGTTTGATTTTTAAAATATGGTTGGCGTGAATCGCCACATCCGTCGCTTGCCCTTCCGCCCCGCCCATTACTTGGTGGATTAAAACTTCGCCGTTGGGAAGAATATTCCGCTTGCCCTTAGCGCCGGCTGAAAGCAAAAGCGCCGCCGCCGAAGCCGCCATACCGATGCAAATCGTCGACACATCCGCTTTCACATGCTGCATCGTATCATAAATCGCCAGCGCCGCTGTCACCGATCCGCCGGGTGAATTGATATAAATTTTGATGTCTTCTTTGTTGTTCTGCGAATCTAAAAATAGAAGCTGCGCGATTGTGCTATTGGCTGACAAATCATCAATCGGCCCGCCCAAAAAGATAATCCGGTCTTTCAAAAGCCGGGAATAAATATCATAGGCCCGCTCGCCATAAGTGGTTTTTTCGATGACGGTCGGAATTAGATATTGATTTTTCACCCCGTTAGAAATTTCCATTTGTTTTTATCCCGCCGTGAAATTCAACTTGAATTTCTAACGGGGTTCATAGATTTATTAAATTTTATAATTTCTCTAAAAACTCAAATACCTTCTCATTCTCGAGCATTCCCTTCACATGATTATACAATCTTTCCATATCAATATTCTTCTCGAGATTTTTGACATTCTTATAATATTGCATCGTCTTGTTCATTTCCGCTTCAATTTCAATTGAGTCGGCGGCAATCTCTTCCAGTTTGGCGATTTCTTTGAGCAGGAGCGCGGACTTCACTCTTTTTTCCGCCATCGGTTCCCAGTCTTTTTCCAGTTCTTTTTTGTCTTTCTTTAATTTCTCAAGATATTGATCCAGGCTCATACCCATCGGCGCCAAATTTTGCTCGAATTCATGCATCATCTGATGGATTTCGCCGCGCGCCAGAATTTCCGGCAATTCAATTTCCGAATTTTCAATAATTTTTTCAATAAAATCGTTTCTTTTCTGTTCTTTTATTTTCGCCAACCACTCTTCTGTCATACCTTCTTGGATATTTTTTTTGAGAGCCGCGAGATCTTCAAAAGTTCCCAAAGATTTGGCAAACTCATCATTGAGTTCCGGCACCTGCCGTTCCTGCACCAGATTCATTTTTACTTTGAACAACGCCAGCTTTCCGGCCAAATCTTTTTTGTGATAATCCGCGGGGAAGTTGAGCTCGAATTCTTTCTCTTCGCCCTCTTGCATTCCGATGATATTGTCTTCAAATCCAGGAATGAACACTCCGCGGCCAATAATCAGCGGATGATTTTTGCTCGTTCCGCCTTCAATTGGAACACCGCCGGCCAAAACCGTAAAATCAATTTCCACGCTGTCATTGGTTTTGGCCGCGCGCCTCGCTGTTACCAATTTTACTCGAGAGTTAGCCAGTTTTTCCATTTCCAGTTCAATTTCATCATTGTTCACTTCCGCCTTCTTTTCTTTCTGTTCCGCGTTCACTTTTTTGATCGCTTTTTTATATTTATCGGCGAGCTTCACCTCCGGCATCACCGCCACTTGCGCTTTGAAAATAAAATCCTTATTCTCTTCCAGTTTTTCAATGACGATTTCCGGCTGGCCGATGACTTCCAGTTTTTCCTTCGTCACAAAATCAGTGTAGGCTTTCTGCACCGCCTTTTCCGCCGCGGCGTTCAAAATAATGCCTTTGCCGACTTTTTGCTCGACAATATTTCTCGGCGCTTTGCCCGGCCGAAACCCGGGGATTTTTATTTCCTTTGAAACTTCCTCTGCCGCCTGGTCCAGATATTTTCCCCAATCCGCCCACGCGACAGTCAATTCAAATTCAATTTTAGATTTTGGTAATTTCTTTATCATATATTTTAATCCTAGAGCCGAGCTCTAAAAATCTCCAAGAGCTCGGCTCTAGGAAAATTTTTAGACCAGCATTCCAACAATTAACAACGCCACAATATTCAAAATCTTGATCATCGGATTGATCGCCGGTCCCGCCGTATCCTTATAAGGATCGCCGACTGTGTCGCCGGTGACCGCCGCCTGATGCGCGAATGATCCTTTGCCGCCGAAATTTCCGTCTTCAATATATTTTTTGGCATTGTCCCACGCGCCGCCGCCGCTCGTCATGGAAATCGCCACAAATATTCCTGTGATAATTGCTCCTACCAAAAGTCCGCCGAGAGCCTCGATGCCCAAAATAAATCCGACTAAAATTGGAGCCAGAACCGGAATCAGCGCCGGCACAATCATTTCACGAATGGCCGCCTTAGTCACAATGTCCACCGTTCTTCCATAATCCGGTTTTTCTGTGCCGGCCATAATGCCAGGTTTAGTTTTGAACTGATAACGCACCTCTTCCACAACCGCGCCGGCCGCTTTGCCCACCGCCTGCATCGACAGCGCGCCGAAATAATATGGCAACAGTCCACCAAGAAACAGCCCGGCCAAAACTTTCGGATCATTAATCAAAAACTGGATTGTGGCCGGAAGGCTATGCGTAAAATCACCAAACAACACCAGAGCCGCGAGCGCCGCCGAAGCAATCGCATAACCCTTAGTCACGGCCTTAGTCGTGTTCCCAACCGCGTCCAATGGATCAGTAATGTTTCTCACATCTTCGCCCATCTCTGCCATTTCCGCGATCCCGCCCGCGTTGTCCGTAATCGGCCCGTATGAATCAATGGCCACAATTATTCCCGCCATCGAAAGCATGGCCATCGCCGCGATGGAAACGCCATAAAGTCCGGCGAGACTATAAGCGCCGAGAATTGCCGCCACAATCACCAGCACCGGCCAAGCTGTGGATTTCATGGAAACCGCCAGACCCGTGATAATATTTGTTCCATGTCCAGTCTGCGAAGCTTTGGCGATATCTTTCACTGGTTTATATTTCGTTGAAGTGAAATATTCCGTAATCACCACCATCGCCGCAGTAACTGCCAAACCAATGAGCGAGGCTAAATAAATATTTATAACTGAATATTTTCCATTGCCTTCCATTAAAATTTTAGTCGCCGGATAAAAAGCAATAGCCGCCAAAACTCCTGAAACAATCAAACCCTTATAAAGAGCGCCCATAATATTTTTAGAAGAACCGAGTTTCACAAAAAAAGTTCCAATGACCGAAGTGATGATGGAAATCGCGCCCAGAACCAAAGGAAACATAATGGCATTGGGAAAATTGGCCAACAACAATGAGCCCAAAATCATAGTTGCGATGGAAGTCACCGCGTATGTTTCAAAAAGATCAGCTGCCATGCCCGCGCAGTCGCCTACATTGTCGCCTACATTGTCGGCGATTACTGCCGGATTGCGCGGATCATCCTCCGGAATGCCGGCTTCCACCTTGCCGACCAAGTCCGCGCCAACATCTGCCGCCTTGGTAAAAATTCCTCCGCCCAAGCGCGCGAAAATTGAAATCAAACTGCCGCCGAAGCCCAGTCCGATGAGCGCGTGAATGTCTTTAGTAATAAAATAAAATCCGGCGGTGCCCAAAAGGCCCAGCCCCACCACCAGAAGTCCGGTAATGCTGCCGCCCTGAAAAGCCACCGTGAGCGCTTTTTGCATTCCCCCGCGCGCCGCTTCAGCTGTCCGCACATTGGCGCGCACGGAAACATGCATGCCGATATAGCCGGTCAGCGCTGAAAGAAAAGCTCCCAGCAAAAACGCAATCGCTGTCATCCAGCCCAAGCTTGGAACCAGACCGATAATAATAAAGAGAGCTGCTGCCACTGCTGCCACCGTTTTATATTGCCGGTTAAGATAGGCTTTGGCTCCTTCCTGAATCGCTTTGGCGATTTCTTGCATTTTTGCGTTGCCCGCGCTTTGGCGCAAAACAATTTCCGCGAGAATTATTCCATAGACGATGGCGAGCGTGGCTCCGCCGAGGACAAACAATATAATCATAGATTTTATATAATTAATTAGTTTTTAAAAAAATTATAAAGCGAGGATATTTTTTATTTTTTACATTGTTTTCTTCCTGAAAAAGATTATAAATTGTACGGAAAACTCCTGTAAAAAATAAAAAGATATCCGAACTTTTATTGTTTAGTATTATTCTTTTTCTTTCTTCTTAGTAGCCTTCTTTTTGCTCTTTTTTTCTTCAACTACTTCTTCAGTTTTTACTTCAATTTCTTCTTCTTTTTTCACTTCCAAAGTTTCTTCCGCTCCCGCTAAAGCTTCTTCCGCTTTCACAACTTCTCCCGCCAGAAGCGCTGCACCCGCCAGCATTTCTGAGCGAAGCTCTGCGGGCTGGTCTGCTGCGGGCTGGCCGCCCGCTTTTACTCCCATAATATCAATCTTCCAGCCGGTCAGCTTGGCCGCCAGCCGCACATTTTGCCCGCGCTTCCCAATTGCCAAAGACAGCTGGTCTTCCGGCACGCTCACAATTGCTTCATTTTGCGATTCCTTTATGTCCACTCGCAAAACCTTGGCCGGCGACAGTGAGGACGCGATAAATTTCGCCACATCGTCGTTCCAAAGGATAATATCGATTTTTTCCCCGCTCAATTCTTCGATTACCGTCTGCACCCGCGTGCCTTTCTGTCCCACGCACGATCCGATTGGATCAATGCCATCTTCAGAAGAAGACACGGCAATTTTAGTCCGCTCTCCCGCTTCGCGCGCGATAGCTTTGATTTCTACTGTGCCCGCGAAAATTTCCGGCACTTCCAATTCAAAAAGTTTCTGGATCATCTGCGGATGCACCCGGCTCAACGAGATGCCGGGGCCTTTTGATCCGGCTTCCACTTTTTGGATATAAATCTTGAGCCTTTGCCCGATGCGGTAGCTTTCCCGCTCCACTTGTTCAGACGGGAATAAAACTCCGATAGATTTTCCGAGATCAATAAAGACATTGCGGCCTTCAATCCGCTGCACAATACCGCTCACAATCTGGCCTTCCTTGTCTTTATATTCGTCATACATCGCGTCTCTTTCCGCTTCGCGAATCCGCTGAATAATAACCTGCTTGGCCGTCTGCGCCGCCACGCGCCCGTAATCCTGCTTAGTTTCCAGTTCAATTTCAATCACATCTCCAACCGCCGCGCCTTTCTTGATTTTTTTCGCGTCTGCCATAGTCAGATCTCTTTCCGGATTATATCTCGGCAGTTTTTCCTCACCCTCCACCGCTTCAGCAGGAGCGTGAGTGTGTTCGCCCGTGGTTTTTTCCAATTCCCTTTGCGCCGCCCGTTCAGATAACTCTTCTTCGCTCACAAATTCCCGCAACGATTCATCCACCACTTCTTTCACCAGGAAAAATTTGGTCCCGCCGGTCTTCTCGTCAAAAACAGCTTTGATATTCTGGCCTTTTTTGCCGTAATCTTTTTTATAGGCCGCGGACAGCGCCGCTTCGATTGTTTCGATTACTTTTTCTTTGGAAATGCCTTTCTCTTCGCAGAGCGCCGAGATAGCGCTGCCAAAATCACCCAGGCCTCCGCCTGCATTTGTTTCGTCCGCTCCTTTTGATTTTTTCTTAGCCATAATTTTAATAAATTTAGTTAATTTCTTAAAAAAAGACCCGCCTCATGCGGATCACTCTCAACTGTATTACATTTATATCTTAGCAAGCGCCCTTTTAAAAGTCAACCCCGTTAGAAGTTTTGGAAAAGTCCCCCCAAAAGAAGATTTTAAGGCGAAGCCGCTTCGCTCTCGCATATTTACATAAAGCAAAACCTCCCGTGAACTTCTAACGGGGTCAAGAGGATGTTCACACATTTCTTTCGCTTTTCAGGAGGCTTATATAAGCCAAAAACGGCTATGCCATTGACTTCCGCCCCAATTTATGCTAGTATTTACTGTTACAGAATTGTAATGACAGCTAGGCAAAGACAGGACGAATGTCCTTTGAAAATCGAATAAAAAAACACAAGAAATCTATAAAAACGAGGAGGAAAAAGATGAGCGCAAAAATTGTTATTAATTTTGGTAAACCAACGGCTAATGCCAATGGAGAACTGGAGACGGTTTTAAATGCTGAATGTTCAGACAACGGAAAACCTATTAAAAATGAGGGGCTGGAACTGTTTATTTCCAGAAAATCAACTGAAAAGAAAAAGACTGACGCATCCGGCAAAGCATCATTTATACTCAAGTGCCCACAAGGCACAACTGTTCTCGAGGGCGAGATAAAAATTTTGCCCAACAAAGGATGGGCGAACTGGACACTTAATCTTCCTGCTGCATCAACATCGACTGCGCCACCAACTCAAACAACGGCGCCGGCACAACCGACTGTTAACAAAACAGATCCGGTAGAAATTCAAGTGCTGCGGTCCGCATTGCCCAAGGCCGGAGAGTTCCGTCTGATCGCCCGCGTTCTTAATTACAAAGGCGACGGACTGAAAAACAGAACTGTTGGCTTCTTGTTTCGAGGCAAACTCGAAGAATTGGAAACAAATTCCGGGGGAGTTTGTCAATTTCCAAAAATGGCTACCAGATCTATAAGCATCAAACCGGGAGCCGAAGAAAAGATTACGGCTTTTGTCAGCGGGATTTCCCAACTGACAACGACTACTCTTTGCCGCCGCAGAAGATTGACGGGAAAAAGCAAAGCGGACGCGCAAAAAAACAATCAGCGCGCGAGAAAGTTTTTTGCCGCAGCCGGAATTGGATTTGGCATTTGGCTCGTTATAGCTATTGCCATATCCTCTTTAGCCGGTTGGGGTGAGCCTCTTTTGAGCAGTTCACATGCCCTCACTTCCCAGGAAAATTTTTACAACACGATTCCTGGAGTAGCAGGTTTAGGCAAAACGATCGAAGTAGACAGCGGCCTTGGCCATTGGCAAAAAACAGTTATTTTTTTGCCGCTTGCTATCATCTTGCTTTGGACAGTTTTTTCTTTCTTCTATGGGATTATATCCCTGCGGGAAGAAGTGGCTGAAGCTTGGCGCGCCAGCATGGAGTCTATAGTTGACCGAAACTATGTCAAGGCACATGATCCGCTATTTGAACGAATCGCAGCTTGGTCAGGACATCTTTCACGAGCAAGAACTCATTTTACGGGTCCTTTGACAACTGAACCAATCAAAAAAAGTCCGGTCTTTTGGGATTACTTCCGGTCGGATATACTATCCGAACTCGTTATGGATGCTATACCCAAAATTTTCAGGGCAATTACAGGGAGGAAGTAGGAAATGAAAACATTCGCGTATATCACAGGCGCATTACTGTTGGCAATTGGATTGAAATTTCTCATCGGATGGCCATTCTGGATTGTTATTCTCGCAATAGTGATCGGCGCCGGTCTGCATCTACTGAAACTTGGCGGAAATGGCTGGACCGCTCCGATAGCCGTGATTGCATCTATATTTATTATCGGTACACTCACATTTCAATTTCTGACTGGCCGATTGCCACTTACCGCATCTTTCTTGAATCACATATGGATGGGAAGCGATGTAAAATCGGCCGCTAAAGCGACTGAACCAGTAGTTAAGGCCAGAGCAACCGCACTAAATCTTCAGATTGCAAGAGAAGATGCCACATCTGACAAAATCTTAGAATATTACAAAGAAGGAAAGATTGACGAAGCTAAGGAATTGTTAAAAAAGGCTATCGCAGAGGGAATGGAGATTCGTAATATTGTCAGTCTTAAAAACATATTGCAATCCTCCGACAACCAGTCTGCACAGGCTCCCGCGCCGGCACCGGCGCCGATGGCAATGCCCGCGCAAGTTGCGGCAGCAACGCCAACTCCAGCAAGCCTTTTGGGAAACTGGAAACTAAAGTATGACAAGGACTTAAACAACACTTGGTGGTCGTCTCGCGTGTTAATAACCGAGGTCAACGACAGAATAATCATTGCTAAGCAAGGCACTGGCCAGATTTTTTTTGAAGGCCAAGACTTGGGTGGTAATAAATTCAAAGGAATATGGCATGAAGGCCCCACCAATGCCCAGGCTACGATGTATCTTCCTTCTCCAAGCAATAATTTTGCAAGCGGAAGGATAGAAATGGATAATGGCACAATAATGCCAATCCAGATAGAAAGTTAAGGAATCCGGAATCTCCCGGAGAAAGAAAAAGCGCCAGCTTAACCCAAAGGTTAACTGGCGCTATTTATTTTGCAAATTTTTAAAACATTGACTTAGCCTCGAGTGCGTATTGAATCGCCTGAATAACTACAAATGATGACAGAACCACCACCACGCCAATAATCGCATAGAGCATATTTCTTTTGGCCGATTGCATCCGATCTTCATCACCGGCGGAAGTGAGATATTGAATGCCCGAGATTACAAAGCCAATAATCGCAATCACGCCTACGATTCCCAAAAGCCAAGTGAGGAGATTGCGGATAATTTTTGCAATTCCGCCCGGAGGATCCGGGAGTCCTGTGTCGGTTGGAATTTCAATACCTTTGCCCGAAAGCTTCGCGTTAAGAGGCGGATCTCCTACTGGATTAGTCGGCGGCTTTTCCCCAACGGGATTATCAACTGCGCAAGTAGGTAATTGTGAACAGGCTTTGGGGAAAAATGTTCCATAAGAGCAAGATGTTCCACTAGTATCAAGACAATTTCCCGAGTCAACTACGCAACATCCGCCAGTACTACTGTTACACTGAGATGAACAATATGCATCACAATCAGTCGGTACTTCCGGAGCATTGGCATTAAGATTATTGCATTCTTGCGTACAGCTGGCGCAGTCTGCGCTAGAAGGATAACTATTTGCCCAAAACAAAACTGTTCCAAAAATCAAAGCTAAAAATAATAATTTTTTGTTTGCCATTTTTGTATTTTTAAAAATTTAGAAACTCGAATAAGTATTCAGCGCGTAGTCGATGGCCTGGATAATCACAAATCCGACGAGTCCCACAATTACGCCGATGATGGAATATTGCATCGCCCTTTTGGCATAGCCCATCCGATCTTCGTCTCCCGCCGCCGTCAGATAGATGATGCCGGAAATAAGAAAGCCTAAAATTCCGATGATCCCAAAAAGTCCCAGCATCCAAACTAGGATATTGGTAACTATTCTCCATATCGATCCACTCGGCAATCCGAAACCGGAAATATTTCCCAAACTCCAGCCTCCGGACGCTGCCGCGCCCGCGGAACTGGAGGAAGAAGATCCCGAAGTACTACTGCTACCCGAATAGCCTGATAGCTGGCAAGTGCTTGAACTTATTCCTGTTGTTGTTTGCGATTCTTGATAACAGGCAAAAGGAGAACAACACTCTCCATTACTGCCGCCGCACAAATTGCCCTGTCCCTGACAATTACTACTGCTTGAGCTCGCCGGCGCGCCAGGATAAGTTTTGCAATCATCATAGTCTCCTCCGTCAGCAATACATTTATCAAAAGCAGATACGGTAGTTGTTTTCGCCGTGTCCGTCGGAAAGCCAGTTGATAGATTAGCCGCGCAACAAACTTGTCCCATGCAAGTGCCAGTGATTTGATGTTCAGTCGCGCTGTTGCAACTGGACCGGCACTGCCCCGTTTCACCCCCCGGCGTATCCGGATCGCTGCAAGTCTGCGCCAAAGCGAAATTAACTGAAAAAAGAAAAACAAAAACCGCTCCCAAAAATCCTAAGGTTAATAATTGTTTTTTTACCATGTATGTATTAAAAATTTGATGAGCTGTTAAGCGCCAGATTGACGGCCTGCAAAATAACCACGCCCACCAGTCCCACAATCACGCCAATAATGGAATAATACATTGCTTTTTTGGCAGATTCCATCCGATCTTCTTCGCCGGCCGCGGTAAGATACATTATGCCGGCAATCACAAAACCAATGACGCCTATAATGCCGAAAATATACAAAATCCAAAGCAGAATATTTAAAATTATTCCCGTAATAGATCCGGCCGGCAAACCAAAGCCCATATAGTTGCCCACATTCCAGCCGCCCCCGCCGGAACCGCTGCCAATACTCAGAGAAAAGCCAACACTTGTCGCCGCCAAGGCAACCGACGGAATTAAGATTACTGCCAGAATCAAAAGACTCGCGATTTTTGTTTTTGCCATAAATATTATGTGTTACTTTATTATAAATGTATTATACCATAATTCCAAAACTTTTCATAGCGCTAAACAAAAACGACCTGTGGATAAGTCCCGCACTAATTTGGCACTGCCGAAGGCAAATCAGCGCAAAGCGCTAGTGCCAATTTAGTGCGGGATAAACTCCGGGTCGCTTTTGTTTGAATATATATTCGATTATTCGAGTGCTTTAGAAAGTTGTTGATGATCCGCCCAGCATTGCCTCCGCCGCTTTGAGAATTACCAGTCCGAGCAAAGCCACTACTACGCCCACGATTGACCAAGTCATCGCTTTTTTAGCTGTTTCAATCCTTTCTTCATCTCCAGCCGCGGTGAGATAGAGAATGCCCGCGATCGCGAATCCGATAACGCCTAGAATCCCCACGATTCCCAGCATCCAGTTCATAATATTCTTAATGATTCCGGAAATTGTTCCCCCGGGAAGATTCGTTCCGGATGGAGGCTGAAATTGAGCCATCGCCAGCGCCGGAACAGTCAATGCCATAACCGAAATAGACGCCGCTATTGATTTAATTTTATTTTTCATATTTCACCAGCCTCTCTAGTTTTTTGTTTTAATTTAAAATTCGGAATTTTATAATTACTGCGCCGCTACCAACCCGGCCACCTGCCTCACAATCACCAGCGCGGAAAAAGCCACAATAATTCCAATAACCGACGCCACTAAAATTTTCTTGCCTTTTTCCATCCGTTCTTCGTCGCCATAAGAAGTCAAATAAAATATCGCGCCGACTATCAAACCGATTATAGCAACAATTCCGGTAACCGACAACAAAAAATTCAAAACATTTATCGCGATGTCTTTGAGCGTGTAGGCTTTATTGACAATATCATCCGCGTTGGTGCCGCTGGCTCCACCGAGAATATCTTTCACAGTTTTGAGAAAAGTCGGCGCTGCTGCCGCGATGGCGAAGCCCACTACCGCGGCGGTAATGGTTTTTTTGGCGCGCTCCACTGCTTGCTCGTTGCCGGCGGAAAGCATATACATCACCGCGCCAATGATAATAAAAATGAGAGAAATAAAGGCCACTACTCCCAGAAGCGCGCTCAAGACATTCGCCAAAAACTCGCTCATCGTCGAAGCCTTGATCGGGTTGGGAAAATCAATTGTGTCTCCGCTAGCAGAAGTTGCGGCCGGCGCTTTTGTTTGGCTCGCTGGAGGCGTGGTTGCAGAACTTCCAGCCTTGCAACAAACATAAGAGGTGTCTTCGCACTGACTGCCCGATATTATGCTCCCTCCAGATTTAGAACATTCACTGGCCGTATTATTGCAATTTCCGCCCGCGCTTGTACACTCCGCATCCGTAGCAAAAGCTAAATTACTTCCACCAACCAAAAATCCCACAGCAACTAGACAAGAAAAAATTATTTGTATCTTTTTCATTTATTTATAAATTAAAAGCTTATAAAAAAATTAATTGCGTTATGGGTTACGAGTTATAGGTTACGCGAAATCACCGGTTCATTATCACGCTCACCTGCGAAGCCGCCGCCTGAATAACCTCCTTCGGAGTTCCGGCTCCGCGGTTCACTTTGTCGATCATATCCGCGAAAATTACTTCGATTGTTTCCGGATCGGTTTCATACCAGCTCTTGGCGAAAAGATTCTGCGCCGCGAAAGCTCCGATCTTCGGATCATTTTTCTGGATTTGGATAATATCCCTGCGCGCCGCCGGCTTCCTGGTTTTTTCCAGATAATTCACCGCCGGATCAAAATTAACCGCGGTCGTTTTCTGCTGTCCGGCCACATTAGTGGTAATATTAATAGCCGCTTCCGGACGAGTGGTCAGAAATTTCAAAAACTGCCAAGCTTCATTGACGCGGACCTCATCAGTGAGAGCCACCTGTCCCGCCTGCGCGCTGTCATAGGCTGTTTTATTTTTGGCTACCGCGTAGCCCCAATAATTGGCATAATTCACCGCCGGCATATTCGGCAGCTGCGGAACCGGCGCCACCGCGAAATTCAACTTGGGCGCCTTGGCCGCGATCGTATCAATTTGCCAGGAATAATTCAGCATCATGGCCGCCGATCCTTCGCTAAAAGCGTCAATGGAATAATGCAGGCGCGGATTCCAGGCATAAATCGAGGAATTATTATTGGCAAATTGCGTATAAAAATTGAGGGCATTTTCCCCGGGAGACAGGCTTTGGCCGCCATTTTTCACAATCTGGTCAAACAGCGCTCTTCTGGCCAGCGGATCCACCATCGTCGTTCCGTTTTGCAGCATCAGAAGATTCAGGATGTCCGTCGAACGGTTGATGTTATAGGCGGTGCCGATAGCCGCGCCGGATTTGGTAATGTTTCCAGTATTGTCGACATGCGTCAGTCTTTTTACATCTTCCATAAATTCGCTCCATTTTTGCGGCGGAGCGGTTATGCCGGCCTCATTAAAAAGATCCTTGTTATAATACAGCCCCAGCGTATCCACGCTCAAGGGTGCCGCGTAAATTTTGCCTTGATTCAAAAAATCATCCGCGACTACATCCACAAAATCACTGCGGAATTTTTGTTCTGTCAGCACTGCCATTGGAGCCGGAATAATTTTGTCGGCAAAAGCCGGCAGCCAGTTGTTTTGAATTAAAAATATATCCGGTCCCTGCCCGGAAGCTAGCGCTTCCAATAGATCTTTTTTGTAAGTATCCGGCGACATCTTCCGATAGCTGATGTCGGAAATGTTCGGATTGACCCGGCGGTAGTTTTCAATGATATCAAAGAAAGCGTCCTGATTGTCAAAAAGGCCCCAAACTTCCAGTTTCATGCTGTATTTATTCGGATTTATCTGTTTGCAGCCGCAGCCGCCCAAAAGCAAAATTCCAGAAAGTATAACAACTGATAATAATATTTTTTTCATTATTTTTATTACTTTATAAGCACGACTCCGTAATGGAAATCTCCCGCGCTGACATCTTTGAGAACTCCCAGCCCATTTTTTTGCGCCAGATCGACTAAATCTTCCTTGCTAATTCGCAATTCCCGTTGCGGACCAATGGAAGTATTTTCCGTTATCCACTCCACCACCAGAATCCTGCCTTTTTCCACTAAAACCCTCTTGGCTTCGCAAAGTATTTTTCCTTTTTCCTTGTTCTGGTAAAGCATATCTTTGATAATCACCCAATCAATGCTTCCCTTTGGCAACTTTGAACCGTTCTCCAGTTCCAGATTTTCCCGCTTGGTAAGAATATTAGTGATGCTTAAATTTTTAGCCTGGCTTCGCACCGTTTCCAGTTTTTCCGCCAAAATGTCAATTGCGAAAACCACGCCTTTTTCCCCGACTTTTTTAGCCGCCACCATAGAAAAATGCCCGGCGCCGCAACCAAAATCCGCGGCTTTCATTCCATCGCGAATCTCCAGCTGATCCAGCACCGCCTGCGGATCAAGAAATTTTACATCAAAAGTTGCATCATTTTCCATATAACTATTTTACCACAAAATTGCATTATGCGGAAGAGGTGAGATTCGAACTCACGAAGAGATTTCTCCCTTGCGGCTTTTTCTCAACCCCGTAAGAAAGCGGAGGATACAGGAGTCGAACCTGTGAGGGGATTTCTCCCCAACCGCATTTCGAATGCGGCGCATTAGACCACTCTGCCAACCCTCCGCTTTTCTACGGGGCGAGGCCGTTGCCACCTTATAAACTCGGCCACTCTTCCTGACAATATTTAAAAACTGATAGCCTCGCGGTTCCTGGGTTCCTTTTGGAACCCGCTCAATGCTCATTCGCATTAAGCCCTCTCGGCCACTCTTCCTTGAGTATATGATGCTACTATATTAGCAAATCCTTTACCCCCACACCAATCACAATAATATTTTTTTCCTTTTTATACAACACTTTTGATTGGTGTGGGGGTTTACATTCAACAAAATTAATGCTAGCCTGAGATAAGTCTAATTTTTTATTTATACCGGACATGGAACTCGTCCGCAACAATTTAGCAAGCATTATTATTGCCCTGGCTGCCCTGACCGCGGTTTTACTGCTTTGGAATATTTTTCTGCAAGTGATCATTTCGAAGATTAAGAAAAAAAATGACCTGCTTTTTTCAGGCAATAAAATCCAGAACCTGGAAGAAATACTCCTTAATCAGGCCAAAAATCTCAAGACTCTCGACAAAGATATTCAGGAGCTCTACGGAATTTCTAATCAGATAAACAACCTCTCATTTCGCGGATTGCACAAAACCGGCCTGGTGCGCTTCAATCCTTTCAAGGAAGTCGGCGGGGACCAAAGTTTTGCCATCGCGCTGCTTAATGGAAAAAATAGCGGCATCGTCATCTCTTCCTTATATACGCGCGAAGGCACCCGCATTTATGCCAAAGCTATCACTGCCGAAAAATCAGAAAAGTATCCCCTCACTGAAGAAGAAGAACAGGCCATCAAAATTGCTATGCTTCAGGAGCCGAAGAAAATAAACTAAACAAATTATGCCGGAAGAAATCGAAAAGAAAAAAGTAAAACTTCCTCCTACCATCACTGTTAAAAAATTCAGCGAGCTTTTGGGTTTGTCGCTCAACACCGTGATCACAGAACTAATGAAAAACGGAATTTTGGCCACCATCAACGAACAAATTGATTTTGAAACCGCTTCCATTATCGCCCAGGATCTGGGCTATGAAGTTTCCGAAGAAGTCCTCGAAGCCGGAGCCGCTATGACGCTCGAAAAACTTTTGGAAATCTTGAGAAAAGAAAAAGAATCCGGCGAACATTTGCAGCCGCGCCCGCCAGTGGTCACCATTCTCGGCCATGTTGATCACGGAAAAACCACGCTTTTGGACACAATTCGCAAAACCAATGTGGTGGCCAAAGAAGCCGGCGGGATTACCCAGCATATTCGCGCCTATCAGGTTAAAAAGAAAGGCCAGCTCATTACTTTTGTGGACACTCCGGGCCACGAAGCTTTTTCAGCTATGCGCGAACGGGGCGTCAGCATCGCTGACATTGCCGTTTTGGTGGTCGCGGCCGACGACGGCGTGCGCCCGCAAACCAAAGAAGTCATTGAATATCTTTTAGCCAAAAAAATTCCGACGATCGTTGCTATTAATAAAATCGACAAGCCTGAAGCCAATGTTCAGCGAGTTAAAAAAGATTTGGCTGACAATGGAATTCTTTTGGAAGACTGGGGCGGGCAAGTTTTATGTTCCGAAGTCAGCGCCAGACAAAATATCGGCATTGATAGCTTGCTTGAAAATATTTTGCTCGTCGCCGAAGTTGAAGATTTCAAGACCGCCAGCAAAAAACCGGCGCTTGGCGTAGTCCTGGAATCGCATCTTGATCCGCACAAAGGTCCGATAGCCGTCGTTCTGGTAAAAACCGGCACGCTCAAGGAGGGCCAGGATATTATTGTCGGCTCCGCCCACGGCCGCGTCCGAAAAATTGAAGACTTCACCGGCAAAAAAATTCTGGAAGCCGGACCTTCCGCTCCAGTAGCCGTCATCGGGCTTAGCACCGCGCCAAACACTAATGATATTTTGCAAGTTGCCACTGGAAAATCTGCCGCCAAATCAAAACTGGATGAACTGCGCGGAATGAGCAAAACCCAGGCCGGAAAAATGGGCGACTGGACCGCCCAAAAACTGATGAAAACTATTGCCGACGAAAAGATAAAAAAACTGAATATAGTCCTTAAGGCCGATGTGCAAGGATCGCTCGAAGCCGTGGAACAGATACTTTCAGAGATAAAATCAGACGAAGTGGCGGTGAACTATATCGCTACCGGCGTGGGCAACACCACCGAATCCGAAGTGCGGCTGGCGCAGGCTTCCGGCGCCATTATCTATGGATTCAATGTCGAAACTACTCCGGTTGCCAGCCGCCTGGCTGAATCCAGCAAGGTTGAAATCAAAAATTACAAAATTATTTATGAACTGGTGACGGATATTAAAAACAAGCTCATCGCCATGCTGCCGCCGGAAATTGAACGGACGGATCTCGGCAAAATGAAAGTGCTGGCAATTTTCAAGACCGGAAAAAAAGATATGATTGTCGGCGGCAAAGTCACTGCGGGAAAAATTGTAAACAGTTCGCTCATTGAAGTTATGCGCGCCGACGCCGTCATCGGCAAAGGAAAACTTTTCAATCTCCAGCAGAACAAAGTAAATGTGGACGAAACAGCCTCTGGCAATGAATGCGGCATTACCTTCGAAGGCGAAACAAAAATCAAAGAAGGCGACATTTTAGTTTCATATAAAGAAGAAATAAAGAAAAAAACACTTTAAATTATGTCCGACAGAATTACTAAAATAAACTCCCTGGTTCAAAAACATATCGGTGAAATCCTCACCCGCGACATCAGCCTGAAGCCGGGTGTTTTTGTTACGGTCGCCAAGGTTGACACAACTCCCGACCTCCGCTATACTCGTATATTCGTGAGCATTTTCCCGGAGAAAGAAATCGATTATGCCGCGAAAACACTGGAAAAAGAACTCTATCAAATTCAGGGCGCGCTCAATAAAAAACTCGTAATGAAGCCGCTCCCTAAGATCGAATTTAAAATCGATATGACCGAGTCCAAAGCGGACGAAATCGAAAAACTGCTGAAAGAAATAAACAATTAAAATGCGATAACCAAATCGCATTTTATTTAAGGCTAAAGACCAAAGTCTAAAGACTAAAGCAAGTTTAAAGTATTAAAGTCTAAATTTTTTACTTTTTAACTTTAGTCTTCATTTAGACTTTAGCCTTTAGAATTTAGACTTAAGATTTTATGTCAAATTTCAATAAAGAGTTTAACACATTAAATTATGTAATAAAGGAATCAAGTAATATCCTCTTATTTGCCCATTCCCGGCCGGACGGCGACACTGCCGGCTCGTGCCTGGCGCTCAAGGAATATCTGAAGAATTCAGGAAAGTCCGCCGATATTGCCTGTTTTGATCCTTTCCCGGAATATTTGCGTCCGCTCTCCGCGGAAAATTTTTTGCATCCGGACAAATTGGAATTTGCGAAATATAATCTAGTCATTGCCGCTGACAGCGTTGAGCGGGGATTTCAGAAAATCATTTCGCGTTTCAAAGACAACCAGGTGATCGCGCTTCTCGACCATCATCCGGATATAACGCTTGAAAAAGATATCAACATCATCGACGCTAACTATTCTTCCGTCTGTGAAATTGTTTATGATTTTTTTGAATTCAACAAAATTGAAATTACCCGTCCGATAGCCACTTTTCTTATGCTTGGAATTTTAGGCGACACCGGTTCGTTCCAACATTCCAACACCACTCCGCGCGTTATGGAGATCGCCTCGGCACTCCTCAAAAAAGGCGCTCCGCTTTCCAAAATAATCGAAACTGCTTTTGCCAATAAAAATATTTCCACCCTCAAGCTTTGGGGCAAAGCTTTTGAGCGGGCTAAAATAAATCCGGTTAACGGGATGATTATTTCCGTGCTGACACAAGACGATTTGGACGACTGCAATGCCGGCACTGAAGATATCGCGCAAGTCGCCAGCATCCTCAACACGGTTCCGGACACAAAATTCTCGCTCATTCTTTCCGAACGCGGAGATGGAATCGTGAAGGGCAGCCTGCGCAGCGAAGAATACAAAGGCGTCGACGTTTCCAAAATCGCCGCCCGTTTCGGCGGCGGCGGCCACAAACTTGCTTCGGGTTTTGAAATAAAGGGAAAAATTCAAGAAACTGAAGGTGGATGGGAAATAATATAAATTCAGACTTTAGTCTGAATTTTTTATATGCTAAAATATAAGCATGAATCCCGTTAGAGTTTTTCCAATAAATAATAACGGGAGTTAGACTTAATTATTTTTACATTTTCAATATTATTTCGAGATAATTTTGGAAAACTCTAACGGGATGAACATCGGTTGTCATGTCTCCATCGCCGGCGGAATTTGGAACGCCCCAAAAAATGGGCATAATTTAGGCTGCGAAATTGTTCAGATTTTTACTCGCGCGCCCCAAGGAGGAAAAGCCCCTGAATTAACTCCGGATGTAATAAAAAAATTTAGGTTACAGGTTACAGGTTACAGGCTACAGGATGTTTATATTCACACTCCATACTACATTAATTTGGCTTCCGCCAATAACCGCATCCGCTATGGTTCCGTGAGCGTCGTGCGCGACGAACTGGAAAGAGGCAATCTTCTCGGCGCGAAATATGTCATGACTCACATCGGCACCGCCAAAGAACTCGGCCAAACTGAAGCCATGAAAAAAACCATTGGGATGCTCAAAAAAAGTTTGGAAGGATATTTAGGCTCGACAAAATTACTTTTAGAAAACAGCGCCGGCGCGGGAGAAATCATCGGCGATGACTTAAAAGAATTGAAGAAAATTATTGATGGCGTGGATAGCCTTGCCATTGCGGGAATATGCCTCGACACCCAGCACTCTTTCGCTTCCGGCTATGACTGGCGCGATTTTGAAAATACTATTCAAAAAATTGATAAAGAAATTGGCATTGAAAATATAAAACTTATCCACGCCAACGACAGCCAAACCGACTGCGGATCCAACAAAGACCGACATGAACACATCGGCCAGGGCAAAATCGGCCTCGATGCTTTCAAAAACATCGTTGCATTCGCCAAGAAAAATAATATTGATATGCTTTGTGAAACAGAACATCCGGGCGTCGCAGACGACATAAAACTTCTAAAATCTTTGCGGGATAAATAAAATGCGAATTGCAATTATATCCGACGTCCATAACAACGAAGTGAATCTGAAAAAGGTTCTGGATTTTTGCGCGAGAGAGAAAATTGAAACAATCATTTGCTGCGGAGATTTGGCTTCGCAAGAAACATTGCATTTTGTAACTAAAAATTTTACTGGAACTTTTTATTATGCCTTCGGCAATATGGACGATGATTATCTGCGCGAATTTGAACATGTGAAAGAATATGAAAATGTGCAGATGTTTCCGAAATTTGGAGAGCTGGAAATCGCCGGACGGCGCATAGCTTTTTCTCATTATCCTAATGTCGCCAAAAAACTGGCGGAATCTGAAAGATACGATTTTGTCTTTCACGGCCATACTCACAAACCCTGGACCGAAAAAATAAACAATTGCACAATATTAAATCCTGGTAATGTGGCGGGAGAATTATTTTTACCCACCTTTGCGGTGTGGGATACGGAAAATAATAAGTTTGAATTAATTCGCGTGCATGATTTAAAATAATGACCAAACAAGAACAATTAAACGAACTGAATGATCTCATGTTAAAATGCAGTAACTGTGTGTTACATAAAACCTGCAAACAAGTCGTTCCCGGCGAAGGGTCGGCGGACGCGGAAATTATGTTTATCGGCGAAGGACCAGGACAGAAAGAAGACGAGCTGGGACGGCCTTTTGTCGGCGCGGCTGGAAAGTTTCTAGAGGAAATGCTAGCGACCATAAAACTCAAGCGCGATCAAGTTTATATTGCCAATATTGTTAAATGCCGTCCGCCGCAAAATCGCGATCCACTACCGGAAGAGACCGCCGCATGCTGGCCATGGCTTTTGGAGCAGATAAAAATAATTCAGCCGAAATTAATCGTGACCTTAGGTCGGCACTCAATGGAAAGATTTCTGCCCAGCATGAAAATTTCCAAAGTGCACGGCAAGGCTATGCGCCGGGAAATCGAGGGCATAGGACGGCAGGTTTTTTATACTTTATACCACCCCGCCGCCGCGCTCTATAACGGAAGTATGCGCGAAGTCCTGATTAAAGATTTCAGGTGCATTCCCAAGATTATTGAAAAAATTAAAAGCGAAGAAAAGTAAAATCGCCACACCAGGGGATTTTTATTGACTATAACAACCATTTTTGATAACTTAAATAGTATGATTATTGGTCCGGTGGCCGAGCGGTTAGGCAAGGGTCTGCAAAACCCTTTACAGCAGTTCAAGTCTGCTCCGGACCTCAAAATAAAATATGCCCGGGTGGTGGAACTGGCAGACACAAGGGACTTAAAATCCCTCGGTAGCAATACTGTGCGAGTTCGAGTCTCGCCCCGGGCACAAAACAAAAACACCCCAATTACTCAGGGTGTTTTTGCATATTTATTTTGAATTTTAGTTCAAGACTACTTCCGCTGTCAGATTTCTGCGTCCGAAAGCAAAAGCTTGCGCCTTAGTTTCCATATAGATGTCCACATGGTTGCCCTTGATCGCTCCCCCGCGATCTTCGCAAACGAATGTTCCCATGCCATCAATTTGGATTTTAGTTCCAAAAGGAAAATTGGGAGGACAAGCGAGCGTTCTGTTTTCCATAACTTTTACCCCGCTAGCCGTAATCCCGTCAGACTTTCCGCACTCATCCGCTGCCGCCGTATAGGCTGAAGCGTTGAGCACAAATTTACCTTGAGGGAAATTGCCGGAAGCAATCAGCTTTTTATACTTCTCTTCCATTGCCTCCCGCTTAAGTTCATCCGGAGTTTTAACCGGTTCATAGCCGGGATAATTGAAAGGCGCCTGGATTGTTTTATTGTAGACAAGTCCGTTTCCGGTCTTGTCGTTCTCTTGTATTTTAAATTTTGTTTGTGTTTCATTAGTGTCCGCGTTTTCGGCCGCATGTACGATTTGGGGTAAAACTACCGCCAAAAGCGCCAGCGCGACCATCAGCTTACTAATGATACGCATGTATTGTTTTTAATTGTTAACGCCAGCCTATACTTCAGCAAAAGAGCCTTTTCCAGACTGACCAACTAGTATAGCAGGTCTTGACCGGCCTGTCAAAGGCAAATCTGGCTTTTTGGCTTATATAAGCCTTTTGAATTTCTTTTGCTTTCTATTATCAGCTTATATAAGCCATAAAAACCAAAAAATCCCCGAGCGGGATTTTCGACTTAAAAAACGGGTGTTTTAGCCTATTTTTGAGCTGGCTGGTGCATACAATTAGAACTGGGTTTATGGAGAAAAGTTTTGTTTAAAATTATTAAAAAATACTCAAATAAGCGGTCCTTCAGCAAAATAAAAAGCGGGGTCGTACATCATATAACCCCGCTTAATTGCTACTTATCGTTACTCGAGTCTATATTTCCCTTTCGTTTCTGCCAAAACGGAAAAAAGTTTCCCGTCCTCTGTTGACAGAATGACATAGTTTTTGTACCCGGAACAAACAGCTCCGTCATTTTCATATATCATGGGGTTCACTGGAACACCCACAACAGAAAATGTATTCCCATCTTTATCAATAAGCTGATCCTCATAATGAAGTCGCCTCTCGATCCCGAACGCCGTAAATGATCTCCATTTATATACGGCAGCCCTTTGCTCCAGTTTGACAGTGAGAAGGCCGCCGCACCTTACTGGCTTCCAGCTTTTTACTTCATCGTATGTAACTACAATTGACTCGTTGTAGTTACGATAAACATAAAGACCAACAACTACAGTCATAGCCAAGGCAAGTAGAAAAAGTTTTTTCATTTTCCTTACCTCCCCCCTGCTGCAATCTGCTTTTTCTCAAAGCTTATTACCGGAGGAAGGTTTACTTCAAGGATCTGCTGTAAAAGATAGTGAGCGGCGTATTCCTGTTTTGCCTGAATAAAAATTCTATAGCGCTTCGCTAAAAAATCTTCCAGCTCAACAGTTCCGACGGCTGCTGCGACAATGTAGTCACCTATCATTACTGTCCTGTCAGAGACTACGGGGATTGGAACTCTTATTTCCGCAGAATTCGCAACAAGATTGGCTGGGATAGAATAAATGCCCATCTCACGGTGAGTTGGGAAAATGAAATGACCCAGTAAGGTCACTTCCATATAAACCTCATCCCTTTCATGCCTGCCCTGATATATATCCAGGATTCGTAAGTCTTTCTTTTCCGTTTTTTCTCCGCTCCAGTTTATCGTTCTTATAGTAAAGCTGTTCATACATCCTCCTAATACCGCCTGTTTTTGATAACTCGACTTTCATCATAGTTTCTTCAGGTCGGTTTGGAAATTTGACCACCCAAAGGATGGTTTGCTGCCTATCAAACAAAATTCCAAATAAAAAACCTGAAATTCTCTTTAATAGGCAGCTTGTTAAGTTTTCAAAGTTCAACATAATATCTTAGCATATAATAAATATTTTGTCAAATGTGTGTACCGCTAAATATAAACAAAACAAAAAAAGGCTTTAGTAAGCCTCTTTTTGATAGGTGAGCGGGTAGGGGGAATCGGACCCCCGTACTCTGATTGGCAACCAGATGCACTACCATTGTGCTATACCCGCCTGCGCTAAAGCTTCGGCGGGCAAGCCCGCTTGGCCTTAGCTACTTCTTTGTATACCGAAGGGCAGAGTTGAACTGCCGACACCACGCCCCAGCACCAAATCGCAATAAATCGCGATTGGTGCGGGGTAAAATTTTCAGCTTGCCCCGTACTAAATTTTGCCCTTATGTGCCGAGTTCCAGGATCGAACTGGAGACACAAGGATTTTCAGTCCTCTGCTCTACCACTGAGCTAACTCGGCAAAATTTTAGTGCGGGGTCGTGTGCTCGGACCCTGTCCGCCTTTGGCGGAACTGAGCCTATCCAGGCAGCTTGATAAGACTCGCGTGCGCGCTGAGGGACTTGAACCCCCGACATCCTCGGTGTAAACGAGGCGCTCTAGCCAACTGAGCTAAGCGCGCATATGAAGTGCGGATGAGAGGACTTGAACCTCCAAGGCCTTGCGGCCATAAGAACCTCAATCTTACGCGTATACCAAATTCCGCCACACCCGCAAAAACATTTTCTATTTTTCCTCAACAGCTTCTTTTACTTCTTTGGAAACTGTTTCTTCAGCTACTGGTTCTTGAACTTTTTCTTCCGGAATGAATTCGGCCAGTTCCTTATATTTCATGCGGCTCTTTTTGGCTGTAAGTCCTCGCAAGTAAAAGAGTTTCGATCTTCTTACTTTGGCCCTTTTCAGCACTTCTATTTTTTCTATACCTGGAGAGAAAATCGGCAGGATGAGTTCCACTCCAATGCCATCAGTAACTTTGCGCACCGTGATCATTGGCGAAGAACTCTGCTTGCCCTTGATGGAAATTATAATGCCCTGAAAAACCTGGATTCTCTCTTTGTCGCCTTCCTTAATTTTGCGGTGAACCTTGACGACATCCCCGGCCTGAAAGTCCGGAAATTTTTTCGATCTTTGCGCCTGGTTAAATTCGATGATTTTTTTCTGCATACATTTATTATAACCCAGTAATACTAAATTAAAAAATAACTCGTCAAACTGAGCATTTATACGATAAATTAATTAAATTTTAGCCTTATTATCTTATCCTTTTTTTCCAATTTCGTCAAGGAACCGCTGGAAATCCGCCGGCAAGGGCGCTTGAAAAGAAAATTCCTTGCCAAACAGTTCAAATTTCAGCTTTTGAGCGTGCAACAATTGCCTATTGACTCCTGCCGGTTTTATTAGATTTTTCCGCTTATATTTAGCATCTCCCACGATAGGATTTCCTAAATATGCCAAGTGGACCCGGATCTGATGCATCCGTCCTGTTTTCGGCAGTGCTTCTACAAAATCGAAATCCCCATATCTTTTTAATAATTTATATTCTGTCACCGCCGGCCGTGAAGTGCCCTTGATTTTCCCCCGGGCAATTTTTTGTTTTTTGAAACTAGCGGATCGGGCGATCGGCTCATCCACTACGCCTGACTTTTTTTCTAAATGTCCATAGACGACTGCTACATAGTTTTTTTCAATTTCCCTCTGCGCGAATTTTCTTTTGAGTTCAATAAAAGTTTTTTGATTTCGCGCCACCACCATCGCTCCGCTCGTATCTTTATCGAGCCGATGCACGATGCCTGGACGCATCCAACTGCCAACTGATCCATCGTTAATGTTTTTTATTTCAGGAAAGTTCGCGACTAGAGCATTGACTAAAGTATTTTCTTTTTCCACATCATTCGGATGCACTGACATTCCCGATGGCTTATTAACGACAATTATATTTTTGTCCTGATAAATAATTTCCAGTTTGATATTTTTGTTCGGAATTATTTCCGCTTTTTCTTTTTTAATATTTATTTTTATTTCTTCGCCCTCTTTTAAAAGATAGCTCGGCTTCGCGATCTTACCATTAACTAAAATATTTCCCGCTTTAATGTATCTTATAATTTCACCGCGAGTTTTGTCCAAATTTAAAAAAACTTCCCGCATAAGGAATTTATCAACGCGATTGCCTGCTTTTTCACTTGTTACAATTATTTTTTTCATTGTGGGGATAGAGAGACTCGAACTCTCACAGTATTACTACCACTAGCACCTGAAGCTAGCGCGTATACCAATTTCGCCATATCCCCAAAATTTTATCATTAACTATTCAAAATACTTTTTATTCTTTCAACCTCTGTTTTCAGTGCTCCATCATTTTCATACTCGCCATGATGGCGAGTCGAATTGCCATATGTTTCTTTTTTCTGATCCAAATGAATACTAATTTCTAAATCAAGATCTCTAAGCGCCGCGTACATATGAAAACGCGGAAAGCCAGCGCGCGCCAAGGGACGGATAAAACTCATTTCTGCGCCCTCATTTCGCTGAAAAATATAGCCAGCTCTTCGCAGCAGACTCGTCGGATTTTCTTTAATTTTTTCAATAGTTATTTTCATTGTCGGAGCGCCGAGAATCGAACTCGGATTACATGAACCTTCACCCCGTCACCAAAATCGGTCGTCGGGATGCCGGGAATCGAACCCGGTCTTCACGAACCCGAATCGCGCGTACTACCGGTATACTACATCCCGTTATTTTTTGGTGACGGGGCGGGTCGTGCATAATACCACTATACCACGCTCCGTAAAAAATTATGTGCCGCGGGAGAGACTCGAACTCTCAATCCCTTGCGAGAACCAGTTCCTAAGACTGGCGCGTATGCCAATTCCGCCACCGCGGCCTATACTATCTCATCCTTTATCTTCCTGAGTATCTTTATAACTTTCTCATTTTCGCGCAATTTGTCAACCGATTTGACTATAGCATCAGCTTTTTCCGCCCAGGACAGCTGTTTTGACAAAAAAATATGCGCTGATTTGTTGTCTGGTTTTTTTTCAATATATTTAGCGATTATCGCATACCACAACTGAAAAGTTTCATGTGCTACATCTGCGCCGATTTCTATCTTCGGAACATTATTAAAATAATGCGCAACTTTTTCCCAATTGTTATATTCGCCATAGACAAGTTCGTCTTCCAGTTGTTTGGCCGACTGGTGCCAAAAATCAACCGTTCCGGGAATTTCATAAAATTTATATTTATTCAAAATCTCCTCCCGCTTCATATCGCAATATAAATGAAATTTCCAGCCGGCCTGGAACGGCGAGAGTCCGGAAAAATTCAAATTGAGCGGAGAAAAACACCGGTGCGTGTCCTTTCTTTTTATGCTCTCGTCAATCCGGCGGATGTCCGGAAAAACGCAGCCTAGCATGAATTCATCCTCGAAATTCGGCAGAGCCGGATTCTTTTCGAAATACTTGCGGGCATAAATAATGTGGGAAACTATTGAAGCCATTCAATTTGTCCTTCCATATTCTTCTCCTCCTTATTTAAGGAGGAGAATTAAAGAGGAGGTTAATATTTTTTGTGGATGACACAAGACTCGAACTTGCGACCCCTGCAATGTGAATGCAGTGCTCTAACTTCACCCGCTCACCTTTGTGGACATAAGTGGACTTGAACCACTGACCCTTGCAATGTGAATGCAATGCTCTAACCAACTGAGCTATATGTCCTCACAAAGGTGGGCGGGCATGCTGAGCTAGTCATCCTATATACATCTAAATATACCCTATATCGCCACGCTATTCCAAATCATATCAAAAATCGCTTTTTGCTTTATAAAATCAATTTTTTGGCAATGTTTCCCAAAGCAGATTAAAGGTAAGTTTTTGCAAATCGGCCAATTCTTTGGATTCAATAATAATTGCCATCTTTTCTTTCCAAGAAGCAATCAGCATTTTGTTGTTATAAATATTCACTTCTGGTGAAAAGGTCATTTTTTCTTCGGGTAAAAAGCGAGTGTCGCGCATTTCTTCCTGATTATGTTTTGATCTTTCGATTGAACTTTCATTTCTAGGAACAATAGCCCGGATATAAATTCTATTTTCCGCTCTTCTTTTATAATATTCCGGAAAAAAATTAGGTAGTCCCTCGTGCATTGTTTCCACATTTGCATAAGCCAGAATAATTTCACGCGAAGTCAGAGTGTCTTCATAAGCTTCTCGCATTCCTTTCTCACTCTCAAAAAATTGGACTTTCGGCTTAGTAGTAAAAATATTTTGCAAAGAAATTAGTTGCGGGAGCAAATCAGATACTTTTTGTTTTTGCTTTTCAATGGATTTTACTTGTTCCTCCCTTTCTCGATCCAGATATGTCAGCAAATGTTTCGGCTCCAAGGCGTTTAAATATGTTCCGGCACCTTTTTTATATTTACTAATCAAGCCTTTTTGAAGCAATTCATCACAAATATCATAAACGGTTGTCCTGTTTAAGCCGGTTTTTCGCGATATTTCCTTGGCTTTTCCGGAACCAATTTCGAGCAAGGCCAAATAGACTTGCGACTCTTTTTCGGAAAAATTCAGCTGATCTAAAAGGTTTTTTATCATAATGTTGTGGAAAATATTTCGACAGTTTTATTATATTATATAAGCCTTATTTTGTCAATTTTATATACTTCAACACACACTATTGCACAATATTTATCAAAAAGGTTTATATTGTAATACTGGCATGGCCAGCGAAGACTATGTTCATTGATTTTGCAAGATTGGCAAATCAGCCATACAGCTGATAACTTTTAGTAAAATAAAGTAAAGGAGGTAGCACAATGTTGACACAACGCGATTTAAGCAGAGGAGGACCGATGTATGGATTTAACTTGGAGCCTCAATACATGTCTCGAACTATCGTCACGGGGTTTCTAAGAGAATTTCCCTGGATTGAGAACTATACCTGGTGGACAATCGCTGAAGTATATGTCGAAGAAATGGAACCCTCTTTTCTTGGTCATTATCCTGAAGCGATTATATCTGGTTTTGATAGAACCTATGAGCATATTACCCTCGTTACAAAGGAAGGCGAGGAAGTATTTTCCGAGATCATGAGAGAAAGAAGCTTCTTAGGCTTTAAACTTAAAGCAAAGAAAGAAAGGATACCAGGCAGAGTTCCCGATCGCTACCCAATTAATTATGTTATAAGGCGACTCGGAGAAAAAGCCGATCTTGCCCGCTTCATTATCTCCGCACATTACTGTACCAAAGCAGTTATTTTGTACAAGGTTCCGAAAAATTCTACTTTGACGAAAATGCTTGATGACGAAATTGAGCAAGAGCATCAAAAGTTTCATGCCAAAGTGTCATAATCGACTCGGCAGGCAGTTCGCACATCCGCGACTGCCTTTTTTATTTTGCCGGATTACTTTTCCAAATACGCTTTAATGAGAAAAATAAGATCATTTTTCAAATTTTTTCTAGTCCAGTCTTTTTGTTTTTTATCCACCAATTCTCCCAAGCCATGCAGAATATCTTTATTGTTGAAGTTTTCGATGAATTTTAAGCAGTCTTTCAAATATTTATCCAATGATTTGCCCATCCTCTGTTTTATAATTTTTTCATCGATGTTCCAATTTTTGGAAAAAAAATAATGCAAATCAAAAATATCCCGGCTGGCTGTCGTTTTCCTTCCCAGAAGCGCCACTAGTTTATTGGCAAACATATCCTCTTTGGCCATAACTTTCATCGGTATTCCCAGGTAACTTAAAACTTCGAAATTATCGCCCAAATTTCTCGTAGAAATTTCAATTTTAATATTGTGATCTTTTTCTCCATAAGAAAGCAGAAGAAAAATCGTGTTTCTTTTTTGATATGATTCTTTTATCTCCGCATATTTTTCAGCTATTTCCTTTACTCTCAAAAAGACTAGCTCTTTCTTTTTCTCATCCAGAAGATCGAAGTCTAAGTCTACTGAATATCTGGGCAAATCATAAAACAAAAGACAGGCCGTTCCACCTTTAAATCCCAGCCAGGGAGCTATTTTAGCATCAGAATAAATGTCTTTCAAAATTCTCACCATTATTGATTTGTGTTTGTTCCAGTTAAGCATTGTTTTTGAAATTATGATAATAATTATCCAAACTATTTTTTATTTTTTTACTTTCATAGATATCTGCCAACTTAAAACATTTTTCCCAGTCAAGTCCGTTGAGATTGTCAAAATGGTAATTATCAAAAATATAAATCATATCCAGAAAAGCTCGCTCCTTTGAGGCTATGGAATAGCCGTCTTTTCTAATTATTCCTTCCGGGTTGAGAAGTGTGCTGCTTTTTAATTTCCGATAACTAATTTTTTGCCCGTTAGTTAACTCGATCTCTCTTGTCAGGTAGCCAGCTGCAAAAATTGTTTCATAATATTGAAAAATAACGCCTTCATTTCGCAACACGGTTTCAAAACTTATATACGAAGGAGCGTAAATTTTAGAAACGGCTTCATAAATGTCATAATTGTTTTTAGCATAAATCCCCTTTCGTAAACGAACTAGATCTCCTTTATCAACATAGTATTTTAGATAAGCTTTTGCATTTGCCGGATTTTTTTCTTGCCAAATTAAAGCTATCTCTTTGGCAGAAAAGACTGTTTGTTCCAATTTATAAAGGCTTAAAATAAGGCTTTCTTTAGATTTCATACACTATTAGTAATATTAGATATTACCTATAGTTTATCATATCTCATTTATCCTGTCAAGTCCTGCGTAATTTCATCAGCAAATTATCATTTTTGCTTATTTATCAGTGATAAATTTCGATTATCCTCTGCTCGCTTCCCACAAAACCCCAAACATATTCCTCATCATCTCTGCGTGTTCCGCGCTTTCGACAACTAACCCAAAATTTTCTTTTTGCGATGATAAATAGACGACGACATTATTATAGATAAAATACGATTCGGAAAAAGAAATCTGATCCGGCGCATAACGCATATCGCGCAATTGTTCGCCGTGCTGATGAAAAAATTCTTCTGCATAATCTTCGTGAGATTTGAGCCGGATGGTTTTGGTTGTGATATTATTTTTCACTCTTTCCTCGACATAATATTTTGAAAAATCCACTCCCAACGTTTCGAAAAATTCCCGGCTGGCCACTACGGCTAAAATTTCATTGTTTTCGGTTTTCAAAGAATCCAGAACTGCGTTTCGCAAGCCCTCTTCGCCATCAATAAATTTCACATTCGGCGTGCCGGCTTTTTCGTTGATCACCGCTTCGGCTTCCGGAATGGCCATTTTGAGAAATCCCTTCATCTTGTCCACTTCTTTCTTCTTGCGTTCCAGATATCTTTCCAGATTGACCGGATCTTCCATCACAAACCGCTGGTTATATTTCCGGCCAGTGGTCGAAACCAGTCCTTTTTTGGCCAAAAGCTTGAGATTATCATAGACATTCGGACGATTGATGCCGGTTTTCCGCGCCAAAAAACTCGCTAAAACCGGCCCAGCCTTGAGTCCGGCCAGATATATCTTTACTTCCTTGGGCGAAAGACCCGCTTTTTCCAAATTTTTCTCGAGCATAAAAAAATTTAATGTTGTCGATATTACTTCGACTTTCTATATTCTATTGATAATTATTGCTTTTGTCAATAGGTTTTTTATATGTCGATTTACCATTGACTTTTGGCTAATCTTGGAGTATTATTAGCTATTTCCATCATTGATGGAATGATCTTTAAAAAATGAAAGGAATAAATAATCGTGACAAACACCAACCTCATAATTACAATCATCGCTACAATTTCGTATTTACTCAGTTATTCATGGCTAATCCTTAAGAAATCAGGGAGTAAAATTGACAAAGAGTTAGTCAGAGGAATTAACGATACATTTTTCACCGAAAGCACCCTTTTAAGATGCCTGAGACTGGATTATTTAGTCTCGTCGCGCATACTGCCAATTTTTTTCTGGATCGGAGTATGGTTAATTGTCAAAAGCAGTGTTTTTTTGGCAGAAACTACGCCATGGACACTACAAATTTCAAAGTTTGTAATCATGATTGCCTCTATATTTTGCATTTTGTTTTTCAGAATCATCTGCGAAATATTAAAAATTGCATTTGCGAAACATAGAAAAGGACTTGAACTTTATGATAGCCCGAATCCCTTTACAACCACAGAGCGCAACGAATGGTACAAGGAATGGATAAAATAAAAAAATTCAAAAGAGCAGAACGAACAACCGCGTTCTGCCTCTCTTCTTAAAATCATAAAGTTAATTTGTGGTTTTAAAAGGAGAAAAAACTATTAAAAATAAAAATGATTTTTAAAAAATTAAAGGAGGAACTTATGAGAATGTTTCTTGTGTTCATATTATTTGTCAGTTTGTATGGTCTCCTGGGATTTATATTAACAGGCGAACTTTTGCCTTTCATTCTAGCTGGCATAGCATTTGGACTTTATTTTTATGTTCTTCATAGGGCCATGATGATGCCTTAGTTGCTACTAACACCACAAAAGGCAGTTCGCACAACCGCGTTCTGCCTTTTTTATTTTGCCTTAAATTAGATCCCTCGACTTCGCTCGGGATGACGCTTCGCGTCACTGAACCCAATGCTTCTCTTTAATTTCCTTATCCTCCTCTTCCTTCTTTTCTTCAATTTTCACTTTTGCCATTTGGCGGAGCTTTTCCAGATCTTCTTTGTCTAGTTCTTTGGCGCGAGACAAAAGATGCTCCCGGTTATTTTTCGAAGCGTCTTCGATGACTTCGGCAAGAAGCACGTCCAAAATCGCGCCGATTTTGGGACCGGGCTTTAAATTCAAATCTTTCATCAAATCATTGCCATTGATTTTAAGCATCTTGACTGAAACAGCGTCGTGCGAAAGTTTGTCGATCATATATTCCAAGTGGCGAAGCTTATATGGCTTGGCCTTGGGCGTGCCGGAACCCAGACGATCGGCGATGCGCACATCAATCAAATCTTTCATATTTTCCAGCCCTACTTTCTGGATGAGTCGTCGCACCGAACTTTCCCCGACCTCTTCCGGATTGTAATAAAACATATGATTATCCACCAGCAGTTTCACTTTCTGAATTACTTCATTGGAAAAGTGCAGCCGCGCTAATATTTTTTCCGCCACTCGCGCGCCGACATGATCATGATTATAGAAAGTCGCAAATTCGCCTTCGCCTCTTTTTGTTTGCGGCTTGGCGATATCATGCAGCAGCGCCGCTAACCTAACTTCCAATTTTTTGGACGGGCAGTGCTTCAAAGACAAGATACTATGTTTATAGATCGTATAAATATGATGCCGGTTTTGCGCGACGCCCACGCCCTTTTCTAATTCCGGAACAATGTATTCCAAAAGACCAGTCTGGTGTAACATATCCACGCCTTCGCTTGCATTGTCTGAAGTAATAATTTTAGCCAGTTCATCTTTAATTCTTTCCAGGGCGATATGTTTTAGATCTCCGCTGTATTTTTTTATCGCTTCAAAAGTTTTTTTCTCTATTTCATATCCCAATTCCGCATGAAACCGGACTGCCCTCATCATGCGCAAGGCATCTTCGTCAAACCGTTCATGCGCGTCGCCCACCGCGCGGATTAATTTATTTTTTATATCCTCTTGTCCGCCAAACAAATCCACAATTTCATAATCGCTATTTTTCAGTTTTAAAGCTATGGCATTAATCGTAAAATCTCTTCGGCTCAAATCTTCTTCCAAAGTTTTGGCAAATTCCACTTTGTCCGGCCGGCGCTTGTCGGAATATTTTGATTCTATTCGATAAGTAGTTACTTCTACCACATCATATTCACGCTCCGGTCCATTGGGAGTAAATTTTGGGACTTTAATTCCTACTGTTCCAAAATCGTTTTCATAAAAAGTAGCCGGTTTGTTCGCCGTAGCTCCGGCGAAGGTGGAAAATATTTTTTGCACCTCATCCGGCTTGGCATTAGTCGCCACATCCCAATCTTTTGGCATGCGATCCGCGATTAGATCCCGCACGCATCCGCCCACGATAAAAGCCTCGAAGTCCGCGTCTTCAAGTTTTTGCAAAACTTCAATAACTTGATTTGGAATTTTTTTTATCATTTTATTTGCTTGCACTAAGCAAGCGAAGTGAGTCGAAGTGTGCCCCCAGCACGAATCGGACGCACATCTATCCCTTAGGACGGGACTGTTCTATCCATTGAACTATGGGGGCGGATTTATTTATTTATGTTGGTGGGCAATACTGGAATTGAACCAGTGACCCCCTCGATGTCAACGAGGTACTCTAACCACTGAGCTAATTGCCCTTAACTATTAAATAACCCCCGCCATAGGCGGGTCCGCCTTTGGCGGAAACTGAGCTATACACCCGAATTATAACTATAGAGTCTCGCTTGTTTTTACCGGATCGGGAGATGGAGCGACTTTTATTTCCTCGACTTCTTCGGCCACAACTTCTTCAACTTTAGGTTTGGCGATTTCGTGAAAAAACAGAATCCAGACAGTTTGCGCGAATGTTTCATAAATGGAACGGACAAAAAGCGTAACCGCAAGAATAATAATGACTCCGATTCCAATGGCGATAGCTACGCCGATTCCTTTGAGCGCTAGATAAAGAACCGAGCCTAGCGCAACCAGCACTGCCACAAAGGGAACCAGAAGAATGATCAGCGACAAACCCAAAATCATACCCAATAAGATAAAAATAAGCCCCATAATAATACTCACGCCCAAATTTTTACGCAAAAGCGCGTAGGCATTTTCAATCGAAGCCCAAACTTTCAGTTCCCCCAGCACCGCGTAAATTATTCCGTAGATTCGAATATAGACGCTCAATATCGCCAGCGGGATTAAAATAGCCAAGGCCAAAAACGCAAGTAGTATTGCAAAAATATATGATTTGTTAAAAATCAAGAAAACAATCGGCGTGATTAGGATAATTACCGCTAAAAAAATAAACATCGCGCTTAAAAATCCAATACCCAGAATTTTCCAAAAATATTTTTTTCCTTCGCGCATCCCGGACTTGAAATCAACCGGCTCGTTTTTGAGAGTTTTGCTAAGCGCGCTGATCAGCGCGCCCCGCCCGATAATTCCCAGCACCAGGAATAAAACGAAAAGTATGAACAAAATTATCCCCGCACTAACCACGAGCGCTATATGGTCAGCCACAAAATTCATTGCTTGTTCTTCAGTTATTTTGCCGCCAGCAAAATCTTTCCCGTTTCCGGGAGAATAATTCAAGGAGCTTCCAGCGCTGGCAAGCGAGGCGAAAAAACCAAACCACCAAAGATTTTTGTTTTTCCAGGTAACCTCGGCGGCCTTTTTAATAATATCCAGATAATTAATTTTGGACATTTTTTTGAATTTTACACAGTTTTGTATTCCCGCTTTTTAATTCCGACTATTTCGTTAAACTCGTCCTGCTCAATAACTTCCTTTTCCATCAAAACGCTCACGATTTTTTCCAAAATTTCTTTTTTCTCCTGAATAATTTTTTCGGCGGTGTCGTGCGCTTCAGCAATAAATTTGGTCACTTGCTTATCAATATCTTCAGCAGTTTTTTCAGAATAATTTTTTTCTTCAGAAATTTCCCGTCCCAAGAATACCAGCTCTTCTTTGTGCCCAAAAGTCCGCGGCCCGAGTTCGCTCATTCCAAAACGGGTGACGAGGTTGCGCGCCATCGCAGTCGCCCGTTCCAAATCATTGGAAGCGCCAGTGGTAACATCGCCGAAAATTATTTCCTCGCTCGCATAACCGCCCAAAAGAACAGCCAATTCCGACAAAAAATACTTCTTGGAATGCAGCCTTCGGTCTTTTTCCGGAGCGGATAATGTGTAGCCGCCGGCTTGGCCGCGTGAAATTATGGAAACTTTTTGCACTGGGTCAGCATGCTCTAGGCTTGCTCCCAAAAGAGAGTGTCCGGCTTCATGATAGGCGATAATTTTCTTTTCCTGCTCATCAATTATCCGGCTTTTTCTTTCCGGCCCCAAAATAACTTTTTCAATTGATTCTGTGAGCTCTGCCATTCCAAGTTGTTTTTTCCCTCTGCGCGCGGCTAAAATCGCCGTCTCATTCACTAGATTGGAAAGATCAGCGCCGGAAAATCCGGAGGTCCGCTCCGCAATTACGCGCAAATTCACTTTTTCTTCAAAGGGTTTGTTTTTGGAATGAATCTGGAGAATCGCCAGCCGTTCTTCAATGTCCGGCAAATCCATCACCACGCGCCGGTCAAAACGCCCGGGCCGCAAAAGCGCCGGATCCAAAACATCCGGGCGATTGGTCGCCGCCACGACAATTACATTAGTATTCGTATCAAAGCCGTCCATTTCCACTAGAATTTGATTGAGCGTCTGTTCCCGTTCATCATGCCCGCCACCCAGTCCCGCTCCGCGATGGCGCCCAACTGCGTCAATTTCGTCAATAAACACAATAGCTGGGGCGTTTTTCTTGGCCTGTTTGAAAAGATCACGCACGCGCGAAGCGCCGACACCCACAAACATTTCCACAAATTCCGATCCGCTAATATTAAAAAATGGCACATTAGCTTCTCCAGCCACCGCTTTAGCAATCAAAGTTTTTCCCGTTCCTGGAGGACCCAAAAGCAAAACGCCCTTGGGAATTTTCGCTCCCAATTTCAAAAACTTGCCCGGGCTTTTCAAAAATTCCACAATTTCCTTGAGTTCTTCCTTAGCTTCCTTGGCTCCGGCCACATCGGCAAAAGTTACCCGATTTTTTTTATCTTTTGGATCGGTCATGCGGGCGCGGGACATTCCAAACGACAATGCCTGCGAATTTCCTCTTTGCGCTTGGCGCAGCATAAACCAAATGAAAGCCGCGATCAAAACAAAGGGCAAGAGAAACGGCAAAATAGTGCCCAGCCACATCGAAGTTGACGATGGACCTTTAATTTCAATGTTCACCGCGTTTAGTTTTCCCTGATCTACTCCATAGTTTTTGAGCGATTCCGTGAGTCCGGTTTCCTGCTCTTTGGTTGATTTTTCTTCCGTCCCGTCCGTGAGAATGACCGCTAAATCATTGTTATCCACGGAAATTTGCTTTACCTTGCCATCATTAATCTGAGCCACCAGCGCGCTTAGGGCTACTTCAGCCGGCTTTTTGGCCGGACCGGAATACAGCACAAACAGCCCGGAAATCAAGAGAAATAGAAACAGCATGAGTAGGATATTTTTAGCTAAATTTTTCATTTTTATTGTAATTATTAGTTACGAGTTTCAAGTTACGAGTTACGAGCTAGTATAACCTTATCACCAATCCTTGTCAATTTCAACCCTTTAAATACCACTATTTGGCGCTTGCCCTTGGTGCTTTTAAGCGCTTTTAAAATCTCTTCCACATGCGCCGCCTCGATGTCTTTCAGATCTTTTTTTACTTTTCCAATGGCTTTCAAGATTATTCTTCTTTGCAGCGCCGGATGCAGCGCCAGAATTTCACTCGCGCGCAGGTCCTTTTTCTTCGCGCAATATTCTTCCGCGATTTTTTCCAAAAGATCCGCGTCCTCGGCAATCGATCCCACTGCGCTGGAAATTGTTTTTCTAATCTGCGGATTAAATTTTTTTTCCAAATACGGAATCAGCTGGTTCCTGATTTTGTTGCGCAAAAATAAATTTTCTTTATTTGTCTTATCCGTCCTATAAGTCCTACCTGTCTTATCCAAATGTTCCAAAATTTCTTTTCTCGAAATTCCGAGCAACGGTCGAATAATTTTTCCCGATTTATATTTCATCGCCGACAAACCTTGCAAACCGGCTCCACGGATTACGCGCATCAAGAATGTTTCCACCTGGTCATCGGCATTATGCGCGACCGCAATCAAATCAAATTTATTTTCTTGGCGGACTTTTTCAAAAAAGCTATATCTGATTTCACGCAGTTCATTTTCAGAGTGATGGAGGTCCGACCTCCGATTCGCCTCTTGAATTTTCGAGGTCGTACCTCTTTGAAGAGCCAGAGCTGCAATTTTCAAACCATACTCCTCCGCCAGTCCCCTCACAAGTTCTTCATCCTTATCCGAATCTTTCCCGCGCAATCCATAATTAACATGCGCGATAAGAAGCTCTAAATCGTACTTTTTTTGCAGTTTGGCAAAAATATCCAAAAGACACGCCGAATCCGACCCACCAGAACAAGCAACCACAATTTTATCTCCCTTTTTCCACAAATCATACTGATGGGAGATGTTTTGAAATTTTTTGATTAAACTGCTTCTTTTTGACATATCACACTATGCTACCTTAACGATTAATAAAAGTCTATATTTCTTTTTCAGATATATTTTTTGCGCCCATCCAGGCTAATTCAAAGATAGCTTTTTGCGAGCGCGCGATTTCTTCCGATTCGATAATCATGCCAAACATTTCCGTGCCGAAGCTGGCGATGGCCACTTTATTTTTATAAATATTGGTTTCATTGGAAACAGGAAAGTCTTTTTCTTCCAAAATTTTCACTGTGCGCAACTGCTCCTGATTTTTCTGCATATATTTCGTTATTTCTAGCGTATTTTTATAAATTCCGCGCAACCGGATATTTTTTTCCACTCGCCGATTAATGTAGTCATCTGCGTATTCCGGCATATTTTGCAAAGTATCCTCGCCGACATAAGCCAAAATTTCTTCGCCTTTTTTGAGAGAGCGCAAGCTGTCCTCATACATTTCCTTGATTCCTTCCTTGCCTTCAAAATATCTGATGAATGGTTTGGCTTGGGGTGAGTTATATAAATTTTGCAGTTGCGGCATAATTTCCTTGGTCAGCGCTTCTTTTTCTTTGAGTTTTTTGACCAAAACTTCCGGATCAGCGGGAGAAAAATATTTTATCTTGCCCTTGATGGATTTATAAACTAAGCCATCTTTCATTAGTTGGCTCATGATGTCATACACTGTTGGCCGTTTGAGTCCTGTTTTTTTAGCGATTAAATAGGCAGTAGCTCCGCCCATTTCCAAACAGGCGAGATAAACATCCGCCTTTTTGTCCTCCAGGCCAAGTTGTTCCAAAATCTGTTTTATTTCCATATATTCGTAATTTTCCGACTACTAAAAATAGTATAGCATATTGGCTAAAATAAAGCAAGTATTGATGAGGATATTAATATTTTGACGACTTATATTGACTATAAACTAAATTCGCTGTATAATTACCTGTTTAGAACATTAACAATTTTAACGATAAAAAAGGGGGGGTGTAAAATGAATTCTCAAGATGTTTTTCGTCTAGTTTACAGTATTCTTCAGGTGGGTTCTTTTCTTAATGAAGAAAAATACGCATGCAAGAAAGTAAATAATCGACATCGGAAAAAGACTATTTCAAAATCACAGCGCACGGTTAAAGCCCATAAAAAGGCAAAAAAATGAAATGTTGGGCAGAAAAACTAGCCTGTCTCAAAAAGAAAGGAGGGGAAAATGGTCAAAGTAAAAATATCTCTTATTGCTTTTGTGTCTGGTACAATTATTTGGGCATTGTCAGTTTTGTTTATGACAATGCTTTCCCGCTATGAGCTAAAAACCGAGGCTCTTGTTTTTTATTCAACACTCAGTCTTGTATTGGGAGTAGCTACGGCATGGTTTGTATACACAGAAGTTAAGGATGAAAAAACAATCACACTTGAAAAAGGTGACTGTCTTGTAGAAAATGACAAGCTAACGGATGTGGCTGAGGAAGTTACTTTGTGGAAAAGTGACCCATATCTGAAAGGGAAGCGTATAATCGAAGGTAAAGCTTTTAGATTCTTTGAAGTACATATGAGGCTATCTCCTATTACAGATAATCCAAAGGTTAGAAATTTGATCTATTGGGCGACCGTAAGCGTGGATGATCGGCAGAAATTTTATGACTTTTTTTTGAAAGATTCAGAATGTATTAAGCCAGAGAATTTAATTAGAAAAAGCTGCTATGAGTTTAATGAAAAATTTTCGACTGAACTGGCTAAACTCTATAATCCGCTCGATGAAATTCAGCAGGAAAGATTTTCAGAGATGCTTCTTGGGTTTCTGCTACCAATCATTGAAAAGGTGGATACGGGGCTAAAGATAGTGAGAGTGGAGTTTAGTCTTTAGTGAAGAAAAACAGACTGAGGCAGGCGTCAAACGACCCTGCCTTTTCCTTTTTTTGCCTATTTCTAAATTTGTCTCAATTTTTGGCAATTACCATATCTTGAGAAAAATTATTTTTCCAGCCGTGCGATTTCGTCGCGCAGAAACATTAGTGTTTCGCGTTTGAGAATTTTGCGGATTTTTTGGAACTTGTCGGGAGCGAGCAAAACATTCAAATCCTGGTTGATAATAGTTTCAGTTATATTTTTTTCAACAAAATTTAGAAGTTCTTGAAAAAAAGCGAGCACCGGCTTTTTTCTGCGCTCTTCAATGACCGCTGTGTTATAACGATAACTATTCAGAAAAAAATGGTGAATGTCATACAAATCCCGTCCGGCGATGGATTCATTTTTTTCATAACGGTCGATAAGCGCCACTAACTTATTAGCAAACATCGTTTCGATTGTCTGGCAGTTGATGATGCGGTCAATATCAATAAACTCTTTCGGCTCATATTCATTAGCTTCGGGCGGTGGAAAAGTGACATCCAATTTCAAAGTGTTTCTTTCGTCGGTTTTGACAGGATATTTCAAAAAATATTGCGGAACATTCCGGCTCCGGTCTTTAATTTCCAGCCCGAGACTCGCAAAAACACTTTCCAATTTTTTTTGAATCTCCGTAATGTTAGTCGAATCTCCCATAAAATCAAAATCCAGATCGACTGAAAAGCGATCGAGATATCCAAGCATTGCCGCGCAAGTTCCACCTTTGAAATAAAGCGCACCGGCGAGTTTCGCATCGTCATAAATTTCTGCCAGCAATCGATACAGCCAGGCCTTGTGAATTGCGTCTCTTTGGTTGGGCAAAATCATAAAATTAGTAGCGATTAAAAGTTAACGGATAGCCAATAGCTTTTTGAACGATTTTAACTTTTTTCCAATCGATTAATTTTTCCGCGTCAAAATAAGCGCTTGGATTAAAATATAGCAGATCGGCTACTGCTCGCTCGGCAGACGCTTTCTTCGCGCCATTCTCGTTTATTATGCCAATTTCATTATAGAGAAATTTATCCGCAAGTTGGCGTGAGTGAAAATTAAAGGATCCAACAAAAAACTTCTTTGAGATAGAACTCACCAAGGTTACTTGGTCGATCTTTTGTTGGATTATGCCGGCTTGAGCCAAAACTGTCTCGGTGCTGACATAGGCATATCTATGCAGGGCTTTCATTCCAACCAATGCCGAATCCAATTGCTCAACAGGCTTTAAGGAATATAATCCCCGATAAATTCTGATCAATAGCCCCTTTTGCACATATCTTTTCAGGGTTGTATGCAGATTATTTGGGTCTTTTATTTGCCAAAGATTAGCCAAATCATTGACATGAAAAACCGTGATACCCAACTTGGCTATTTGATAAAATCTGCTTAAATACAAGCCTTTATTTGATTTGTTGTTATATTTTGCTGTACTCATATGTACAGTATAGCATAACATAAAATAACTGTCAATATCCCGCCTATTCCAAATACTTCTGAATTATCTCCGCGGTTTTGGCAATGGCTTCGGAGAGTTTTCCTTCTTCATTAAATACCGTGTAGTCATAAATGTCCTTGTGCTCCATCCACTCCCTAGTATATTCCATTCTTTCTCGGACATATTCTTCGGAAATATTATCACGGCGGCGGATGCGGTCTTCCAAGATTTTCAAATCTGAAACCGTGATAAAAATCGCCGGAATTTCGGGATAAACTTTTTTGGCCGTGATTACACCTTTCCATTCGATCTTCCATACTCCAACATGACCAGAATTTTTCACACGCTCAATTTCATCTTTAGTCACGCCATAAAAATTTCCGTTGTATTGCTCCGCCCATTCCACAAATTCGCCACTGTTGCGGCGATTAACAAACTCTTCTTTGCTGGTAAAATAATAAGGCTTGCCTTGCGATTCGCCCGAACGCATTTCGCGGGTAGTGGTTGTAACAACCCGCTCAATTTCAAAATACTTCCGCAGTCCTTCAATAATCGAATCCTCGCCGGCACCGGACGGTCCAGAGATGATAAAAACATTTGGTTTCATATATTTAATAATACCACAAATATAAGAAGCGCCGTAAAGCGCTTCTTGAAAACTGTTTTTGATACTAGTTATTTTCACGCATTTCCTGCTTCTTTTTTATTTCATCCTCAAGGCTGTCCACCATACCCATTGTTCCATCCGACATTTCCACTAATCTCTTTTTTTCTTTGTTCTCGCTAAATTTACGCTGCTCAGGATTTACCGGAGGCATTCCTTGCTCCGAAAACTGCATTTTCTCTGTTTCTGGCATATTTTTATTTAAAGTTAATAATTACTCCTCCCTTGCCAATATTATAACCAAATAAATAATTTAGCGCAAATTGGCAAAAGTCTTATTTTTTCTCCCCGCCTGCATCGCTATGCTCGCCCGAAGTCGCTACATCGTTGCGAGCGGGCGAAGCATTGCGGGCAGGTTTTTTCACCTTAGCTTTCTTTTCTTTTGGTTCTTTTTTAGCTTTTTTTTCTTTGACTGGCTTTTCTGCTTTTTCCTTAGCTGGTTTTTTGACTTTCTTTTCAGTTTTCACTTCTTTAACTTCTTCTTTGACTTCCTCTTCAATTTCTTCAGCTTTTTTAGAAGCCGCTTTGCCAGTTACCAGCACCAAACCCATACGATGCTCTTTCGGCTCAATAGACAGAATCTTCCAGGAATATTCACCGCCGGCCTTGATCAGGTCATTGATATTTTTGCCCGGAAACATCTCGCCCATTTCGCTCACATGCGCCAAGCCGTGTATATCCTTGTTGAGATAGACAAATGCGCCGAAATGATTAATGCGATGCACGGTGCCCTTCGCGACATCCCCAACTTTATATTCCAGCTTGCTCCATGGATCTTTTTCCAATGCCCGCATGGAAAGGGAAATCTTTTCATTTTCCAGGCCAATTATCTGCGCGCAGACTTTCTGCCCGACTTTTACGATATCGCGCGGATTTTCAATCAACTGCCAGGCCAGTTCAGAAATATGCACCAGGCCTTCCAGTTTATTTTCTTCAGTGAGATTGGTTGTATCAATATTAGGCGCGAAAAATTTCACAAAAGCTCCGAAGTCAACTACTCCACTCACTTCGCCCTCGACTACATCGCCGATTTGCAGGCCAGAAATAACTTCGCGGTCTTTTTCTTTTTGCGCGGCCTTTTCGCTCACGATCAATTTTTCCGTTTCGCGGTCGGCGTCCAGAATACGTACTTCCAATTCCTGGGCAACTAATTTTTTGAGCAAAGTCAGAATTTTATTCTTGTCACCGTCCTCCACGCGCGGATAATTTTTGCTGGAAAGCTGGGACACCGGTAAAAATCCGGAGATGCCGTTGATTTCCACCAGAAGTCCTCCTTTGTTGGCGCTCAAAACTTTGGTCGCCACCTTTTCCTGCGTGTCCTTTTTGCTTTCCAAATCTTCCCAGGCCTTTTCATATGACGCTTCGCGGATAGAAAGCTCAATATACCCGTCTTCGTTTTCGAGATCGGTAATGGTTGCTGTCACTTTGTGCCCGATTTTTAATTTGCCCGTGCCCATGCCGTCTTTCATTTCGCGGCCCAAAACGATGCCCGTTCCAAACGGTTCGATGTCCAAATAGACGGCATTGGTTCCCACTTCAATCACTTTTCCTTCAATCACATCGCCGACATTAGGAAACCGCACATCCGAACTTTCCAAAAGTTCCGCCATCGGCGAAAGCTCTTCCGATGTTTCATCTTTCGTTTTTTTAGCAGTTGAAGATTTTTTGGAAGCCCTTGGCTTCTCTTCCGTCAGCTTGTCCACTTCCTCCGCCAGTTTGTCTAAAATGTTTGCCATAATTTATATTTACTAACTTACGAATTAAGCTAAATTACGAATACTAATTAATTTGAATTAACTACTCTCTTATATTTTACGCCATCGGGCGTGAATGTGATTATAATCCCCAGTTTTAAATTTGTTGCTCTTAAGTATCTATATAGTTGTTTTATATCTCGCCCTGAAATGTAGCTCTTCTGTTTTAGTTCTAGTACTATTTTATCCAAAACAAGGAAATCTAAAATATAAATGCCTAAATCTGTTTCTTTGTATTTTACCTTGCATCTCAGTTGCTCTTTAAATTCTATTTTGTTTTTGGTAAAATCTTCTGCTATCGCCTTTTGATAGAAATTTTCTTTATGCCCATAACCTAGGCGATTATAAACATCAAAAATTATTCCCATTATTTCGTAGCATTCATCCGCATATATTAAATTCTCTTTATTTTTTATTTTTGTCATTCGTAATTTCGCCCGATTCGTATATTCGTAATATTAAAAAAACTTCCTGTTTAAAGGAAATTATTAAGAATATCGCACAAGCATTAAATCATGCTTATATTAAATTTTCTTAATAATTAACCCGCACACCAACTTTTGGATATTGCCCATAGGGCAAATACTGAACATAAATTGATGTTTATAATTTTCCCAGCACACTTGATTTTTATAAACTCCTAGAAAATATAGTAATCCAGAAGTTGGTGTGTGGGTAAATCGTAAAATCAGTATATATTTGTTCATAAATTGTGTCAAGCGGGATAAAAAGCTCGGCTTTAAAGATCTAGAAAAGCCGAGCTTTGGAAAAAACCAAATAAAAAAGGACTGTGGAATTCTCACACAGTCCTTTTCGGCCCAGGGTTAGCCGTTTCGTCGATTGTCTTTCAGACTATCTTCGTTTTCTCATAATATCGCGGTCCTCCTTGCTATCATTCCGCCGAACTTTTTCAACGGAACTTAATTTTTTACTTAGACAGCTCTATTTCAAAGCCAATACCTTTTACATCCTGATCTTCTCCGGTAAATCTTACATCTGTTATTTTAAGACGAACAGTTTTGAAACCATTGTTTTGTCCTTTAGATGCCTCGAATAATCTCTTGAGCACGGCATTATCAATCCCTTCCTTATCCAAAACAACAATCCTTACTGTGTCTTCGTCTTTTAAATAGAAATCTTTAATTTCCATCCCGACCTCCCATTTTTTAAATACATTTTTTCCAAAGGACACAATAGCAATTGCTTAGATAACCAAACAATCGCTATTTTGCCCTCTGAAACCTTTTTAATGTACGAACTCTATATCTTAGCAGGTTTGGCAGAAAAAGTCAAGACCTTGGCATATAAATGGCTTACTTAAGCCTCTTAAAATCCTTCAAGTTTTTGGAATTGCTTTAAATAAGCCTTCCAACCAAAACATAGCGACTTAGACATCCGATGTCTAAGTTTTTATCGCAAGCCCCTCGACAAACTTCTTTCCAGATGCTATAATTATTTATGTAATAGAAACCATTCGTATATTCGTATAAATTCGTAATTCGTAGAGAATCCCATGATTATCCAATATTACGGCCATTCTTGCTTTAAAATAACCACCAAACCGGCCGGCAGAGGCCGGGAAGATGTGGCGATTTTTTTGGATCCTTTTGATAAAACCGTGGGCTTGCGGCCACCGCAGGGACAAGCTGATTTAGTGGTGGTCAGTCACGAACACGCTGACCATAATAATGTTTCGGCACTGAAAGGCGAGCCAGCCGTCATCAATATTCCCGGCGAATATTCAGTGAAGGGCATTAATATAGTCGGACTGGCCTCTAAACACGGACCAACTAAGGATCCGGTCGCGAATACTATTTTTATTCTGGAATCGGAAGATTTGCGCGTTTGCCATCTCGGAGATTTGGGAACCGATCTTGAAAGCAAACAACTGGAAGAAATTGACGGCGTGGATATTCTGATGATTCCGATCGGCGGAAAATATACGCTGGACGGCAAAGAAGCGGTAGACTTGATCAGAAAAATTGAACCGGCCATTGTCATTCCGATGCATTACAAAATTAACGGCTCAACTATCGATATCGCGGATGAAAAGAAATTCTGCGCTGAAATCGGCAGCTGCCCGAAAGAAAGAGTTTCTAAATTAAATATCAAGAAAAAAGATTTGGAAGGAAAAAGCATGGATGTCGTGGTTATGGGAGTAGAGTAAAAATATGTCTTTGCAAAATAAAATTGAAGAAATTAGAAGAAAGCCGGAGCATATCCGCTTGCGCTATGTTTGGGCAATGGTGGCGATTTCCATGTTTTTTATAATCATCATCTGGTTTTTTTCGCTGAAAAACAGCCAAACCCAAACCGCTTCGCCGCTGAATAGCGTTGACACTTCCGCGATTACTGAGCAGTTTAATACCGGCAAGCAATCGCTGGAAAACGCCAGCGAGGGATTTAAAAACACGCTTAACCAGCCAGCGCCAGATAATTCCGCAAATAATACGCAATAATTTTAAAATTAGAAATTTTATTTTATGGATATCGGAAATATTAATAAAAGAGAGGTCGTCGAAGAAGTCCAGCAATCATATCTGGATTACGCGATGAGCGTGATCGTAGCTAGAGCCCTCCCTGATGTGCGCGACGGCTTGAAACCGGTCCACCGCCGGATTTTGTATTCTATGTGGAGCTCGGGCTTGCGCGCCAGTTCTAAATTCAGAAAATCAGCCACTGTTGTGGGAGAGGTGCTGGGCAAATATCATCCGCATGGCGACGCGGCCGTGTATGAATCAATGGTGCGCATGGCGCAGGATTTTTCATTGCGCTATCCGCTGGTGCGCGGACAAGGAAACTTCGGCTCGATGGATGGCGACAGTGCCGCGGCTTATCGTTATACTGAAGCCAAGCTTTCCGCTATTGCCGAAGAAATGCTCATTGACATCGAAAAAGATACGGTGGATTTTGTGCCTAATTTCGACGGGCAGCATCAAGAACCAACCGTTTTGCCGGCTAATCTCCCGCAATTGCTTTTGAACGGCAGTATGGGCATCGCGGTCGGCATGGCGACGAATATTCCGCCGCATAATTTGAGCGAACTGATCGACGGCGTAGCTCTGCTGATTGATAATCCCGAAGCGACCATTGAAGAACTGGTGGAATTTATTCAGGGACCAGACTTTCCAACGGGCGGAATTATTTATAATAAAAAAGATATTTTGGAAGCTTACCGCACCGGGCGCGGAAAGATTTTGACGCGCGCCAAAGCGGACATCGTGGAACCGAAAACCGGCGCTTTCCAAATCGTAATTACGGAAATGACTTATGCCACTAATAAAGCGGCTATGATTGAAAAAATGGCGGATTTAGTGCATGAAGGAAAACTGCTGGGCATCCGCGACATTCGCGATGAATCAGACAAAGATGGCGTGCGATTAGTAATTGAACTCAAAAAGGACGCCTATCCGCAAAAAGTTCTCAACAAGCTTTATGCCATGACGGATCTCCAGAAAAATTTTAATGTCAATATGCTGGCGCTGGTGGACGGCATTGAACCAACTGTTTTGAATTTGAAAGATATTTTGGAATATTACATCGCGCACCGCAAAATCGTGGTGACGCGAAGAACGCAATTCGATTTGGACAAAGCCCGCGACCGCGCGCATATTTTGGAAGGCTTGAAAAAGGCGCTCGACCACATTGACGCGATTATTTCGACCATCAAAAAATCCGAGACTAAGGAAATCGCGCACAAGAACTTGATGAAAAATTTCAAGCTGTCGGAAAAACAAGCAACCGCGATTTTGGAAATGAAACTGCAGACGCTAGCCGGCTTGGAAAGAAAGAAAATTGAAGACGAGCTGCTGGAAAAACTGGCGCTCATCAAAGAATTGGAAATGATTTTAAAAAGCGAAAAGAAAATTTTAGGAATCGTAAAAGACGAACTGTTGCGCGTGAAAGAAAAATTCGGCGATGAGAGAAAGACCAAGATTGTGAAATCAGGAGTGGGTGAATTCAAGCAGGAAGATTTAATTCCCAATGAAGAAGCGATCATTACTATCACCAAACAAGGATATATTAAAAGAATGGATCCATCGGTGTATAAAGTCCAGCACCGCGGAGGCAAAGGCGTCATCGGCGCGGTTACTAAGGAGGAAGATTCTATCAAGAAAGTTTTAGGCGTCATGGCGCATGACAATCTTTTGTTTTTCACCAACTCGGGAAAAGTTTTCCAAACTAAAGCTTATGAAATTCCCGCCTCATCGCGCGTCGCCAAGGGACAGTCAATTGTGAACTTTTTGGAACTCAAACAGGAAGAATCGGTAACCGCAATCGTAGCCTTTGGCAAGGACGACGCTTACAAATATATGCTGATGACCACGGAAATGGGCACCATTAAAAAAACCGCCATGGATGAATTTGAAAATGTCAGGCGCTCGGGGCTTCTCGCTATCAAATTACAGCCGGGCGATGCTCTGCGCTGGGTAGAAGCCACCAGTGGCGAAGATGAAGCTGTGATCACAACTTCCAAAGGCCAAGCCATTCATTTCAAAGAAAAGGATGTGCGCGCGATGGGACGGACCGCCGGCGGCGTGCGCGGGATCAAACTCAAAAAAGAAGACAAGGTTGTCGGGATGGATGTCGTCCTCAAAAACCAGAAAGGCAACCAGCTTTTGGTTATCGCGGAAAACGGCTATGGGAAAAGGACCGACCTCAAGCAATATAAAATTCAAAATCGCGGCGGCTCCGGCATCAAAACCGCCAGCGTTACCGCCAAAACCGGCAAACTGATCGGCGCCAGCATCATTAATGTCGATGATATTGAAACCGATGTGATTATAACTTCGGAAAAGGGCCAGATCATCCGCATCCCACTCAAAGACATCTCCGTCCTCGGCAGAGCCACCCAAGGCGTGCGGGTAATGCGCCCGCAGACTGGCGATAAGGTTTCAGCGATTACGGTTTTATAAATTTCTTCACATATAAAAAAGGCAGGGCGTTGTTCCGTTCTGTTTTTTACTTTACTATCTTGTTAGCTGACCTTTATATGATACAATTATATTAACAAGAGTGTTAATAATTATGTAACATAATATTATGAGCAAATTGCTGCAAAAAATAAATAAAATTCCCAAGAGCTGGTTCACTTTTGCTGACATCAGAAAAATAACCGGGCTTGATGACGGAAGTCTTGCCGTAACCTTAAGCCGCATGGTTAAGAGAGGCGAACTGGTAAAGGTGGCCAAAGGGATTTATGCGACAGACATTTCCAAAATTGATTGGGAGCAATTTGCGGTGGAAAAATATCCACCGAACTATACTTCCTTTGAATCGGCTTTGGCCAGGCACAATATCTTGAGCCAACAGCCGGCCAGTTTGACCATGGCCACCACTAATCGTAGCAAAAAAACAAAAATGCTGGAAAATATGATAATCTATCGCCACATCCAGCCAAAACTTTTTTGGGGATATTCAAAAGAGGGCAACATTCTAATTGCCGACCCAGAAAAAGCCTTCCTGGATCTGGCGTATTTGTCACTCAATGGTTATGCTAAATTCGATCCGGAGGAAATAAATCTCGACTTACTAAACAAACAGAAAATAAAAACTTATCTCAAAAAATTCAATTCGCCGCGCCTAAATAAATTGATTAAAAATATTTTAGTTGAATAATCTAGCGATAGCTAAGATATTAAACTAAATAAAATAAATAAAAAATCCTGCGTGAATATCCGACGCAGGTTTTTTATTTTTCTCCTTCCTTTTTTTCTGTGACTTTTTTCAAAAGCGTGACAGTTCCAACTCCAATTCCAACTCCGACAGAAACCACTACCACCGCTTCAACCAGCATTCTCTTCCAGCTTTTGCCGTTTGCCTTTTTTTCTTTCTCTTTCTCTTCGGCATGCTTTAATTTCCATTCATACCGTTTAGCAGCTTTTTGAAAATGTTTTTTGTTCTGCCAGCCGATTCTTAAAAACTTTTCAAAACGATCGACTTTTTTCTCAAGAATGAATCGCGCCAGAATATGCGCCGGCGATTTCTTTTTAGTCGCGTCCAGCTTGAGATTGATCTCATCCAGCTTGAGAATGTAAATTAACTTCTTAAATTCTCTTGCATCGCTCTTAAGAATCTTTTCAAAAAGCTTATTTTGAAAATCATCTTCCTGAAACCTGTCCCGCTCATACTTTCTTCGCCCCAAGTAAAACAGCACTATCGATTTTCGCATTGAACGAAAAAGCCGCTTTTGCTCAACTCGGGAAAGATTGCTTTTTTTCAATAATTCAAAGAACTCTGTCCTTGTCACATCTACCTCCTTTCCAATTTAGTTAGCTCATTATATTACGCCCAAAAATAAAAGCAACTGCAATAAAAAAAGGCGGATCCAGTGTTTTCTGGTCCCGCCTCGGATTTGTTTATTGTATTTCTCCTGAAAACCATTTTTCAATTATCTCTGGTTGTTCAGGCAGTCTTGCGCCAGGAAGAATCTGTAAGAAGTTAATATTTGCTTTTAATTGTTCTTCAAGCTTTGAGATATTATCTTCCCTTAAAAACTTGGCTTCAAGGGGATAATCTGGTTTTTTTCTGAGAATTTTTTGCACCAATGGAAGATCGACTAAGTCAATTGCTTCACCGTTTACATAAAAAATTGGTTCGCGTGTTTCCTCATAGCGCTCGTAGGCACGACCGAGCTCGTTTTCATATAGAGTAATTTCAGCTCTGATTTTATCGGAGTAGGCATCGATAGTATGCACATTGGCAAGTTTGGAAAACCAAGGAGTTTCCGGCTCTTTTCTTATATGCACAAGCCCATGTTCCACCAATACATCAAAAGCAGATTGGTTATATTCTCGAATACGCTTTCCCAAGTGTTGTATCGGTTTCGTGCCAACAAGATCATTCATGACATTCAAAAGAGAAAGCGCACGATTCTTCTTTTCCTCATCTTTATTACCTAAGCATTTTGCCATGTCAATAATGAAGTCCTCATGTGATCTGCTTCCTACTGCACTATAAAAGTCATTCATCAGCCATTGTGCTCTTCTTTTCAGACTTGCTTGAGTTATTTTTCTCATTTTAATCCTCCTTGTCGGTATAATCGGAATGCTTTTTTGTATAAAAGGCGGTATTACCCTATTTAATGCCTTTTCATAAGCTTCGCAGCTGCCATGTCCACGGATCCGCATCCAGTAGTAGGGTGCATTTTTGAAATATCCAAGATTATGCACCTTCAAACTGCGTTGTTTGATTTCGAATTCATGCGAACTTCCAGAAAGAACTTCCAGCATGTACTTAATATCAAAACGGTCGCCCCGCATGTGAAGAATGATACGTTACGCCTCTTTCTTGAAGCCGACAAAATTTTCGCGAATCCCGCCAGCCTTGAAAAGCCACTTTATATACGGCTGTATTGATCCCTTGCCCCTTTCATCAATGCCGGAAAGCTTCCTGTCCTCAATAATAAGTATATTAATTTTATTCCTGCGATTGTCGGGATAATTCACGTAAAATATCCACATTATTTCTTCCTCCTTTTTTTATTTTTAACTCCTGACGAAACACAAGAATTTAAAAATTAAATTCTCATGCTTCGCCAAGAGCATCAAGTTTTATCGCAACTGTTCCCACATAAAATCCAAATACATTTTGATCGCTTGCGCGATGGATTCATCCTCGATTAGAGTAGCGGATTTTTTGTCGTAAGATATCAGTGCTACCAGTGGTCCAGCTACAACAATGTCAGCGGAAATTTTAGTTTCCGGCGCGAGATATTTTGTATGTGCGATGCCTTTTGCCATTTCACCAAACTTACGATTGAGCGGCGTGTCTTCCAGGATCATGCGATAAAATATTTTTCGCTCTTTCACTTCGTGGATATATTTTTCTTCATCTTTAAATGTAATGACTTTTGTCGCAGTTTCGTATGATCCACAGTTGATGCAATCCTTTTCTTTAAGAATATATTCGTCATAGACTCGATTGATTCCATCCGCGCCTTCAAAAAATTTAATCTGCGGTTTATTTTCCTGATTGACATTAATAGCTTTCAGCGCCGGCAGAATTATATTTTCCAGTGATGCTTTTTCTTTTTTCAGCTGTTCAGTTTTCTCATTGAGTAAATTTTCAAGAGTTTCCGGATTTTCGGCGACAAAAAGTTTTCGTTTGCCTTTGCGGCTTTCAGCTACGAGTCCCTTCAATTTCAATTCATCGATGGCCGAATAAATTGTAACTCGGTTTATACCGGTTTTTCGCGCGATATCTTGGATAGTTAATGTGCCATTTTCTAGCAAAACTAGATAGGTCGCGATTTCCTTTTCGCTTATATTCAATTTTAAAAGGGCTTTGGCTAGATTTTCGGGTATTGATTTCTTTTTCATAATCTAACGAGTCATTGTATACCAGTTTTCGAAAAGTGTCAAAGCCGAGTATACAAATTAAATAATTATTAAAATTATATTGCCGTATTATAGCTTTTTTAAAGCAATTTTAGACAAATAAAAAATTGTAAACCTGTTGTTTACAATTGTAGCAAATGTCTGTTTTTTGTCAATTATTTCTCACCATTTTTCATGCCGACAACCAAGCCTAGCATCATCCAGAATATAATTTGCCCTTGCTGGATATCCCAGAAATAGTGATCAAAAAGCATGATGATTATAAAGCCAAGGAGAATACCTTTAAAGACATATATTCCACCTGCCTCATCGGCAGGCAGGCGTGGAATAATGATACTAGAACGGAACACTTTCCACAGGAATAATATAAACAATACCAATCCGATTATGCCTAATTCGCTCCAGATCAGCAGAAAAACATTGTGAACCGGCTGATATTGCCAATCAGCCAGGAACACTGAACTATATTTCTGCATTTCGGACACGAATTGGCCCATGCCCAGCCCAACTATTGGATTGGACACAATTGTTTCACGTGAAACATTTAGGAATAAAAGCCTTTCGTTGAAGGATTTCAATAATGAAGAATCGATATTAAAACCCAGTATTGTAATAAGCAATCCAAATACTATTATAAAAGTGCCTATATATTTATAAAAGCTTTTCACTCGCATCAAATCATGGATAATCGTTGGGATTGGTGAGATGCGGGCACGGAACAATTCAGTAAAACTGGAAAATGTTCCACGTGAAACAACTCTGTATCCCCCATAACAAATAATGAAAAATAGCCCCAAAATAGCTGATTTTGAAAAAGTACAAAGAAGTGCGACAACCTGGACAGCCAAAATAATATACATTATTGTTCCACCCCATGAAACGTTCTTACTGGCGCGAAACATCATTCTATAAGCAAACGTGAAAACTATAGACACCAGCAAAAATCCGCCCAAGATGTTAGGGTGTGGAAATAAGCCATAAGCGCGGATAAATTTGTGCCCGAAGAGCACAATCTTGGCTACGCCGTCAACATTCACCGAGATTAAGCTTTCTTTAAGCCAAAATAGGCCAACAGAGTGCTGTAAAACAGCCTGCGCTATGCCAATTGTGGCTTGTATAAAGCCTAAAGCGACAATAAAGCCTACTGTATTGCGTAATAATGGCTTATTTAAAGCATTATGTGCAACATAGAAAAAAAGCAGGCTAAATTCGGCTAATTTAAGCGCTTTAAAAAGCGCCAGGTTTGTATTGCCAGGCCACGAGATGCTCATAAACGCCCAAGCTACTAATACCAGCACTAAGATATAGGCCTCTTGTCGATTGAAAAACTTGATACAACTTGACAATTTAAGCTTTTTGTTTCGTAATATAGAAATTATCCAGGCTATAATAGTCAGAATCAATAAAATATCGCTTAAATAAAGGTAGATTCCGGTATATTCGTTAAAGCCACCCGCAATAGGATAGAAAAAAAAGACTTTCCGGATTGAAAGCGTGAAGGTCAAAAGGAAGCCGTAGAAAAACCAGCCGTCCGGCCGAGCTTTGAAATTGTTCCACGCTTTGGTGAAGATTGCCATAACACTTTAATTATACTACAGATTAGACTTTTTGACGCAAAAACGATATGATAAAAATATTGCTATAAAATAGTAACACAGAGGGGAAGTTTTTTAAAAATCAAATTAACTTAAGAGGAGGTGAATTATGTCATCGATTTTAGATCATTCGCTCATAATTGGTGATATAGTCGCCAAATTGCCATTCATTCAGGGCGGGATGAGCGTAGGAATTTCTCTGCATTGTCTGGCGGCTGCCGTAGCGAATGAAGGCGGCATTGGAGTTATTGGGACTGCTGATATCGGTATGAACGAGCCAGACTTCCGCGATAATTTTCTTGAAGCAAATATTTGGGCGTTAAGACAAGAAATCGCAAAGGCAAGGAAATTAACCAAAGGAATCCTCGGCGTCAATATCATGGTAGCATTGACAAACTTTGCAGATCTTGTGCAGACAGCAATTGAAGAAAAGATTGACATTATTTTTTCCGGCGCCGGATTGCCGCTTAATCTTCCTGGATTTTTAAATGGCGCAAAAACAAAATTAGTGCCTATTATTTCTTCCGGAAGAGCCGCTGTGATTATCGCGAAGAAGTGGACGGAGAAATACAATTATCTCCCAGACGCATTTGTAGTCGAGGGACCAAGGGCGGGAGGACACTTGGGATTTTCCGAAGAACATATTGGCGATCCGGAGTATGCCTTGGAAAAACTTATTCCCGCAGTGATTGAAACACTAAAGCCATATGCAGAAAAATATGGCAGGCCGGTTCCGGTGATTGCAGCCGGTGGAATTTATACCGGCGCGGATATTTTCAAATTTTTGCAGTTGGGAGCGGCGGGCGTGCAGATGGCAACGCGTTTTGTCACGACGCACGAATGCGACGCCAACATTAAATTCAAAGAAGCATATCTAAATGCCAAGGAATCTGATATAACAATTATCAAGAGCCCTGTTGGATTGCCAGGAAGAGCAATTCGCAATGCTTTTCTTGATAAGGTCAGCCAAGGCAAAATGAAACCCTTTAAGTGCCCATATCACTGCCTAAAAACATGTGAATTGGAAAAAAGTCCGTATTGCATTTCTTTCGCATTAATCAACGCGCAGCGAGGAAATCTTGATCGCGGTTTCGCTTTTTGCGGAGAAAATGCTTACCGGGCAGACAAAATCGTTCATGTAAAAGAAGTGATGGAAGCTCTCAAAGAAGAGTATCGAGAAGCCTCCGGAGGAGAAGAGTTGTAAACATTATTTCCGGGCGTGCTGTGAACTTAACAGTGCGACCCGGATTTATTTTTTCATTGACCCTATTAGAAATTTTGGAAAATACTCAATAATACCAGGATGTTAAGGCGAAGCCGCTTCGCTCTCGTATCAAATTGAAAAAAAAGCTGTCCATGAATTTCTAACAGGGTTGACTAACAATTTTTTTCTGATATGATATTATGGATTTAGATATTGCCTAAACGGGCTCATAGTAAATCGGTATTACGGGACCATGGCATGGTTCAGTGCAGGGTTCGACTCCCTGTGAGTCCACACTTCGACTTCGCCCAGTGTAAACAATCTTATGTTAAAGAAAATTTTATTAATTCCAGGATGGATGAGAAGCGTTGCTTATTATAAGAAGTATGAAGGTATTGATATTTGGAAAGAAAATATCCCCAATGATCTGAATATTGAAGCCGATTATATTGTCGCGCACAGCCTCGGATCCGTAGTCGCTTTGCAAAATTGGCAAAAATTTCCAAACACAAAATTAATTTTAGTTAATCCCTTAGTGTTAAAAAGAAGTTTTTGGGAATGGCTGTGGCGCTGGTTCAAGTTTGCTTTTGATGAAGGGCCGCGCATAGATAAAAATGTCGGCATTCTCAAGATATTTTCCGGATTGAAAAAACTTTATCAGCTTAGCCAAGTTGACACGACCGGAATATTAAAAAATATTTCCGCAAATGATTTGGTAATCATCCGCGGATGCAAAGATAAGTTTTTTTGCGATAATGAAGCCAGTGGATATTTGAAGAAAAATGGATTAAATTTAATAGAAATAGTAGAAGCCGCGCATCATTGGAATGAAAAATTTGACATGGAAATAAATAGAATAATCTCGGGCCCGTAGCTCAGTGGTAGAGCGCGCGACTCATAATCGCTTGGTCGCAGGTTCGATCCCTGCCGGGCCCACAATTTATAAAGTCGAGGCGAAGCCTCGATTTTAAGTTTTCACAGAAATAATCCCGCAAACACTTGACAGAAAGTGATGGCTATGCTAAACTACTTTGAAGTTCTTAAGAGGCATTCACTGAAAAGTGAAGAATATAAATTATACACCAAAAAGGGAGGAGAACATGAGAAAATTTTTTTATGTCGTAATATCTGTTTTTGTTCTTTTATTTTTCACAGGTTGCAGTAAGGATTATAAGATTGATACTCCGGTTACGGTAGAAAATGTTGAGATTACCAAACAGCCATTAACCGGTAAAACCACAATCATCCTGAAAATGGTTGATGGAGCTGGAAACCATATGACCCTAGTAAGCCTTGGGGCAAGCGAAAACGAACAACGCATAATAAAATGTGCGAAAAAAGGAGACCACATAACGGTCAGCTTCTGCTCCAGTGGTACAAATAATATTTTTCTCAAAGCAATCAAGAACAATGATTTGGGTATTGAGTGTCAATAACCCACTACTATGTCCGGAAGCCAGCGCAAAACAGCGCGTTTGGCTTCTTTTATTTTTTTCTCCTTCTCGCGTGGAACGCTTTGTGGACTTCTTTGAGCTGTTGGTTGGTGATGTGGGTGTAAATTTGGGTGGTAGTGATAGAAGAATGGCCAAGCATAGCCTGGACACTGCGGATATCGGCGCCATTGATTAATAAATCCGTAGCAAATGAATGGCGCAAAGTATGCGGATGGACATCTTTAATGATTCCGGCCTTGGCGGCATAAAATTTTACCATTCTTTGGACACTGCGGGGAGTTAATCTTAGAGTTTTATCCTGGTTTTTTTCTAAAGCCGAGCTTTCCCCGATCTTAAAGCTCGGTTTTTTAGTTTCAAATTTCTTTAGCGCCTTCACATCCCGCACAAATAAGGCAGGGTCAATGTCGGCGCGCTTGTCGAGATAGCGCTCAAGCGCTTGCTTGGCGCTATCAGAAACAAAAACCAGCCTGATTTTGTCGCCCTTGCCCCGCACAGTGAATTCCTGATTTTTGAGATCCAGCTTATCGCGGTTGATATTGATAAGCTCGGAAACACGCAGGCCCGAAGAGAAAAGCAGTTCCAGCATTGCCCGATCCCGGAGGATCTTGAAGCTATTGCCGCTAGCCGCCTCCAAAATACGCTCGACTTCCTCCGCCTCCAAAAATTCCACTTCCTTGCGGGACACCTTGCCCGCTTCCACTTTCTCCGCCGACAAAGTTTTGATATCTTTCTTGGCCAGATATTTCAGGAAGCTGCGGAGTGCGATAATATAATAATTTTGCGTTATTTTCTTGAGTTTTTGCCCTTTTTTGTCCTCATAGCGGTTGAGATAAACCCGAAAACCGCGCACCGTTTCCTCCGTGATGTTTTTAGGATCGGTTACTCTAGACCATTCTAAAAACCGATCCAGATAGTGGCCGTAGTTTTCAATCGTCTTCCCGGCTTTGCCCTTTTCAATTTCCAAATATTCCAGAAATTGGTTTTTAAAATCCTTTAGTTGCATAAAAATTGATTGTGCGACACTTATGCTCTTATCATACACCAAGCCGCCAGACTTGGGAATAGCCGGCGACCCAAAAAATTTTAACCGGCCATTTTGGCTTGAATTGGGCAAAATATGCCTTGTTGACAATGCTCTTGACTGGCGAAGTTCCATTTGCTATAGTAGAAGTTGTTAAAAATTAAGGTTCAACATCATTAGTAAACTAGCTATTTCTATTACTCAAGGTTTATTAGGGAGGGCAAACCTGAATAATCTGCGCCAGCAGATCCATATCCAGCAAAAAAACATTGCCTTGTTCATCAAGGAACACCGGACAGTGAAGGCTCTTCATATCTTCCGCCGCTACTCCGCTCTGATAGTGGTCATCTCCAGCGCGCTTCTAGTTTCGGCAACCAATTTGGCCGCGGGAAAAGAATCCAGTGGTTTTTTATTTGGCTCGCTTGGCAGTGATGACAACTTTGAAAACCCCCTGGCCAATAAAATGTCCGTAGAAGCTAACAAAAAGCATGATTTAGCCCTAGTTACTCTGTCTCAATCCAGCACCGCTCCCGACCCGGACGCCAAGCTTGAAGATGAAAATGAAACCTTTATTCTTCAGGGACAGGCTATTGTAGCCGGCACCAGCCCGGTAAAAAGGGATCCGGAAGAAGACGGGGGCGTTAAAATTTATGAAGTCCGCCAAGGCGATACGGTCGGCGGCATTGCCTCAAAATTTGGCATAACTGTAAATACTATCCTTTGGTCCAATGAGTTGGACAATGTTGATTCTATTATGCCCGGGGATAAAATATTCATTCTGCCGGTGGCCGGCCTGAATTACACCGTGAAATCTGGAGACAGTCTGGATGCCATTGCCAATAAATATAAAGCCGACAAGGGCAAAATTATTTCTTTTAACGACCTGCCAGCCGACGGAGAATTGAAAGTTGGAGAGGAAATTATTATTCCGGACGGACAGAAAGAAGTTGCGGCTCCGGCAGTTCCAAGGACGCCCATTGCTACCCGCCCTTATGAATCCTTTGCTCCATCAGGCACAATCCTTTCTGGAAGAGCCGGCACCGGACACAAATTCCCTTACGGATATTGCACCTGGTATGTGGCGCAGAGAAGATTCGTTCCCTGGGGCGGAAACGCCGGAACTTGGCTCTACCACGCCAAGGCTATGGGCTATTCCACTGGCAGAACTCCGCGCCCGGGATCCATTATTGTGACGTCCGAATCCTGGTGGGGACATGTCGGCATCGTGGAAAAAGTCAGCGGCGGATCAGTCACTATTTCCGAAATGAACTACCGGGGCTGGGCCAAAAAAAGCTCGCGCGTACTGTCAGCTTCCAGCCGGGTCATTAAAGGCTATATTTACTAAGTTTATAATTTCTTGAGCGGGGCGACTGAAGCGGAGAGTTTTTTGAGGCCGGATTTGGAAAAAGCCACCGTGAGCGTATCGCCCTGCGAACCAACAATGAGTCCGTCGCCGAAAATTTCGTGGCGAACCCGGTCGCCATCTTTAAAAGTGTTTTTCTTCCGTATTTCCCTCTCCCCTTGGGAGAGGGTGTCCCGATGTGCATCGGGACGGGTGAGGGTTTTGAACTTTGTGATTTGTGATTTCCCATCTTTTGCATCCTGCAAAAGATGGACTGGTATATCATCCAAAAACCGCGACGGCGGATTGACCTGTGTCGAACCAAAAATATTCCGCTGGCTGGTGAACAAAAGATAAACTTTTTCTTTGGCGCGCGTGATGCCGACATACATCAGGCGCCTTTCTTCCTCCATTTCGCCTTGATCGAGCATACTTCTAGAATGCGGCAGGATTCCTTCTTCCAGTCCCGCGATAAAAACTACTTTAAATTCCAAACCTTTGGCGCTGTGGAGCGTCATTAAATGCACGGCATCTAAATTTTGATTCACATTGTCCGTGTCGGACGCCAACGCGACTTCTTCTAAAAACATCCGCAAGGCCTCCCCGCCCTCATATTCGCTGTATTTTTTGGCAACAGTCAGCAATTCGCGGATATTTTCCCGCCGCATTTCGCCTTCTTCCGTGCCGTCCAGCAGAAATTTTTCATAGCCGGATTCAGCAAAAACTTTTTCCATAAAATCCGTCAGCGGCAATTTGCGGATCGCCTCGTTCATCCTTTTGATAAAATCACAAAACTTGGCGATCGCCTCATATTTTGCATTCTGTATTTTATATCCAGCATCTTGGTTGTTTTTAAATCGCAGGCCTCCATCGATTAAATCAACTTTATTTTCTTTGGCAAATTTCAGCCAATATTTTACCGTAACTTCTCCGATACCCCTCTTGGGTTCATTAATTATTCGCTCCAGCGAAACCGCGTCAGTGAAATTTTGGATCAGGCGCAGATACGCGACGACATCTTTTATTTCTTTGCGCAAATAAAATTTTATGCCGCCGATAATTCTATATGGAATGGAATTGGAAAGCATTACTTCTTCCATAATGCGGGACTGCGCGTTGGTGCGGTAGAGAACTACGAAATCAGAGAACTTATGCTTTTCTTTTTCCTGTTTTTGGTTGCGTAAAACTTCCGCGACCACGAATTCCGCCTCGTCTTTTTCGTCTCTGGCCTCATAGCAAGTTATGAGATGCCCGCCGGCGCTTTCCGTCCAGATTTTTTTGTCTTTGCGATTGATATTTTTAGAAATCACGCCGTAAGCCGCGTCCAAAATGTTCTGCGTGGAACGATAATTTTGCTCGAGTTTTATGACCTTGGCGCTAGGATAGTCCTTTTCAAAATCCAGGATGTTTTGGATATCCGCGCCTCTCCAAGAGTACACTCCTTGCCAGTCATCGCCCACGACGCAGATGTTGCCATTCTTTTTGGCCAGCATATTAATCAACGAATACTGCGCGTGATTAGTGTCCTGATATTCGTCCACCATAATATAACGGAAAAAATTCTGGTATTTTTCCAAAACTTCCGGAAACTTTTGGAATAAATGAACCATCAGCATAATAATATCATCGAAATCAAGCGCGTTTTGCTCCTTGAGTTTTTTTTGGTAGGCACTATAGGTCTTGGAAACTGTTTCTTCATAATAACTGCCGATTGTTTCATGATAATGCACCGCGTCAATCAGTTCGTTCTTGGCCTTTGAAATCGCGTTGAGCATCGCCTGCGGTTTGAATTGTTCCATATCCAGCTCATTTTCCTTCATGGCTTTTTTCATCGTCGCCAACTGGTCCTGATCATCAAAAATATTAAACGATTTTTTATAGCCCAGTTTTTCGATCTCATGGCGCAAAATCCGCGCGCAGATGGAATGGAAAGTGCCCATAACTGGAAGTTCATAGTTCTTAGTTTTTAGTTCTTGGTTATTAACATTTAATAAAACTCTTACCCGTTCCTTCATTTCCTGCGCGGCTTTATTAGTAAAAGTCACCGCCAGAATATTTCTCGGCGGAATCTTTTTTTCCTTGATGAGATAGGCTACGCGGTGCGTAAGCGCCCGGGTTTTGCCCGATCCCGCTCCGGCAATGATCAAAACCGCCCCTTCGGTGGTTTCGACCGCTTCCCTCTGCGCGGGATTCAAGTTTTTTAGGATTTCATCCACCCCGTTAGAGTTTTGCCGAATTAAATTTATTCAATAAGGCAAACTTAGTAAAAAATTATTGATTTATCCCCGCATCATTTATGTTAAAACTCTAGCGGGGTAAATAACCTTTCTATTTTACACTCTTCCCGACTGCGAAGCAAAGGTAGCCAAATCAAAAATCTGCTTTAAACTTTGAGCGATCTGCTTGCTTTCCATGACTACGCCCACCAGTTCTTCACCAAACGACAAAATCGCAATCTTGTCTCCAAAAATATCGATCTCTACCGGCGCGGTATACCTATTTTTGTCCACATTAAATCTTTGCATCAACCATCTGGCATCTTTGGCCGGATCATGGACATCCGACGGAATAATCGCCGTGACTTTAATCTTTTTTTCCACTCTCTCCCGAATAAAATCTTCAACGATAGGGGCGATTTTGTTGTTATAGGTCGGCTCATAGGCGGTGCGGATCAAATGAAAGTCTTGGCCATCGTTTAAAATTTCCTCGTAGATTTCTTTTAGCCCGCTTACTCCTTCATAAAACTTGATTCCGGGCCGGCTATTGATCAGATTAAAACTGGAAAGTATATCCGGAAGATAATTATTCAGCATTTCCTTATCCTTTTTAATTTGCGCTTCTTTTTTGGCTATTAATTTCTTGAGCAGCGATGGATGGCCGGCCGAAAAAACCGCCACCTGGTTAGGCCGTTCCCTTTTTTCAACCAGTCCCAGGCTTTCCAGTTCTTCGGCTTCTTTATAGACAATCGCCCGAGATCTTTTAATTTTTTTGGCTATTTGGGAAGCCCTGGCTTCTTTGTTTTGGTATAAATAATCCAAAATCTCCGCCTGGGAGGGAGTGAGATCGGCTTGAAGTAAAACTTCTTTAAACATAAGTATTAATTTAACCAAAAAATTTCTTGCTTAGATTATTTCATTATTTATCCTTTGTGTCAAATAATCTTTTGACAATATATCCTTAAATTTTATGTCAATATTGACCTATAGTAAAGCGATTGACTTACATTTATACTTTTTTGTTTATTTTGTATTTGACAAATAACAATAAATGGCATACACTATCTTGTTGCACATTAAAAACTAAAAAGGAGGAGGCACTATGGACTGGGACGAGTTTGATAAGCTTTTAGAGAAGATAGTGGCCGGAGAAATTACTGACATGCACACGACAAAACTTGAGTCGTTACACTTTCTTCAAGTTCGTGACATAGCTACCAAGGCGCCTAAAGGATCGCCTATTCAGGAAAAAGCTCACATATTGATTTTGCAGTGGGCTCTGGAGTGCGACAGATTGGGACCACTTTAAAAGAAAGGAGGAGTGTATGAGTAATTTATTTTTAGGGATTTTAACTTGTGCCTTTATTGTTTACTTTTACATTGGAACAGATTACGCACAAATTCTCATGAAACGGGCTCCGAAAGAGTGGGGTGTCAATAAGCCAGTTAATCACGCTTTAATCCTAACGCTTTTTTGGCCAATACTTTGGCCCTATTGGAAAAAAAGAATTAGGATGTGGACAGAACAAGAAGAGCAACTGGATAGAAATAATCCACCAAGGCATCCAATGGAGTGAATTAAGCTAATGAGGGGCGAAGAAATTTCGTCCCTTTATTTTTATTCAAACTATAGACAAAATCCTTTTCTTTTGTTATGGTTATAATGCATTAAGATAAACTTATGTTTGAAGAAACCCCAGAGCTAACTTACGAACAAGCAATTGAGGCGAAGAGAACTGTTTTAATCAGAGGCATAGCTGAGGATGTAATTGAACTATTGGCTAAAAATACTAGCGGTGAAGATATTGGAATATTGATCGGTAGGAAATTTACTGAGAACTTTGGAGAGGGACAAAATATTCAAACCTTAATCGCGGAGGCCTTCAAAGACAGCGCTGTTTCCGAATTGGAAGCATTGACTATGAAAATTGACACTTACAAAAAATTCTTGGAAAAATAATTTATTTTAATTTAGCGGACATTGGTTTGCGTCCGCCGCGGCGGATCGGAACGAATGTTTTGCCCAAAAACATATGGCCCTCACAGGCAAGCAAAAAGAAAAGGTAACCAAGGAAGTGAAAAGGCACGAGAAAGATTCCGGTTCTCCGGAATATCAGATTGCCCTTTTTAGCGAGCAGATCAAGAAGCTAACCTCACATCTCAAAAAAAATCCGAAAGATTTCCATTCCCGCCGAGGTTTGCTCAAAATGGTATCCAAGCGAAAAAAACTGATGAGCTATCTGGAAGGCAAGGACGAAAAAGCTTACAAAAAATTAGTGAAACAACTAGACTTGAAATAATTTCTTTAGCTTCCAAGGCTTAACCTTGGAAGTTTTAACTAAAAAGCGGTGGCTATCCCAGCACCAATTCCGAATTCAGATTTTTATTAATATTCAATGGGTTCCACGGATACGCCTTCGGCTTAATTTTAACTAACAGATAATTTAATAAATGAATTGGTGCGGGATGCTCATTTTTGTAGCTTTTCGCTCCGCTCAAAGACAAAAATGGCAAAGTTCAAAGAACAAAGAGTCGGCGTATTGGTCGACATTCAAAATCTCTATTATTCCGCACGGGTATTGCACAGCAAAAAGGTTAATTTCAAAAATGTCCTTCTGGACGCGGTTTCGGGAAGAAAACTGATTCGCGCTATTGCCTACGGCATCAAAACCGTGGAAGGCCAGGAGGAAAAATTTTTCGAGGCTCTCGAAAAACAGGGGTTTGAAGTAAAAACCAAAGATCTGCAGATCTTTCCCGGCGGAGCCAAGAAGGGCGACTGGGATGTCGGCATCGCGGTGGATGCAATTAAAATGAGCAAGAGCCTCGACGCTTTAGTATTAATTTCCGGCGACGGCGATTATATTCCGGTTGTGGAATATATCCAAAACACCACCGGCTGTATTGTGGAAGTCATGGCTTTCAAAGAATCGACCAGCTCCAAACTAATCGAATCCGCCGACGGATTTACCAATTTGAGTGAGAATAAGAAGAAGTTTTTGATATAAAATCTAGCAACAATCCAAAAATAGCATGCTTGACATTTTCATCATAGGTATGCTATTTTTTATTACTGATCTTTGACAGTAAAAAATAACGAAAGAGGAGGTGCGCTATGCCCCTTAAAGATTGGTTGGATGGAGCATTATTACCCGTTATAGCAAAAGAAGAAGAATGGTCACTGGATGAGTTGGAAAAAATATTGAGCGATGCGATATCTGATTGCTTCACAAAATGCTTTGTTGCTCATGCGGGAAAAATTGCCACTACGCTTTCCGGCGGAGTTGACTCTTCGTTTTGTCTTTCTAAGCTGAGGCGCGAAGGAAACCTGACTGGAATTTACACTTTCACCGTCGGCGGAGATAGAAACCATCAGGACATAGTTTATGCAAAAATGATGGCTGAGCAGTTCTCCACAAACCACCATGAAATCATTCCCAAACAAAAAGAAATTTTGTGGGCAAAAAGAAAATTGGCCAAGATTCGTTTTGCATCTGCGAAAGAAATAACAGATGGAAGCGTAGCCGTGTTTTTGGCTTATCGGTCAATATCGGATTGTGGTTTTCAAATCAGCATCGCCCACGATGGGATTGACGAGCTTTTAGGAGGCTATCCGGAACACCGATTTTCTCCACGAACAACGGCGGAAAAGAAAATGTATTTCCGGAAAATGTGGAATGAGCTTATCCCGAATCATCTGCTGCTTTTGGAAAAAAGTGCTAGATTCTTCGGCATCAAAGTTCTTTTCCCTTATCTCTAGCCTGAAGTCGTGGAATATATTTCTCATATTCCCGTCGATCAACGAACGGGAAGACAAGAAAGTAAGATTCCTCTGCGGAGAATTGCAGCAAAGTATCTTCCCCGAGAAATCATCGAGAGGCCAAAAAAAGGTTTCTGCGATGCCCTGAAGAAAGACTTCGCATAATAATCGCCCCCGGAAACTCACCGGGGGCATTTTTCTTAAAAAAGTTTTACTGTTATAATTAGCTCAAATTTATGAATGACATTATTTCACTTTTTCATCACATTCATCACATCGGCAAAAAGCATGAGGTTCATCATTGTGGCGGTAAACATTGCAAAATTGATCCTGCGTTTAATTATACGATTCAGCACTGCAAGTGCGGAAAACATTCCGTTAATAAAAAAACAGCCATTGGGCATGCGGTCGACAGCAGATTAAATAAAAAAGAAGTTAAAATAAAATTTACAGAAAAATGTCCCGGTGGAGGCTGGCATATAGAAAGTGGAGTAAAAACATAAACCCTTGAAAAATTCCTTGTTTTACAATATACTTAAACTATGAAAAGCGCTGACATCAAAAAGCTGGTAAATTACAAAGAATTATGTCAAAAGCTGAAGCCAAAAAAGTAGTTAAAAAATACGCCGAACAATTAAAGAAAAAGGGCTATCCTTTTACCGCGATTTATTTGTTTGGATCATACGCCAAGGGAAAACCAAAAAAATGGAGCGATATTGATGTGGCGGTTGTTTCCAGGGAAATGGAGAAAAATTGGGATAAAGCTCGTTTCAGGTTGTGGAACTTAAGAATGGATGTGGATACCAGAATTGAACCTCACGGGTTTTCGCCCGAAGATTTCAAGGATTATTGGAACCCAATGGCGCATGAAGTTAAAAAAACCGGCATCAAAATCGCTTGACAAAATACCACAAGTAACATAAACTTTCATTACTTAATAATTTAATAAAAAGCCTCGTTTAATGCGTAAATAGGCACAGTATTGAGCTTAATAGAATTTGAGCTTGGCACCGTGTTTACAGCGTCATTAGCGTAAGGCTAAACGTTTCTTATGGAACATAAAAAATGGTCTCTCCAGATTGGAGGGAGAATTCTTGAGGTCGAAACCGGGCTTTTAGCCGGCCAGGCCAACGGATCAGTAACTGTGCGCTATGGCGACACGGTAGTTTTGGCTGCCGCCACAATGAGCGCCGACGCGTCCAGAATCAGCGGTTATTTCCCGTTGATGGTGGACTTTGAAGAGAGATATTACGCCGCCGGGAAAATCAAGGGCTCAAGGTTTATTAAGAGAGAGGGCCGCCCATCCGATGACGCTGTTCTTTCGGGACGGGTAATCGATCGCACAATCCGTCCGCTTTTCAACAGCCGGATGCGAAATGACGTTCAAGTTATCGTCACCGTGCTTTCTTATGACGGAGAAAATGACCCGGATATTTTGGGAATCATTGCGGCTTCCGCCGCCCTTTCTATTTCCAACATTCCCTGGAACGGTCCGGTTGGCGCCGTTAGAATTGGCAAAGTGAACGAAAATTTAATTTTAAACCCGGTTAACGGCGAAACTACCGATGGAGATTTTGATATTGTCCTTTCCGGAACCAAAGATAAAATCAATATGATTGAAACAGCCGCCAAAGAAGTTCCGGAAACGGAAATTCTCAAGGCTTTTGAATTCGGCCACGAGGCTCTTCAGAAAATCGCCACTTTCATTGAAGATATTCAGAAGGAAGTGGGAAAAACTAAAGCAGGACCGGCATTGCTCCAAGGCACACCTGAATTTGAAGCTAAGATAAAGGAAATTTTGCTGGGCGAAAATTTGGCTGAAGCTTTGTATGACCCAGATAAGCAAACAATTGAAGGAAAACTCAAGGCTATCAAGGAAAAAACCACGGCTTATATCAAAGAAACTTTTTCAGAAGCTTCCGAACGCGAAAAGGACAACTATAAAGAAATCGCCGAGCAAGTTTTTGAAGAAACCTCGGATGAAATCGTGCATCAGAATATTTTGGGGAAAGAACAACGACCCGATGGCCGCAAATTAAATGAAATTAGAAAAATCGAGTGCCAGGTTGGGATTTTGCCTAGAACTCACGGCACCGGTCTTTTCACCCGCGGAGAAACACAGGCGCTGACTGTCACGACTTTAGGATCCCCTGGCGATGAACAAGTCATTGACACAATGGAAGTGGATATGAAGAAAAGATATATCCATCATTACAATTTCCCGCCATATTCGGTGGGAGAAGTGAAGCCAATGCGCGGTCCCGGACGGCGCGAAGTCGGCCACGGGGCTCTGGCTGAAAAAGCCTTGATCCCAGTTTTACCTCCAAAAGATGAATTTCCTTATACTATCCTTTTGGTTTCCGAAGTCCTTTCTTCCAATGGTTCATCTTCGATGGCTTCTACTTGTGGTTCTACCCTTTCTCTTATGGATGCCGGTGTGCCAATCAAGCGCCCGGTCAGCGGAATCGCCATGGGAATAATCGTTGATCAGCAAGATCATTCTAAATTTAAAGTATTAACTGACATTCAAGGACTGGAAGATCATTACGGCGATATGGATTTCAAAGCCGCCGGCACTGAAATCGGCATTACAGCCCTTCAAATGGATGTAAAATTGGACGGCGTAACCCTGGAAATGTTGAAGGCTGTTTTGGAACAATCCCGGGAAAATCGCATGGAAATCATGAAAAAGATTACCGATGCAATCCCGGCTCCAAGAGCCGAAATGTCGCAATATGCCCCAAGAATCATTATAATGAAGATTAATCCGGAGAAAATCCGCAATGTTATCGGCACGGGTGGCAAAATCATCAACGCTATTATCGATGAAACTGGCGTGCAAATTGACATTGAAGACGACGGCTCGGTTTTCATCACCTCTCCGGACGCCGTTGCTGCCAAAAAAGCCCAGGAATGGATTGACAACCTCACGCACGAAGTGAAGGCTGGCGAAATCTTTAACGCCAAGGTAACCCGCATTATGAACTTCGGCGCGTTTGCTGAAATTCTGCCCGGACAGGAAGGGTTGATTCATATTTCAGAACTGGCTGACCACCGCGTGGAAAAAGTTGAAGATATTGTCCAGATTGGCGATATCATCCCGGTCAAGGTCAAAGAGATTGACAGCCAAGGCCGAATAAATTTGTCAGCCAGAGCTGCAGCAAAAGTTGCCAAGTAGATCCCGTTAGAAATCATGCAGTTACTGCCGCAAAAAATATATATCCTGGGGATTTTTAATACTAACTTTCTAACGGGATAGACAAAATTTCAAAATGTTGTAGAATAAAGATGCAAGTTGCATCTTTATTTTATTGTCGAAAATTCATCCCCACACCAATCGAGGATTAAAAAAATATTTATTTGTTTGATTCCGGTTATTGTGTGATTGAATATATAAAAGTAAAAATTAAAAACACGCCTTTTGAAAATTATCCTCAATTGGTGTGGGGACAAGCAAAATGTTTCAAAACAAAAACAACCAAACAACTGACGGCGGACAAACTAACTTGAGCCAGGCTGATGATCTGCCGATTGAAGATCTGCCGGTTCATACAATGAAAAAAGATCTGGAAGCGATTAAGCATCCAGAACTGGCTCTGGAAATCGAAGCTCAGGAAGCGGCTTCTCAATCTATGCCGATAAATCGGGAAAAGCTTACAGAAACCCAGAAAAGCAGCCCTTTTTTGGATTTTTCTGCTCCTAAAAAAAGCGCCCCCGAAGAAATGAACTCCCGGCCAGAATCAGCAAAATCTGATGTTTTAGATTCGCGTATTAAATTCACTGAACCCGAGTCCATGCCAGAAAGAATTCTTCCCGCAACTGATGTAAGAGTGATCACGCCCGCGCCTCAACCGGAAAAAGTTGCTGCTCCACAGAATCTTCCCATCTCAAACAATGAAAAGCCTATTTTTGATTCTGAAAAAAACTCGGCCAAAGATAAGCAGCATCCGCATCACATTAATTTCAGCAAAGTTTTCGCGGGAGTTATCGCTGTCCTGATTATCGCCATCATCGCCGGTACAGGCTATTATTTTTGGATTACCCGCCAAGGCACTCCGGAAGTCGTCGTGACTCCGCCCATCACTGAACCAGAACCGATACCGGAACCAATAGCAAAGTTTTCAATCGACGCGCCAAATGTTCTTACAATTGATATGGCCGCGGCTACCAGCGCTACAATCAAAGAACTTTTACAGAATACCGCCAAAGATGTGGCTCAAGAAAAAGCTTCTTTACCAATTGAATTTATCGTCACTGGAACAGACGGAAAACCGGTTATTTTCAAAGATTTCACCAAGATTTTAGGAATCACCTTTTCACCAGCACTCACTGCCAATCTTTCAGATGCCTTTAGCCTGTTTATTTATAACGACAACGCTGTCACTAGGGGAGGCATCGCCATTGAATCCAAGGATCCGATCAAACTGAAAGGATTATTAACGCTGGAGGAAAAAACCTTGGTCAAAAGCATTGCCGAGAGCATTGTTCCCGCATTTCTAGCTTCTAACCCCGCCTTTACTGCCAAGGCTTTCACTGATAGTGATCATAAGGGCACAGCCATTCGCTATATAAATATAACCTCTCCGGAAGACTGGTCTGTGGACTATGCGATTTACCAAAACAAACTGGTTATTGGAACGACCAAAATGACCTTGCGCGCAATAGTGGACAAGACTGCCCCGATAGTCGACGGAGTGGTTCAACCTATTAAAAATTAGCCTTTTCAACAAGTTATCCACAGCTTTGATTAGTTTGCTGAAAAAAGAGATTTTCTTTATTTTTTCAGCAAAAATTGAAATTTTAAATATTGCAGTGAAAAATAGCCCAAAATACCGTTTTATTGCCCAAACTAAGCCATTTTTATCAAAACACCTTTGACTTTTTCTGTTTTTTCTGCTATAATGGATATACAAGTTCGTTAAAAAACCGATTTCGAACAGCACTAGGGTTTTCAATCGCAATTTCCCCCTATTTGCGATTGAAAACTTTCCTGCTGTCCAAGCGTTCTGAATAACATTTCAGAACCGCTCCGATAAAAATCGGAGACCCTAAAACAAAAACAAAAACTTGGGACCTGCCCGGAGCAGTTATAATTTATAACTATTGCGGGCAGGATCCCAGACTTTTTAAAAAAATACAAAAAATAAAAAGTTAGTACTTTCAAATAAAGGCTTTATGCCAGAGGACAGTCGGAATAAAGCATGTATATAAAATACATGTGCACAAGTAATCAAACTGTGTACTCACCCACACGGAGAGATTCAAATGTCACATGTTAATACATGACGAACACCTTGGGGTGTCGTTTAAGTAAGCCATATTATATTATTATACGGCACATCTTCAATCGGCACCCTGGGTTTCATTCTTTATTGTGCACCAGGCAGGTGTTTTTTTGTTGGCAAAAATGTTAGAATGGGACGGATAAGACTTATGGGATAAATATGACGGATCATTTAGAAGCTGGAAAAATCGGCGAGCAGGTAGCGGCTAACCTTTTGCAAAGCAACGGCTACCAGATTTTAGAAATGAATTATAAAAACTCCCTAGGCAAACGGCTGGGAGAAATTGACATTATTGCCGAAGATAAAGAAGCTGGAGAACTGGTTTTTGTTGAAGTGAAGACGCGAAGATTACAGGGCAATGAAGACACTTTGCCGGAAGAAAACATTACCCGCTCAAAACTGCGCAAACTCACACGCATTGCCGGCTCATATCTCAACCGCCGGAACTGGCAGGGGCGAGATTACCGTTTTGACGCTGTTTCCGTGTGGCTGGATTGGGACGCAAGGAACGCCAAAGTCAAACATTTGAAAAACATCTTTTTATAATTGCTAGCAAGCACACAAGCGAAAGCTTGCTTTCATTTGGTGCGAGCGACGCAATTACATGGATAACACATAGACAGGCAGTTGATATTTTGATAGACTAATCACAGCGATATTAAAGTAACCATTAAATAAAGCAACTATGGATCAAAAAGTGTTAGCTGAATTAAAAGAAGCCTTGCTCAAGGAAAAATCCGAGCTGGAAGAAAACTTATCCCGCATCGCCAAGCCTGTAGACGATAAAGGAGACTATAAAACATCTTTTGAAGAAATCGGGAGCGACCGCGAAGACAACACTACCGAAGTTGAACAATATGCGGACACTTTGCCGGTAGAGATAACGCTGGAGAAGAAATTACAGGCCGTCATTGAAGCTTTGGAAAAAATGGAAAAAGGCACTTATGGAATCTGCGCCGAATGCGGAGAAGAAATTGAAATCGACCGCCTACGCGCCAATCCTTCCGCCCGGCGCTGTATTAAATGCAAAAATCAAGCCTCCGCGTAGCTTGCCAAACCGATGCTTGGAAAAAATAAAATTATCCTTTTCACATTTTTAATCTTAGCTGACCAGTTGAGTAAATATTTAATCCGCCATTCCAGCGGGTTTTATATTTGCAATTTTGGAGTTGCTTTTGGCATAAAGATTCCTGATATTATCTTTTGGATTTTTTGGCTGGCAATAATATTTTTTATTCTTTTTGGCTTGTACAAAAAATGCTTCCTTCATTCTACTTTATACATTCTACTTATATTAGCCGGCGCTGTATCCAATATCATCGATCGTTTGTATTTCGGCTGCATTATTGATTTTATCGATCTCAAAATATGGCCGGTGTTCAATTTGGCAGATGTCTTTATCACTCTCGGAGTAATCCTTCTTATTTTTTCTTTTTACAAAGAGACCTCCAAATCATCCTTGACAAAAAAGACTTAGTCCATTATAATGGAAATATATCCAAAATAATGGAATTTAATATAAACCTATGAATTGGCTATTTTTTATCACTTCCCAACAAAAAATCCTGGCTTTTTTGGGCGAAAATTCCGGAGAAGAATTTCAGGAAAAAGAAATCTCCAAAGAAACAGGCGTAAAAAAATCGGCAGTTAATTTAGCTTTGCGTCCCCTGGTTAAACTTAGCCTGATAAACCGCAGAAAAATTGGCCGGAGTTCGCTTTACAGCGCTGATGCCAATAATAATCTGATTCGGGAAATAAAAATCATTTTGAGCATATTGGCGCTTAATCCGCTTATGGAAAAATTAAAATCAGAAAGCATGCGGGTCATTCTTTTTGGATCTCTCGCGACAGGCAAAAACAAACGAAACAGCGATATTGATCTTTTTGTCTTAACAAACAATCCAGGAAGTGTTAGAAAAATTATAAATGAGTCTGCTTTTGCAGAGCGAATACAATTAATCACAAAAACTCCCGCTGAAATGCTAAAAATTAACAAAAACAAGCCCCTGCTTTTTCAGGAAATTGAAAAAGGCAGAGTGCTTTGGGAAACAAATGAAAACTAAAGAATTTGAAAAATGCTTGGAACGAGGGAAAATAAAGATTTTTTCCAGAGCCAAACAGCTAGTTTCCAAAGAACTAGACCTAGCTAAACAGGATCTGAAATCTTCAGAAAAAAGTTTTTTAGGTAAAAATTATCGCTGGGCTACGATTCAGGCATATTATTCAATGTTTCATACCGCCCGGGCTTTAATTTACCAAAGGGGATATCGCGAGAAAAGCCATTTTTGCCTAGCAGAGGCATTGAAGTCTTTTTATGTTTCGGAAAATATTTTACCCTCCAGATTTTTAGAGGCCTTGCAGCTTGGAAAATCCTTACGTGAAAACGCTGATTATTATGGCGACTTTGACAAAGCTGGAACGGAAAGCATGCTTGAAAGCGCGAAAGATTTTTTGAGGGAAACAAAAAAAATTCTGAAGAAATAAAAAACTATTTTGGCAAAAGAAAAAAGACAGGGTCGGTTGACGCCTGCCATTTATGCTTTTTACTATATATATTCTATAAGAGTGTCTGGTTTATCTTTGTGACAGCTATAACCCCCACAACATCCAATCCAAGCACCACCAAGTACATGATAGACAGTAATAAACAAGCTTTTATGGTCTCTTTTCATCCTTTTTAGTATAACATCCACTTCTTTGCAGCTCATTTTTCTTTCAACTATCTTTTCTATTGCTTCATGAAACTCTGTACCATAAACATAGCCATCATAACTACGATAAATTGATTTAAACCTATGTTCACACATAATTTATCCTCCTTATTTTTAAAGAACAAAGCACTTTTTTGAGGAAATTATTTCCCTTTCAAAATATTCAAAATGTTAAAATCTTTGAAGGGGAGGCAGGTGTTTTTAATACCTGCCCTTATTGGCTAGCGATCGTCACCTTTTTCGGGCAATGTATCACATAAGTGACTCGCGAATTCCAAGAGTTCTTTCAGGAATTCTTCTTTACTTAGTTCTCCCTTGGCAAACATTGAGAACAGCCGAGGTCCAGCATATTGAAGATTTACTTCACTCATAGCCACTTCCGATTCATATTCGGTAAATTCTTTTTTCATACGCCCTCCTTTAGCTCAAGGAACTGTTTTTTATTAAGCCAAGTTTTTAGCTTAACGATAAATTGTATCAATAATTTCTAAGATAGTCAATAAATAGCCACGATTAGTCAATAACTTAAGATTATTTCCTTATATAAGGTTATTTTAAGCCTTAATTTTGTGGAATTTTATTGACACATATTACACTGTGCTATATAATAAACACATATGATTACCCAAGAACAATTAATTAATCTTGGATTCAGCCCGAAAGAAGCGGTTGTTTATTTGGCGCTTTTGGAGCTAGGACCGTCAACAGCCACTGAGATAGCCAGAAAAGCTGGAATTAATCGCACAACCAGCTATGATATTTTGGAATCACTGCTAAGCGATGATCTAGCTAGTCTTACTGGCGAAGCAAAAATACAAAAGTATCGTGCAGAAAGTCCTGAAAAAGTCCTGAAATTTTTGGAAAGCAAAATAGACATTGCTAAAGAAAGATTAAGTGAAGCGCAAATTTTACTGCCACAGCTTTTGTCGGTCTACAATATAAAAGAAAAACCCAAAGTAAAATTTTATGAGGGTATTGAAAAAATGAAAGAAGCCTTCGAAGACACACTGACTGCCGATGGAGAAATTTTGGCTTATGCTATTGGCGATATGATCCAGACAATTCCCGCTTATTATTTTCAAGATTATTTTAAAAAACGGATTGAAAAAAATATAAAAGTCAGGGTAATTGCTCCAGACACTGCAGATAGTCGCAAAATAGCCGAAAATGACAAGAAGGAATTGCGAACAACTATTTTAATTCCCGGAGATAAGTTCTATTTTTCCATTGAAACGGATATCTATAATGAAAAAGTCCTGGTTTTATCCTGGAAAGAAAAATTTGCAGTTATAATTGAAAGTGAAGAAATCGCCAGTGCACAAAGAAAAATTTTTGAGCTTTCCTGGGAAGGCGCTAAAAAAATTCAAACCTGGAATTCATTATAAAAAATTGATTAAATTAACTAAAATTTATGCCTTCTAAAATATTATCCGCCGTCACTATTGGGCTCAAAAGCGAGCTGATTGAAGTCGAAGCGGATACATGCAAAGCTAACTTGCACCAATTCAATGTGGTGGGACTGCCGGATGCCGCCGTCAAAGAATCGCGCGACCGCGTGAGCGCGGCTATTCGCAACAGTAAATTCAAGCCCCCGCACCAGTGCGGCCGGGTGACTGTCAATCTCGCTCCCGCCGATCTCAAAAAAGAAGGGCCGATTTATGATTTGCCGATGGCTTTGGGATTTTTGCTTGCCACCGGCCAAATCAGTTTTGATTGGAAAAATAAACTTTTTCTCGGCGAATTGTCGCTGGATGGCAAAGTCCGACCGGTGAAAGGCGTGCTCCCAATGGCAATTCTTGCCAAAGAAAAGGGAATTAAAGAGATGTATGTGCCGAGCGACAACGCCGCCGAGGCTTCTATAATTGAAGGATTGACGGTTATTCCAGTCAGCACTTTGGTTGATTTAATCTTACATTTGCAGAATAAAATAAAAATAGCTCCGGCACCGAAAACGAATCTGGAAGAATTTTTTGCCGACGAAGAATATCTGGTGGATATGAACTATATTAAAGGCCAGGAACACGCCAAGCGCGCGCTGGAAATTGCCGCCGCCGGAGGGCATAATGTGATTCTTAATGGTCCGCCCGGATCGGGAAAAACAATGCTGGCCAAAACCATGGCTTCAATTTTGCCCAAACTCACCATTCCGGAAGCGCTGGAAGTGACCAAAATATTTTCGGTCGCCGGGCATCTTCCGCGCGGAACCGCGCTTATTGCCAAGCGCCAATTCCGCTCACCGCACCACAGCGCCAGCGCGGTGTCATTGGTCGGCGGCGGAACATATCCACGGCCGGGCGAAATCAGCCTGTCGCACCGCGGTATTTTGTTTCTCGATGAATTTCCGGAATTTTCGCGCGCGGTTTTGGAAAATCTGCGCCAGCCATTGGAAGACGGAACTATTACGGTTTCCCGCGCCCAAGGTTCGCTGGAATTTCCGGCACGCTTCACCATGGTCGCCGCTATGAACCCCTGCCCGTGCGGAAACGCCACCGATCCGGAAAAGGCTTGCGCCTGCTCTCCAGCCAGCATTATAAAATATCAAAGAAAAATTTCCGGACCGATTATGGACCGCATTGATTTGCATGTGGAAGTCCCGCGCATTAAATTTGAAAAACTATCCGAAGATAACCATTCGGAAAATTCAACGGCTATCCGCGCGCGGGTAGAAAAAGCCCGGGCGATACAAAAGGAAAGATTCGCCGGTCCGCCGGCTGGCGGAAAAACCATAACCAACAGCGAAATGGGCAGCGAACAGATCAAAAAATTCTGCACGCTTGACGGGCCTTGCTTGGAGCTTATGAAAAACGCGGTCAATCGCATGCACTTGAGCGCGCGGGCATATTATCGTATTATAAAGGTCGCCCGCACTATCGCCGATTTGTGCGCCTCGCCGACTATCCAGCCGGCGCATATCGCCGAATCGCTGCAATATCGGTTTAAAACGGAATGAAAAAAATCTTTATTATTCTATTTTTAATAGCTGCCACTTGGGCAATTTGTTCTTTTGTCGGCCGCCCCGACCGTGAATTGGATTTGAATAATTCTGCTAAAATTATTTCTCTAAATGACAATGGTTTTTCATATAATGTTCGGACTTCCTCTGCTACAATCGAAGACTTTTTAAAAGAAAATGATATAGTTTTGGGCGAGCATGACCAGATTATTCCGGAAAAAAACACTCCGCTTCTGTCCGGAATGAACATTTCCATAAAAAGGGCTCTAAAAATAAAATTGCTAGCTGATGGAAAAAATTCCGAAGTTTATACCCTGGAAAATTCCGCTGGTGGCGCTCTTTGGGAAAATAAAATAAGTTTAGGTGAAGATGATATTGTTAAGCCAGACTTGAATTATTCATTGCATAGCGGCGATAAAATAGAAGTTATCCGGGTGGATATCCGGGAAGAAACAGCCAATGAAAGTATTCCTTACGCGACTAAACGCAATGAGGACGACAACTTGAGCTGGCGAATAAAAAAAGTTACGCAAAAGGGGATAAATGGAATAAATGAAATTCGCTATAAGGTGGTATCCTATAACGGCAAAGAAATTTCCAGAAAGATTCTTTCTCAAAATGTCACTAAAGATCCAGTGAATGAAATTGTTACACAAGGAACATATATGAAGCTGGGCAAAGCGAAGACCGGACAGGGAACCTGGTATGCTTTTAAGGGCGGACTGTTCGCCGCCAGCACAACGCTTCCGCGCGGATCTTATGCCAAAGTAACCAACACAGAAAATGGCCAATCAGTCATCGTGCAAATCAACGACTACGGCCCGCAAGGCAAAGGCCGGATCATTGACCTCGACAAAGTCGCCTTCGCCAAAATCGCATCGCTAGGAGCGGGGGTGATTGGGGTGAAGGTAGAACCGATATTAAATTAAAAAAATATGCCGACAAAACTCGGACAAAATTTCCTAAAGAATAGTGACATAGTCAAAAAAATTGTTGCAGCTGCTGATTTAAAAGCGGATGATTTGGTTGTGGAAATCGGACCAGGAAAGGGAATTTTGACAGAAGAATTAGCAAAATATGCCGGAAAAGTTGTGGCCGTAGAATTGGATGAAAAGTTATGTAAATTGTTACTTAACAAATTCAGTAACAATAAAAATATTGAAATAATTGAAGGAGATATTTTAAAAAGAAACATTTCCGGCTTACTTGGACATTGGATGTCCAAGTCAAAAAAGACATCCGATGTCTTGCCAACCTACAAAGTTATCGCCAACTTGCCTTATTATATAACCTCTCCAATAATTAGATTATTTTTAGAAAGTGATTGTCCGCCAACTGAAATGATTTTGATGGTGCAAAAAGAAGTAGCGGAAAGGATAACTGCAAAAGCTGGACAAATGAGCATCCTGGCTGTTTCCGTACAATACTATGCCGACGCGGAGATTTTATTTGAAGTTGGAAAAGAAAATTTTGATCCGATACCAAAAGTAAATAGTGCAATCGTAAAGATTGCTCCGCATTCTTCCTCGCCCTATCAAGGGAGAGGAACTAAAGGAGAGGGTGAGAATACAAAAAACTTTTTTAAAATCGTTCGCGCCGGATTTTCCGCTAAAAGAAAAACGCTGGTAAATAATTTATCCAGCAGTTTGCATTTGGACAAAAATTTGGTTGAAGAAAAAATAAAATCACTAAAAATAAAAAGCACAGCCAGAGCACAGGAGCTTTCAGTGGAAGATTGGAAGAAAATGGTTGAAATGTTTCCGTAAAGATGTCCCGGTGGGGCGTCTCTACAATTTACAAAAAGATAATCTTCACCAAAATCAAACCATAAGCCGCCGCGATTCCCAGAACCCACCAAAAGAACTGGCGCGGTTTTGTTTTTTTATTCACAATTACCAGAAACGCGCCTGCGCCGCAAAGAACCGCCCACCAAAAAAGCCTGAATTCATTCAGGAAGAAAACTGTAAGCACAAAGGAAACAAAAGCCCAGGCCGCCATAAAGAGCCTGCCTTTTTCTTCCCCTAAAAGCACCGGCAAGGTCCAGATATTATGCTTTTTGTCGGCCTCAATATCCTTGAAATCCTTGAGCGGCAAAGCCAGTGTCAAGGTCAAAAGAAGCAGTAAAATAACTCTCCAGGAAAGTCCCTGTATATTATTGTCGCCGGAAATAAGCGCGAAACCGATAAATAAAACAATGATTAAGTCCGCCGCCGCCAATAAAGTAGCCGCGACTGGCAGCCTTTTCAGATGGAATGGCGGGCTGGAATATATCCAGGCGATGACTTGATATACCAACAAGAGCGCGGCGAACTTTGGATTCACGATAAATCCGCCAACCAGCGAGAGTATGAAAAAAATCAAACCTATCTGCCAGTATTCGCCTATCGTGATTATCTTTTTTGGCAAAGGGCGATCCTGGTTTGAAATAGCGTCGATGGAAAAATCATAAATATCATTAACCGCCACGGAAGCCAACCAGGCCAGCCAAATAGCGGCTAAAAGATTCAGCGCGGCAAAAGCGGAAAAAATATTCAGATTAAGATTTCCGGGATAAGCCAGGTAGCCCAGCCACAGCCCGGCGAAAAACAATCCTGTATGCCCCAGTAGCTGCGGCAACCTGGCGTTTCCGGCCAGCGCGCGAAATTTGTCTTTATTTATCCAAAAAAACAAAATGGCCAGAAGCCCCAGCAAGAGCGGAAAGTAAATTAAGTTAAGATTGAAGGAGAGAGCATGCTTGAGGCTCTCCGCGAATTCAACGCCGAAAATCGGCTTAGGCGCGCCCACAAATTGCACAATATCAATGCTGGTCACTGCGGTGATTTTTTTCGAACCCTGAAAAAAATGATAAACAAACGACAGCCAGGATGGGAAACTGACGAAGAAAAAAAGTATGCCGTATGCTCCCAGCGCCCCGGCGAGCGATCGCCAAACATTTTTCGTTTTTAAAAATATAATCAAAAGGAATGCCAGCACGCAAACTGCTGCCATAATTCGCGTTCCAAAATATACCATTCCGGTCGGCAAATTTCCCAAAAAACTTACGCATTGCGGACCCAAGTCATGAAAACTGCTGAATAAATACGGGCTCCAAAAAATTCCCCCGCCGGTTTTTAGCATATCAAAAATTGGAGGGAAAATGATGATGAGCGATGCCCATAAGACCAAATTGCTCAACTTCAGAGGGTTTTCCTGGACGCATAGCGCCAGCCAAAGCCATAAAGAAATAATAACCAGCAGAAAAAAAAGCAGGTTGTGGGCATCAGTCGGACTGGCCAGTGTAAATTTTCCCTGCTGGGCCACGAAATTATCCAAAAAAAGCCTGACGGCTATAATTCCCGCAAAGCTAAGAAACCAGACCAAGGGACTGGGAGCCTTTTCCGAAAAACTATCCGGCCATTTATTCATTTTTTGCATAAATGCCGTTACAACTTGATTCATACTAGTTTAAAATTAAATAAAAATTAGCTGCTCTGTGGATTTTCTATGCAGTATGGCTAGAATTGTTCAAGTTGTAACGGTATAAAGTTATCCACAGCTTCAGATTACCAGCCTTGCCCCTTTTGCGCAACTTTGTTTTTGTGTTATAATTTTGGCATGCTAATAGAAATAAAACACATCAAATTAACTTTGCTGATTTTGTTTAGTTTGGTAGTTTCGAGCTATGCTTTTTTCAGCCTGGCCCAGGAAAATTCGCAGACGCAAAATAATATTTTTATTGATTCCGACCAGGACGGACTTTCTGACCAGGAAGAAATTTCTTATGGCACTGACCCGCGCAATTCCGATTCGGATCATGATGGATATTCCGACGGCACCGAAATAAAATCCGGCTATGATCCGCTGATACCTTCTCCAGGAGACAGGGTAGTTAAGGAAACAGAAACAACCTCTGTCAATTCGGCCGATGAAACCAGCCTGACTAAGGAAGTCGCCCAAAAAATATTAACCCTGACCAACGACACCGCCGCTACCGACGAGGAAAGCCAGCAGATTTCCCTGGATCAAATAAAAACCATTATTAATGAATCATTGCAGCCTCAAACAGAGGACGCCGAATTGCCGGCCATTGACAAAAAAGAGCTAAGCATATTAAAGCAAAATTACAAAGGAACAACGGCTGAAATAGCGGCCAAAAAAAAGGCGGACTTCATCAATTACGCGGTAGGAATTTATTATGTTTTTTCCAGCAACTCCCAAACGGCCATTACTTCAACCGGCGATATACCGAAAACAATCAATCTTATTTCACAGCAGATAATCACCGCCATGACCACGGGAGACTATAAATCCCTCGACGGCTTGAGCAAGAGCGCGGAAAAAATTTATGAGCAGATGAAGTCAGTCGAGGTTCCGGAAGAAATGGCTGACGCGCACATTAGAATACTTCAGTTCGCGAAATACGCCGTGACGATCAAGGACTCTATGAGCTCCGACTCGCAAGATCCTCTGGCGCAAATTGCTTCTTTGTCCAAAATGCAAAATTTTATCCAGGAGGTAATGTCGTTTTCGGGCGAGATGACTACCAAGTTGCAATCTTATGGAATCCAGTTCAGTGAAATGCAAACCACTATGGAAAATTATGGCATTACCCCGCCGGTGGAATCAACTGACACATCCGCGGATTCAAGTAACTCGACAGATTAAATTTTTATGAAAAAAATTTCTCGAAAAAAATTATTCTGCGTAAAAATGATTGCCGTCATTCTTTTCAGCTTATCCTTGAATTTGAGTCCGCTAACCGTACCTAAGGCCTATGCCTGGGAAACATACATTACAACTCCACTGGGAGTAATGCTCGATACTATGATCAGTATAGTTAAGGGCGTTTTATTGGGTTCGTTGAAACAGGCAGCCGCAAAGGCTCTTAATAAAGAAATAAGCAATATGGTCGGCGGATCTTCTTCTAGCAACGCCATGTTTGTCACTGACTGGCAGGATTATCTGATTAAACAGCCGGAACAAAAAACCAAAGTCTTTTTGAATGCCTACATCGATCAGGCAACCTCCGGCCGCGGATCGCTTTCGCAATACATCCCAGCCGGCTCTGAAGGCTTTGGCCTGAACGCCGCCAATTACAACAATCAGCTGAAAATTGGAGCTACCGCTTCCATTGTAAATCCAAAAGATCCTAAGGTTACCTATGTCGGCAATCCTTCGCAAATGTTCGCTGAAGGTAATTTCCGCAATTTGAGCCTGTATCTTTCCGGCATTAACAATCCCTGGGCTTTTAATCTGCATATTCAGGAAAAATTTGACGAAACCAAGAAAAATGAACAACTGACGGCCGCTGAAAAAGCTCGCGCGGGATCAGGCTTTACCGGCACGGAATCCAACGGCAAAACCATCACGCCAGGTATCTTAATCAAGGAACAAATGGCGGGAGTGCAAAATATTGGCAATACCATTATTGGCAACGCCACCAATATTCCGGAAGTGATCACGGCTATTGTTTCCCAAATGGCCATCCAATCAATCAAACAAGGCGTCGGCAAAGTCCAGGCTAACATTCAAAAAGAAGTTACCACCGCGCAAAACCAGGCATCCAGCCAACTCAATTCAGCTGTCCAGCAATTGGGTCCGGGAGCGCAATATACCTCCAGCTGGTCGCAAGGCGCTTCTTCCAGCACCACCTGTGCTGTCGCCTGCGCCGGCACCGGCGCGCATTACGGCGCCAGCTGTACCAGCGCCGAAAATGGAACCGCCGCCTGCCCAACCGTGGCTGGAAAACAATATTGTTGCATTCCGAGGTAGAAAAAGCCGATTTTATTAAAAAGTTATGCCAAAACAAAAATTAATGAAAGAAAATTCCGAAAATATCACTAACCATCTGGCTGTTTTTAGGGGCAAAACCATCAGGAAAACAATCTTTCAAAAAGAATGGTGGTTTTCAGTTGTTGATGTCATTCAGGTGCTTATTAACCAACAAGATGGTCTAAAAGCTAGAAAATACTGGAACAAACTAGCGCAACGGCTACGAGAGGAGGGAAGTGAAGTGGTGACAAATTGTCACCAGTTGAAATTACTGGCTCCTGATGGCAAAATGCGAGAAACAGACTGTGCTAACACGGAAGATATGTTCAGAATTGTGCAATCGATCCCGTCGCCCAAGGCCGAACCACTAAAACGCTGGCTGGCCAAAGTTGGCTATGAAAGAATTTACCCCATTGGATATGAAATTATCCAACGGGGTGAAGAAATTGAAAATCCGGAATTACCATGGCTAAATAATTTGACTTTTGCATATATTGGAATTACCTAACGGGGTAAAAATGAATACTATGTTTTATATTTATATTCTGCAAAGCCTGAAGGATGAAAAATTTTACGTAGGCTACACGAATGATCTAACAAATAGAAAGAAGAAACACGACAAAGGATTGGTCAATTCCACAAAAAACAGAAGACCTTTGCAACTCGTATATTATGAAGCCTGTATTGATCAGCAAGACGCAACCCATAGAGAAAAATATTTGAAAACAGCCTGGGGCAAAAGGTATATAAAAAGCAGGTTGAAAAATCATTTAGTACTGAAAATTTAAAATAATTTTTTACGCGACAAAAATAAAAAGCGCATAAAGTAACCTTCGATGAAAACAAAGAAACTAAAAAATATACTTGGCATAGGGATTCTGTTTATCGTATCCGTCGGTTTTTTGTTTTTTGGAAACACGGAAGCAGTGGAAGCAGATACTTTAAATTGCGCGTGTTTTAATGGAACTGCGCCTACTACGGAAAACATAACAGAATATATTGATGTCACTGTTGGAAATAGTTCTTCACCCACACAGGCAGAAACAAATCAATGTTCGGATCTTTGTAAAAGCAAATCTTATTCAGGTGGCAGTCTTATGGGGAAGATTAGCACTGGAATAGACATGCTCAGTAGGTGGACGGGATATTATTCTCCGGGAAATGTTGCGCAAAGAAACGTTGTCGATCCTTTAAAGGGCGCCCTTGGCACGATATTTAAGGGCTTGCTAGTTATAGTGTTGATTTTTGTAGGAATGCTTTTGTCAGTTGCTGCAAGTATCTTCGAGTGGATCACCCAAGTAGGCAATTTTAAATCAGTAGTTGATGGGCCAACTGTGTATACCGCATGGCAAAATGTTAGGGATGTTTTGAATATTGCTTTTATTTTAGTTCTTCTTTATTCCGCTTTTTGCACAATTTTACAAATTGAAAGTTATAATTACAAAAAAATACTTTTAAAACTGGTCATAATGGCATTGCTTGTAAATTTCAGCTTTCCTATTACCCGATTCATTATTGACACTTCCAATGTTTTGATGTACACAATTATTCAGACACTCTTGCCTGATCAAACTTCTAAGCTTTTTTCTGCATTTTCGAATCCCTCTATAACAGCAATTTTAAACCAAGGAACAGAAGCCTCGGGCGTGTCACTGCTCGCTTCCATTGTTTTTGTTTTTATACTGGCCATCACATTACTGGCAATTGCCATTTTATTTGTCATTCGAATGATAGTTTTAACAATACTTATAATTTTTTCTCCGCTGGCTTTTGTCGCGACAATTTTTCCCGACACAGGAAGCTATTCCAGCAAATGGTGGGACAATCTTTTTAAGTATTCCTTCTTCGGGCCCATAATGATGTTTATGCTTTACATATCGGCACAGATAATGGTCTCTACTATAGGCATTAACAAAAGCCTTACTGCAGTCGTACAAAAAAATTCCATCGAGCCTAACTTAGTTGCCGCTATGGCCGAATTCTCCGTGCCGATTGTCATCCTTTGGATGGGCATAGGCATGGCTGCTTCCATGAGCGGGGCAGCCGGTTCGGCAGTCATAAGCGGCGCGCAGAAGTTTATTAAAGGCGCTGGCAAGAAATTCAGCGGTTACAATGCGATTAAAAAACAATATGATGCCTTTGCCGGAGCTCGCAAAAAACGCGAAGAAGCTAAGGCCAGAAACAGATTTGGAGGCAAAGTCGGCGACTTCACCAATAAGGCGCAGGATACTGTTATTGCAGGAATTCCAGGCGTGGGAGGTGCCGCTCGAAAACGACTGGATGAAATGGAGCGCAAAAAAATTCAAGAAATTAGAGAGGAATGGAAGAAGATTGGCGGGGCAAGCGATGTTCAACTTAATGATCATCTCAACAGCCATGATTCCGCAAAACGCAAAGCAGCTGCCATGGAAATGGCTGAAAAAAATGGTTTTGGAGACGGAACAAATCCGGCTGCAGACTTAGCTCGTTACAAATCTGCTTTTGCAGCGATTGAAAATGACCCGGTTTACAAAAAATTATTTGATGAAAAAGTCAAAGAGAAACATGTGCGTCTTATTATCGCCGACGAGATTCCAACAAAAGGTCTTGCAGCAGCTTATGATGATAATTTAAAAAATATGACCGCTGACCAACTTGCAAAACAAACCAACTTATTGGATAAAGATGAGTTTCATGATAACTTCATGCAAACCAAAAAGATATCCGATCCTAATTTTATCATAGAAGTTGCCAAAAGAGCTACCGGAGGCGTTAGAAATGACTGGAAAAGAGCTGTTCCCAATAGAAATTATACCATCTAAATTTAAAAGTTATGCAAATTGATAATCTAAAAATATTTTCAAATTTTTCTCCCATCATTGCCCAACCAATGGAAAGAGAAACTACGGAGCAATTTTCAAGAAGATGGGAAAAATTTGATGCTTTGCCTGAAAAAATCAAGGGCAAGCTTTCTGATCCAAAAGTTCCGGAATCTATAAAGAATCTTGGAAAAATAAACAATTTAGCACCTCAACAAACCTGTAGTATTTCCAGAGCCATCAGAAGTTACTATTTCGGCGAGTTGAAGTTGGAGGATATGCCGGCGGTTTTGGCTAAAGAGATACCGATTGATTTGGCGAAAGCGCGGGAGATTTCGAGAATGGTAATTCAAAAGATTATTAATGACAACTCGGTGGAAGAAGCTTCGCAAGCCAAGCTGGTTCAGATAACTGTCGCTGACGCGCTAAAGGCTTATCCGGAAATTGGGGAGCAGTTGATCACATCCGAAAAAATTGTTTTGAAAAATTTTCCGGAACCGGCGCGGCCGTGCCTCAAAAACTGGCTGGCGGATTTCACTTTCACGCTCGGGCGCGACAAACACACGGCGATGGACAGGGGCATTTATCTTTTCCAAAGCGCCAACGGAAAGCGGTTGAATTCGCAAGACAGAAACAAGTTGGCTTATATTTTAAAAGCGTTTGATGAAAATTTGCCTATTTCTGTGAATAAGGATGTGAAGCAAATTGTTTTTGCGCCGCAACCCGAAACCCAAAACCTGAAACCTGAAACCCAGACTCCACCGACACAAGGATTTTCCTCTGATATGCATAGCGGCGTGAGATTTTCATCAGCGCAGAAATTGCCATACGAACAAAAACAGGAACAGCCATATGTAATCAAGCCGATAGCGCCAAAGCAGGAAGAAAATAGACTATTACAGAAAAATGTAGTTGATTTAAGAGAGTAGTTTTAAAAAAGTCTAAAGTATCAAGTCTGAAGTCTAAAAAAAGTTAAAAGTTGAAAAGTATATAAGTATAAAAAGTTTTTACTTTAATATCTTATACCTCCTTTAGACTTTAAGCTTTAGCCTTTAGAATTTAACGCATATGTTATTCAACATTCCCCAATTTATCGACAAAGAAGACAAAATTGTCGGCCCGCTCACTGCCAAACAGCTGGGCTGGTCGTTCGGCGCGGGCGGAGTGCTGATTTTTCTCTGGGCCATCCTCGACATTTCCGCCTTCATTATGGCTTCAGTTCCCGTCATAGCCATTTTCGGAGCCTTGGCTTTTTACCGCCCGAACAACATGTCGCTCATCGCTTTCATTTTTTCCTCCGTCCGTTTTTTTTTCCGCCCGAAAATGTATGTTTGGAAGCGAGTGCCGGATGTTATTAAAATTCAGAAAAAGACACGCCCAGCCAAGACCATTTCCCGCGATACAAGGATTATAAATAATGATAGAATATCGGAGATAACGAAATTGCTGGATCAAAAATAATTTTATGGAAATATTGCATCAGGACAAATTAGCCAAAAAAACCACGACTGCCGCCACGCAGAGTTTTTTGGATGTCGCTGAAGTCAAAGAAGACGCAATTGTCCTTAAAAACGGGTCGCTCCGCTCGGTAATCGCCGTTTCTTCCATAAATTATGATTTGAAATCCACCGACGAACAGGATGCCATTATCAGCCAGTACCAGAATTTCCTGAATTCCCTGGATTTTCCGGTGCAAATTATCATTAGTTCCAGAAAGTTGGATATGCAGCATTATCTGGAGTTTTTGAGCGAAAAAGAAAAAGAACAGTCAGGCGAACTTTTGCGCCTGCAGATTTCCGAATATAAAAATTTCATTACCCAGCTGGTGGAAGTTTCCAACATTATGGACAAGAATTTTTACATTATCGTCCCGTTTTCGCCCATTGAAAATGAAGAAAAAAGTTTTTTCAGCAATTTCCTGAATGTCCTTAATCCGAAAAAGGGCATTATTGAAAAACGGGAGAATTTTGAAACCTGCAAAAGCCAGCTTTTCCAGCGCGTCGATCATGTGATGGCCGGCCTTTCCGGCATTGGACTGCGCCTGGCTCCGCTCCAGACCCAGGAGCTCGTGGAACTCCTCTACAACGCGTATAATCCGACCGTTTTTAATTTATCCGAACTGGGAGAAATCAAGGAACTTGATTTAAAATAAAATGTTTAATTTTACTAAAACTAAAAAAAGCGCTCCGGCTGGCAAAGAAGAACAGGATGAGCTTCTGCGCAGTGAAAAATATTACCGCGAGGGCATTGCTCAGCTTACAGATCTGATCGCGCCGGCCGCCATCAAGGTTATGCCGCGCTATATCCGCGTCGGCGAAATTTTGGCGGAAACGCTTTTTGTTATCGCTTATCCGCGTTATCTCCACAGCAATTGGTTTTCGCCAATTATCAATATTGACGCGCCGATTGATATTTCCATGTTTATCCATCCGATTGATACCGCGGAAATTTTGAAGTCGCTGCGAAAAAGCATCACGCAAGTTGAATCGCAGATCAACATCGAGCAGGAAAAAGGGCTGGTACGCGATCCATCGCTCGAAACCGCGGCCAAAGATATTGAAGAACTGCGCGACAAGCTCCAACAGGGAACGGAAAAATTTTTTCGCTACGGACTTTACATCACCATGTATGGGCAGGACGAAAAAGAGCTGGAAAAAATCGGAAAATCCATAACTTCAATTTTGGAAGCGCAATTGGTTTATGTGAAACCCGCCGTTTTTAAATCGGAACAAGGGTTTGTCTCATCGCTTCCCATCGCCAATGATGAACTGGACATCGGCACCAGCATGAATTCAGCTCCGCTTTCCACTTCGTTTCCCTTTGTTTCTTCGACCCTTTCCAATGATGAGGGCATCCTTTACGGCATCAACCGCCACAACAACAGTTTGATAATTTTCGACCGCTTCAAAATGGAAAACGCCAATATGGTGGTTTTCGCCAAGTCCGGCGCCGGCAAAAGTTATACGGTAAAACTGGAGGTTTTGCGCTCGATGATGATCGGCACCGATGTCATCATTATCGATCCGGAAAATGAATACAAGCACTTGTGCGATACGGTTGGCGGAACTTTCGTAAAAATTTCCTTGAATTCCGACCAGCATATCAACCCGTTTGATTTGCCGAAACTCATCGAGGGCGAGGATCCGGAAGATATTTTGCGCAATAACATTGCTAATCTCATCGGCCTTCTGCATATTATGCTCGGTTCAATCACGCCGGAAGAAGATTCGATTTTAGACAAAGCCATCCATGAAACTTATTCCATCCGCGACATAACCTCGCAAACCGATTTCAATGCTCTGGCCAGGGAAGCTTTTCCGACAATGACCGATCTCTATGAAGTGCTGCGCAATATGCAGGGCGGCGAGGATATGGCAACCAGACTCGAAAAATATACCGAGGGAGTTTTCGCGGGATTTCTCAATAACACGACCAATGTGCGCGTCGACAACCAGCTGGTAGTTTTCAACATCCGCGATATGGAAGAGGAACTGCGCCCGATTGCTATGTATGTAGTTTTGCAATACATCTGGAACGAAATGCGCACCAACTTGAAAAAAAGGCTGGTGCTGGCGGACGAAGCCTGGGTGATGATGAAATATGAAGACGCGGCATCCTTTCTTTTCGGCATTGCCAAGCGCTGTCGGAAATATTATACCGGCCTCACCACCATCACGCAGGATGTCAATGACTTTCTGGCTTCGCGCTATGGCAAGCCGATTGTCACCAATTCATCCATCCAGCTCCTGCTCAAGCAATCGCCGGCCGCCATTGATGTGATTACGGAAACATTTTACCTTACCGACCAGGAAAAATTCCTGCTTCTGGAAAGCAATGTGGGCGAAGGCATTTTTTTCGCCGGCACCAAGCATGTGGCCATCAAGGTTATCGCCTCCTATTCGGAAGACCAGATTATCACCACCGATCCGGCCCAGCTTTTGGAAATTGAACAAGCCAAAAAAGATTTTGAATCAGAATAAAAGTATGTCTATCGAACAAAATATTGAGCGAGCCAATAAATTAAAAGAGCTAAGAAAAGGCATGGAAAAAAGTCCCTTGAAAAAGGCTAAGTTTGTGGCAGGAAAACTTGCCCTAATGAAATATTTCAATCCTTATATGGATTGGCTCTATGGCATCGCATTATCCGCCGCTCTCTTGAAAGATATTGTGGATCTAGTCGGAATCGGCTCTCTTCCCGCTATTGGCACTGTCATTACCCTTATGGCTTCTATCACTATTTTTGCGGTTATGTTCATTACCGGTAATTTTTTTAAAAAACGCTGGGCTAAAAAAGTTGGGGTTGTTTTTATGGGAACGGCCGTTGAAATAATTTTTGGACTTAATTTTCTACCGGTTGAAACAGCTATCGTTATAATTGTTTTTTACCTGGCTTTGGACGATAGGCGAAAAGAAGCCGAAGCCGCTGAAAAGAAAAAGGCGCAAGCGACCGGGCAGAGCGCAAATTATTCTCCACAACCCGAATTTGCAGCGTAAAAAATATGGTTAATTATAAAAAACTGAATATTCTCGCCTGGAGAGAAGACCTCGTAACTTTGGCGGTTATTGCTTTTTGCCTGTTGCTGGTAACTTTTTTTCCCGCCAGCGGAACTTCGCAATTTTTTACAAAAACTTTATTTTTTTTGCTAGTCGTTCCGATCTTGTATATTAAGCTTATCCTAAAAAAATCTCTCAGCCAATTTGGATTCAACTTGAAAAATCCTAAACCTGGCATCCTGTGGTCATCCGCGGCCCTGGGGCTTTCCTTGCTTTTATTTTTTGCGTTTTTACATTTTTACCCATTTTCAAATACAAACTTGCCGAACGCGATAACAGTTTCGTTTTGGGCATTCCTGTTTTATGAGCTAGTAATAGTCAGTTCCCTGTTTTTCTTGCAACAATTTTTCACCCAAGGCTTCGCGTTATTTTCTTTCAAGGAAAAGTTTGGAATCTGGTCTATTGTTTTTTCTTTTCTAGTCTTATTGATTTTTCTGCTGTCAAACAACAGCCTTGCGCTTTCTGACTTGCCCTTGCTTGTTTTTTTTCTGACGGGCAGCTTGGTTTCCTATAAGAGCGGTTCATTTATTTATTCCTACGCGGCCGGCTTATTATTTTTCATCTTGACGCATAGTTATTTAATCCATCTTATTAAAAATTTATGATAAACAAAAAAATATTTTTGCCGACACTGATTGTCCTCTTGATTTTTTTCGCCTTAAGCACCCAGAACGCGCGAGCTTATGATATGACCGCCTTTCTCGGCAATCCCAAGGCCGGCATCAACAACATGCTGGACGCGCTTGGGTTCAACAAGGATGAAACGAATGAAATGGTAAAAAATTTGAATGTTTCCCGCAAAAAAAAGCAAGCGCCCCAGGTTTCTCTGGATTTCTCTCCGGGAAATCCGACTGAGGGAGAGAAGGTTACCGCCGCCGCCAAGCCTATCTATTTTCTTAATGATATCTCCCGGCTTTATTACACCTGGTATCTCAAGCATAATAACAACGATGGGGTTAAAACTCATTTTGACAAAACTTTGGAAAAAACTATCGACTGCGATGAGGATGGCAACTGCGATCTTAACGACGATGGAGATATTGATATAGAAGACTGGAAAATAGAAGCCGCCCGGATTATCGCCAGCAATGATTTTGATTGGGAGAAAGCCGATTATTCGTCCACCAGCAAGGATGATGACGGTTACAAGGCCTATTTGGGCGGCGACGATCAACAAGGCAAGGATCCGGAACCAGAAAAACACTGCTACCTTCACAACTTTGAAACCGGAGATGATTTCAATATCCCGGAGGATAAATGCAAGCATCTTTTCCCTAATGCTCCTGAAAAAAATAACAATGATTTTGAAACCGGCGACGATTCTTTCAATAAAGACGAAGAAAAATTCTGGCGAACCGATCCGCAAAATCCCGACACGGCCAACACGGGAGAGACGGACGAAGCCAATGTAGCCGGACTGGGAATTGAGGAATTTACCTGGAACTATCAAAATGGCGACAAGATTGGCGTAGCCGTGGAAGGAATTTCCATGGATCCTACCCAGTCGCCGGACGCGTCTTACAAAATAATGTGGGCCACGCTCAAAAACGAGACCTGTGATTCGGTTTCGGATTCCCTGGATGAAACCAGTGATTCCTTAGCAAACCTGACAAACGGCACAGCCACGGTCGTATCTGATCCTGTGGTTACTACTGATCCCGTTACCGGCAACGAAACTACCGTTGAGGTGACCACGGAAACAACCACTGTAGTTAATTTAAGTGATTCTACCGCCGAAATAACCACTGTCGCTACCACCACGACAACTGTCAGGGACAGCGGCGACAATATAATTTCCGGACCGACAACCACGACCACAACCAGTGTGCAAAATATCGGCTCCGACGCGGACATTGACGATTTCAATGAATGTCTGGAAGACAATCTTATTTCGCCCACCGAAGGCGGGGAGTCGCAAAAAATTGATGTTTTACTTTCCTATTTTCCGACTTCTCCTATCAATGATCCGACGGGAGAAAACGCCACGGAAATCGTAGTTAATTCTTCCATTACCAACGCCAATGACCAAAATATTTTGAAATATGCCTGGCAGGTATATAAAAGCGATGTTATCAACCCGGACAGCTGGGGCGATCCATTGTTAAAATCAGAGCTCCCTGGAATCGGCCAGACTACGGGAGCGGGACTCTCTTCAATCAAATTTAAGCCGCAATTTAAAGATCCAGCGCCAAAATTTTTGAAAGTAAAATTAAGCGTTACGGAAAACAGTTCCGCAGACAGCGAGAGAGAAGGCCATTCGAATGTCATAATCCCGCTTTCCCTGACTTCCAATAAAATTAGTGTTTTTTCAGTCGCGGTATCGCCGATTTTGGTTTTAAGTTTAGAGCAAGCTGAGCGATGCGCAGCCGGCATGGACAAAGCTTTCTGTCCGATAGTACAAAATGAGATTGTCGGAATGTCAGTGGCCAAAGAAAACTACACGAATTTTGCCTGGACGGTAAACGGTAATCCTATTAAGGCTATAAACTATCCTAGCGGCGGATCGTGCCTCTCAGGAGAGTGTAATAAAACTACCAGCGACAACACTAATATAGCCTTTTTTCCGGTTTTAAAAGAAAAAGGAGTAAAATATGATGTATCGCTTACCGCCAGTAATGCTGCGGGAGAAAAAATAACTCTGACTAAAAATTTTGAAGTCGTTGATCCGGAAATAAAAATTATTTCCTCCGACACTGCCGCTTGCCGGCCCGTTCTTTTGGGAAATTACCTGGATCTTGATGGAACGCCGTGGCCGGATTATAGCGATAAAAATTTCCAGGCCGCCCCGGGATCAACTATTTCGCTCATCCCCATTCTCAATAATCCTTTCGCACAAGATCTTCTTTGGTATATCGACGGAGTGGCGCTGACACCTGAAAATATGTCCTACTTTGGAGCAGCTGTTTCTTCAAGCAGAGCATTAACTTTTCCAGCCGCCAAACAATTGGGAGAAATTTATAATATTTCCGTAAGAGCTCTTTACTCGCAGGACAATAACACCAAGAAATTTTTAAATCTTAACGAAGGAGTGCAGATGAGCGAATTTTCTGAAAGCACTATGTCTGACAGCATTGAAATTCAAATGGCTAGTTTAGCCGGAGTACCGGGAGCCCAGAAGTCCGTTCCGCGCAAATTTTTGGCCGCCATTTTCACCGGACTGCCGGCTTATATCAGCTTCCTGTTCCGCATTGTGCTTACCGTTATGTTAATTTTGGCCGTTTTCTGGATCACCATGAGTCTCAACCTCGGAACGCGAGAAGAATAAAAAATTCTTGCGTTATCGCTTTGCATTTTCTATAATAAAAGTAGCAACCGTATTAAAACAAAAATGAATAAAAAAATAATTATTATTCTTTTTCTGTTAGTTTTTCTGTCATTACCTTTTTTTGCCAGCGCCCAAACAACTGGTCCTTTTAATTATGTCCCTCTTGAAAAAATTCCCGGCTCGGACAAGGAAACTTCACAAGCGATTGATTTTTATACTTATGTTTCAGCTATTTACAAGTTCGGGATCTGGGCGGTAGGGATTGTGGCGCTGTTTATGCTGGTTTTTGGAGGCTACACCTACATCACTTCCGCCGGCAATAACAGTTCGATGGAAACAGCCAAAAAAATCATTACCGACGCGATCGTGGGCGTTATTATGGCGCTCACCGCTTATCTTTTGCTTTTTGCGATTAATCCTGATTTGGTAAAAATGAAAAAACTGGCTCCAGTAGCAGGGATATCTGGTACAGGAACAGGGGCCACAACCACAGGAGCAACGGGAGCGCCCAGTGGCGTTGGCAAATGCGTACCACTAACTACCGGCCCTTGTTCAGTTGATAATCTGAAAAGTTCCTGTTTTGGAGCGACAAACGCAGAAAAAGCTTCGGCTATTTGCAACGCTGAAAGCGTTGGCGATCCAAGAGCCCTAAGCATATCCGATAAATGCAAAAAGGGACAATCGTTTTCTGTGGGATTATTTCAAATTAACTTAACCGTTCATGACATCGGCAACGGTTGCACTTCGGCTTTTTCGGGCAAGAATTATGCTTGTTCCGTCACTGATCAAAACAAATACGATCAGTGCGTTTCCCTGGCGCAAGATTCAACCAAAAACATCCAGGAGGCTTGTGCTATTTTCAAGGCCAGCGGTTGGAATGCTTGGGGGGCTAATACTGATCCTGTTAAAGGCTGTCATTTTTAAACTATCTTTTCTCTGATAATTAAATAATCTAATCTTATATATGTCCAAGAATACAAAACTCATTATCGTTGTTTTTTCAATCATTCTTTTGGTGGTTGCTGTCTATTTTTTTATAACTCTCCGCTCTAATCCACAAAAGCCGTTGGCACAGCCCCAAACGCCTCCACAGACACAACAACCCGGCTCATCTCCAACAAGCAACTTTGTTGTTCCCCCAAAAGACTCTGGAAAAATGGTTATTACCATATCTCAAGGCAGTCTTGAAATTAACAATCTTTACAAAAATCCGGTGGCAGATTTACCCGGCAATGGCGTTGCTTTCAAAGAAACTAACGATTATCATATGGATTTTTATCCACAAGACGAAGGCTTTATTATAGCCATTCAAAATCCAGATATCCAGACAGCCAGAGATATAGCAGAAGTTGATTTTTTGCAAGCCTTGGGCATAACCAAGGATCAAGCTTGCTCTTTAAAAGTTACTCTGGGCGTTCCTTACAATGTAAATCAACAGGCTGCGGGACAAAATTACGGACTTAGTTTTTGCCCAAATGGTAAATCTTTTAATCAATAGACCCGTTTAATTACTTATGACCCCCTCTAAAAAAATCTTCATCGCTTCCACCGCCATTTTGGCTTTTCTCCTGATTTTCTGGGGCATTTATTCTTTTTCTTTCAAAAAGACAACTCCTCCATCCAACGCGCCGACGGAAGAAAAAACCGAGCCGGTTGCCGTTCCAAAAACATCTGCTTCGCAAATCACAGCCATCAGCGATGAAGCCGTGCTGGCCCCGGTGCTCACGCCGGAAAAAAACGCCGTCAAATATTATTCTAAAAACGACGGGCGGGCTTATCAAATAAACTTGGACGGCACTAATAAAAAAATCTTGAGCGACAAGGAACTCCCGGGTCTCGTTTCCATAGCCTGGTCGCCCGATACCAGCAAGGTAATTACCCGCTTTGAAAACAACGGCAAAAATAAATTTTATTATTACGACTACGGAAAAAACCAGGGCGTCCAGCTCAAGGAAAACCTGGACACCGTATTCTGGCAGAATGACAATAAAATTATTTACAAATATTTCGATCCTAAAACCAAAGAACGGACACTCAATATTTCCGATCCGGACGGCTCCAATTGGAATAAAATAACCGACATTGCTTTTCGCAACCTCTCTCTGGCTCCCATCCCCAAGACCGGCCTGCTTTCTTTTTGGAATTCACCGGACGCTTTTTTTGAAACATCCTTCCTGTCAACTCCGATTATCGGCGGGGAAAAAAAGACCATATTGGCCGGAAAGTTCGGCGCTGATTATCTCTGGAGCCCCGACGGCAACCTGATCTTAATTAGCAGCTCTCAGGAAAAAGCCAGCCCCCGGATGCAGCTGGCAATTGCCAATGATCGGGGCGGAGAATATAAAAATCTGGACATTCCTACCTTTATTTCCAAGGCCGCTTGGTCGCGCGACAATAAAACCGTTTATTACGCCCTCCCGGGAAATGTTCCGGCCAACGCTATTCTCCCTAATGATTACAACGATAAAAAATTCCTTTCCACGGATACTTTCTGGAAAGTTAATGTCGCCAATGGAGAAAAGTCAAGAATCATCCCCTTGGATAAAATCAGCGGCCAATATGACGCAACCGATTTATTTTTGAATTCCGACGAAAGCCTGCTTTTTTTCATTAATCGCGCGGACGGGAAGTTGTATAAAATAGACCTATAAAAAAATTAAGCCAAAAAATAACCGCCAGATCATTTTTGAAGTAAGTTGTGTCGACCAGGCCGTGAATTAAAAAATAAAGCATAATCGCGAAAGAAATAGCCCACAGGCTGTTTTTTTCTTTGCCCAGCATTTCCTTGAGCCAGAAAAAAATTAAAGCTATAAAACCAACAAAGCTCAACATCCCGCCATACAGCCACCAGGCTAAATATAAATTATGCGGATGCGGAACCGCCCATTCAAGATAGGGCGGAAAATATTTCTGGTATTCCAGATATTTTTGCTGGAAATTCCCCGGTCCGATGCCAAAAGCAATGTTGTCTCCTAAAATTTTAGCCGCGCTGTTCCAAATCATAACGCGCGATGCCAACGATGAGTGAGGCGAGCTTTGGATATTATTGAGCTTTTCCGTGTTCTGCTGGCTGATAAACAAAATAAATATTATTATTAAGCCTCCAGTTGTTATCTTTTTGTTTATTTTTTTATTTTTTATTATTATAGTAATCACTAAACTTAATATAAGCGCTATCCACGCCGCGTAAGAATAAGTCAGATAAAGAGCAACCAAAATTACAGCCAAGCCAATAACCGCGAAGGTCTTTTTCTTTTTTTGATCCCGTTTTTTAATACTAAATACTAAATACCAGATACTAATTATCAGTCCCGGCACCAGATACATCGCCAGATAATTTGGAGAATTAAAAATGCCCTGCAGTCTGCCGTCAAAAGTTACTGCCCCGTAAATATAATATCCCAAACTTATAATAGCCACCGTCAAAGCTGAAAAATAATAAGCATAATAAATATTTTTTCTTTTTTCTTCCGGGATACCAGCCGTGGCTATCCATGAAAACAGCAGTGGTAAAATAAACCAGCTTTTTATAATCCCGAAGCCGACCGCGTAATTTTTATTCACCAAAATTGAAATCAATAATCCTAAAAAAATGAGGCTTAAACAAAGCACAATCTTCCTCCTAGAGCCGAGCTCTTGGAGTTTCCAAGAGCTCGGCTCTAGGAAAATAAACCCGCTGGCAATGACAGCCAACATTAAAATTTCCAGTGCGTTTGTCGGAACGCCAAAAACAGAAACTTTAACCAAGTAAGCCGGCAAAAGAAAAATTGTCGCGTAGATTAAAAATTCGGTTATTTTATTATTTTTCTCCATCTGTTTTCACCGCGCCTAGCGCGATTACAATTAACAAAAACGGCAGGGCCTGCACCGAAAACAAGGCTGTTTCAAAAAGAGAATGCGCGGAAAATATAACCAGGCTCGTTGCTCCAGCCAGCCATATAACATTACTCTTTGATTTTTTTATAAAACCGCTTATCGAAAAAATAATGAGCGCTATCCAAATTATAGTATTCAAAATTCCGGTTTCCGCGGCAATATCTAAATATAGATTATGCGCATAGAACGGCTCTCTGTAATCAGCTGTGGCTTTTATTTCCAGCGCATAATTACCAAGCCCGACTCCTAAAGGATTATTTTTAATTATTTCAACAGCTTCCTTCCACATTTCAAGCCGGCCCTGATTAGATCCTTCTTTGGCGTTGAAGCTTGTCAGAAAACGATTGCCGATCGGACTATTTAAAATAGACACGAAAAAAACGAACATCAACACGAAACCAATTAAAGCTTTTTTGAAATTCACTTTTTTCTTCCAAACTATAACTGCCAAAAAAAATAATAGCCCGGCTGCCAGACCGATATAGCCTCCGCGCGAAAACGACAGCAGGTCCGCCAAAAGAATCACCCCGGATAATATTAAATATATTTTTCGGCCGCCAAGACATCGGATGTCCTTTGCCCGCTTCGCTTGGACATCCGATGTCCAAAACAATCCCAGCGCCAACGGCAGCGCCATCCCCAAATAAATCGAAAGCATATGCGGATCAGGAAAAGTTGCAGTGGCGCGAAAAATTGTTTTTCCGCCCAGATTCACCAGCCAGCTAGGGTAGGCCAGCACCGCCTCTGAAAAAGCCGTTCCCAAAAAAACAGGCGCGATAGTGCCAGCCCAAAATTTCAAAATATTATTTAGCCCCCAAATAAATTGAAGAGCAAATTGAATCAGCCCGACCAGCGCCGCCAGCCCCGCGCCCCAAGTAAGAAATTTGATAATTTTAATCCTATCGAAGTCGGACTTCGATATTGCCGTAGTTATGAAGTAAATTGGAAATATTGAAAGTAAAAACAAGAGTTTCCGGAGGCTCCAATCCGTATTTCTGGCCCACAAAAGCGAAAAAGCGCTCAGAAAGAGAAAAGAGAGGATTAAAAAGGTCTGAATTCGGACCGGCACACAAACCTGGCGGTTTTTGAGAGCCGAAATAAGCCACATTAAAGCCAAAATCAGGATGAACACCCTCCCGGAAGCCAAGTCCACCCCCTCCGCCGGATTAAGAGCGATTTGGAAAGGGATGTAGAGGCAAAAGAGTAATAAAAGCTTGTATATCATGCCCTAATCCTCGCATATTTTGGGTTTTCGCGCAAAAAAATAGCTGCCAATTTAAAACGACAGCTATTGAGAATTTTTATAATATTTTCAAGCATATTTGATGCCTTTTATGCCTTTTGGCATTTCGACCCGTTTCCAGTTCTCAAGAAATTCCTTTTCAAAAGAAGTGGAAAACTTTTCAGGCATTAGGTTTATAAAACCAAACCTCTCTGTTAATACTCCCGACTGTCTAACTTTGAACTTATAACTGCATTTTCTGCCAAAGATAGAGCCGCCACCCACTTTTGTTTGAACATTCTTTCCAGGCCTCGGAATGTGCTTTCTCCATATATTTTTTGTAAAAGAAGCCACTCCATTTTCCTCACCCGTAATCAAATTGCAGAAGGTTATGCTGACATATGCCTCAATCTTCATGGTTCCCCCTTTTTGTTTTTAATATTTTAAAAAGTACTTCCTAAAATATCGGCGTTGCGATTTATAATAGTAGGCTTTCTGCGTTTTTTTGTCAAGAAAGGACTTGCCGCCAAAATGTTTAATCGTAAATTTCGGAAAATAGAGAACTTTGTATCCGAGCTGGCGCGCGCGCCGGCAAAGATCGATGTCTTCAAAATACATAAAAAAATCTTCGTCGAAACCTTCGACTTTTTCAAAAATTTCCTTTTTTACAAAAAGCGCGGCACCGCTAACCCAGTCAGCAGCAACATCTTTTTGGCTTTCCCAAATTTTTTTACTGTCAATTAGACCAATGTTGTTTTTAATCAGCCGCCAAAGAGTAAACTCTTCCCCAGCGCACCACCACTGCGTTTTTCCATTTTCCCTTACCAGTCTCGGTCCGACTATCGCCAGTTTTTTATCTTTTTCAAATTCACTCAATAAATTCAAGATATTTTCTGAAACAATCTCCGTATCCGGATTGAGAAAACATAAAATTTCTCCTTGCGCCATGCGCGCGCCCAAATTGCACGCCGCGCCAAAACCAATATTTTTGCCGGTATTTATAAGCCTTGCTTCGCTTGGACATTGGATGTCCAAGTCATCATTATTAACCACAATTATTTCATATTCCACGGCTAAAATTTTTTCTTTGATAGAAAAAATGCATTTGGCCAGATATTTTTCGCTTTGGTAGTTGACAATAATAATTGAAAGTTTCGGATTCATTTTTCCAGACTATGTCAAATCATTGCATATGCAAGAAATTGACATACTTTATATCTTTATGTTGCCATAATCTTTGTAGGCTTTTTGCACAATTTCCGCCAAATCATTTCTTTTGAATTTCAGATCGAATTTATTTTTTATCTTGCGCAGCGCCGTATAAAATTTTATCCACGGCTTGAACAAGAGGGGCGTGTTTTTTTGGAAAAAAATCAGTCCGGAAATAACCAGCCAGTATGTTTTTTGTTTTAAGTTGCTCTCGCTTTTTTCAAGATGATAAACCCAGGATCCGGAAACCACGCTGATCTTAAAGCCGGCTTTCCTGGCCCGCACGCTGAAGTCAGCATCCTCCCAATAAAGAAAAAAATCTTCATCCAAAAGCCCGATTTCTTTAAAAACCGCGGCGCGCACCAGCATAGAACATCCGGTTGCAAGCCCGGTTTCATAACTATCCGCGGATGAGGCCTCTTTTCGGTGTATGGTTTTCATTTGAAGCCAGCCTATTTCTCCCCCGGAAAACCAGATCTGCCGGCTGTGCTTGCTGAATATCACCGGACTGACAATGCCAATTTTTTCGTTTTTTTCTGCCGCTTCCACAAGCTTGGTCAAAAAATCCTTTTCCACTTCCGTGTCATTATTAAGCAGCAACACATAATCTGCCATCCTCTCGAGCGTAAAGCGGATGCCGACATTATTGCCGACGGCATAGCCCAGATTCTCTTCATTCTTGATAAATTTGGCTTTGGAAAAACCGGCCTTGGCCAGCTCAAAAGATCCGTCGGTGGAATTATTGTCCACCACAACCACCTCAAAGTCAGTATAATCAATTTTAAAAATGGATGTCAGGCAATTTTTAATGACATCCTTTCCGTTGTAGTTAAGAACGATAATAAAAATTTTAGGGTAGTTGCTCATATTCTTCTACTCCTTTTTTACTTACCAGACTGGTTATTTCGGAAGTTTTCACCGCGTCAAAAATCCAAAGCGCCGTGAAATAAATAGCCGAGCCTACGCAAGCGGACAGAAAAAAATTAAGGCCCCGGGCGAAGAATAGAAACACCGCCATTAGTGCGCCAGCAAGAAAAATCCCGGTTATCTTTTCCGGCTTCGGGGCATAGTCTAGTTTTTTCCAGGCATAAAGTCCGGCGGCGGCGGCTACAAAAATTTCAGTTGCGGTTGAAATGTAAGCGGCGCCCATATAAGAAAACTTCGGGATAAGCGCCAGATTGAATCCGACGTTGCCGATCGCCGCTACCAGCCAGATGCCCATCAGCTTCTTTTGCAAATTTCCGGCGATTAAAATGTTGTTGAAAAAATTTCCAAAAAAGATCGCCGCCAGGGCGAAAACTAAAATTTGAAGAACCGCCGCGGATTGGCCGAACTGGCCGCCCCCGATCAGATGGATTATTCCCTTGGAAAGAAAAAGCGTGCCCACAATAAGCGGAACCACTAAAATAACAAACACTTTAAAAGTTTTATTAGAGATATCTCTGAACTTGGCCTTATCGGTAAAAATAGTGTTGGATATTATCGGCAGCACCAGCCCGATAATCATAGCCGGAAAAAAGGAAATGTTTTCCAAAACCTTATAGGCCGCGTTATAAATGCCTACATCTTCGCTGGTTTTGAGAATTGAAAGCAGGATGGTGTCCATTTTAAAGTAGGCGAAAACAATAACCGATCCAATGCCGATTGGCAAAGACTCCTTAAGAAATTTTTTCCAATATGAAAAATCAAATTGAAAACTAAAGCGCAGATATTTTCTCGACCAAAGAAAAACAATTATGAAGCTGGCTATCATATTGAAAAGCAGCGACGCGATAATCCAGTCAAAGCTAAGTTGAAATTTGACGGCCAAAATAACCGTTGCCACCTGGATTATTTTCCCTGCCAATTCTCCGATAGCCACCCTGTCCATCGCCAGATTTTTTTGAAAGACGCCATTCAAAACCTGATAGCCGGACGAAAACAAAAAAGAGGCCGCCGCAATCATGATGCCCTCCTTCACTTCGCGGGGATAGTCAAAAAAGAGTACGACTATCGGAGCCACGATTAAAATTCCCAGCGCCGAAATAACCCTTAAAGTAAAGATATTCCCCATAATCCTTTTTTCATCGGCTCCGGGACGGGAAATTTCCCGGGTGGAAATGTGATAGAGGCCAAGATCAGCGAGCGACGCGAAAAAAGACAAAAACGCGAGCACTGTCGCGTAATTTCCAAAACCGTCTTTGCCTAAATAGCGGGTAATAAAGCCGATAGAAACCAGAGCCAGCGCCGTTGAAAAAAATTTGGAAACGCTGCTTACCAGGACATTGTAAGCTATTTTTCTGGCAATAACCATGAGTGGTAATTTTAAATTAAGTCGGCTGGCTCGATGACAACTTTGCGCTCTTCGCCTTCGCCGATACTTTCAGTTTTAACCTGGCTGTTTTTCGATAAAGCCAGATGCACCAGTCTTCTTTCATAAGGAGACATCGCGCGCAGAACCACAGCCCTTTTTTCACGAATGGCCTGTTCAGCCATTTCCTCCGCCATTTTTTCAATGGAAACATTTTTTTCTTCCCGATATGAGTTTACATCCACAGTAAAATTTATTCTTTCCTCAGTTTTTTGGCGCACCAAAAGCCGCGCGATATGCTGGAGCGACTGCAAATTCACGCCGTATTGTCCGATCAAAAAATTAGAGTCGGCGGTTTTAATATTGCAAACCACTGTGTCTTCCTCTTCGCCAGCCGACTCTTTGATTTCCACCTCGGAGCTAAAGCCCATTTTGGAAACAAGCTCCGCCACTGTTTCCTTAATCACTTCTTTTATATTGCCAGTTTTTTCCATAATAGTATTAGTTAACTTTTTTAGCTTCCGGCAATTCCTTTTTTTCCAGATAATATTGCTGAGCAATCATAAACACCGTTGACACCAGCCAATAGAGAGCCAGCCCGGCCGGAAATTTTATACCAATAAACAAAGTGAGAAGCGGCCCCAAGTAAAGCATTTGCTTGGACATCATTTGCGAAAAATCCGCGTCTTTGCCGGCGGGCGCCGCAACCTGTTTCCCCATCAGCATTTTTGTCTGGATATATTGCGAGCCGGCAGCCATGATTACCAAAATTATTTGCGGAACATTAGCGAACGTCAAACTGCCGAGATTTAAAACCGACGCCAAATCGATGATGCCCAAAAACATATGATGGATTTGCCCCGGATCAGGCACAAAAGCATACAAATCCGCAATATTTACCTTGAGGCCGGCCTCGGAAATATTAAATAACACCCGGTAAATAGCGATTAAAAAAACCAATTGGACAATCATCGGCAGGCATCCGGAAAAAGGATTGGTTTTCTTTTCTTTATATAGATCCATCAGCGCCCGGCTTTGTTTTTCTTTGTCATTTTTATGCTTGGCCTGCAATTCTTTTATTTTTGGCTGCAACTCCTGCATTTTTTTCTGCGATTCAATTTGTTTCTTGCTTAGAGGAATAAGCAGAAGCTTAATAACAATTGTTACCAGAATTATAGCCACGCCAAAATCGCGGAAAGGCACGACCGAATAGACAAAAATCAACAGGTTATAAATCGGCTTATATATAATTGCGTCAAATAAAAACATTGTTTCTTTTTAGCTCTTGTTTAATAGATTACTTTTTTCAATCAGTTTGGCGACTGTCTTTTCAATTGCCGCATAAGTTTCTTTCCCACCGGCCTTGCCCCTTGCCGACACCACAATATCCGTTCCTTCTTTTATGTTTTTTAGTTCCTGTCTGAATATTTCCCGCAATTTTCTTTTTAAAGCATTCCTTTCCACCGCCTTTTTAGAAAATCGCATTCCCACTACAACCCCGATTCTGGTTTTATTCTGCCCATTTTCCGTAAATTGCAACTGCAGGAAATCCCGGAAAAAACGCCGGCCGGTGCGCTGAACCTTGGAAAAATCCTTCTTGTCAACTAATCGTTTTTCCGCCGGCAACATATTTTTATCCCGTTACAACTTAAATAATTGTAGTTATCCTTGTATTAAAAAATATCCCGAGCAAAGCTAGCTTAATCAAGTTACAACCAGGATGGATTAAGTTGTAACGGGATTATACCTGGGTTAATTTTTTCCGTCCCTTCTGCCGTCTGGCTTTCAGCACCTTTTTCCCTCCCTTGGTCTGGTTGCGTTTCAAAAACCCATGTCTTTTCCGGCGCCTAATTTTTTTCGGCTTGTAAGTTTGACTCATTGTTTTTTTCTAATTTTTTACTACCTCCCAGTGTACCAACGCAGAAGCTAAAAGTCAATTTTTTAGCGCAGGGGTTTACTTTTTATTTCCCTTCCCTTTATAATAAAAAATGCACAGGTTATCAACAGGTTGATCATCTTTTTGCCTTAGGCGCCCTGGCGCTACTGTGATATACTTTTTTAACAACCTAATTATATTATCACATGGCTAACGAAGAACTTTGGCAGGCCGCCCTGGGAGAAATAGAGCTCTCCATCTCCAAGGCTAACTTTATCACTTGGTTTAAAAACACCTATGTCTTGTCCGCTGAAAACGACAAGGTTGTCATTGGCGTTCCCAATGGCTTTGCCAAGGAATGGCTGGAAAACAAGTATAATCTCTATATTTTACGCGCTCTGCGCAATATAAAGCCGGAAATTAAGGAGGTTTCCTGCATAATTGCTTCTCCGGAAAACTTTGGCCAAAAAAATGCCTCGGTTGATGCGATTATCCCAGCTGGCTCCCGTGTTTATCCTGTTGGCGATAATACAGATTATCCTCAAAAAATAGCTAGAATAAGCCAAGAAAGCAACCTGAACCCTAAGTATGTTTTCGATAATTTTGTAATTGGCGGCAGTAATGAATTGGCGCGGGCCGCTTGTTACGCGGTTTCCCAAAATCTGGGCAAAGTCTATAACCCGCTCTTCATTTATGGCGGCGTGGGCTTGGGAAAAACGCACTTACTCCAATCCATCGGCAATGCGGTTTTGAAAATAAATCCCTCCCGCAAGGTAAAATATATAACTTCAGAAAGATTCACCACCGAACTCATTGACTCCATAAAAAACCAAAAGGTCGCCCTTTTTAAGGATCATTACCAGAAAATAGACCTTTTAATTATCGACGATGTTCAGTTTTTATCCGGCAAGGAAAAAACCCAGGAAGAATTTTTTCATATTTTCAACTTTCTCTATCAATTAAACAAGCAGATTGTTTTAAGCAGCGACCGAGCGCCCAAGGCTATCCCTACTCTAGAGGAGCGCCTGCGCTCCCGCTTTGAGGGCGGCATGATTGCGGATGTTTCGCGGCCGGACTTGGAAACTAGAATCGCTATTTTACGCAGAAAAGCGGCCGTTGACGGCCTCGAGATCAATGACGAAGCTCTGGAATTTATTGCCGCCAACATCACTCATAATATCCGGGAATTAGAGGGAGCGCTTACGCGCGTCGCTGTTTCCGCCCAGCTGCTCAAGAGAGATGTGGTGGATGTTAAATTTGCCACCGCGGTGCTTTCCGAGCTTATTTCCAGCGGAAAAAAGAAGGGGATCACCCATACCCATATTATTAAGGCAGTTTCTGACTATTTTGACATTAGCCAGGAAGATTTGGTTGTAAAAGGACGCAAACAGGAGGTGGTAAGGCCCAGACAAATTGCGATGTATCTGATGCGCATAGAACTCCAATATTCTTTCCCTGGCATCGGGGAAAAGCTGGGCGGCCGCGACCACACCACTGCCATCCATGCTTTTGAAAAAATCACCAAGGAGCTGGAGGAGGACATGAAGCTGTTGGAGGATATAACCCTCCTGCGAGAAAAGATTTATTCTTTAAGTTAATATCCTGTGGATAAAGCCGTTTTTTTGTTACTATGCCGGTGCCTTACCCCTGCCTTACCTGTTATTTAACTGTCCTTGCTTTTGCATTATATTTTTTCCAAAATTATTTCAACCTGTCGTCCTCCATTAAACACCTCTCTTATCCACATGTTGTCCCCTAAAATATTTACCTCTAATGCTTTATTTGCCATAACTTAACCCCCTAATCTCTCTTTTTCTTTTCCCCATATAATAATAGTTGCTTATAAATATTTATATAATATTATGAAATTAATATGTACTCAGGAAAATTTTAAAAAGGCTATTTTTAATTCGGAGCGGGTTGTGGCTAAACAAACAACCTTGCCGATTTTAAATAACATCCTTATAGAGGCGGATAAGAAGGGATTATCCTTTTCAGCCACAAATTTGGAAATGGGAGCAGTTGTGAACATTGGAGCTAAAGTGGAAAAAGAGGGTAAAATCACCCTACCGGCGAAATTATTAAGTAATTTCGTGAATAATTTGCTATTAGGGGAAAATATCGAAATAGAGGGGCATGATCAAGCGCTTAAGATAAAAAGTGGCGGAAGCAAAGCCTTAATTAAGGGTTTGCCGGCCACAGATTTCCCCTTAATTCCAAAGAAGAAAAGCGAACCGCAGCTGCAAATAGAGGGCGAAAAAATGGCCTTAATTATAAAAAAAGTGGTTTCCGCGGTGGCCTTGAATGAAACCAGACAGGAATTAACCGGGGTAAATGTGCTTTTTGGCGAAAAAGAGCTGTTTTTTGCGGCCACAGACAGTTTTCGGTTGACAGAATACAGGTTGGCCATTTCGGAAAAAAACAGAAACAAAGAGCTTTATCAAGCCTTAATTTCTAAAAAAGAAAGCGTTATTATTCCGGCGGTTACTTTATTGGAGGTGGGACGGATTATCACCGAGGACGACACAATAGTGAAAATAACCATTGAGGAGGGGCAAGTTTTTTTTGAAGTAAACGGAACAACGCTGGTTTCCCGCCTGATTAATGGAAAATATCCGGATTATAAGCACATAATGCCCAAAGATTTCAAAACTAGGATGGTAGGAGAAAAAAGCGGACTCCAGGGGGCGATTAAAATGGCGAGTATTTTTGCCAGCGGGAAGACTAGTGAGATCAGGCTAAAAACTGACCAGAGGAAAAAGATTATTTCAATTGAGGCCAGGAGCGTTGAGATTGGGGAAAATGTTTCAGAGCTCAAATTAGACATCACAGGAGAAGATCAGGATATTGTTTTTAACTCGCGCTATCTTTTAGATGGAATAAGCACTATTGAAACCTCGCAGGTGGCCATTTTGGCAAACAGTGGAACCGCGCCGGTGGCGCTCAAGGAGATCGATGAAAAAACCGGCGAGGTACTGGAGGATTATATTTATATCGTAATGCCGATAAAGAATTAAACATGCCAGAAACCAAAACATACCCGTTGATAATTATTGGCGCCGGGCCGGCGGGGCTGGCGGCTTCAATTTATGCTTCGCGCTATGGCGTGGAGCATATTATTATCGGCGAACTCTTGGGCGGGCTGATTGCCGAAACGCACTTGATTGATAATTATCCGGGCATTGAAGACGCGAGCGGTTTTGATTTTTCGCAAAAACTGGCGCGTCACGCGCAAAAATACGGCGTGGAAATCCGGCCGGCGCGGGTTAAAAATATTCAGAAAACAGATTTTGAATTTGAACTGGAAATTGAAAGGAAAGAATCCGCCGGCCGGCGGATAAAAAGCTCGGCAGTTTTATTGGCCACCGGAACTAAGCACAGGAAATTAAATATTCCGGGGGAAGTTGAGTTTTTAGGCAAAGGCGTGTCTTATTGCGCGGCCTGCGACGGCTTTTTTTATAAAAATAAAACCGTGGCGGTAGTCGGCGGGAACGACAGCGCGGCCGGCGCGGCGGTATATCTCGCAGGCATTGCCGAAAAAGTATATTTAATTTATCGCCGCGGCAAATTGCGCGCCGAACCATTCTGGATAAATTTAATTGAAAAAAATCCCAAAGTCGAAGTAATTTATAACACAAATATTTTGGAAATTTTAGGCGCGGAAAAATTGCAAAAAGTAAAACTCGATAAAATATACAAAAAGGCAGAAACACTCAATATCGGCGGGCTTTTTATTGAAGCCGGATCGGTGCCAAATCTTAATTTTGCCGCCGATTTAAAATTGGAAACAGATGAGGAGGGTTATATAAAAATAAATCCGGACGCGGCTACAAACATTGCGGGCGTGTGGGCGGCGGGCGACATTACGGACGGTTCGGACAAATTCCGGCAGGTGATCACCGCCTGCGCTGAAGGAGCCATTGCCGCGCGGAGCATCTATAATTATTTGGAGAAAAATAAATAGCCGTGAAATCAATCAAGAGCCTTCTTAGTAAAAAAATGAGCGGGGCGAAGATTTCGCGCCAAGCGACTTTTACCGAAAAAGATATTTTTTATGTTTTTAAAAAAATCATTCAGGAGGAATTCGGCAATGTCGGCGCCGCGAAACTGAAACCGGATTATTTCGGCAAAAATATTTTGCACATCAAATCCGAAAGCTCGGCCTGGGCTTCAGAACTCTGGCTGAATAAAAACCTGATTCTGCGCAAACTCAAAAAAGAACTGGGGGGAGAAGCAGTGAAGGAGATTAAACTGAAATAGGGTTTTGATTTGCAGGCTTTTTTGGCGTAAGATAAAAATATGGCTCAAAAAATAGAAAATTGGCAATTCCCCATCGAGGGAATAGGTGGGAAAAACAATAAGGATTATTCGGTATTTTTAGAACAGGCCGAAAAGGAAAAGAGAAGTAAGGAGGATATTATTGATAGAATTAAGGAAAGGACTAAATTTTTAGAAATCGAGGAGGCCAAACTCGCCATTCTGGAAGAGAACCCCGCTTCCAACGCCAAAAAAATAGAGGAACAGCAAAAATTAGTTGATAATATCAACGATGAGGTCATGGAGCTTAGCAAGAAAATATCTGGAATGGATGAGAAAGCGGAGCTGTATTTTGAAGGCGACGAGGAAGCGATAGAAAAACTGGAAAGATTTAAACCTGAAATTGAAAACTAAAGAAATGCAGCCGGTTAAATAAGTAATTAATTACATACATCATGAGCGTTCACAAAAAACACTTGTGGTGAGCGAAGTCGAACCATGGCGAACAAAAAATCCAACGAAACAGGTGTGCCGATTAAGTATTGGAAAAAAAATGAAAAATGCCTAAAATAAGCCATATCTTAAGTTTTAACAATGCTAAAATCGTGAAAAATAGGTAGTTTTGTGGTTATTTTCACGATTATATTGACAAAATCGTGAAATGGTGTATAATGGTAATATATGGCAAAAATACTTAATGTTTTCAACAAAATAAACTCTTTGCGAGAGAGATATTATGAGGCGTCCATCGGAAAAGAAGCCCTTATTAAACTTATCTCTGAAACCGAGGTGGCCGAACAAGTCTATAACTCAAATGCTATAGAAAACAGCACGCTAACTCTTGAAGAAACGGAAAAAATACTTTTGCAGATTGATCTGGATCGATACATAAATGAACGGGAGATTTTTGAAGCCAAAAACTTGGCGCGGGTTGTGTCATATATTGACAAGCGGGCCAAAGAAAAAGAACTTACTCTCGAGGTAGTTTTGTTTTTGCATAAAATGTTGATTTCCAACATCCGTGATGAAATTGCCGGAAGATTCAGAAGGGATAATGAATTTGTGCGCGTGGGAAATTATATCGCTCCCAACCCTAAAGAAGTAACCGGGCTTTTGGAAAAAATGCTGGTGGAATATAATGCCGCGAGCCATGAAAATATCATTAAGCGGATAGCCAGGTTGCATTTGACGTTTGAACACATCCACCCGTTTTGCGATGGCAATGGACGCATCGGCCGGGTGATTAATAATTATTTATTGATCCGGGAAGGTTTCGTTCCCATAAACATAAAGTTTATTGACAGAAAAAAATATTACGAAGCGTTCAGGGAATTTGACGGGAAAGGCGCGACTGCAATCATGGAAGAAATGGTGGGCAAGGCTCTGACTAATAGTTATTATAAAAGACTGGCATACCTCGAAGGCAAAAAAATCATTACGCTAGCTGAACATGCGAAAGCAAACAAGCTCTCACATTCAAATCTGATCAATAAGGCCAACCGGCAGACAATCGAGGCTTTTTTGGAAAAAGGCGTCTGGAAAATCGGGGTATAAAAGTTATTATAAATAGGCGGTGCTACGCAGCAAGTCGAGTAACAATATGGACAAAAAAATCATCAAACACGCTTTTCTTTTGGCGTTGGGCGAGGGGGTCTACATAACTCTAGTCGCGCTCCTGATGTTTGGTATCCAGAAACTGTTCGGCGCGAAGCCCGATCCCGTTATCGTTGCTCCAATCGCTTTCCTTCTGCTCTTCGTCATTTCCGCTGCAATTTCGGGAGCTTTGATTTTGGGGAGACCCGTTATGCTGTATCTGGACGGCAAGAAAAAAGACGCGCTCCAGCTTTTTGGATTCATATTGCTCTGGTTGATTTTATTTTTGGCCGTAGCGTTTTTGATTGTGGCTAGTAAGTAATATGCTACGTAATAAAATTAAATGAGCAGAAAAAAAAGGAAGAATATTTTCAGTCTAAAGCTTGTTTATATTACTATTGCTAATATAAACAAAAGAGGCCAAAATGTTTATATTGAATGAAATTCTTGATGAGGATTTTAAGTATGCCCGGGGAAAAAGTAAATTTATGATAAAAACTAAAAAAGAAATCGTTATATTTCAGTCAAAAACCGGAGCGATTGAGCTTAGGGGTGATTTTAGCCGTGAAACGATTTGGGCCAATCTTGATCAGATTGCAGGCTTGTTTGACCGCGATAAATCAGTGATTTCAAGACATATAAAGAACATATTTAACGAAGGCGAGTTAAGGCGAAATTCAGTTGTTGCATTTTTTGCAACAACTGCTGCTGACGGAAAAACATATAAAGTCGAGTATTTTAATCTGGATGTAATTCTTTCAGTCGGGTATCGAGTGAATTCTAAGAAAGCAACCATATTTCGCCAATGGGCTACCAAAATTTTGCGCGAGCATATCACCAAGGGATACACCGTTAACCGCAAGCAAATCGCGAAAAACTACGACGCCTTTATGAAGGCCGTCACGGATGTGCAAACGCTTTTGCGTTTCTTTGGTTTTTACGCAAGACAAAATTAAAAACAATGAGAAATATCAATCCAAACGCGCTTACAGCTATCACGCTTTTGATTGCTGAGAGCAATCCAAAGAAGAAAGATTTAATGACTGGTCTGGTGGTAAAAATGCTAAAATAAATTCTAGGGCTGGGGATAGAGAGGCTCGCGATGGCGGGCGGGGCTAGTAAGTAATATGCTATGCCATGACGAAGTTTTAACGAAGTCTGGTTACGTAGCAGGTTACGTAGCAAAATCAGAAAATTGTGGAAAGAAAAATAGAAAGTAGTCATCAAGCGCGTCCGCGGGGGAGTTTTAATTAAAGATTGGAAAAAATAAAATTATCCACAGGGCGGGGATTGACGAAGAGCATGTTAGTGATATAATATCACTATAAATAACTTTAAAAAATTTATGGTTAAGGAGATTGTGATAAGTTCACTGAATAAAGATTTCGAAAGTATCAAAAAAGTCGATAAAACTGGCATAGAATATTGGGAAGCTCGGGAGCTGATGCCTCTTTTGGGTTATCCAAATTGGCAAAAAGCAGAAGATGTTATCGCCAGGGCTGCTAGGGCTTGTATCAATAGCGGCCAGGCTGTGGATAACCATTTTAACCGGTCGGTGAAAATGGTCGATATCGGCTCAAATACGGTGCGCGAAGTCAGGGATTGGAAAAGTATTTTATAATTTAAAAAATAATTATGAAAAAAAAGAATCAAGTTATTCCAAATAACAGCTTTACCGAGTTTTTACTTTATACTACTCCAAATGGGAAGGTGAAAGTTGAGATTTTTTTGCGCGATGAAAATATCTGGTTGACTCAAGATAAGATAGCACTTCTATTTGGGGTTCAAAGGCCAGCTATTACCAAGCATTTGAAAAATATATTTGAAAGCGGAGAATTAGACGAAAAAGTGGTTAGTTCCATTTTGGAACATACCACTATCCATGGAGCTATAGCTGAAAAAACACAAAATCAGTCTGTAAAATTTTATAATCTCGATGCTATTCTTTCTGTCGGCTATCGGGTCAATAGCGCGCAAGCCACGCAGTTTCGTATTTGGGCGACCGAAAGATTAAAAGAATATATTATCAAGGGCTTTACGATGGATGACGAACGATTAAAAAATCCCAATACAATTTTCGGCAAGGATTATTTTGAAGAACAACTTGCGAGAATTAGGGATATTCGTTCCAGCGAAAGACGAATGTATCAAAAGATAACGGATATTTACGCGCAGTGCAGCGCGGATTATTCTTCAAATAGCGATATTACCAAAGATTTTTTTGCGACAGTCCAAAATAAGCTCCATTTCGCCATTACCGGTAAAACTGCCGCGGAAATAATATCCGAAAGAGTGAGTAGCGCAAAACCAAATATGGGACTGACGGTTTGGAAAAATTCTCCAAAAGGCGCGATTCGGGAAACTGATGTGGTGATTGCGAAAAACTATTTGAATGAAAACGAGTTGGATGAATTAAACAGGATAGTTGAAATGTATTTGGTGTTCGCGGAAAGTCAGGCGCGCAGAGGCAAAATAATGCATATGAAAGACTGGGTTAAAAAATTAGACAGTTTTTTGCGATTTAGCGAGAATACGATTTTGCAAGATTTGGGAAAAGTGAGTCATGAAGTTGCCGAGTCATTGGCATTGGAAGAATATGAAAAATATCGCGTGGAGCAAAACAAAAATTACATTTCCGATTTTGACAGAGAGGTGAAGAGGATTTTGAAGATGGGAAAAAAGAAAGGGAAGAAATAGTATATTTTTCCAAACAGGCTAATATTGCTTGCTACCCGAAGCATAATAGAAAGAAACCTCTTTTTGAGAGGTTTTTGCGTTTGCTGGCTTGAATAATTGCTTATTTAGTGATAATATAAGGATATTAAGCTGGAAACTCGAAGTATGTAATTTAGTATGTAATAAAAAAGTAAATTTATGATAACGCCGTCCGCCATTATTCTCATTGTTGTCAATTTTATTCCTCTAGTCGGAGTCTTGTTTTTTGGCTGGAGCCTATTTGCAATTTTATTCCTCTATTGGCTAGAAAATTGGGTAGTCGGTCTTTTCAATGTTTTCCGTATGGCAAAGGCCCAAGGGACAACAGTAAGGACTAATACGGAGATTAACAATGTGCTAGCCAACAAATACAGCAAAGTCACACTCATCCCATTTTTCATCCTGCACTATGGAATGTTCACGCTTATTCACGGGGTCTTTGTTTTTGCTGTATTCGGACCGCCGGATATTCCTTTTTGGAGCATGATAACTGCCGGAGCGTCACTTTTTGTGAGTCACACGGTTTCATACTTTTCCAATTTCATTGGCAAGGGCGAATACAAAAATATTTCACCCGACGCTCTTTTCGGCCAGCCCTATAAAAGAATAGTAATTATGCATCTCACGATTCTGGCCGGCGGTTTTCTGGTGAAAGGTCTCGGGGCGCCAATCATGGCTTTGGTAGTCATGATAATTCTTAAAACCGCCATTGACCTCTTTTCCCATTTTAAAGAACACGAAAAGTTTCAGTGGAATGTTGAAATCGGGCAGATCTAAAATTCAGGCACTACTTTTCAGCTCTCATCGGGCTGTTTTTTTATTTAATTCCATTCCCTCGATTTTTTGATTTTTAGCCGGTTTGGGCGTAGAATTAAGGCAAGATCAACAATATGGACAAAAAAATCATCAAACACGCTTTTCTTTTGGCGCTGGGCGAGGGGGTCTACATAACTCTAGTCGCGCTCCTGATGTTTGGTATCCAGAAACTGTTCGGCGCGAAGCCTGATCCCGTCATCATTGCTCCGATCGCTTTCCTTCTGCTCTTCGTCATTTCCGCTGCAATTTCGGGAGCTTTGATTTTGGGGAGACCCGTGATGCTGTATCTGGACGGCAAGAAAAAAGACGCGCTCCAGCTTTTTGGATTTATTTTGATGTGGTTAGTATTATTCTTAGCTATAGCATTTTTAATCATTATTAGATATTAAGCAATGATAATAAATTTTGGCCTGCCCGCCCGCCTCGCCTGAGCGAGCCCAAAAAATATGTATTATACTTACGTTTTAAAAAGTAAAGTAGATAATGATTTGTATGTTGGTTTTACGAACGACTTGAAATTAAGATTTAAACAACATAATAATGGCAAGGTTGAATCTACGAAAAGACGGAAGCCATTTGATATAATATATTATGAAGCTTGCTTGGATAAACAAGATGCCATTAAAAGAGAGAAGTATTTTAAAACAGGATTTGGGCGAAGATTTCTTAATAACAGGTTGGAAATGTATTTTAAATAAGGCTCAGGCTCGCGACCTGTCCGACACTCGAGTTAAATGAGAGGCTCGCGATGGCGGGCGGGGTTGATATTGTTCCTGATCATCGCGTTTATCATTGTGGCTAGTAAGTAATATGCTTTGCCATGACGGAGTTTTAACGAAGTCTGGTTACGTAGCAAGTTACGTAGCAAAATTAGGAAATTGTGGCGGGAAAAGCAGAGAGTTAAGGTAATGTGCATCAAAGGCGGGTTGTAAATCCGCGATTATCGGAGTAAAAAGTAAAGTTATAAAAAACAACCACCTAGTTTAAATAGGTGATTGTTTCCGAGCTATGAAGTTTAAACTATGTTAAATCTTCATAATCTGCTCCTTTAGCATTGTTTCTTGTCCACTCAATTGAAGTTTTTGCTCCTTGTTTTGAGTCGTAAGATTCGCTGCTTTTGGCTACTGTCTTACCGTTTCTATCGGATTTTAATATCCAATAGTAACATCCGGCGACATCCTTCGAAAGTTGGTATCTGGCCATAGCTTTGCTATTACGGCCTTATCCCTAGAATAAAGTCTGGTTGATTATCTGGCCTCTGGGGAACCAGAAAGGTACCTTCAATATACTATTTTAACAGGTCCTCAAAAAAAGTCAAGTTTTTCGTCGAAAATCACAAAAATTAAAATGGCTTAAATAAAGACACTTGACAAGACTTTATAGTCATATATAATTAGGTTAATGAGTAAATATCTTACATTAAAACAAAAAAAGGTACTGGAGCTAATTTATGATTCCATTTATTCTTCAGGTTTTTCACCCACACTTGCTGATCTTAAAGATGAATTAGGAGCTTCTTCAAATCAAACAGTTTTGAATTTTTTAGAAATATTAGAAAAAAAGGAGTGCATCAAAAAAATCGATAATAAAGCGAGGAGTATTTCTATTACGCCATTTGGTTATAAGGAAATTGAAAAAGATCCATTGATAAAAATGGAAGGAACTAGCGCGGCTGGACCATATATCGAATCTTTTGCGGATGTCTTTACTTTCCTGCCAATAAGCGGGCAGGTTTTAGAAAAAGAAAAAATAATAGAAGCTCAAGATAAAGTCTTTGTTATACAAATTAGCGGTGACTCTATGATTAATGTAGGTATTAATGATGGAGACAAGCTACTTATCAAAAAATCTAAAGAATATAAGAGTGGAGATATTGTCCTTGCGAGGACGGATGATGGCACGACAGTTAAACGTTTTGTTGCTGAAGGCGGAAAAAGATATTTACAGCCGGAAAATCCAGCTTACGAAAAAATGGTAATTATTCCCGGCGAAGTTGAATTTCAAGGCAAAGTAATTTTAAATCTTTCTAAAATAAATCAATAATATGGCGGATCAAAAAAAGACCAGCGAAATCTTGGCAAAAATTTTTCATAATCCTGATATGCAATTTGGACTCTCGGTTTTTGAAGGAATTGCTCCAGAGCAGGTTCTTAATCTTTCCGAAAAGGACGGAAAATATTATTTGGATTGTTTAAAACGGAAAAAGAATATACAAGCCAAGCCTGAAGAAATTGTGCGTCAACTTATGATTTATAAGCTGGTTAATTTTTATAAATACCCGCTTGATCGATTGGATGTCGAAGTGGATGTGCAATTCGGTCGAGAAATTGGATCCAAGAGAGCGGACATCGTTATCTATCGTGAAGATGGAAAAACTCCATATCTTATGGTTGAAGTGAAAAAACCTGATGTCAAAGATGGTCTTGGGCAACTCAAAAGCTACGCGAACGCAAACGGCGCGCCGATCCTCATTCTTACCGATGGAAAAGTGCAAAATAATATCTTGCGGACTGATCCGAATCTTTTTGAAGATCTGCCGGAAATTCCCAAATTTAATGAGACAGTTGATGATGTGCGGTCGAAAAAAATTACTTACGCCGATTTGGATGAAATTCCGAATTTGAAACAGCTCGTTTATGAGTTGCAAGAAGTTGTTCTGACGCATAGCGGGGTAGATTCTTTTGATGAAATTTTCAAACTAATTTATGCCAAGCTTTTTGATGATATTGAAACTCCGCGAAATGACAATAGAAGATTTAGAGTTATTGCAGGAGCGACAAATAAGGAAAATTTAAATAATATTATCCGTCTATTTGAAGATGCGAAAGGACAATGGCGTGATGTTTTCAAACCGAAAGATGAAATAGAAATTCCGGAAAATGTGATTGTGCCAGCTGTTTCACTTTTGCAAAAGTATCGTCTTTTTGGGTCAAACTTGCAGGTAATTGATGATGCCTTTGAATATCTGATTAATCTGGATGCCAAAGGTGAAAAAGGACAATACTTTACGCCGCGGCATGTAATAGACATGGCAGTCAAAATGTTAGCGCCTACTTCCAAGGATTATATTATTGATACGGCCGCCGGCAGCTGCGGATTTTTGCTGCATGCGATGCAATACGTTTGGGATAAAGAAATAAATAAGGAAAAATTTGAAGATGATTACAAATCTAAACAAAAAAACTACGCCGAGAAACATTTATTTGGGATTGATTTTGATCCGCGTTCGGTAAAAATTGGAAAAGCTATGATGCTTATCGCTGGTGATGGCAAAACTAATGTAACTTATGCTGATTCTTTGGACTCAGAAGTTTGGAATGAAGATGCAAAAGTTAAATTCAGGCCATTTTTACGACCACTTAAGGATAGCGAAGAAAACCGGCGCAATCAAGAAAAATTTTCCGAATTTAATTTTGATATTGTCCTAACCAACCCGCCTTTTGCCGGTGAGGTTAAGGGTGTAATGCTTAACAAATACGATCTGGGGTTTAAGTGGGACAAAGATTTTCAAAGAACATCTAAGCATCAAAATAAAGTTTCGCGCGATGTGCTTTTTATTGAGCGCAATCTGAATTTTCTGAAACCCGGCGGAAAAATGGCAATTGTTTTACCGCAAGGAGTTTTGAATAATACGCAGATGGAATATGTGAGAAAATTTATTTTGAATAAAGCTAGACTTTTGGCGGTTGTGGGACTGCATGGAAACACATTTAAACCGCACACCGGAACAAAAACGTCAGTATTATTTTTGCAGAAGTGGGGGACTGATGAAAAAATTCCGAAAGACTATCCGATATTTATGGCAGTGTCCAAAAAAGGCGGAAAGGATAATTCCGGAGATTATATCTACAAAAAAGACAGTGAGGGGAATGTGATGTTTGACGCCAGCGGGAAGAAAATTATTGATCATGACTTAGATGAAATTGCAGAGGAATTCTTGAAGTTTACTAAAAATATTTAAAAATTATATGTTTAATAAAAATAAAAATGGAACAGAAAATAAAAGCGTAATTTATGTTTTTATCGATGCTTCAAATCTTTGGCAAGCGCAGAAAGCCAAGGGAAAGCTTTTCAATTACGAGAAGCTCAGGAATTTTTTAAAAAGTAAATTTGAAGGGTTAGAGATAAAAGTTTTTTATTATACCGCATATCCTGCTGACGAAACAAGAAGCTATAGTACTGACGGAAGACATAAATTTTATACTTTTCTAAAGAAGGGATTGGGTTTTGTTGTTAGAAAAAAGGAATTAAAACGCATAACTATAGTTACCGATGACGGTCAGGCTATTGAAGAGAAGGGAAATATGGATGTAGAAATGACCATCGATGCCATACATTATATGAAAAAATATGGCGTAGCCGTTTTGTTTACGGGCGATTCGGACTTTTTAGCGCTGGTAACTTATTTAAGAAATGGCGGTAAAAAAGTTTATATTTTTTCATCAGAAAATAATGCTTCTAGAGAGTTAAAAACCGGAGGGGATGGATATTTTGATGTGTTAAAAATTGAGGATGATATTTGGGGTAAGGAGCTAAGGCATAGATCTAAAAAGACTGAATAAAAAAGCAAGCCCTCCTCGCGGAGGGCTGCCCTTGGATGTAATACCCTTTCAGTTATGACTAACCGAAAGACATAATAAGTATAGCAAAATCAACTTTGTTGTCAATAGTGTTGCCATACTACCAATTAATACGCTTATTTATGGGAAATATTTCAACAATTTTAAATATTATTCTAGGGCTTTTGACAGTCTATTTGTATATAGAAAATAAAAAGTTAAAAGGATTTGAAATCGAAAAAAATATAAAAATAAAAAGTATCGAAATCGATGAGTTAATGAATGAATATTCAGGGAGAAAAGCAATATTAATTCAGGATATGGCTAACAGGGGATTGACCTTCTCAAGCTTTAGGACACAAGCCGAGAATAATTTGAAAGAGGAATATGAAAATAAAACTAAAAAGCTAACAGCAAAATTAGTTTATTTAGAAAAACTAAAAAGATGCAAGTGGATTTTTAACAAGTAAAATATGATAAATTTTTCAATAATCCAAAAATCTCAACTCGAAGGTGCAATGCGAATTGATGCTGAATATTATCAGCCAGAGTTTTTTATTGATTTTACAAAAGGAAAATGGAAGTCAATCGGTGATGTTTTGAAAAAGTGTCAGTACGGTCTTTCATTGGCAATGAATGATGAAAAAAATGGTTACCCAATGTTTAAAATGAACGATATTGATAATGCTTTTTTGCTTGATGATGATGTCAGGTATGCAGACATTTCAAAAAACGAATTGGCCAATTTTACACTAGAGGAAGACGATGTTCTTTTTAATCGTGTAAACTCTGAAGAATTTGTAGGGAGAACTGGAATTTTTAAAATTAAAAGGGAGTCAGTATTTGCTTCTTATTTAATAAGACTACAACCAAATAAGAATGAAGTGTTGCCTGATTATTTAAATATTTTCCTTAATTCAAAATTTGGCCTAAAACAAATAAAAAAATACGCTCGACGAGCCGTGAATCAAGCAAATGTAAATGCCGAAGAATTAAAGCAATTTAAAATTGCTATTTTGCCAATTAATATCCAAGAAGAAATCAAAAAATTATCAAATGAATCATGGAGAGAATTTCAAAATTCAAAATTATTTTACCAACAGGCCGAGAGGTTACTCTTGGATGAGTTAGGATTAAAAAATTTTGATAATGAGGAAAAATTATCATCAATTGTGCATCTTTCTGAAATAGAAGCCGTGTGTCGTATTGATGCGGAATATTTTCAGCCGAAGTATAAAATCATAGAGGAGAGAGTTGCGAAATATAATGTGCATAAATTGGGAGACTTGGTTTCAATGAAAAAGGGAATTGAGGTTGGGGCGGAAGAATACCAAGAAGAAGGCAGGGTTTTTATCCGGGTCAGTAGTATGACAAAATTTGGAATTGTGGAAAGTGATCAAAAATATCTGAGTGATAAGTTATACGAAAAATTGAAAGCTGATTTTGAGCCTAAAAAAGGAGAAATTTTACTTACTAAAGATGCGACTCCTGGAATTGCTTTTGTTTTGAAAAAAGATATTCAGGGGATTGTGTCAGGCGGCACTTTGCGTTTGAAATTGAAAAATAAAGAAGTTGAGGCAGAATATCTGGCACTATGCTTAAATTCCAAGATCGGGCAAATGCAGGCCGAGAGAGACGCTGGCGGTTCGGTCATCGCTCACTGGAAACCGGAACAAATAAAAAATGTTTTGATTCCAATTTTGCCAAAAGAAACTCAGCAAAAAATCGCGAAGCTTGTTCAGAAATCCCACGAAGCGCGAAAAAAGGCAAAAGAACTCTTGGAAGAAGCTAAAAGAAAAGTTGAAGATATGATTGAAAATAATTAAATCTAAAGATATGAATAATAAAAGAATAAAAAACTGTATGGCTTGTGGAGTTTTCATTGCGGTTACTGGGGAATTTTTTTTATGTCATGATTGCATGGAAAAATTACACAATAATCCACATTTGCCAGGAGAAGGATTTGCACACGAGCAATTATATGGTCCAGTAAACACTTCAGGAGTAATGGCGTTTGCCTCTGTTAGTACATTTGAGTCGGAACATTTGAAAAATACAAATTTTTGGGAACTATTTAATGATTAATTTCCGAATTAATTCAGTAATTAATTACCCCACCAGCATCCTCCATAGAGGCCTCTATAGAATCCTCTAAAACAAAATTTAAAATTCAAAAAAATCCTGAAAAGGCGGTTCAAAAAGTTATATAATTTTTCTAGTATGGAATCAAATGATTTCAAGGGCGATTTAAAAAAAATTCTTCCAAAAAAGATAATCAGAGAGGAAGAAAATGATAAAGTGGGTGCTTTTTTTGTTGTGTTGGGTTTAATTTTTAATGACTTGAAGGATCTTGTAATATTTGAACAATTGATGGTATCTAATTATCGGAAGCCTAAAGCAAGTGAATGCTCAGATCATGCGGGGAATTATGGAGGAATAATGATTCATATTAATAGATTATTTGCAGGCATAATAAATGAATTCTTTAATTTTCTAAAGAAAAATAATAATGTTTTGGAAGAAGCAGAGTTTAAAAATGTTCTAGAAAGACTTCCGGAGGAAGAAAAAAATATGTGGAATGGAATGGTGGCAGCGGCTAGCGGAGAACTACCAAAAGCTTCAGAATTTATAAATACATTAATACGTATAAGAGCCAATTTTACCTATCATTATTACCAATCTGGAAAAGTCCTGAGGAAGGGTTTTATTAGTAGGTTTTATAATGAGGAGATAGACGATCGGAATAAATCAGCCTATTATTCTATTGGCGAGTCATTAAATACAACAAGATTTTATTTTTCAGATGCAGCTGTTGAAGAGGCGTTATTTCTTGAAACTGGAAAGACTGAAAAAAGCAATTTTGTTGGTGATGTTTCTGTGGAAAAATACAAATTAGCAATGGGATCCACAATACAAATTATACAAAGAATCATTATGCTGCTCATGAAAAATTTTTTGCAGGTACGTCGCAACGGCTGATTTATTTAGATTAAAAATTAATCACGTAACATGCTACGTAGCAAAATAAAAAATTAAAATAACCCCAGTTAAATAGTCTGCCTGCGGCAGAATTTAATCCCAGAAGCATCCGCCATAGGCGGAGCTTCGGGACACGGCGGAACACGCGAGGGAATATATTAAAAACTCACACGACTAAACTATCCTTAAATACTGGAGTATTTAAGGATGAATAGGGATAAATAATGTTTATAATTACGTAATTAATTACTTACATCAACACATATTCAATATCTGTTTTCCCTAAAGAATATATGATTTACACCGAAAAAATTAGAAAACGGAAATATTTTATGGAAAATGAGCCGAAATATATTTATTTACCATTAATTCCGGGGAACAGAAGGGCTTTTGTGATTTATCCTTATATTTTTTGGTCAAAAAAATTTAAAGGCTGGGAGGACGTATCCTTGATTAAACATGAGATGTATCATTGGAAAGAGCAGAAGCTTTGGAAAGAAAATAAATTATTTGGACTTATCCAATGGCTGTCGAAGTATATTGTCCAATGGCTTTGGTTTAATCTGATCAGGTGCTTCCCGCGCGATAAACATCCTATGGAAAAACCCGCTTATGAAATACAATACAGTTATAAAAAATAAAAACTTTGCGGACCTAGGAACATGAAATTCAAAAAAATCCCGAAAAGGAGATTAAAAAAGTTAGAAAATTTTTAAAGTAAAAATATGGCAAGTTTTGAAGATGGTTCTAAAAATGGAGAACGTTTATCGGCTATTATAAAGAGTGCACAGGAGATAGCCCGGCAAAATGAACTTAAGCTTGGCCAGAAGGTAGCACATCCAAGTGATTATATAGTGTATATATTAAAAGAAATTAAAGGTGATACGGCTGTAGTCTGGCTGCCTGGTCAAAAAAATACTGCCAAAGAGTTTCCTCTCAATGAACTTTTTGATCCAAATGTGGCGTTGAAAAAAGCTTTGCGAAAACGTTCCCATGAAAAGCCAGAACTCGGAGTTGAAGAAATTGAAAAAGAGCAGAGAAAAAAAAGAATTATTGATTTAGCAAAAGAACTTAGCGAAAGCAGGGAGAGTTTTCCTTTTCCTGGTGTTAACCCCCATAGCTACCAAAAGTTAAAAGCAGACGAAGAGGAATTTCCAGGCTACGTCACACCCATAGATGAATTAATACACAGATTCAAAAGGGAGGGAATGAAGGTAGTTTTTGGAAATGATCCCGAAAGCGGCAATGTTTTTATTTTGCCCCGCGGGAGTGATGATGTTGAAAATGATAGTATTTTTCCGAAACATCTACAAGTTGTCGAAGGTATGGACAGAAGACTTAAGGAATTGATTTTGTTATATAGGGACTAGGTTTGAAAAATTACATAATTAATTACGTACATAAAATAAATATTAATACGCCTAAAAACAAAACAATTGCTATTATTCTCGCCAAGATTTTGCAATTTGCTTCGGGGCTTGGGCTCAACTCCCCGCCAAACAAAAATCCAATCTCTATCCACTATCATTACTAAAATACCAATACTAGGACATTCTCACATTCTCGAGAATATGAGAATATGGTATAATTTAGAAACAAACAATAAAATAAAAGCGAAAAAAATATGCTGGCTAAAAAAAGAAAATTTGAAAAAAATATAAAATCTCCGAAACAAATGGAGCGCCACCTCAAGGGCATAGCCAATCACCGGCGGATTGAGATTCTCTTTTTGATCGCTGATAACGGAGGAATAAATGTTGAGAATATCTCGGAAAGGCTCAATTGCAATATGAAGACAATTTCCGGTCATATTTTACGTCTGGAACAATCTGGATTGATAAGAAAAAGCTATCGGGGTCGCGCCGTCATTCATGAACTTTCGCCCTACGGTAAAATCCTTCACAGGTTCCTCATCTCCTTTTCCAAACAATAAACTCATTCTCACATTCTCGAGAATGTGAGAATGTTGTTCTAATGAATTAAATTATATAAGTAATTATTTACATAGTTGAAATTCAAAAAAATCCTGAAAAGGCGGTTCAAAAAATTATAAAATTTCTGGAAAATTATGAAAAATGAACAATTGAATTTATATGGCGGGGGCATGGAGCAGTTTAAGAAAACCGGAAAAACACCGGAAGACTTGGAAAAAGAAGCCAAAAAAGATATTCTAAAAAATAAGGTTGCCGCTTTTGTTGATGAAAAAGAAAATAGGAAAGCCATAACAAAAAGCACTCAGCTGGGCGGACTTGAGATTTATAATCTCGCTAAAGAATTTACCAGAGGCGTGGAGGACGAAAATTTCCCTGAAATTAAAAAAATATTAGCTATGGATCTTTTGCGAAGAAAGTATAGATTAAGTGACGCTGTAATGCGTGTTGAAATCGGGGGAGAAAATCTGAATCTGCTGAAAGAAAAAATTAAGCGAGATCCTGAAAAAAATTCTGATGAGCTTAAGTCAGCTCTTGATGAAAAAAAGGAATTAAGAAGAAAACGAGGAAAACTCCCCTATGCGCACAGAAGTCTTCCGGCAAGCGACCTGGAATAACACGCAAAGGCAACAATTTATGTATTATCTCTATATCCTCAAATGCGCCGACAAAACTTTATATACCGGAATCACGACAAACATCGAGCGCCGTATCGGCGAACACAATGCCAAAAAAATCGGTGCGAAATATACGTCTTCCCGCCAGCCGGTAAAACTGGTATACTCAAAAAAATTCAAAAACAGATCCTTGGCCTCCAAAGAAGAATCTCGGATCAAAAAACTCAAAAAATCTCAAAAACTAACACTGATTTAATATGGAAAACAAAGAAACTAAAAAAACACACACTCTAATCATGTCTGATTTGCACCTGGGTTCGCGAGTCAGCCAGGCCGAAAAAGCTCTGGAAGTTTTGCAGAGTTATAATTTCCGGAAATTGATTTTGCTGGGAGATGTTTTTGAAAACATGGATTTTAGGAACCTGACCAAGGAATGCTGGGATTTTTTGAACTATGTCGGAAAAATTTCCAAGGACCGGAAAGTGCGGTGGGTGATCGGCAATCATGATGAAGGCCTGGATAATATTTTCGGCTCCCTCATGGACGCCCGGATTTACGAAACCTATATCTGGCAGTTTAAGCAGGAAAAATATCTGGCGATCCATGGCCATCAATTCGACCGGTTTTTGGTTGATAACGCCTTTATCAGCTATGTTGCTTGCAATATTTATAATTTCATCCAGAGATTTGACACGGACGAAAAAAAATTCAGCCATTTTCTCAAAAGGAAAAGCAAGGGCTGGCTCCGGCTTTCGGATAAAGTCGCCCATGGAGCGATGCTTTATGGGAAAAAACACGATGCTGACTATGTCTTTTGCGGCCATACCCACAAGGCGCTAAAAAAACACAACCATTATATCTCTTACTACAACAGCGGCTGCTGGACTGACAACCCCTGTGCCTGCATCACGATTGATGAAAAGAAAATTGAGATCCATGAATACTAAAGGATATTCGTGTGCACGGTCGCGCTGTCGGAAGAAGTGTTGCCGCTATTGTCCTCGACTGTTATTTTGATTTCAAGATCAGTGATTTTTTTGTCATCCGGCACCGCGTAATCATAACTGAAAGAAGAAGAATTTTGCGAAGTAATTTCGCTGCCATTAATAGACAAAGCTACTTTTTTTATGCCATAGCCGGCGGAAACCTTAGCGCGCACCGGAATGGAGGCAGTGGTGAAGGTGGCTCCGCTGTCAGGCGAGGTGAGGTTGATAGACGGCTTATAGCTTTCAAAGTCGCTGGAGCTGCATTCATCTTCCGGCGCTTTGTCAGTGACATAGTCTTCATTTTTATCCACCCATTTTGCAACTCCTTTTTCCCAATTTTTGTATTGCGGATCATTTTCCGGATCTTTGGTCGCGTCGCCGCGCGGATCTTCTTTATTCACATAGTATAGAATATCATGGCCGGTAAAAAACTTTTTCTTTTTCTGCTTGTTTGACGGACAGGCATCGCTGGCCAAGCAGTACTTATTATTTTTTCCGGGAATTTCGCAGACCTTGATTTCAGAAACCATATCTTGTTTTCCGTCGAGAATGTCTTTGCCGGTTTCCTCTTTTTCATATTTTGGAAATTGTTCAATATTGTAATTGCCGAGAACTTTGTCCATAAAAGCTCTCCAAATTGGCGCGGCCGTAAAAACACCGTCAGCCCCCTGGGCCATCGAAGAGTTGTCGTTGTTGCCCGCCCAAACTCCCACAGAAAGCGAGGGCGTAAAACCAAGTGTCCAACCATCGCGCCATTCATTGGTGGTTCCGGTTTTGGCGGCTACCGGCCGATCAGTAAATTTCAAGGGGCTATTTTCTCCAAAAACCGGAGCGCGCAAGTCATTGGTGGACATAATATAATCCAGCATAGCCACATACCTTTCGTCAATTACGCGGTTGCCAGAAGTATTATGATATTCTTCCAGAACTTTTCCCGAGGCATCGGTAATTTTTAAGATAGCTGTTTTTTCACGGTAAATTCCGCCGGTGGCCAGAGAACCAAAAGCATTTACATGATCCAAAAGCTTTACTTCGCCGCCGCCCAACACCAAAGAAAGTCCATAGCGGTCTGGCTGGGTGAGAGTTGTGATGCCTAGCATATGGGCGGTGTCAATCGAGTCTTTGACGCCGGCCAAATAAAGCGTTTTTACCGCCGGGACATTGAGAGACATGGCTAGCGCGTTTTTCATTTGCAGAAGGCCGTGGTTTTTGCCGTCGTAATTTTTGGGGTTATAATCCTTTCCGGTGTCGGTGGAAAAATTAGTGTCCGCGTCCCAAAGCTGGGTTTCCGGAGTGAAGCCTTTTTTGAAAGCGGTGAGATAAACATAGGGCTTAAAAGATGAGCCCGGTTGGCGGTCGCGGATAGCGACATTAACTTGTCCGTCAATGGATTTGTCAAAATAATTTTTAGATCCAACCATGGCCAGAATTTGCCCGGTTCTCGGATCAATGGCGACGAGCGAAGCGTTTTCCGCGTTATATTTTTTAGTATTGATTTCAGCGCCATCGCGCACCACCTGCTCGGCAATCTGCTGCTTATCCCAGTCTAGCGTGGTGTAGACTTTGAGACCGCTTTTTTCCACATCCTGCTCGCCATATTTTTTTTCCAGATATTCTTTGACATACATTACAAAATGCGGGGCGGAAATATTTTCTGTGGAAGGTTTCACCTTTGCCAAAACATCCACAGCTTTGGCTTCCTCGGCCTGTTCGGCAGTAATATAGCCGAGTTTGGCCATTTGCGAAAGCGCGTATTCCTGGCGGGCCTTCAGCAGTTCTGTGTGGGATCCGTTGGGCGAATAGCGGGTCGGAGCCTGTGGAAGCGAAGCCAGAAGCGCTGATTCATCAAGAGACAGCTCGCGGGCGTGTTTGCCAAAGAAGGTTTGCGCCGCCGCTTCGATGCCGTAGGCGTTCGAGCCATAGGGAATTTCATTGAGATACATTCCTAAAATTTCGTCTTTGGAAAATTTCTGTTCCATTTCTAAGGATAAGATTGCCTCCTTGATTTTTCTGGTAAAAGTTTTTTCTGGAGTAAGAATGGATTGTTTTACGAATTGTTGCGTAATGGTCGATCCTCCCTGGGCAGTGCCGCGGCCCAAAATGTCTTTGGCGGCGGCGCGCAAAATCGCGGTGAGTTCGATACCGTAGTGTCCATAAAAATTCTGGTCCTCCAGAGCAATAGTCGCATAGCGGATGGCGTCCGGCATTTCTTCGAAAGGAATTTGTGTTCTTTTTTCTTCGCCGTGGATGTCATAAAGGATATGATCGCCGGTGCGGTCGTAAATTTTAGTTGATTCGGCCACGAAGCGGCTGCTGACTTTGCCGGGGCTGGGCAGGTCTTTGGCGAAATAGATAAAAAGTCCGGCAACAAAAAGAAAAGCGGCCGCGCCGAGATAAAGGGCGATTTTGCCGACAATGCGCCAGCGCTCATGCGCCGAAGCGCTTTTAAAATCTTTAAATGAGACGAAAGTATGGGGCATATTCAATAAAATTAGCTTTTTATGAAAGTTAGTTAATATTGTAGCAGTCTATGTTTATTTCTTCAATACCCGTAACAGCCTTGAATTTAACGATGTTTGCCAGCGTATTTTTTCAAGGCATACTCGATAATATATTTAGCCGGATTTATTCCGGTAACTTCCTTAAATTTTTGCCATTGAGGGGAAGAGTTAATTTCTAAAACATAGAACTTTTTTTTATATTCCAGTATATCAACGCCGGCAATTTCATAGTCCATTGTTTTTGCCGCTTTAAGCGCTAGGGTTTTTAATTCTTTGGTAAGAGGAATTTTTTCTGTTCTAGCGCCCAGAGAAGCATTTGAGCGAAAATCTCCCGGAACCAAATGGCGTTTCATGGCGCCCAAGACCTTGTTTCCCACGATAAAAACTCTAATATCCCCGTCAATGTTTAGGAACTCCTGGATTAGATAACCCTTGGGATTTTTAGAAAAAAAAGACAAGTATTCTTTTGCAGTTTTAAATTTCTCAATCCCCTGTCCTTTTTGTCCATAAACCGGCTTGGCAATAACAGGAAAGGAGATTTGTTTGAGGATTTTTTTATATGAGGAAAAACTTACGGCTTGCCAAGTTCTTGGATGATTTATTTTGTTTTGTGCCATTCTGCTGGCTTCATATATCTTACTAGAGATGAATCTTTTTCCTATGGTATCATCGATAACTATCTTCCCCTTTACCAAGAGTTCCTGGGCAAGAATTTGAGCAAATAAGAGATTTTTATTATAGCCTCGCAGAAGAAAAATATCAAAATCAAGCAGATCTTTATTTTTCCAGAGCGCTTTAAATGCCCCATTGTTAAACTCAAAGAAAATATCGCTTAGTTTCACAATGAAAGATCGGTGGCCGGTTTTTTCTATTTCCCTAACCAAATCCAGGGTATTTTCAGTGCTTGGTCCGATTATTACAAAACTTAGCTTATTCATGTTTTCTTAATTCCAGGATAAAATTAATTATTTCTTTTATAACATTCCTTGTTTGTCCATGCGTCGGGTTATAGTGGATGTAGAGATCCGGCTTTCCGTTAATTTCTATTATATTGAAATTTTGTCCGGCTATAGTCTTTGAAATATCATCGCACATAATATCGATTCCGGATAAATATTTTCCAACTGTTCGGGTGGCTTTTATGCAGGTCTTTTTAATATCTTCGCTTACCATATCCGTGACATCTCTGGTTTCTCCGCCTTCAGCCAGGCAGGAATTCTTCTTTATATAAACTTCCTTTCCTTTCTCCGGAATACTTTTTAAGGTAAAAGTTTGTTCTTTCAATATTTCAACCAGAGAATTATCAACGGCAGTTTTTGAAGAAGTCTTTCTTTGTTTTTCAATGATTAATGAGGCAATAGTGCTTTTTCCATCGCCAAAAACTCTGGGCGGAATAAGTTCAAGCGCTCCCAAAATCTTGTTTTTTAAAACTAAGACCCTAAATTCTCTCCCGAAGATCATTGATTGAGCTACAATAGAGGGGAAAATCTCAAGTTGTTCTTTTATTATTTTTTTAGCTTCAGCTAGGCTTTTTATATTAATAAAAACTCCCTTGCTATTAGATCCCTTTGCATCTTTTATAACGATGGGAAAATGCAGGGTTTCAAGTTTTTTCTCAATGTGCTCTTTGGATAATTTTTTTCGATAAAAGCAAACAGTTGTTGGCGTGGGCAAGCCGTCTTCCTTAAGGAGAATACTGGTTAAATCCTTAAACCTTGTAATTTCTCCCCCAGATATGAGGTTGCTTGATATTTTGAATTTCCTGGAAACAAAAATCTTTTCTCCGCGAAGTTTTATATAAAAAAAGCCTCTTTCTGGAATAACTTTTTGTATTGTTCCGCCCATTTCCTCAACCACTTTTTTTATTATTGGTGGATTTTTTATCATGTTTGTTTATTTACATCAATTAAAAATTTTTTTAAATTAACTTTTCCAATTAACATCTGATAATTCAGGTGTTCACGATTGACTACAGTAACTTTGGTAGGAATTATTATGTCATGTATTGAAATTGTCAGGCTAACCATTGGCCGGTAGCTGTATCCATGCGAGGATCGTACTGGAATAGTGGAAATAATCCCGGGAATATTTTTAAAAATATTCCAGCGTTCATCTTTGTTTAACTTTTTTAATTCTTCATAAGAAGTGTTCAGCTTATCAAACTCTTCTATGGTATCCTCAAATCCCAATTGTTTGGCCAATTCAGTGTCAATGGCTGACCAGTCGGCGCCGGTGTCAATCTTGGCCTCAACTTCAACTTCCTTGTCATCTTTGCCGATTAATTTCACTTTGGCGGTTGTGCCGATTATTTTTTTGCCGGAAATTTCTTCCACTTCTTCTTCGATTTCTCCGCCGAAAAGATCCATGCCGACGCGCACGCCTTTCTCCAGCGTTTTTATTTTTAGCCCCGCGACGCGCTCCAGCCGCCTTTTGAGTCCGGCAAGATTGGCGAGCTGGATGGACAATCCCGGGCGGGCATTGAGCTCCAAAATTACCGGGCCGTGTTCTTTGTCGATGGCGATATCCGCGCCCAAAAAACCCAAACCGGAAGTTTCCTGCGCGCGCACCGCCAGAACCAAAATGTCTTTCCAGTAGGGAATTTTAATCCCGCTCAAGGACAGGCGGCTTTCCGGCAGTTTTTCGATAAAATTGTTTTTTCCGGAGATAGCCGAAGTCGTTATGCCGGTAGCCATATCAATGCCAGCTCCAATGGCGCCCTGCTGCAGGTTGGCCTTTCCGTGCGATTCCTTGGTGGGGAGGCGCAACATCGCCATTACCGGAACTTTATTAAAAACAATGACGCGGATATCGGGAATACCCCTGAAGGCGTAGGGTTTGAAAAGTTTCAAGAGCGTGAGCCGTTCCTCAAAAAAGGCGATGTCGGGCGTGCCGGACAAAGAATAGGAGCCGTCCAAAATGTTTTGGATATGGTTTTTTAGGTCATTAATGGTGATATAGGATCGGTCAGCCTTGATCCAGGCATCATTTTTTTTCTTGCTTTTACCATAGACCACAACAATGCCTTCGCCGCCAAAACCGCGGTTGGGCTTCAGCGCGAAACTTTCCGGGAGAGAATTCCAGTCAAAATTATCCAGTTCTTCGCGGCTGGAAATTTTCGCCAGCAATTTTGGAACGGGAATATCCGCCTTTTTGAGAATTTTTTTGCTTAGAATTTTGTCATCTGCCAGCCTTTTGGCGCGCCGCAAATTAAAAGGCCGGATGTATTCAAGATTTCTTGAGTTCATGCCTAAGACTTTCCGGCTATTTTTGAAAAAATCAAAAAACATAAAGGACTAGCTTAATTTTTTTAAGACATGTTTGAAGCGGATATATTCGCTTAAGCGCAGGCCGGTCCATTTTCCAAGCAAGATATTAACCGGCAGGGTCAGGAGGATTATCCAGGGATGGGTGGCTATAAGCTGAATAAGCGGCGGCCAACTGGCTAGATAATATCCGGCAATTGAAATAATTAAAGTTTCAAAAGCCAAAATTACGGCTGTGCGGTTGCCTTTTTCAATCTGCACTGCCACGAATTTTTCCACCAGCGTGATCATAATCAGAATTGGAAAAATGGAAACAGCGGCCAGGCCCGTTCTTTTGAGTCCGCCGCCAAAAACCAAAAGCAATAGAATTAAAAGCGAAACGACTGAAAGCATGATGGCGACGCGGGGAAGATAGAGCAAGCGGAAAGGTTTGAGTACAAAGCGCATAATGAGCCCGGAAAGCAATACGGCCACAAAAATCGCAATGCCGTACTTGAGGCCGTTAGTGGCTAAAAAGGCAAAGGTGATGATCAGCGGAGTATAAATGCCAAAAGCTTTAATGCCGACCACTTGGCGCAAAAACGCGATCAAGGTGGCGATAATCGGCAGCATTAAAATGAGGATGACCGTTTCAAAAGGTACGCCTTCTGAGAGAAAAAATTTAATGATGGGGCTAATTTCCATAAGTGTAATTTAAATATTATTTAATTTTCGGCTGTGTATATGGCAAACCGCAATGGCAATCGCATCGGCAGTGTCGTCTGGCTTGGGGATGGACTTGAGATTCAAAATATTTTTTACCATTAGTTGGACTTGTTTCTTTTCCGCCCGCCCATATCCGGTTATTGCTTGTTTCACCTGAAGCGGAGTGTAACCAAAAACTTTAACATGATTTCCTTCTAAAGTCAAGAGCAAAGATCCTCTGGACTGGCCGACGGCGATGATGGTTTTTTTGTTTTTGAAAAAGAAAAGTTTTTCGACAGCCGCTTCCTGTGGCTTGTATTTTTTTATAATTTTCAAAACATCCTGATTAATTTCCAGAAGCCGTTTGGATTCGGGCGTATTCTTCTCGGTGCTAATATGGCCGAAAGCTAAAGGAACTAGTTTTCCTTCTTTTTCTTCGATTATCGCCCAACCAGTCGTGGCTGTTCCAGGATCTAGTCCTAAAACGCGCAAATTTTTATAAATTATCATAAATTTCTTGGACATCATCGTTTTCGTCAAGTGATTCCAAAAGTTTTTCGTATTGTTCTTTAATTTTATCGTCTGCTTCAATAATATTTTTCGGCTTATACTCAAAATTTGAAAGTTCAAAGTTCCACATCACGCTGCCCGGCCCGCCCAGTTTCCCGCCGAACTTTCCCAAAATAGTTTTGACTTCGCTAACCGTGCGATTGCGGTTGTCGGTAAGAGTTTTGATGATCATCATTATTCCGCCCGGCCCATAGACCTCATAAATAATTTCCTGGATCTCGGCTTGATCTTTGAGTTCGCCGGTGCCGCGCTTGATAGCGCGCTCAATATTTTCTTTGGGCATATTGTCTAGGCGCGCGCGGTCAATGGCGAGACGCAATTGAAAATTACTTTCCGGCTTGCCCCCGCCTTCGCGTGCCATAATCGCAATCAATTTTCCATGTTTGGTAAAAACCTTGCCGCGCTTGGCGTCATTCAAGCCTTTTCTATGCTTTATTCCTGCCCAATGCGAATGACCTGACATAAAATTAGTTCTTAGTTTTTAGTTGATAGTTTTTAGAAATTTTCGGATGCACTTCTATATACAATGTTAGCATTTTAAACTTCTAAATTCAAGGAGGTATTGACAAAAAATATTTCAGTTGCTAGCCTATTGGCAGTTGTTTTACATTATAAACCGCCGCAAAAGCGCGGCATAGTGAAAAGGAGGAAGCATATGGAGCAACGAGAAGAAAAGAGAGAAAAAGAAATAATTTCTCTCCGTGAAAAAAGGGGCATGACTGATTTTAACAACTGGGAGGATTGGGTAAAAAGCTGGAATAGTAGTTCGAATTTGAAGGTTCTGGCGGGACATTTGTATTGTGGCTTCAATGTTCACGCAACTGCCGAACAACAAGTTAATCGCGTCTGTTTTTATTTTGAAACCGCTAATGGCCACAACAGCATTCAAAACTTCAGAAAAAAAATCATTCAAGACGAAGAAATGATTGTAAGTGAGATACTTGCAGAAAAACTTCAAAACCTCTCCAGAGAAGCACTAAAAATGCTTCATGCGAATATTTTTAAGGAATACACAGCCACAGATCTTTGTTACAGACATTCATATCTGGGGCAACTTCTTCTCCACAACGATGTTTTAGACAAGATCGTTCAGTTTTTCCGTCCAACGGGTATCTTTATTAACAATCTCTATTGGCCCGAGAAGGAACATGTTGTTGTAAAAGCGGAGCAGTTTATTCTTAAACTCATTGAAATGGTGTTTCTTGATGAGACCATAAATGATGAAAGAGAGGATGAACTGCAAAAATGGTATCCTGACTTTGTGTGGATACTGAATAATTTGCGCAAACTCGATTTTTTTTTGGGACGCAAGTTTTCAAGTCTCGGCAAAAAGCATCCGAGTATCTCGGATGCTTTATGTGAGATAGCGATGAACACTGAACGGCACTATCTTAATGTCAAACGAAAGCCAAAAACACTCGAAGAAGCGTGTTACGGCGGTTCAGATGCAGCAAAAATTCTTATTTTACTGCGAATAAAAGAGGCAGAGGGAAAAAGACTACAGGAAATTTACGAACTGGAAAGGCAAAAAAGGGAAACAGAAGAAAAATTAGAGGAACTCAAGAAGTAAAAAAGCATAAAACCAAAGCGGTGGAGGAGATTGCGCTTCGATTCGGTCGAGTCGAAGCCTGCCCTCTCCGCTTTTTTGTTTTTTTAAAAAGACAGGCTTTGGGGCTTGACAAGCCTGGAAAAGCTTGCTATAATTGATTCAAGATAAGTATAAATATGTCAACTTTACTTAAATCAAAATCTATAAGGTTTTCGGCAGTCCAAAGAGAGCTTAAAAGAAGGAGAGTCTCGATTTTTAGCGTGGAAGAATTTGTCAGGATATTCCACGCTTCCTCCGTGGAAGCTAAGTATTTTTTGGAAACTTATGCTAAAAAAGGCTTTTTAACGCGGCTAAAAAGAGGATTATACGCGATTACTGATAATTTGCCTGGTGAAAAAATGATTGCCAACGCACTATTGCGTCCTTCATATATATCTTTTGAATCAGCGCTTTCATACCACGCGCTTATCCCGGAGACAGTTTATGAGATGACTTCCGCCACGACAAAGTCAGCCAGAATGTTTTTGGTGGATAATTTGAATTATTCCTATATAAAAATAAAAAAAGAAGTTTTTGCCGGGTATCGGCTGGAAAGAGGCATGGACGGAGAATCTTTTTTGATAGCCGATCCGGAAAAAGCCGTGGTTGACTATTTGTATCTTGTTTCCTTGGGCAGAAAGAGCTTGAATGACCGGCTCAACACTGCCAAACTGGACAAGAAAAAAATGACGGCATACGCTAAATTATATGAACGGGCGGGATTAATAAAAATAATTAAAAAACTATGATTTCTTTCGAGGAAATAGAAAAACTAGCCAAAAAATATCAAACAACCAGAGGAAACATTTTGCGGGAATATTTCCAGCATCTTTTTTTGTCATATTTTTATCGGCAAAAGGAAGCCGGAAAAATTTATTTTAAAGGCGGGACGGCCTTGAGGCTGATTTATAAAAGCCCCCGTTTTTCCGAGGACTTGGACTTTGAAACAACAGAAAAAAACATTAAGCCTATTGAACAGGCCGTGGCGGCAACTTTAGCGGAAATAGAAAAAGAAGGAATTGAGGTAGAAATTTTGGAAGCGAAAAAAACAACAGATGGTTATTTAGCTATTGTCCAATTTAAAACAACGCTAGGGATACTTTCAATCCAATTGGAAATCTCGCGAAGACCGGCAAAAAACTTCGGAGAAGCAGCGGTTGTGGCCGGCGACTTCATTCCGCCTTATGCTATCCAGCAATTGCGAGAGGAAGATTTAGTGAAAGGCAAAATTGATGCTTTGCTTGATCGTAAAAAGCCGAGAGATTTTTATGATCTCTATTTTATTTTGCGCGCCGGGCTTTTGCCGGTAGAAAAAAGAGGCTTATTAAAAGAAATATCTAAATTGCTTTCGCAATCAAAAGTTTATTTTGAGCGGGAGTTGAGGCAATTTTTGCCCAAGGATCAGCAAATAATAATCAAGAATTTTAAAAAAGTTTTGGAAAAAGAAGTGGGGCGGTTTATATGAAACTATATACGATTATCTAATGTCGATAAGCTATATATAGTTTATCAACATGAGCCGCTTTTAAAATTGCAAGAAAGACCTAAAAGTTTAGTTGAATAATATAGCTATCGCTAAAATATTAAACTAAAGCAGGAGGAGTAGTTTGTTTAAAAAAGAGTTTATGCCAAGACCTGCTTCTTTGGCCAGAACTATTGCCCAGTGCGGTTCGGGGGCGTAGGGCCGGCCGAAGGTGAAGTATGCGCTGTCATCGCGGACAGTCGAGGCGCCGAGGACGCGCGGTTGGGCCGCTAAATTATCCAGCAGGCTTAAATTAGTGGCATAGTTGGCTAAAACTATTTTATTTTTGGTTTTGTTTTCGCCAAGTGTTTGTTTCCCCAAATCCTCCGGTTTAATTTCAGTGTCTTCTTGAAGCGGGACAACGGCTGTCGCAGGCTCAATATCATCAGAAATATTTTTTGGCACAACCCAGCGCCAGCCATCGTCGGTTTTTTCATAGAGCGCGTCATCCGCAGCGCTTTTATCCTTGAGATCATATTTCGCTTTGTCAGCCACCTTGCCGGTGGGATAGCGCAGTTCCAGCTTGGCTTTTTTATTATTCAGCGAAAATTTGGAATATTTTTTAGAAATTTTGACCGTGTCTCCGGCGCCGACGGACAAATCTTTGGTAATCGGGTGGTTGTATAATTTTTTGCTGCCGGTCGCCACGCTCCAGTCTTTGAGATTCACCGTTTTCTTGGATTTATTTTTGACCAGAATATATTCGTTATCACTGTCCTTACCTTCCGGATTGGGCACAATGCCCGCGATGCGCATTTTTCGCTCGGGATATTTTTTCACCTCAATGTCAAAAGTTTCAATTTTGTCCTCGCTGCCGTCAAAAATTTTGAGCGTCACTTTATATTTTCCGGTCTTTTCATATTTGTGCCGCGTTTTCTGCTTATAGCTTTTATGTCCGTCGCCGAAATCCCAGGTGAATTTCAACTTGTCTTTATCCTTGTCTTTGGCTTTTGCTTCAAAATTGGCATACATCCCGACATAAATGTTCTTGTCCTTTTTCTCGCTGGATTCGGGCAGACTGTTAAATTGATTTTTTGCGCCCGGCGTCAGAAATTTGCTCCAACGCCAATTTTCCCCGTCGAAGTTGTAGGACAAATCTTTCTTGGCGCTTTTATAGGAAACAGCGGAGGCCAGTTTTTCGTTGGGGTCATAGAGTGAAATGCTTTCATCGCCGGAATTGTTGAGAGAAAACTTGAATTCGTCCTTGTAAACCACCAAATAATCTTCGGCTTCAATGGAAGTGTCTTTCGGAAAAACATATTTTCCGGTTTTGGAAGCATCCTTAAGTTTCCAGTTGAACAAATTGACATCCGCGGAAGTTGCATTAAAAAGTTCAATGAATTCTTCGTCAGCATTGGGCAAAAGCTCGTTTATATAAATTCCGTCCGGATAAATTATCGGCGCCGGCTTTTCGGAATTCTTTTTACCCGGCGTCCCGCCTTCGACATAACTTTCTCTCCAAGACCCATCCTCGTCGCGTTCTAGTGAAAAACCGTTGCCATCGGATCCGTAGCTATCCGCATAGGAAAAATCCAACATTATTTCGCCAGCTTTGTTTTTCAGCGCCAGCGCCTCTCCGTAATTACTCAAGGAAAAAGCGCTATCAATTAAATTGCCATTGAAATCAGAATAATCAGTTTTGAAAGTAGCGGCATCATCTGCGATAATTGCATAATCCTTGGATTCCAGAATAAAACTGCCTTGAGATAGCGTGAGGCCGTGGTTAGTGCCGCCTTCAAAAAGCTTCCAGCCTTCTAAATTTATCGGTTCGCTTCCGGAGTTGTAAATTTCTAGCCATTCATGTTTAGTATCAGCGCCGGCGGGATCGTACATTATTTCTGTGGCAACCAAGGGATTGCTTTCAGACAAAACTGGCCCTACAAAACCAAAAAATCCCGCGAGAAACAGGACCATAAAAATAACATAAAAAATATTTAAGAATTTTTTGCTCACCCTTTTTTGTTTTTGTTTTAGAAAAACTATTTTTTGGGGACGGCAGGAGTTTCGACCGGCTTGTTTTGAATAATCTCCCTGAATTCTTCCGTGGCTTCGTGTTCGTGCTTTTTTTGCAGACCCATAATAATATCTTTGATGCGGTAAGGATCTGGCACGCGGCGGAAGAGAAATCTTTCCTGTTCGGCGGCGGTTTGGATATAGACATCGCCGTAATTCAAAAAAGTCGGAATAACTCCTAGCACTTCCGTGGAAATGTCCTGGATTTTTTCGAGCTTGAGCTCGCTGACCTCGCGCGAAAAGAGCCCTTTTTGTTCAACATTGATAATGCGCCGAGTAGTGACGATCCAGACATCGAAATAATAATCAATAAGAATTAGAGAAAAAACAATCCAAATCATCATCGCAAAAACGGTTTCTCCGAAAAGAAAAAGGCCGTTCAGTGAATGCTGGGAAAGCGATGGGAAAAGAAAGGGAAAATAAAGGAAGCTGGCGACCAAAAAACCGGCCATAATCAAAACCGACAAAAGATTTTGCAAAATATTAAACCAGTGGCGGCGGACAATCATAATGATCTGTTCGCCTTCGTGTTTTTCTAACTGCAGGGTTTCAAGTTGCATTTGATTAGAATAAAAAATTGGAAATGATAGTGTTCCAGTCAATGGAAAAGAAGAGCATGGCGTTGGCGATTAGCAGTCCAGTCGCGACCAGGACAAAAACAACCAGCATTAGGTATTTCAATTCCGAATCCGCGGAAAAGCGCACCAGATGGTAAACAATAAAAAGCGAAATCAAAACATAAATCAGGACGACAATGGCATAGAGAGCTAAAACGATAATTGAAATCATAGTTTTAAAAAAGTCTAAAGTGTCAAGTCTGAAGTCTAAAACAAGTCTAAAGTTGAAAAGTATGCAAGTAAAAAATTTTTATTTTATAATTTTATATTTTCTTTAGACTTTAAGCTTTAGCCTTTAGGCTTACAAACTTATTATATCAAACTTTCCTGCTTATTATAAGGCAGGCCTAGGTGTTTGTAGGCATGTTCGGTGGCTACGCGCCCGCGGGGAGTGCGCGCCAGGAACCCGATTTGCAAAAGATACGGCTCATAAACATCTTCAATTGTTTTTATTTCTTCGCTGGTAGCCGCGGCGATGGTGGTGAGGCCGACGGGACCGCCGCCAAATTTTTCAATAATGGTTTTGAGAATATGCCGGTCGGCCGGTTCCAGTCCGATCGGATCGACATCAATCATTTCCAGGGCCAAGCAAGCGACGGCGCTGTCCACGGTCGGGTGGTTTTTAATTTGCGCGAAATCGCGCACGCGCTTCAAAAGCCGGTTGGCGACGCGCGGAGTCTGGCGCGCGCAAGAGGCGATTTTAGAAAGTCCGGAATCAGCGATATCCACATTCAGAATTTTGCTGGAGCGGCGGATGATTTTTTCAATCTCCGGATTTTCATAAAATTCCAGGCGGTGCGTGGCGCCGAAGCGGTTGCGCAGAGGGTTGGAAAGCGATCCGAGTTTAGTGGTCGCGCCGATCAGGGTGAATTTCGGCAGATCCAATTGGATGGTTCTGGCCGACGGGCCTTTGCCGATAATAATGTCCAATTTGAAATCTTCCATGGCGGGATAGAGAACTTCCTCAATAGATTTGTTTAAGCGGTGGATTTCATCAATGAAAAGGACATCGCCGTCGGAAAGGTTGGTGAGAATTGATCCAAAATCGCCCACCCGTTCAATGGCCGGGCCGGAAGTGGTTTTAATGCTCACGCCCATTTCTTTGGCGATGATGTTGGCGAGCGTGGTTTTCCCCAGTCCTGCCGGGCCATAAAGCAGAATATGTTCGATCGGCTCTTGCCTTTTTTTGGCGGCCTGGATCAGAATATCCAGATTTTTTTTAACCTTATCCTGGCCGACATACTCCGAAAAACTCTGAGGTCTTAGGGTGACATCAAGTTGGATATCTTCAGATTTTTCACCGGTGTTAGTTAGCATGGTTTTAAAAAGCTTAAAGTATCAAGTCTAAAGTCTAAAACAAGTCTAAAGTTGAAAAGTATACAAACACAAAAACTTTTTACTTAGGCACTTTTTTATTTCCTTTAGACTTTAAGCTTTAGATTTTAGACTTCCAAGTCCATTATACCCCTACTTGACAAACTTTCCAAGCTATGCTACGATACCCAGTCATCCTTTTCCCCGCACTAATTGTGCTTTAGGAAGGCAGAAAAGTAATAAATTCAGTGCCGATTATGAATAGGGCGCAATTCGCGTGGGGAAAAACAAGATGATTAGCAGTAAACTGTAGGCAATTGGGGGCTTCTATCTTTTGTCCTCAATTTCGGGAACTCTTTTGTCCAGATATGGGTGTTTGGGTTTCGGCTCGAGCATGCCTCGACATTGTTCCTTCCCCGAGGGCCTGGCTTTCGGGATTTGCCTGCAGATTAGTGCATAAACTCGACTCGCGTAACTCGTAACTCGACACGCGAGCGGTAAAATAAAAATAGTTTTTTGAAAGGGAGGAGGGGGAGATGGAAAAGGGAAAGAAAGAAGCAGAAAAGGCCATGGAAAAAATGGCCAAAGCAATTGTGAGTGGTGACAGCGATGGCATGAGCCGCTCGCAATATTTTGTGATGAAATCATCCGAGTTTTTAATGAGGGATGGATATTCAATTTTATTTGTTGATCTGCAGCAACCGCTGGTGGTTTTAAAGAAGGATTCCAAGCTGTATGAGCCGATGTATTACGGCATGTTGGCTGGAGGAATAGTTTTTACATATCCTATTAGCGAGATAAAAGCAGAGGATCTTCCTGGTCTCAAGATTCGTATATGTAAGGAGATTCTGAGTCTATAGTCAGCGAGGCTGGCGAAGGCTTAGGAGTAGTGAAGAAATTCATTACTCCTTTATTTTTTCTTCGATTTTCAAAATTACTCCGCTTAAATTGCTATCAACTTCATTATTCCAAAATCGCAAAACAGTAAAGCCTAGATTTTTCAAATACTCATTTCTTTTGGCGTCATATTTTGTGTCTTTTTCCCTTTTGTGCTGGCAGCCGTCCAGTTCAATGATCAGTTTCTTTTCCAGACAAATAAAATCGACAATGTATTTGTCGATGATGTGTTGGCGCCGGAATTTGAGACCGCTGAAATTTCTGCTTTTGAGGTGAGCCCACAATTTGATTTCTTGCGGAGTGGATTTTCGACGGAGACTCCTGGAATTGTTTTTGAGCCGCTGGGCGTAGTTGTTCATTTGATTTTGTTTTACCACCCTCACCTGCTGCATTTTCACCCTCATCTGCCCTTCGGGCATCTTCTCCCTTAAGGGAGAAGAGGACTCGTTGGCTGCCCCCTCTCCATTAAGGGAGAGAGTGGCGCGAAGCGCCGGGTGAGGGTACGGGCGGATGAGGGTGCATGCGTCACAAATCAGTAACTCTCTCCACTTCCTCCAAGGTTGTCTCGCCTTCCAAAACTTTCAAGACCCCGTCTTGGGGCATAGTGAGCATGCCGAGCTCCACGGCTTTTTCAGTGAGCTCGGAAGTGACGGCGTTGCGCAAAACTAAATCCTGGATTTCGTGGTTGAATTCAAAAACCTCGCTGATTGTGGTGCGCCCTTTAAAGCCTATATTACTGCATTTAGCGCAGCCCTTGGCTTTGAAAATTGTATCAATTTTGGGAACGGTCATGCCGGCTTTGGCTGAAATAGTCTGCAAAACTTTTTCCATTTTGGCTTTTTCTTCGGGAGTAGGCTTCACTTTTTCTTTACAATCACAAAGCGTGCGCACGAGCCGTTGGGCAATGAAAGCGTTGACGGCCGAAGCCATATCTGTTTCTGAAACGCCCATATTGATAAGCCGTTGCACGGTGCCGGCGGCATTGTTGGTATGCAGCGTGGAAAGCACCAGATGTCCGGTGAGCGCCGACTGGAAAGCCACCTGCGCCGTTTCGTTGTCGCGAATTTCACCGACCATCAGGATGTCCGGATTCTGGCGGAGCAATGAGCGGAGAGCGGTCGCAAAAGTATAACCCTCCTTGTCATTGACCGGAGTTTGCAAGATGCCTTCGATTTGATATTCAATAGGATCTTCGACGGTGATAATTTTGACATCCGGCTTGTTGAGAATATTCAAAATACTATAAAGCGTCGTAGTTTTTCCAGAGCCAGTCGGGCCGGTATTAAGAATCACGCCGTTGGGTTTTTTAATTTCCGCCAAAATTTTATCCAGATTTTGTTTTCTGATTCCCAATTTATTTACATCCAATTCTACTTCCGCCTTGCTCAAAAGCCGCATCACGACTGTCTCGCCGTAACCGCCCAGAATTATGGAAACGCGAATGTCCACGGATTTTTCTTTGAGTTGCGAAATATCATCATCAAATTTGACAGTGAACCGGCTGTCGATGACGCCTTCGCGCACTTCCGTTTTCACTCCGCTTAGAAGTTTTATTTCTCCCAAAAGATTTGGATATTCATTGAGCGGTAAAGTGGCGACAGTCTGTAAAATGCCGTCAATGCGGAAGCGGATGTTTATTTTATCCGCGCCCGGCTCGATGTGGACATCGCCAACTCGCGCGAGCATGGCGGCGCTGAAAATAAGGGCGTTGAGTTCCGGCAATTTAGCTTCTTGAAGCACTGTTTCAAATTTTTTGAAATCCTTGACAACTTGTTCAGTTCTTTCAAAAGACTCTTTGCTGACCACCAGTTTGCGGGAAAACGACTGCGCCATCAGTTTTTCATAAATGTCTTCCAAAAAATCGCCTTCGCCGGTAACGCGCCGCACCTCTTCGATGGAAGTGATGCCCTCGACGGCTTTCAAAATTCCGTCCTGAAGCATAGTGACCATGCCGGATTCCAGCGCCGCGACCGTAAGTTCGGTTTCGCCGGCCATTTCCATAATCAGTTTTTCAATTTCATCGTTGATAGTGAGAATTTCAAAAATTCCCATCCGCCCTTTATAGCCGAGATGGTTGCATTTGGAACAGCCTTTCGGCCGGTAGAGCTTGGTAATTTCCGTCGGGATATCGAGTTTGGATTTAGGCGAAATAATTGAGAGAATTTTTTTGAGCGATTCGATGGATTCCTTGGCGGGAACATATTCTTCTTTGCATTCGCAAAGTTTGCGCACCAGCCGTTGGCCAATGAGGGCATTGACCGAAGGCGGGAGGAGCGTAGGTTTTACGCCGAGTTCGATCAGGCGCGGAATGGAGCCGACGGCGTTGTTGGTGTGGAGAGTAGAAAGCACCAGGTGTCCGGTGAGCGCGGAATTGACGGCAATGTCCGCGGTTTCTTCGTCGCGGATTTCACCCACCAGAATTATGTCAGGGTCTTGGCGCACGATAGCGCGCAGGCCTTGGGCGAAAGAATAGCCCCGTTCTTTTTCCACCTGCGTCTGTGAAATGCCCCTGACTTCATATTCAATTGGATCCTCGATAGTGATAATTTTATTCTCCGGATTATTGAGTTTCTTAATGATGGCGTAAAGCGTAGTAGTTTTTCCCGAGCCGGTCGGGCCAGTGTTAAGGATCATGCCGTTAGGGGAAGCAATTTGTTTTTGCAGTTCTTCAAACGCCAGTCCGCGCAGACCCAGATCTTCAATGCTGACATTAATAGAATCCGGATCCAAAAGGCGCATCACAATAATTTCTCCGAAATTGCCGGGAATAAGCGAAACGCGGATATCAATCTTCTTATTAGCTAAATTTACTTCAAAAGTTCCATCCTGCGCGATGTCATGCAGATTTATTTTCATGCCGGACATCATTTTGACGCGCGAAACGATGGACTTAAAAGTAGTAAGCGGCAGTTCGGCGACATCATGCAAAACGCCATCGATGCGGTAGCGCAAACGCAATTCTTTTTCCTGCGGTTCAATGTGCACATCGCTGGCTCCGAGCTTGTAGGCGCCGCCCATAATGACATTGAGCACCTGGGTTACGGGCAGCTCGGTGATTCTTTGTTTAAGCGTGATTAAATCTTTGAGCTCCTGGTCGAATTTTTCAAGTTCCTCGGCGCTCAAGTTGACATTGTATTCTGTGAGAATATCGACAAAAATAATAGTTTTATACCGTTCCCAGATTTTTTCCATATTATGCCGGGAAATTACAAAAACTTTTGTCTCCCAGCCTTTTTCGCCGGCCAGTTTTTTGATAAATTCAGCAGTTTCCGGAGCGGTCGGATTAGTCGAAACCAGATGCGCCTTCCGGCCGATTTTGAGGATTACTGCCAGATTATATTGGCGCGACTCTTCTTCTTTGAGGGCGCGCAAACTGTCATTGCTCACCGGAACCAGATTGGTGTCGAGATAAGGAAAGCCGATTTCGGCGGCAAAAACAGACGCCTGTTCTTCTTCCGAAGCGCGCTGCATTTTAGCGAGGACTTTTTGGGTTTCTTTTTCTTTTGGATCCTCTGTTTGGATGTTTGTTTTAGTTACCCTAAGCATTTTGTTTTATGTTTACGCTTGATTTATTTTATCACACATTCACAAAAACTAAAAAAGCCAGCAAAAATTAGCGAGGCTTCCCTCGCTCCTCCTTTATTAAATTATCTATTAAATTATCGTAAAAAAGTTATCCACAGGCAGGGAGAGTGGACAAAAAAGTGGCATAGTGATATTATATCACTATAAACAACTAAACAAAAAAAAATATGAAAAGCAAAGATAAAAAGCCAGCCTGTAGGCATGATTATAAAAATGCAATTAAGGTTGGCAATATTGATTATCAGTGTCCATTGTGCGGCAAGCTCCTGGATCCAAATGAGTGGTTTCTTATAAATTCCTTCGAGTTCATTGATGTGACTCCAGAAAATAGCAAAAAATAATCAATAAAAAATTTTCCAAAACAACGATATGAACAAAGAAGCAAATAATAAAATAATCCTCTATAGCACCGAAGATGGAAAAACAGAAATCGAAGTCAATCTTGAGGGTGAAACTGTTTGGTTGAGCCAAAAACAAATGGCGGAATTGTTTCAAAAGGACAGGAAAACTATTACCGAGCATATTCGAAATGTCTTTAAAGAGGGTGAATTGGAAGAAAATTCAGTATGCCGGAAATTCCAGCATACTGCCCTGGATGGAAAAATCTATGCCGTTAATTTTCTAAAACTTAGTTTTAGAATCTGCGAAATTTTACACCCCCATCTCCTTGATTTTTTTGGCCAAAGTTTCACCGACGATTTCCAGATTGCTTTCTGGGATTTTGATTTCCAAAACGCCTTTTTTAATTTCTCCAGAAAGGGAGAGGGCCAGTCTTGGCATTAGCGCGAGGTCAGTGAGTTTAATGGCGGCGATAGTGGAAGTTGGCGTGTCGTTATAAAGCAGCATAAAAATTTTGCCTTCAATATAATTTTCTTCCAGCTTTTCCAGAATTTCGGGAATATTTTCCGGCGTGGTCCGGCTTTGCACAAAATCGGTTACAGCCAGAGTAGTCCAAACGAGCCCGGCTTTTTCATCAGAATTAATCTTGGCCATGGCTCGGCCCCAGAGCTTCAGGACCGGAAGCGGCTGGGTTTTGTAAAGCCAGCGTACGATTTCCTGCTGGTCGGCGCCTTTATCCATAAGCGTGGCGGCAGTGAGAAGCGCGCGGGGAGTGGTGTTTTTCTTTTGAAAACTGTCAGTGGCGCTGATGATGCCGGCGAGCAGGCAGCCAGCGATTTTTTTGTCCACCGCTTGGTAATCTGTATTTTCCAAAACGCCGGCCAAAATTTCGCTTACGGACGACGCGGTTACATCAACTAAATTTATCTGGCCGAAGTTTTCATTGTCCGGCTGGTGGTCGATATTCACGACTGGCACTTCAAAAAACAGTTCCGTATTTTCCGTATAAATTTTTCCGAGCTTTTCAAGATCCGGGCAGTCCAAAACGATGATCAAATCATATTTAAATTTGGCCAGAATAAAAGAAAAATCTTTTGGATCAATAGCGCCATTTTCCGGAGTGATAAAAACCTTGAAATTATTGGCTTTTTCTTCCGAGCGCACCGCAGTGATTTTGTTTTGGGTCGTGTCGAAAGACAGGACAAAATCCCGGGCGCTGGAAATTTGTTTCAAAATATTTTCCGGACGCGGGAGGAAGGAAAATTTCGGCAGGAAGCCATTTAGCATCGCGATAGCCGGAGAAATATTTTTTTGCTCCAAAAAAAAGTAAAGCGCCCAAGCGGAGCCGATGGCGTCGCCGCTCGGATTTTCTGAAATCAAGATCAAAACCTCTTTTGATTTTTCCAAAAAGCTTTTAAATTGTTGTGTTGAATCCAAAGACATAAAAGTATTGATTTTTAGAATAGTATTATAGGATAGCAGGCGCAAGTAATCATGTCAATAAAAACCTTGACTTTTTCCGGGTTTTGGTGTAAGGTGTAATATCAATGAAAAAAGTATAGGCCGTTCTTTATATAAACCATTCAGAAAGGAAGGTGGAAAGTGAAAAAAATGATTCCTATAGCATTACTGTTTGCGGTTTTTGTATCTATGGGTTTTACGGCCTGTGGAGGCGCCTATTATGGCAGAAACATAGGTGTTAGTGGGTCATATATAGAGCAACCTGTGTATAATCCTGGATATGGATATGGTTATGGATTTCCGGAGCCGATCTGCGGATATAACACAAGCGGACTGCCCCTTAGTTGCAATGCTGGGCCGGTGGCGCCGTCGTTTCAAAGAGATATGTGGCGATCATTTTATGGATGGTAAGTATTCAGGGGCGAAGCTTAGTTTACTAAGCCTAGCCCTTTTATTTTTTCCCAAATGAAGTTAACATTAAAATATGAAAGAATTTACCCAGCACTAAAATCTATGGATAAAGCAAAAAAGAAAAAAATAGTCCAGGAAACTAAAAAGAATATTTTTAGTGCTGGGTTTATCACAACTAACGCCAAACAAACCCAAAAAATAGGCGAGCTTTTAGCGCAGGAAATTTTGGCCGGATCTCGTCGTAAAGGTTCGACCTTTGAAATGAAGAAAGAAGCGCCAAGGTCGAACCTTGGAAGAGCTATGGTTATTTGCTTGTCTGGCGATTTAGGTTCCGGCAAAACTACTTTTACGCAAGGATTATTAGAAGGGCTAAAAGTTGCTGGCCCCTACATTAGTCCGACTTTTGTCATTATGAAAAAATATAAAAACAACATCTTTCATTTTGACGCCTATAGGGTAAGCGCCAAAGATATTTTAAATATTGGCTGGGAGGAAATTATAAAAGATAAAAATAATATCATTATTGTCGAATGGGCCGACCGGATTAAGAAAATAATCCCAAAAAATAGTCTTTGGATAAAATTTGAATGGGTAGATGCGAACAAGAGAAAAGTAACTTTTAATTAATTTTAGCTTATTTTTTATGAGTTAAGACCTGCTAAATAAGCAGGTCTTTAAAGTTATCCACAAGGGAGCGGGTTGACAGTGATATGGATAGTGTTATAATATCACTATGAAGAACTGCAGGTCTTCAGACTAATTATTTAACAACTCGCGCTTGAGGCGCGAGTACCCAAACAAATGCAGCAGCAAAATGTGCCGGCGCAAAACGTGCCGGAAAAAGTCTTCTCGCAGATGGTCAAAGCGGGAACTAAAAATTATTTCTTCGATGTGAAGAAAACCATCAAGGGTAGCAACTATCTGACCATTGCCGAATCTTATAAAAACCAAAAAGGCGAAAGAGTGACGAATCGCGTCATGCTCTTTAAGGAACATTTTCCCGAATTCGCCGGAGCACTGAGTGAAATCAGGCAGTATATGCAGTAGATCTTTGGTCAAAACTTGAGGTGCCAAATTGGCACCTCAAGTTAGGTCAGTACTTAAAATAAAAAAACAATATGAAAAAATTATCAATAATTCCACAAGAAATAATCCAACAAAAAATTTATTTTATCCGAGGCGAGAAAGTGATGTTTGATCGTGACTTAGCCGAGCTTTATGGAGTTGAAACGAAAGCGCTAAACCGAGCTGTTAAGAGAAACAAGGATCGTTTCCCGTCTGACTTCATGTTTCAGTTAAGTGAGGGAGAGTCTAAGGATCTAAGGTGCCAATTTGGCACCTTAGAAATGGGTAAATATTCTAAGTATTTGCCTTACGTTTTTACCGAACAAGGCGTAGCTATGCTTTCAAGCGTTTTGAATAGCAAGCGGGCTATCCAGGTTAATATTCAAATTATGCGGACATTTACGCAAATAAGAAAAATGCTAATCTCGCACAAAGATTTGCGGGAGAAACTGGATAAAATGGAGAAGAATTATGACAAAAAATTTAGAGTTGTCTTTGAAACCTTGCGGTTGCTTCTTAAGGAAGACGAAAAACCTGCAAAACGCATAGGTTTTCACGGATAATATTTTTTTGAAACAAAATAAAAGCGGGCTGTGAGATTTCTCTCAATCAGCCCGTTTTTTTATTCTATCACTTACTAACTTTTCGTTTTTTGAGAGACTTCCCCTTTTTACCTACAGGAGGTTTCTTTAACTTGAAGAATATGACATGCATCAACCCTCTGGGAAAACCACTGGATATATCTGCTGTTGATGCGATTGCGTAATACTTTGTATCGTCAGGAAAGTCTTCATTATGGAAGACCGTCTTCATTGCACGGTCTTGCCCTATCAGATCCTCCATCCCGGATCCTGAATTATATTCAACATCCTTTCTTCCTAGTTCCACGAGCTCCCTCCTGCCTAAAAAATATTCTCTCCCTTTTTTGTTTAATTCTTCGTAATCCAACTCGGTTAGCTTTTTCATGACCTCCTCCTTTTCTGGCAATTATTTTATCTTGTTTTAAATTGTCTTTTTACCGTTGTGGCTTTGAGGTTTGAAGCAGCTCGAGTTCTTTCTTTTTCCTTTCGATTAAGGACTCGAGGCTTTCCATATTGATTTCTTCCGGCGGTGAAAGTTTTGACACAAAGCCGAAGACGATTCTGTGGCAAATATTTCTTTCGCTTGTCTCACATCGATAACATAAATTCCATCCAGATCGTGCAGATATATGCTCAACATCTGAGAAAAAATATGCATTGGCTAACAAAATGTTTTTGTTGAAAAATACTTGCTCAATCTTCTCTTCTTCCATTGAGCCCCTGAATTCTCCAAAAAAACAGCCTAGCTCTATAAACTCGTCATGATTTATGGGCAGAGGCAATGCTTTATCTTCTGACACTCCCAACAATTCTCGCAGTTCTTTCGTCTTTCTGAGGTCAATATAGCCAACGTGTTTTCTGGGATCTATTATGATGGTACGAGAAGCTTTTTTGTCTTCTATTGATATCATTCTCATAACCTGCTTCGTCATGTCTTCGATCAACTTATCAAAAGTTGATTCATTATTAGTATACGAAATGGGTTCTTGATAACCATGGAGCAAAGTTTTCCCATTGGTTACGGGAAAAAAGAATAATCTGCGGCATTTACTACTTTCTACAGTTGTTGTAATGTGATACATTTTTCTCCTCCTGGCCATTGGTCTCTTTATTGTTGTTAAAGATCCAAAACATTAGATAATACTCTTAAAAATTAAAAAAGTCAATATTTAGAACTAAACAAATTAAAAGTATTGACAAAAAGTCCTAAATAAGCTAAATTTAAGGCATAAAAAAGTAGTAAGGTTATTACGACTAAAATATGAATCTGGAAAAAATTTTGATTGCCAATGGCCTAAGCGCTCCCCAGGCCAAACTGTATCTGGCTTGTTTGGAGCTGGGCACGGCTACGGCCTATAAAATCAGCCGGAAAACCGGCATTCATCGCTCAAGCTGTTATGAGATTCTGGATAACCTCAAGGAAAAAGGTTTGATTTCTTTTTTCCACAAAAAAGGCAAGAAGCATTTCAACGCTGAAGATCCGCGGGGCATAATTTTCAAAACTAAGGAAAATATATCGCTTCTGGAACAAGCGTTGCCTCAATTCAACGCTCTATATTCTACGGAGAAGGCCAGGCCAGCTGTTAGATACTACGAGGGCGCCAATGGCATGGAATTAATTTTGGAAGAAGTACTGGATGAAGCCAAAGAAATTTTAATTTTTGGTTCAGTTGAAGATTATTTTGCAAACCTCCAAGATTATCTGCCAAAATTTCTGGAAAAAAGACTGAAACGAAAAATTCCCATCAGGTCTATATTCCGGGATTCGCCCAAGGCTCGCGCCAGAATAAATTCTGCTTCTGAACAGTTGAGAGAAGCGAGGATATTACCTGACAAATATGAACATCACGGCTTAACTGTCATCTGGGACAAAAAAATAGCGATGGCGTCATTTCTGAAAAAAGAAGCGGCGCTGGTAATTGAAAGCGAGGAACTGGCACAAATGGAAAAAATTAAGTTTTATGCTATCTGGGACTCACTGGAGAAATAAATTGTAATATTAATACGCTAATATATACTTAAATATATGGACAAAACCCCTAAAAAACTAGTCCTCATCGATGGCAATGCCATTATTCACCGAGCCTATCATGCTTTGCCACCGCTCACGACTAAGAAAGGAGAGCTAGTGAATGCGGTGTATGGTTTTACCAGTCTGCTTCTGAAAGTCATCAGTGAAATTAAACCGAAATACATTCTGGCGACTTTTGATTTGAAGGGGCCGACATTTCGGCATGAGGAATATAAGGAATATAAAGCCACGCGCGTCAAAGCGCCGGACGAGCTTTACGCGCAGTTTGATCGGGTCAAAGAAGTGGTGCGGGCGTTTAATATTCCCATTTTTGAAATGGCTGGCTTTGAGGCAGATGATGTGATCGGCACGATGGCGCACCAAGCCGAAAAAATCGAGGGCGTGGAAAATGTGATTGTCACCGGAGATTTGGATACGCTGCAACTCATTGACGACAAAACCAAGGTTTATGCTTTGCGCCGTGGGATGAGCGACACGACAATTTATGACGATGCTGCCGTCCAGGAACGCTACGGATTGCGGCCGGACCAAATGATTGATTACAAGGGACTCCGCGGCGATCCCTCCGACAATATTCCGGGCGTCAAAGGCATCGGCGAAAAAACGGCGATCGAACTTTTGCAAAAATACGGCACAATTGAAAATGTTTATCAAAAACTCGGCGAAATCAAAGGCGCGCTTCATGACAAATTAGAAAGAGATAAAGCACAAGCGCTTTTGAGCAAGAGACTGGCTACTATTCAAAAAAATGTTCCTGTGAAATTGGATTTATCGCAAGCAGTAACGCGCGAATTTGACCGACAGAAAATTGTGAGCTTGTTTCAGGAATTGAATTTTTTTAGCTTGATAAAAAGGCTTCCGGATTCGTCCCAAAGTTCGGATGACAAAGTAGCGGTCGGACCGCTATATAGCGGTCCGACCGCTACGACCAACGGAGTTGCTGATTTTAAGTTTGAATTAATCGCTGAAGATAAAATTGACGAATTTATTAAACTTTTAAGCGAGCAAAAAGAAGTTGCCATTTATTTGCGAACCACAGGGGATAAATATTATAACAGCGAACTTTTGGGAATCGCATTTTGTTATAAAACAGGAAGATGCGGATACATCGCTTTCAGCGAAGTTAAAAGTCTAAAGTCTAAAGTCAAAAGTATTTTAGAAAATGAGAATATTAAAAAAATTGGTTATGACTTAAAATATGTTTATGAAGTTTTGCAAAAATACGACATCAAATTGCAGGGAAAATTATACGATATAATGCTGGCGGCTTATGTTTTGAATCCAGGCGGGAAAATTGAATTCAAAAATCTGGTGCTGGAAGAATTGGGGGAGGAAATTAAGGGCAAAACGAAAAGCGGGCAATTGGGGCTGGAAATCGAAACCGCGGATAGCGTCGCGCAAAAAATATGCCGGGCGGCGGACTATATTTGGAAGCTCAAAAATATTTATGCGGAAAAAATTGAAAAAATTTCTCAAGAACAGAAAAAAGAACAGAATCTAAAATACATTTTTACGGATATCGAAATGCCGCTGGTGGAAATTTTGGCGCAAATGGAAATTTGGGGCATCAAATTAAACACTATCATTTTTAAAGGCATATCTAAAAAAATTACTGAAACTATTTTGAAGCTGGAAAAAAATATTTATAAACAGGCGGGAACGACTTTTAACATCAATTCTCCCAAACAACTCACGGAAATTTTATTTGAGAAATTAAAACTGCCGACGGCGGATATTAAAAAAGGCAAGACTGGATACTCAACCGCTTCCGGCGAGCTGTTTAAGTTGCGCAAAGAACATAAAATCATCGAAAAAATCGAGGAATATCGCGAACTGTTCAAATTAAAAACAACCTATCTAGATACGCTCCCGGAAATGGTAGATGAAAAAAAGAGAATCCATACCACCTTCAATCAGGCGGTGACAGCGACAGGCAGATTATCTTCATCTGACCCAAATTTGCAAAATATTCCCATCCGCACAGATTTGGGGCAACTTTTGCGAACAGCATTTGTGGCGGAAAGGGGATATAAATTGGTGAGCGCGGATTATTCCCAGATTGATCTGCGCGTGGTGGCGCATATGAGTGGCGACAAAAAAATGATCGAGACATTTTTGAAAGGCGAGGATGTGCATCGCGCGACCGCGGCGGAAATAAATAAAGTGACGCTATCGCAAGTAACCGAAAAGATGCGCTCCAGCGCCAAGGCTTTAAATTTTGGCGTGATTTACGGCATGAGTGTCTTTGGTTTTTCCGTCGCCGCCGGCATTGAAAGGGACGAGGCCAGGAAATTCATCGATGAATATATGAATAAATTCGAAGGCATTGCGAAATATATGCGTGATACTAAGGAGTCGGCCAAGAAGAATGGCTATGTGGAAACGGAATTGGGACGACGCAGATATATTCCGGAAATAAATTCCCCAAATTTCCAGGTCCAAAACGCAGCGGAAAGAATGGCGATTAATATGCCCATCCAAGGCATGTCAGCTGATATTGTGAAGCTGGCTATGATTAAGGTTCACGAAGAGTATCAAAATAATCCGAATGTCCGCATGCTTCTCCAAGTGCACGACGACATTATTTTGGAGGTCAAAGAACCTGCCCGCAATGCTTCGCCCGCTCGCAACGATGTAGCGACTTCGGGCGAGCATAGCGATGCAGGCGGGGAAATTGCAGATGAGGTGGCTAAAAAAGTAAAAGAGATTATGGAAGGTGTTTATACGCTCAAAGTTCCGCTAGTGGTAAATGTGAAGGTGGGGGATAATTGGGGAGAGATATAGTATCGTATCAAAAATGATACGCAAACGACATGGAAATGATACGCTTTCATAGGTATTGAAAAAAAACTAAGTTTCGAAAATTCTCGAAATGAGGGTATAAAGTACGCATTAAAAACGAAACATAATTCACAGGAATTAAATTTTGCTCCACAACAACTCATAAATTTTTTTCATTGATTTGGCGATGGGTTCGGATTCGATAATCAGGCCGATTTTGTCGGCGTAAGACATAAAAGCGACTTTGTTATTATAAATATTGATTTCGATGGGAATATCGAAATTTTTTATTAATTTTGTTTCGCTTAATTCTTCCTTGTCCATTTTGGCGTGATGGCGGTATTTTTCATCATCCGGGCCGATGCGCAAAGCCCGGATATTTTTCTTTTTTCTTTCTTCGACATAATCCAATGGGAAAGTATCGAAGGCTTTGAAAATTTCGGAGGTGTTGAATTCCAGAATTTCATCCGGTTTTTCCTTGAGCGTGTCCTCATAAACTTTCAAAATTCCTTCCGTATCCTCAAAAAACAAAATCTTGGGTTTCACTTGGTTTTCATTGTGGATCGCTTCCAGCTCCGGCAAAACATTTTCAAAACTTTTTTGGTATGTTTTGAAACGCTCGGCCAAATCTTTCGGATTTCGGGCGAGATATTTGGCCTTGCCTTCTTTGTCGGTTTTCAAAATAAAATCCTTTTTAACCATCACTTCCAAAACGGAATAAGCGGTGGTTCTTTTGATTCTGGCTTTTTGCGCGATCCTTTGCGCCGAAGCTGAGCCGGATTCCAACGCCGCCAGATATATTTTGGCTTCATTGGGGGAGAGGCCTAGGTTGGTTAAAATTAATTCGTTTATCATATTTTTAGTATATTGACGACTTTTTCGTCGTCTTTATTTTTAAGCCTAGCATATGGACTAAATATTGTCAATATATGCTTAAAATAAGGGCATTTAAAAACATTGATGATTGTGTAAGAAAGACGAAACAATTGACTTAGTTGACAAAAAATGCTAAAATAGGCGGTTGCGATCAATGGTGGTCGCGACAAACATGAACCTTAAAAAATGAATAGGAGGATATCGGTATGATTATTCAGATGTTTACAGATGCTGTTACTGTAATCCTTGTGGGTTTTTGCTGGGTGTGCCTTCCCAGAACTTTTTCCGTTTTGGTAGGTGCCTCTTATATGATGGCAACAAAACAATTAACAAAAACATTGGAAGCGGAGAATTTTCTGATCATGGTATTTATTCTTGTGGGCTTTGTGCTTGATGCTTGGCAAATTTCAAAAAATTTTAAAAAATAATCATGAAGGGATGCGGAATAATCCGCAGAAAGGAAAGAATGACAATGGAAGGCAAAATAACTGCAAAAGAGGAGTTGCTCAAGAGGGTTGAAGAAAAAAATGAGAAGAGAAAAGACTACGTCATAGAAATGATCGAAGAAGTGTTAGCCGAAATAAAAAAATCCCCGGGAGATGATCTCGGAAAAGTAGAAATTAGTATAGGCGGGCATGATCCGGATTCTTCTTATGTCAAAGAAATAACGAAAATGTATAGTGATGCAGGATGGACAGTGTCTTTTTCAAGAAGAGATCTGGCGAATCTCATAATTTTAAAATGAACGCGGAATAATCCGCAGGGAGGAGGGATAATTATGTTAAACAATAAAGAAGCCATGGAAGATATAGATGAGGGAGAGTTTTTCTATAATATCAGAAACCTTTGTCTCATATGTGCTTCTCTGCAAATAGCTGGCCTAATCTGTATTGTTCTGAAAATATGGTCGGTTGTAATTGTGGGAGGATTTGCGGCGGTGGTTAGGGTGTTTATTCCAAAAAGAATCAATGAAGGGATTTTTAACCACATTGCTGCTGTCGCTGGATTTATAACAATGATATGGGCAATGTTCCATTAGTATCTTAGCGGAATAATCCGCGGAAAGGAAGAATGAAATGTTAAAAATTACAAAAAAATCAGAACATGCGTTGGTGCTAAAGATCAATAAGGAAAGTTGGAAAGAGGCGCTTATCTCCAAAATTGAGAAAAAGATTGAAGAAACTAATACATTAAATTTCCCAAAACGCGGGATCGTTGTTGATATTTCTGGCTTTAGCCCCGGAGAGGATGTTGTAAAGGAGGTTTCTGAACAGTATAAAAAGGCGGGGTGGAAGGTTGAGTTTAAAAAAACTAATTCTCGTTCTAACTGGAATATACAACAGATGATTTTAAAATAAATTTAATTGCGGAATAATCCGCGAGGAGGAAAAATGGAAAATAAAAAAGTATCGAAAGCCATGGTTAACAAAGCAAAGTACTGGTATGAAACAAAAGAGCTGTACAGAAAAATACGACAAGACTCTTCTTTTGATATAGAGCTCTTTACTATATTGGAAAAAAGCGCGCTTAAAATTTTGCTTGACCTCGTGGGGGTCGTGAAAGCTATAGTTACAAACGCAGAAAAGAAAGAAATCGCACGCACATTGAATCTAGTTCTTCTTTCAGGTGAGAATTGTACTGAACGAATAAACGTAAGAAAGTTTGTCAAGCACAAACTAAAATTTCCTCCGGACGGATGGGAATTACTTACTTTTAAAAAAGACAGGGTGGTTGTTAGAAAAAACAGAAAGAAAACTTGATGAGTATAAACAACAGGCCCTTTGCACGCGTTGCAGAGGGCTTTTTTATTAGTTGATGTAAGCCAAATAACGACATATTGACAAGGCAGAGCATGCCTGCTATAATTGTAGTGTAATACATAAAAAGTAAGGATAAATATGTACAATGATACAATTATAGTAAAAAGGGCTGTGTTTTCAAAACTGGTGGAACATTTGGATGCGAAAGAGGCTACGGTCTTGCTGGGTCCACGACAAGTGGGGAAAACAACACTGATGAAAGCATTGCAAAAGCATCTAATTGAGGTTAAGAAAATTGTGGAAAGCAATATCTTTTTCTTTAACTTGGATATTTTGGGCGACCAGGAAATGTTTGAGTCGCAGGAAAAATTTATTACTTTTTTGCGCGAACGGAGTAAAAATGATTTTATCTATGTATTTATCGATGAAGCACAGAAAATAACAGAGGCAGGAGTTTTTATCAAAGGAGTTTATGACATGAATCTCCCTCTCAAGCTTGTCCTTTCCGGTTCATCATCGCTCGAAATAAAAAACAAACTCGGCGAACCATTGACCGGCAGAAAAAAAGTATTTACTATTTTGCCGTTTTCCTTCACAGAATTTTTGGATTATAAAGAGGAAGGTTTTCAAAAAAACATTATGAAAGCCGACCTCGCCACGGCGGATGAAAAATATAAAATAAACAGCTACCTGAATGAGTATCTTGTTTATGGAGGCTATCCCCGAGTGGTAACGGAAAAAAATGAATCGCGGAAAAAAGAACTATTGGAAGAAATATATTCAAGCTACATCGAAAAAGACATTGCCGGATTTTTGAAAATAAAAGAACCCCTGGCTTTTTCAAATCTGATCAAGCTTTTGGCGATCCAAAATGGCCAGCTTTGCAATGTTAGCAATATTTCCAAGGCGCTTAATTTAAACCAGCGGACAGTGGAAAAGTATCTTTTTTATCTGGAGCAGACCTTTGTCGTAAAAAAATTGCCGCCATTTTTTTCCAATGCCAAAAAAGAGCTGGTTAAAATGCCCAAGGTTTATTTTTTTGACACCGGCCTGCGCAATTTGCTGGCTTCCGATTTTTTGGAGTTGGAAAAAAGAAAAGATCGGGGCGGACTGCTGGAAAATTTTGCTTATAATGAAATGGCGAAAAATCTGGGAGTGGCGGATAGAATAAATTTTTGGAGGAACAAATCAGGAGCTGAAGTTGATTTTGTAGTCAGAAAAGGAGCCGAGATAGTGCCTTTTGAAATAAAGACCAAAATTAGCGAGCCGAAAATTGAGGCGAGTTTAAAAACTTTTTTGGAACTTTATACAATCAAAATGGCATATATATTATTTGGAGAAGGAAAGAGCGGGAGATATAAAAAAATGGGTGCTAACATAAGCTTTATGCCGATTTATAAAGTTACCGATAAAAAAATCCTAACAAGCTAAAAGCTAACGAAACTACCAATATGCCTGAATTACCAGAAGTACAAACTATCATTTCAGACTTAAATCGAAAAATTAAGGGTGATACTATCACCGATTTTTGGAGTGATTGGGGAAAGGCGATTAAAGGAAAATCTGTGGAAAAGTTTACCAAGGAAATTAAAGGACGGAAGATTTTGGGCGCGCGGAGAATTGGAAAAAATATTTTCATTGATCTATCTGGCGGCAAGACTTTATATATACATTTGAAGATGACAGGACATTTACTCGTGAAACGCGTATCGCATAACGTGGATCGCAAATCAAAAGACTATTTCGATGATCGGGTTAATCAGTATATTCATCATATCTGGAAATTAAAGTCTGTGAACTGTCGACCGTTGACTGCTAACTGTCAGAAAACCTTAGAGTTTTCTGACGTTAGAAAGTTTGCCAAGATTGTTTTGGATGATACGCAAAAAATTGCCGAGCTTCCGGAGATAAAAAAATTGGGCGTTGACGCGATGAGTCCGCAGTTTACATTGAATAAATTTAAAGAAATATTAAATCGCCGAAAGAATAAATCAATCGGCTTAATTCTGATGGAACAAGAATTAATTTCCGGCATTGGAAATATTTATCGCAGTGAAATTTTATTTGAAGCCGGCATCGCGCCGACCAGGATTATAAAAAAATTAAACAGCCAAGAAATAAAAAAAATATACCAGTCTATTAAAAAAGTCCTCGCCAAAGCCATAAAATTGCGCGGAACATCGGACAGTGATTATCGCGACACAGCCGGCGCGCCGGGAAATTTTCAAAAAATTTTGCGGGTGTATAGACAGGCTGGAAAGAAATGTAGAAAGTGTGATACAATAATAAAGCGTTCGACATTAGGGCAAAGAAACGCATTCTTTTGTGCCAAATGCCAGAAATAAATATTAAAAATTGCAAGCATGATTACTAGAAGAAAAATCGTTGTGACTATTGCCATAATAGTCGTAGTTATCGGGGGATATTTTTTGTTCAGAAAAAAAACTCCGGTAAAGCAGATTAATTTGGATACCAGCCAGATAGTTCCTCTCAATTTGGGCGATGTGAGCCCGATTTCCGGGCTGGCTTGCGACAATTGGAATAAGCGGGCGGTAGCGGTGATGCAGCCGGCGGATGTGCAGGCGCGGCCGGCAGCCGGATTTTCCGAAGCCGATATGGTAATTGAAATGCCGGGCTACACGAATTCAGTGACCAGACTCATGGGCGTGTATCTTTGCAATCTACCGAAAGAAATCGGCGCTATCCGCAGTTCGCGCCATGACTATATAGCGCTGGCGGCAGGGCTGGACGCGGTTTTTGTCCACTGGGGCGGGTCGCATTTCGCGCTAGACCTTTTGAAAAATAAAATTATTGATAACATTGAATGCATGAGCGGCAATTATTGTTTCCGTTGGCCGATGACTGGAAAAATGAGAACCGAAGACACGGGACATGTGACTAAGAACAGCATACTCCAGGCTATGAAAGATTATGGATACCGCACGACTGGAAAGTTTTCCGGCTATTTACATCAGGCGGAACTGGCGCTTGAGCAACGGCCGAGTGGCGGAAAGCTGACCGTGGGTTTTGTCGGGCCGTATGATGCTAAATATGAATATGACAAAGCGACCAATACATATTTGCGAAAATGGGGCGGTAAGGAAGATAAAGACAGAAATAATGATCAGCGATTGGCGCCAAAAAATGTAGTGGTGATGTTTGCCAAGTCAGAACAGATTACTCTTGATCAGAATTATGTCGGGCAGGGGCTCAAAGATCCGTGGGCCGGCGTGGAAGAAATAAAAAAGACGGGAGTGGAAAGCATCAGCGGGCGGTATAATAATGTTCAAATCGGCGATCCCTGGTATGACGCAAGCGATTCCGGTGAAGCGCATTATTATCTCAATGGACAGGAATATGCCGGAACCTGGAAAAAAGATAAATCAAAACTGGACAGCAAGCTTATGTTTTATGACAATTCCGGCAAGGAAATGTTGTTTGTGCCAGGGCAGATCTGGGTGGAAATTCTGGAGCCGGGGCAGGAACTCAAGTGGGAATTGGCGCAATAATAAAAAAACACATAGTACATAACATAAGCATGGAATTATTTTAAAATGTTCCATGTTTTATGTTCCATGTTTCATGATAATTTTTCTCTGCGGTGAAGATTTTTTCCGTTCGGGCGAAAAAGTAGCCGAAATAAAAAAGAAGTTTTTAGAAAAAGATCCAATCGGCTCTGGTTTGTCCGTTTTTGATTTTTCCGATTCCAAAATAGAAACAGACAGCGTTTTAGGGGCGCTTTCAACAAGCAATCTGCTGGCTCCTAAGCGGCTGGTAATCATAAAAAACATAATTTCAGAAGGAACAGAGCGCGCGCGGGAGGATATGCTCATGTTTTTGAAAAAACAAAAGTGGTTCGCGGAAGATCAGGACACAGTGGCGGTTTTTTGGGAAGCGGGCAAGGTGAAAAAAAGCGACTTGCTTCACAAATATTTTCTCAAAAATGCGAAAAACCAGGAGTTTGAAAAACTGATTGGAGCCAAATTGAGCCAGTGGGTGCTTTTGCGGATCAAAAAAATTGATGAAAAAAATTCCATTTCCCTCACAGCTCTCGAAAAATTGCTGGCTTTTGCCGGAGAGGACATGCATCTTTTGAATAACGAAATTGAAAAACTCTCGGCTTATGCCGGCGGGAAAACAATAACAGAAGAAGATGTGGAACTTTTAGTGCGCGCCAATCTGGGCAGCAACATTTTCAACACCATTGACGCCATTGGGGCCAATAACAAAAAAGAAGCACTGGCGCTTTTGCACCGGCACCTGGAAAAAGGCGAAGACCCGTTCTATCTTCTCTCGATGTTTGTTTATCAATTCAGAAATCTTCTCAAAGTTGCGGATTTCAAAAATCAATTTGGAGCGGATGAATATGCGATTTCCCGCGAAAGCAAAATGCACCCGTTTGTGGTAAAAAAAAGTTTGGCGCAAATCCGCAATTTTTCTTTTGATAAATTAAAAAATATTTATCAAAAACTTGGGGAATTGGACACAGCAGTCAAAACTGGGAAGGTTGAAATTAAGATGGGGTTGGATAAGTTTATAGTAGAACTCTAGTAGATCCCTCAATCCCGAGTGCTCGGGACTCGGGATAATAAAAAAGAAATCCTGAAAAAGGATTTCTTTTTTATTATTTTTTTGTAATCGCTTTAACTTGCTTGTTGAGTCGGGATTTTTTTCTGGCGGCGGTATTTTTATGGATGACTTTTTTCTGCGCGGCTTTGTCCAAGGCTTTGGCGGTTTTTTGAAACCATTCCTTGGCTAGCGCCTTGTCGCCCTTAGCAATGGCTTCCACGGTTTTTTTGAAAGCGCTGCGGAAAGCTCCTTTGATTTTGGCGTTTTTAATAGTCTTTTTAGCCGTCACGCGCATGTACTTCTTGGCTGATTTTTTGATAGGCATATATTTAGATAACTAATTGGTTAGACTTAATAACTTTTGTATTCTTGCACAACCTTGACCCTTTGGCAAGGGACTGGGAAAAATGTATAATTAGAGCGCAAGTATGATTGCTAAAATTCGGGGTAAAATTGAATATCTGAAAGATAATTATGCGGTAGTGGATGTTTCCGGCGTGGGCTATAAAATATATCTCACGGCTTATACTTTTGGGAAAATCGCGGGAAAAGTTGATGTCGATTTGTTTATCCATACGCATGTGCGCGAAGACGCTCTGGATCTCTATGGCTTTTTGACCTTGGAAGAGTTGGAGATGTTCGAACTTTTGATTTCTATTTCCGGAGTGGGACCGAAGTCGGGATTGGGGATTCTCACGGTTGCTACTCCCAAAACTATCAAAATCGCAATTCTCAATGAAGACTCTTCTATTCTCACTAAGGTTTCCGGTGTAGGCAAGAAAACGGCCGAACGGATAATTCTCGAACTTAAAAACAAAGTCGCTGATATGCCGATAGGCGAAAAAGAAGGCGCGGTAAGCGATATGGATGCCATCGAAGCTCTGACTTCAATGGGCTATAGCGTCACCGAAGCGCGCGATTCTCTGAAATCCATCCCAGCCGATATCAAGGACATCGGGCAAAGAGTGGGTCTGGCGCTTAAGAATTTGGGGAAAAAATGAGCACGCTTTATTGATTGGCATTAGTTTGTATTAAAGGCCAAAGAAAGCCTTTTTTTGTTGTTTAAAAACCTTAAAGATTTTGGTATTTTTGCTAAAATGGCTTAAAAAAGGCAAAAAATTGTTTCAGTTGATTAACAGGGGCTTGACAAAATCTGAAAAGTTTGCTATGCTACCCAGTTAAATAAAAAAACAACTAAGGCGCTGCAGAATCGCCTTTTTGTTTTTCAAAATTATGCAAAAAACAAGAGCTAACCAAAAAAGAACTCACAAAATACTGGTCTCGCTGGTAATTTTTGCCTTTTTGGCAGAATCGAGCGTGCCATTTTTTGTCGTGGCTCAAGAAAAATATGTAGGCACTGGCAGTCAAGCCAATAGTATTAATTACAAAGCCGACAGCGCCGGTACCAACGATCCATATTATGACAGTCTGTGGGCGCTGGCTAAAATAAAAGCTCCAGCTGCCTGGGAAAATATGGATAACAAGGCGAAGGTGATTATAGCAGTAGTGGATACCGGTGTTGATTACCAACATGAAGATTTGGCGGAAAATATTTGGACAAATACGAAAGAAATTTCCAGCAATGGGATTGACGATGACAAAAATGGATTTGTAGATGATGTGCATGGCTGGGATTTTTTTAATGGCGATAATAATCCAATGGATGACGGCGGACATGGCACGCAAGTAGCTGGCGTTATCGGGGCGATGGCCAATAATAATAAGGGAATCACGGGTGTCGCGCCTAATGTAAAAATAATGCCGCTTAAATGTTTGGGAGCGGATGATCAAGGTACCTCGCAGAAATGCGCTGACGCAATCAAATACGCGGTGGATAACGGTGCCAGCGTTATCAATGCGAGCTGGTCTGCAAAAAGTGCCGGTAATCAAAAACTGGCGGAAGCAATCAATTATGCCTATAAAAAGAATGTGGCGGTTTTTGTATCAGCTGGCAATGATAATTCTAATGCGGATGGATATGTTCCGGCGAATATCAAATATGCTTTGGCGGTGTCTGCCACGAATACGGAGGATAAAAAATCAAGTTTTTCCAATTGGGGCGATGCAGTGGCTTTTTCCGCGCCGGGCGAAAAAATAAAAACGACAGTTGTTGGAAATAAATATAAATCATATAAGGGAACTTCTTTTGCAGTTGCTTATGCCAGCGGAGTAGCCGCGCTATTGTATTTAGTCAAGTCTTCTTTAACAGTGGATGAAGTTCGAATCCTGCTGCAAAATTCGGCGGATGATCTGGGTAAAACCGGCTGGGACAAAAACTTCGGGGCGGGGCGCATCAATGCGGATAAAGCCGTGCGGTATTTATTAAGCGGAAATTATATTGCTGATTTAGCTAGCTTGGGAACGATAGCCAATAAGCGGGCGAATATCGTGTATTTTAATCCGGAGGGGACATCTGTTAAGGCGGCTGACTCTTCCAATTCTTCTTCAGATTCGCATTCGAAAAAGAAAAGTAAAAAGAAGAAAAAGAAAAGTTTGCCTAACACTATAAAAAATTCTGTCAACAGCGTGTCGCGCGGGCAAGTGCTTGTGCAATCTGGAAAGAAGTTTTCCAAAAACAGCTTGGTTAGGGCATATTTTTCCAAGCCAGGCGGCGGCTACTATTCGCCAAAAACAATTATGACTGACAGTAATGGAAATTTTTTAACCGACTATCAAGTCTGGAAGCCTGCCGGAACTTATTTTTGGTTTGCAGTAGATGCCAAAACCGGCAAAAGAAGCAAGACTATAAGTTATCAAGTCAAATAGATAAATCAAAAAAAGGCCAAAGAGGCCTTTTTTGTGCTATAATTAATAAATGGAAAGTAGCGATAAACTAGAAAAATTTATGCAAAAAAACCGTGTGGATAGAGACTTTTTGCAATCGGAGGAATGGCGGAAGTTTCAGGAAGCAACCGGAAAAAAGACTTTTAATATTTCCACGGATGGTTTTTGGGCGAATATTATTGAGCATCAGTTGCCGATAGTCGGGAAGTATTTTTATGTTCCGCGAGGCCCGCTAGGCGAAGTGAAAATGGAGGATGTAATAAATTTAGCCAAAAAAGAAAAAGCCAATTGGATAAGAATAGATGTGGATTATAAAAATAGTAAGTACAAGATTGAAAAGGCGCCGCATGACATGCAGCCGAGGGAAGTATTTATTATTGATATTACGAAAAGCGAGGAAGAATTGCTGGCACAAATGAAATCGAAAACCAGATATAATATTAAAGTTGCGCAAAAACACAATGTTAAAATTAGCGTGGCTGATAAATCGCAACCTGATTCTCAAAAATATTTAGAAAATTTGTTAGAATTAGTAAAAATTACGGCCAAACGCGATGGAATTACGCCGCATCCGGAAAATTATTACCGTCAGATGTTTGAAATAATTCCAGCAGAAAACCTGAAATTATATGTCGCTGAATATGAGAACAAGATAATCGCGGCTAACATTGTAATTTTTTATGGAAACATTGCTACTTATCTTCATGGCGCTTCAGACAATGAACACAGGAACGTCATGGCGCCCCATCTTTTGCAATGGCAACAAATACAAGACGCAAAAAAGGCCGGACTTAAAAAATATGACTTCGGTGGCATTTGTAGCGGTCCGACCGCTCTCGACCAAAACGACCTAAAGCGGTCGGACCGCTACAATGCTTGGGCGGGCATTACCAAATTCAAAACTGGTTTTTCACCGAATACAAAACCGATATTATTTCCAGGAAGCTATGATATAATAATAAACAAGAAGAAATATTATTTATATAGATTAATACAAAAAATAAAAGGGATATGCAGGCATTAAAAAAACTGATCCCGCAATCTATAAAAAATATTTATCATTTAATTCAGGCGATGCTAGCCAATTTTATGTATGGCTTTCCATCTAAAAGCATTAAGGTTATCGGCGTGACAGGAACCAACGGCAAGACTACAACAGTCCAGATGGTTGCTAAAATTTTGGAAGAGGCCGGAAAAAATATTGCCATGGCATCAACCATCAATTTTAAAATTGGCGAAAGGGAGTGGAAAAATATTTCTCACTTCACGACCCTTTCTCCCTTCGTGGTTCAGAAATTTATTCTAGAAGCAGTCAAAGCGCGCTGTGAATATTTAGTTTTAGAAACTTCATCGCATTCGCTCGATCAATATCGCGTCTGGGGCGTGGATTATAAAACAGCAGTGATTACTAATGCTACGCGCGAGCACTTGGATTATCACCGGACCATGGACAAATATCGGAGAGTAAAACAAAAGCTTTTTAAAAAAACTGAAACTGCAATTGTGAATGCGGATATGGAAAAACCGGAAGATTTTTTGCGGTTTGATAATAAAAATAAAATTATTTATAGCGCAAAGAATAGCAAGGCCAATGTTTTTGCAGCGGATATCAGTTTGAATATCAGCAGCTCCGAATTTTTAATTACTAATATTCATTTTAAATTAAATTTGCCTGGCGATTTTAATATCGAGAACGCATTAGCGGCGATTAGCGTGGGAGTCTCGGAAAATATTAGTTTGGAAACTTGCGCTAAGGCTTTGGAAAAAATTAAAACCGTGCCGGGACGGATGGAATACATAGAAAACAATAAGAACCTGAATATTTTAGTGGATTTTGCCCTGACTCCGGATGCATTGGAAAAGTTATATGCCTTATTGATGAAAACAAAAAAACCAGGAGTGAAAATTATCGCGGTCTTTGGATCTTGTGGCGAAAGAGACCGCGGGAAAAGGCCGATTATGGGAGAAATAGTGTCGCGCTACGCGGATTTTGTTGTTGTGGCCAATGATGAGCCATATCACGAAAATCCGGCGCGAATTATCAGAGAAATTACAGCCGGGATAAAAAATAAAAAAGAAGGCGTTAGCCTTCTGATAATTCCCGATCGCAGAGAGGCGATTCGAAAAGCTCTGCAATTAGGGAAAGCGGACGATATTATCGCGGTAACCGGTATGGGCGCGGAAGAATCAATGGTGGTTGGCGATCAAAAGATTCCCTGGGATGACCGGAAAGTTATCCGAGAACTTTTGCAAGAATTAAAGTGAACAAGACTCCAAGTATTCCGCCCACAACAACCTCGCTTATTCTGTGTCCCATTCTTTCTTTCAGCTTGGGAAATTCTTTTCCTCCAAGATTAAGATGTTCAATCAGCCGGTTTAAATAATTTCCCTGGTCGCCTATATACATTCTTAATCTGATCGAATCATCCACTGTCATAATAGCCAGAATCAAGGCTACGGCGAAAGCTCCGGAATTTATGCCGCTGTAATATCCAACCGCGGTAACAAGAGAAGAAACAAATCCAGTATGCGCCGAAGGCATATGCCCATAACCGACATGAGTCAATGTGTCCTTTATGTTCCAGCCGTGTTTCAGGGAGAAGATGATTATTTTTATGCCTTGGATGGCAAACCAAACAGCGATTGGTATCAAAAAGATATAATATGACGATAAAATAGATAATAAAGCTTGCATAAATTTAGTATAGCACATTTTTCCAAATATGGTATAATGGGGTTAATAATAATTAAGCTAAAAATTATGAGTATCGGACTAATTTTATTAATCGTTCTTGCTGTTATTCTCGCGTGGCTGATCGCGGTGTATAACGGTCTAATTCGCCTTAAAAACAGAGTGGACGAAGCTTGGAGCGATATCGATGTGCAGCTCAAAAGAAGATACGATCTAATTCCGAATCTGGTAAATACGGTCAAAGGTTACGCCGCGCACGAGCGCGAACTTTTCGAAAAAGTAACCGAAGCGCGTGCGCGAGCGATGGGAGCGGGCACAGCACAGGATAAAGCGCAAGCTGAAAATATGCTCTCAAATACTTTAAAAAGCTTGTTTGCGGTGGCGGAAGCCTATCCGGATTTAAAAGCCAACCAAAACTTTTTGGAGCTGCAAAGAGAGCTGACTGATACGGAAGACAAGATCCAGGCATCGCGGAGGTTTTACAACGGCAATGTGCGCGACTTCAACATTAAAATCCAGGTTTTTCCTAATAATTTGATTGCCGGAATGCTGAATTTTGCCAAGCGCGAATTTTTTGAAACAGCGGAAGAACAGAAAGAGCCGGTGAAAGTGGAATTCTAAATTCAAGGAAATGACACTGTATAATCAAGCCGACAAAAACACCAGATTGACCTGGATTTATATATCCGGGTTTTTGGTTTTTGTCATTGGTGTCGGCTATATTTTCGCAGGAGCGATGGGAAACAGCGCGATTCTTTATGACGCGGTAATTTTTTCTGTTATTATGAGTTTCGGATCATATTGGTGGAGCGACAAAATTGTCTTGGCGATGAGCGGAGCGAAATTGGTGACGCATGAAAACGGCAGGGAAATTTATCATTTGGTGGAAAATCTTTGCATAACGGCGGGCCTGCAGGTGCCCAAAATTTATATTATCGAAGACACGGCGCCGAATGCTTTCGCGACCGGTCGCGATCCGGAGCATGCGGTTATTTGCGTGACCACTGGCATTTTGCAAAAATTGGAAAAAGTCGAACTCGAAGGCGTGATTGCGCATGAGCTTTCACATATTGGCAATCGCGATATTTTATTGTCTACAGTCGTGGTTGTTTTAGTTGGTTTTGTAACTCTTCTGGCAGACTGGTTTCGCCACTGGGCGTTTTTTAGGAAAAGAGATAGCGAAGGCGGCGGGCAGCTACAAGTTATTTTAATGATTGTAGCGATAGTTTTGTCAATTCTGGCTCCCATTGCGGCGGTTTTGATGCAACTGGCGATTTCACGCAAGCGCGAATTTCTGGCGGACGCTGACGGGGCGCTCCTTACCCGTTATCCCGATGGCCTGGCCAGGGCGCTGGAAAAAATTTCAGCCGACACCGAACCGCTCGAAGCCGCCAACCGCGCCACAGCGCATCTTTACATCGTGAATCCGTTCAAGGGCAAAAAACTTACCAAACTGTTTATGACTCATCCGCCGATAGAGGAACGGGTGAAGGCGTTGCGGGGGATGTCAGTTTGACATATAATAAACCTATTTTAAGGATTGGCAATCCTTAAAACTTGACAATTTTAAGGATTCTGCTATCATTAGAACATGAAATTACCCAGATTTTATGACAATTTGGAAAAATACCTGCAACCGGGCAAAGTCCTGGTCATTTATGGCTCCCGGCAAATCGGAAAAACCACCCTTCTTAAAAACTTTCTCCAGAGAACAAAATTAAAATATAAGCTAGAATCCGGAGATAATATAAAAGTCCAGCAAGTTATGGGTTCGCAGGATTTTGAAAAAATATTAGAATATATTTCCGGCTATGAATTTTTTGCGATTGATGAGGCTCAAAGAATACCCGATGTTGGAATGGGGCTTAAAATTATAGTTGACCAGGCTGCTGATATTATGGTTTTAGCAACAGGCTCGTCATCTTTTGAATTAGCCGGGCAAATCGGAGAGCCGCTCACCGGCAGAAAAAAAACTTTAATAATGTATCCGCTGTCGCAAATTGAACTTGCCAGTTTGTATAATAATTTTGAGTTAAAACAAAAATTGCCGGAGCAGCTTATTTTTGGAGGTTATCCGGCAGTGATGACTGCGAAAACAAACTTGGAAAAAATATCCACACTGGAGGAGATTGTGAATTCATATCTGCTTAAAGATATTTTAGATTTAGAAAAGGTGAAGGGCTCAAAAATTCTTTTGGATTTACTGCGCCTGCTGGCTTTTCAAGTCGGACAGGAAGTTTCGCTTTCGGAATTGGGCGGCAAGCTTGGCCTGGATTATAAAACGGTGGCAAGGTACCTTGATCTTTTGGAAAAATCATTCATTTTGTATAATCTGCGCGGGTTTTCAAGGAATCTTCGCAAGGAAATAACTAAAAAAAGCAAATATTATTTTTACGACAATGGAATTCGTAATGCCATTATCTCCAATTTTAACGATCTGGAAATGCGGGATGATACGGGCAGGCTATGGGAAAATTTTCTGGTTACGGAGCGTCTGAAGGCGCAACAATACAGAAATATATTTGCAAACAATTATTTTTGGCGGACATGGGAACAGCAGGAAATCGACTGGATTGAAGAGCGGGAAGGAAAACTTTTCGGATTTGAATTCAAATTTTCTAAAGACAAATTTAAAATTCCAGCCTCTTTTTTGAAAGCCTATCCCAAGACTGAAGTGAAAGTCATAACCAAAGAAAATTATCTTGATTTTGCGGGGGTGAAAAGATAATCGCCAACTATTTTGGCGCGAATAAAAAGAAAAGGCGAGAATTTATCCCGCCTTTTTAAATTTTTCTTCCTTGGTCCGCCATAGCTTTAGCATAGGCGACCTTTCATTCCAGATATTTTGCGTCATCTGGAAATTTTTTGGCGAATTTTGTGCCACAATTTTTGCCCCGTACCATGAAATATTTATTGGTGCGGGGTTTGCATTTCATTTTTTGTCCTCCTTAACCCAAAAGAAATAGGATTATTTCCCAAAGGGTTACAAAGAAAGGAACGATAATATATTGCCATACGCTTATAGCAATAAATTTAATAAAGCAAATCACAAAAAACATTAAGATCAAAAGAAGGGGACCCACGAAGATAATTGGCCAAAACAATACAGCAAATGCGCGTTGTTCTCTGGTTAAAACCGAAATGATAATAATGTCTTTACTTGTTGGCTTTTCACCAACATAGACTTCCTCCCAAAAAATAATCTTGTTTGTTGCAGAAGTGTATTGTTGAGCGATACTCACAGGCTGATTTATGTCCCAGACAATGATTTTTCCTATAAGTAAATACAGCGCTATTATGAGAATTACTTTAATTCCTTTTTTCATTTTATCCTCCTCAATTTTCAAAGATCTTTCTCCCAAAGGGAGAATAGTGCATCATAAGGTAATTAGGAAATATGACAAGAAAATTAAAGCAAAATACTAAATTAATGCCTATAATAAGCCATAGTATTTTTAAAAATCTGAAAATGTTGACAAAAAAGTTGTCATATTGTAAGATGCTGGCATGCAGGAGGAATTACTCAAAAACTTGGAAAACGTCGGACTGGAATCCAAAGAAGCCCAGATTTATCTGGCTATTTTGCATTTAGGCAAAGCGACGATTGCGGATGTGGCTAGAAAATCAAAAGTGAAAAGAATGACCGTTTACCAGCACATTGACGATTTGCTGCAAAAAAATCTGGTGCATAAAACCGCCGAGGGGAAAAGGATTTTTTATGTGGCCGAAAGTCCGGAGAAAATCTTGAAAATTCTGGACCGCAAGAAAAAGCATTTTGAAAAAATCCTGCCGGATCTCAAAAGCGTTTTTGCCCAATCTTCGCATAAGCCGCAAATTAGATTTTACGAAGGCATCGAAGGCATGCGCTCAATTTATGACGAGCTGACCAAAACCTCGCAGACAATTTATGGCGCGTTTGCGGCTGATAAATATTTCTCGGTTTTCAATGAAAGGGATAATGAAAAGTTTTTTGAAAATATCCGCGAATCCGGCGGGCAGATCAAAGATTTGATTGAGGATACACCGGTTGGCCGAAAGCACGCCAAAAGCCAGTGGTATAAAGATCTGGGGTCTTCCAAAATTCTGCCGGAAGATTTCAAATTATCTGTAGATATTATGATCGCGGGCGATAAAGTCGCCATGATATCCCTAGTAAACTTGATTGGTATTGTCATCGAAAACGCCGAAATTGCTGAGCTACAGAGGAATTTTATTAAATTTATAAGAAGAAATATATAAAAACAGATATGTAAATTTGTGCATATGCAGGATTTTACATATTTTGAACTAATTTATGCAATTTAAGATTCCCAAATCAGACAAGTATCAGTGGACACGGCATGCGCAGTGGAAAATGCGCCAGTATGGTTTGAGTCCGCAGAGAGTGATTCGCGTGATTCGAAATCCAGAAAGAATTGAAGAAGGAATAGTCGAGAAAACAATTGCAGTTATGCAGCCCGCCTCCGTCCGCCATGGGCGGACTTCGGCGGGTAAACCCGCTAAAACCTGGAGCCAGGAAATTTGGGCGATGTACCAGCTCCGCAAAAGCGGAGCAATTTCCAAATCTCAATTTCTCCCGCCAAGTCGGGATCCCGCCAAGGCGGTGACAATTTCCAATAAAATTTCAAATCCTAAATTTCAAAAACTCCAAACTATAAACCAAAAACTAAAAATCATTAGTGCTTGGCGGTATCCGGGGGTGAGTCCGAAAAATAATCCGATTCCCGAGGAAATTCTGCGGGAAATCGCCGAGATAAAATAGGTATTGTGAGATTGGGATATTACTGATATAATAAAATCAGGTAAATTAAAGATCAAAATAGAAAGGCAGGTGTAATATGGAAGAACAAACAACACAACAGCCGGTTCAGCCGGCGGCTCCGCAAGGGAATCAGTCGGACGCGGAAAAGAACAAGGCCATGGCTATCATCGGCTACATTATCCCGATTCTTTTCTTCATTCCATTGGTGACTGACGCGAAGAACAGCGTTTTTGCGAAATATCACGCCAACCAGCAGTTGAATTTTCTGCTTTTTGCCGTAGTCGGCTATATCATTTCCAGTATTTTGATGGTGGTTCTGATCGGATTCCTGCTTTACTTCTTAGTGATGATTGCCAGCATCGTGTTTATGATTATGGGAATTATCAACGCGGCCAAGGGCGAAATGAAACCGCTGCCCCTTATCGGCGGAATCAATATTATCAAGTAATTTTTTCTGAAAAAATTATACAAACAGGCGCTGCTTTCAGTTTCGCCTGTTTTGTTATATAATAGAGCATATGAAAAGAACAAAAATTGTCGCCACAATCGGACCAGCATCGAGCTCAAAAAATATTTTGAAAAAAATGATTGAGAGCGGGATGAATGTGGCGCGCATCAACTTTTCCCATGGCACATACGCAGCCAACAGCGAGCTTATAAAAAGCATCCGGGAGATCAGTGAAAAGATGGATATCCCGATTGGAATCATGGCCGATCTGCAGGGGCCCCGGATCCGCACGCTGGCGGACGACGATGTGGAGATTAAAAAGGGCGAGACCGTCATGGTTTCCGACATTTCAGTCAGAAGCCGACTGCCAATCGTTAAGTATAAGTTTTTCAAACTGGACTCGCCTGGAATAATTAAAACTATCTCTCTGGGAAACAGCATACTGATCGAAGATGGGCTTATGCGGGTTAAAGTAATCCAAAAATCCAAGGATTATCTGCTGGCGGAAGTAATCGAGGGCGGAATAATAAAAAATCACAAAGGCGTGAATATTCCGGACGCTAAGCTGAAAATCGGAGCGGTGACAAAAAAGGACGAACGGGATTTGAAATTCGCGCTTAAAAGCGATGTCGATTTCATCGCTCTTTCTTTTGTCAGCAATAGGAAGGAAATCGAAAGCATCAAGAAGAAGATTAAAAAAATTCTGGGCAGAAACGATGATCTGCCGCAAATCGTGGCCAAGATTGAAAGAAAAGAAGCGATCAAAAATATTGATGAAATAATTTCTGCTACAGATATTCTGATGGTCGCCCGAGGAGATCTAGGGATAGAAATGGATGAAAGCCGGGTGGTGATTTATCAGAAAGATTTAATTGCCAGGTGTTTGAAAGCTGGCAAGCCGGTGATCGTGGCGACCCAGATGCTTAATTCCATGATTGAGAATCCCCGGCCGACGAGGGCTGAAGTCAGCGATGTTTCCAATGCCGTAATCGACCATGCTGATGCTGTTATGCTTTCCGGAGAATCGGCCAGCGGTAAATATCCAGTGGAGGCCGTAAGAACAATGCGCGATATTATTGAAAGGACGGAAGAATCGCCCTTTGACGATCTGATACACGGATTTTTGGGCGACAGCAAGTCATCTGTCTCAGCGGCGGTGGCCAATAGCGCCCACGAACTTTCCAAAGACAGCGGAGCCCGGGCGATTGTCGTGGCCAGCCGCAGCGGTTTCACCGCCCATATGATCGCCAGGCACCGTCCGATGCAAAGCATATTCGTCATTACTAACAGCGAAAAAACGCACAACCAGCTGTCGATTCTCTGGGGAACGGAAAGTTTTGTGCTGAAAGATTGCAAAACTTTGGACGATTTAATTACCCGGTCAGTCGACATTCTAACCAAAAAAAAGCTGCTCAAGAAAAAAGACAGGGTAGTAATTGTTACCGGGCGGCCGCATGTGAAAAGAGAGCATATGAGCTTAGTGAAAGTTGAGGAAATAAAGTGATCTCGTAACTCGCAACGCATAACTCATAACACAAAATAAAATTTAAAATAAAAAAATGCAAAACAAAAAAAACATTCTCTGGTTTGCGGAAACCAGAATCAAGGACATTCCCTTGGTCGGAGGGAAAAACGCGTCGCTTGGCGAGATGTATGCTAATCTCCGGGTGAAAAAAATCAATGTTCCCAACGGTTTTTCCGTAACCGCCGAGGCTTTCCGTTATTTTGTCCATCATAATAAGCTTGAGGACAAATTCAAAAAAATATTAAAAGGCTTGAACACCGGAAGCATGCGCAATCTGTCCGAGCGCGGCTATCGCGTTCGAGAATCAATCCTGGCTTCTGAATTTCCGGACGATTTGCGAAATGATATTGTCAAAGCCTACGCCAAGCTTTCTGGGCAATATTTGCCGCACAAAAGTTTTCGGCTGACAACTGACAAAGAAGACCACACTAACCATTTTGCCGGCGGCGTGGATGTGGCAGTGCGCTCCAGCGCCACGGCCGAGGATTTGGCTGACGCCTCATTTGCCGGACAGCAGGAATCTTACCTGAATGTTACCGGTGAATATCAACTTTTGGAATCGGTTAAAAAATGTTTTTCTTCTCTTTTTACCGACCGCGCCATATCTTATCGCGTGGACAAAGGCTTCGGCCATTTTGATGTCGCCCTTTCCGTGGGAGTGCAAAAAATGGTCCGTTCCGACGAGGCTTGCTCCGGAGTAATGTTCACTATCGATACCGAATCCGGCTTTCAGAACGCCATCATTATCAACGGATCCTGGGGGTTGGGCGAGAATATTGTGAAGGGAAAAGTCAATCCGGATGAATTTATCGTGCATAAGCCGACATTGAAACAGGGATTTAAATCCATTATTGGAAAGAAAATGGGGAGCAAGGAAAATAAGCTGGTTTATAGCGTCGGCGGAACTTCCTCGACGCAAAATGCCAATGTGTCGATTGAAGACCGCAAGAAATTTTGCCTGAACGATGAGGAAGTTTTACAATTGGCCAAGTGGGGAGCGCTCATCGAGGAACATTACAAAAAAGCAATGGACATTGAATGGGCCAAGGACGGAAGATCGCATGAGTTGTATATTGTCCAGGCCCGGCCGGAAACTGTGCAGTCGCAGAAGGACAAAAATGTTTTGGAAGAATACATTCTGCGAAGGCTCGGGACAATTCTTTGCGTCGGGGCGGCCGTGGGGAATAAAATCGGCTCCGGACAGGCCAATGTCATAAAGGACGTGGCCCAAATAGCTGATTTTAAAAAAGGAGAAGTATTGGTAACAGAAATGACAGATCCAGACTGGGAACCGATTATGAAAATAGCCAGTGCCATCGTGACCAATAGCGGAGGGCGCACTTCGCACGCGGCCATTGTCAGCCGGGAATTGGGAATACCCTGTGTTGTCGGAACGGGCAACGCCACGCGCGCGATAAAAGACAGGAAGATGATAACCATCAGCTGCGCCGAAGGAGAAGAAGGAAGAATTTATGATGGCGCTCTGGCTTTCGACATCAAAAGAACGGATCTTAAAAACTTCAAAAAGCCCAAAATAAAAATAATGATGAATGTCGGCAATCCTGACCAGGCTTTTGAGATGTCGATGATCCCCAACGACGGAGTGGGGCTGGCGCGCATGGAATTTATCATTACGGAATATATAAAAGCCCACCCGATGGCGCTCATCCATTTTGAAAAAGTCAAGGACAAAGAAGAAAAGAAAAAAATAGAAGAGCTGGCGCACGGCTACAAAAGCAAAGAGCAATTTTTTATCGACAAGCTGGCGGAAGGAATCGGCAGGATCGCGGCCGCCTTTTATCCCAAAGATGTGATTGTCAGAATGAGTGATTTCAAAACCAACGAGTATGCTACGCTGGTTGGCGGCAAAAATTTCGAACCGCATGAAGAAAATCCGATGATCGGTTGGCGCGGAGCGTCCCGCTATTACGATCCGGACTACATTGAAGGATTTAAGCTGGAATGCGAGGCGCTCAAAAAGGTGAGAAATGTTATGGGGCTGACAAATTTGAAAGTTATGATTCCGTTTTGCCGGACAGTGGAAGAGGGTGAAAAGGTTTTGGCGCAAATGAAAAAATTCGGCCTCAAGCGCGGCGAGAATCAGCTGGATGTTTATGTGATGTGCGAAATCCCGTCCAATGTGATCCTGGCTCATGAATTTTCCAAAATCTTCGATGGATTTTCCATCGGCTCCAATGATCTCACGCAGTTGACACTTGGCGTCGATCGCGACAGCGCGAAAGTGGCGCATATTTATAATGAAAGGAATGAAGCGGTGAAGGAACTGATCCGCATGGTGATCGCGAAAGCCCACGCGGCCGGACGCAAAGTCGGCATCTGCGGCCAGGCTCCGTCAGACTTTCTGGATTTCGCCGAGTTTTTAGTCAGAGAAAAAATAGATTCCATATCTTTGAATCCGGACACCGTGATTAAAACAATGTTGGATATCGGGAAGATGGAGAAATAGTTGAATAAATCCAAGATACTTGCTAGATTATAAGCGGGGCGGAAGCCTCGCTTTAAAATATGGAGGCGTCGCATAGTGGCCTATTGCGCATGCTTGTCCGCTCGGCTTCGCGAGCGGATCCGCTCACCCGCTCGCGCCATAGGCGCTGAGCTGGGCTGAGCGGAGAAAATTAAAATGATATGTTTTATATTTATGTTTTGCTGAGTAAAAAAGATAATAAATTTTATATTGGATATAGCTCTGATTTGAAAAAAAGAATAGAGGATCATTGTGGTGGCAAGGTGGAAATTACAAAACATAGATTACCATTGAAACTAGTTTATTACGAGGCTTTTATAGATAAGGGAGCAGCAAGAAGACAAGAATTATACTATAAAACAGGACAAGGCAGAAGAATTTTAGGCAAAAGATTGGGTTTTTTGAAGAAAAAATAAATTTTGGAGGCGTCGCATAGTGGCCTATTGCGCATGCTTGTCCGCTCGGCTTCGCGAGCGGATCCGCTCACCCGCTCGCGCCATAGGCGCTGAGCTGGGCTGAGCGGAGAAAATTAAAATGATATGTTTTATATTTATGTTTTGCTGAGTAAAAAAGATAATAAATTTTATATTGGATATAGCTCTGATTTGAAAAAAAGAATAGAGGATCATTGTGGTGGCAAGGTGGAAATTACAAAACATAGATTACCATTGAAACTAGTTTATTACGAGGCTTTTATAGATAAGGGAGCAGCAAGAAGACAAGAATTATACTATAAAACAGGACAAGGCAGAAGAATTTTAGGCAAAAGATTGGGTTTTTTGAAGAAAAAATAAATTTTGGAGGCGTCGCATAGTGGCCTATTGCGCATGCTTGGAAAGCATGTTTGTCTGAAAGGGCATCGTGAGTTCGACTCTCACCGCCTCCGCTAACTCAAAATGACAAAAAAAGTAAGCCGGGAAAAATTTGAAGAAGTAGTGGCAGATGGAATGCAAGCCATTCCGGAAAAGTTTTTGGCGAAACTGGATAATGTGGCGATTGTAGTGGAATCGCAACCAACTCCGGCGCAGATAAAAAAACTGAAAATCCGCCAAGGCTGGTCATTGTTCGGGCTTTATGAAGGCGTGCCGCAGGCCGTGCGCGGAGCGCATTATTCTTCAGTTCTGCCGGACAAGATAACCATCTTTCAAAAGCCGATTGAAGAAGCGGCGCGGAGCGAGAAGGAAATAAAAGAAATTGTAAAAAATACGGTTTGGCACGAAATCGCCCATCACTTCGGGATGGGCGAAGCGAGAGTTCGCCAAGCCGAAGCCAGGCGAAAAAATAACCCCTACCATTAAATGATAGGGGCTTTTCATCTCTTTTAAACAAGAGGAAGATAAATTACAAATATCGTTGGGTCAGGCTTTTCCTTGTCTTTGTTATGGGGCTTTTTCTTGCGGCCGTTTTTAGGTTTTTCTTCCCTGGTCTTTTTTTGAAACTCTTGCAAAAAAATTTTGCCCCCATGAGCTTTGATGATAGAAGATACGATAGATAAGCCACTGCCAATTTTTTTATTATTGGCACTGGAAAAGAGAAGAAAAATCTGATCTTTGATAAGCGGATTGATTGGCTGACCATCGTTTTCTATGGTGATTTTAATGTTTTTTGATACTGGAGAAACAGAACGGATGAGTACTCGGATGATAATTTTTTTGGCATCCGCTTCTACGGCATTCTCCATGAGTATCCTGAGGCAGTGCTTGAGCTGTTCATAGTCAAATTTGGCTGTCGCGTTTTTTGCTATCTTACACAAATCAAGATTGATTGATATTGTATCTTGGCTTTGTTTTTTTTCAGCAATATATTGGTCAGTCAAATTCTTTAGAAAATCCCGGATATTATGTTCTCCGGTTACCAGGTTTGAGGCGCAAAATATGGTTGTGGCCATAGCCTCATCTGCTTTTTTAGAAAACTGATTAATGGCATGTTCTAATGTTTCTGTGCAAAAAATCGCCCGTTCAATCATTTCCATTTTTTCTTTTGTTTCCCCCTCAACTTCTTTTTTCAGGCTGCTATGGACTCCCTGAAGTTTTTTTAGAAAAGGCTTGAGAGTAGTGTTCACATTGCGGATGATATCCTCAAATCCCCTCGATTGCTCTCCTAATGTTCTGATTCGAATGATTTTTTCCATTTCGCCCAGCTTTAATAGCTTTTGTTGATCATTGAGCATTATGGCTACCACGAGCTTAGCGATTTTATTAGCTTGAGAAGCAACCCGTTCAAACACCTCTTGGTTGTCTGTTTCGATAGCGTCGAAAATAATAATACCGAATGGCTCAATGTCATATCCGGAATCTCTTTTTTTATAATAAAGAGGAATGAAGAGTTGCTTCTTGATTTTAAAATGCTTAATCATCGGAAGCATATATTTCACCTTTTCGCTTTTTGAGGAATCCGAAACATACACAATGTTTCCTTCATTGATGATTTTTTGCAGGTCTCGTCCTCCAATTTCCGGTTGCAGATCAAGCCCAATTCCGTGATCGCTCTGAGGATAGCCGGCGGCGATCATAAGGGCATGCTTGTTTTTTTCGTCGCGGCTTTTTTTAAGAACGATGCAGCACCTGGAGCAGCCCATAATATAGCTCGCCAGTTCTGCGACACACATCAGCCGTTTTTCTGGATTAAGAAACATTTCTGACAGCAAATCAAGTATTTTTGTCCATTTTAAAACTGATCCGTTTTGATTCATGACCCGCTACCTCCTTCCATTTATTTTGTGGTTATTTATTTGTATAAGAACTGCTCCTTTTCCTTGTTGGCCTAATGTTGGCATAAAACCGGCCGGGTTGGCAAGGGGGCCAAAAAAGGCGGATTCTGAAATCTTTTGCCTAAATCTCGGTAGTATAATATAGTAGAAACACCATAAAGCTTTATTTATACCATAAATACGCGATGAACCCCGCACTAACTTATTACATTCGTAGAGTTTTTAGGGTAACTGCGGGTAAATATAATTAATTTGTTTATTTTTACAATAATTCAATATACTGAATTATTGTAAAAAGTTAGTGCGGGGTGAATTCGGACATTGAAGAGATAAAATCCAGGCTTAATATTGTTGATGTTCTGGGGACTTACATCCGTCTTGAAAAGGCAGGCGCGAATTGGAGGGCGCTCTGTCCTTTTCATAATGAGAAGAGCCCGTCTTTTATGGTGAGCGAAGAGCGCCAGCGCTATCATTGTTTTGGGTGCCAAAAAGATGGCGATATTTTCAGTTTTGTGATGGAAATGGAGGGGCTGGAATTTAAAGACGCGCTGAATAATTTGGCGGAAAAAGCCGGAGTGGAACTCAAAAAAATGAATCCAAAACTGGCGGCCGAAAAAAACAAGACCTTGGAAATCTTGGAACTGGCGGCTAAATTTTATGAAACCCAGCTGTGGAAAGGCGAGGGCAAGGAAAAAATAATCAAATATTTATACGACCGCGGGTTGAAAGATGAAGCGCTAAAAGAATTTCGTTTAGGCTACGCGCCCAAAGGCTGGAGAAATTTACTCCAATTTTTAGAAAAGCGCGGATACAAAACTGAAGAAATAAATAAAACCGGGCTTTTAGTAAAAAAAGAAAATAATAGTTATTATGACCGATTCCGCGACCGGATTATTTTCCCTATCGCGGATGTGAATGGAAAAGTCGTGGGTTATTCCGCGCGAGTGGCTCCGGGTGGCGATGAGTCGCAAGCCAAATATGTAAATACGCCGGAAACGGAAGTTTACCATAAAAGCAAAATTCTTTATGGAATCAACACGGCCAGGCAGGAAATGCGCCAAAAAGATTTTGTACTTTTGGTTGAGGGCAACACGGATGTCATCGCGGCCTGGCAGGCGGGACTCAAAAATACGGTGGCGGTTTCCGGCACGGCGCTGACTTCCGAGCAGGTGGGGATCATTAAAAGGTATACGGACAAAGTCAAGATGCTTTTTGATATGGACAGCGCCGGAGAAAACGCGACGAAAAAAAGCATCAAAATTTGTTTTGAAAAAGAAATGGAAGTGAAAATTGTGACGCTTCCCGAAAGCAAGGACGCGGCCGAGCTGGCCCAGAAAGATCCGGAAAAACTCAAAACGGCGGTAAAAAAAGCAATAGGCGCGATGGAATATTTTTTTGAAAAGACATTCTCCCGCTATGACAAAAACAAAGTAGCGGATAAGAAAATTATTGCCGAAGAGCTTTTGGCGCAAATTAGCAATCTGGCCAGTGAAATTGAGAAGAGGCACTGGCTGAAAAAATTGGCCGCGGATTTGGAAATTGACGAAGCTGTGTTGACTGATATGCTCAAAAAAGCTACGCTTAGTGAAAGATTGGGCCGGCAGGCTCCGAGTGCCGAGATTCAGGAACCGTTTAATCCGAAAAAGAAGATGGAAACGCTTCTCAGGGATCTGGCCGGGCTGGCGCTGGTCTATGGGGATGTTTGGAAGAAAGTTTCTGGAGAAGAGGCATTGAAACCTTTTTTTCTAAAAGATAGCCTTCTGAGCGCGATTATAAAAAAGGGCAAAGAGGCGGAGTATAACTTCGACCGTTTTATAAAGGTTCTGGATAACCAGGAGCTAGCTGGTGATTTTGAAAAAATATATTTTGAAAAAAAATACCGGCTGGATCTGAATAATAATCTGGAAGAAGTTATTGCTGATGATCCCCTGGTAGAGGCGGAAAATATCCTGAAAGAAATAAAAAAGGAAATCAAGAAAGAGGAACTGGAAAAAATTACGCGGGATTTGAAAATCGCGGAAAAAAACAAAGATAAAGAAGCCATCCAATTCTTGCGTCTGGAAGTTAAAAAAATATCGGAAGAGATGACGGATTAGGTATAATTTAAAACAGCGACCCCAGCGAAAGTTTGAGCATGGCGATCCCAGCACCAATTCCGATAGGGTTTTCTGCAAGCGTATAGTTTTGTCAGCGAATACGCCTGCGGCTTAGTTTAAAATATAATAATCAAATTAAAATAGCGAATTGGTGCGGGATGCTCATTTTTGTATCCACTCGCACAGCTCGCGGACAAAAATGGCAAAAAAACGCCCTAAAAAACTCAAGCATAAACCCAAAAAGACTGTAAAGAAAAAAAAGAGGCTGATGCGGCCGAAAATGAAAAAGAAAGTAAAGAAAGTAAAGAAAATTAAAACGCGCAAAAAGATCAGAAAACCGGCCAAAAAAGCCAGGCGGGCGCGCAAGGTTGCCAAAACAGCAGAGGAAAAAAGCAGAGGCAAGGACTTTGTCGGCGATTTGATCGTGCGCGGAAAACAGCGGGGTTTCATTACCGAAGATGAAATTTTACACGCCATTCCCAACGCGGAGCAGAATATTGAAGAGCTGGAAAGCCTGTATGAGCGGCTGGAAGAAATGGGCGTGCGGGTTATGGGATCAGACGAAATGCTTAAAATGGAAACAGACAAGCTTTCCGAAGATCTGGAGGATGAGAAAAAATCATCCAAGAAAAAGAAAAAGGAAATGATGGATGTTCCGGACGACGCTTCATCGGACCTAGTGCAGATGTATCTGCGGGAAATCGGACGAGTGGATCTTTTAAAATCAGAAGAGGAAATCTCATTGGCTAAAAGAATTGAAAAAGGCGATCCGATGGCCAAGCAAAAACTCACCGAAGCCAACTTGCGGTTGGTGGTAAGTATCGCCAAAAAATATGTCGGGCGCTCGCACAATTTGTCGCTTCTGGATTTAATCCAGGAAGGCAACATCGGCCTCTTTCGCGCGGTGGAAAAATTTGATTATCGAAAAGGCTATAAATTTTCAACTTATGCTACCTGGTGGATCCGCCAGGCAATTACGAGAGCCTTGGCTGACCAGTCGCGCACAATCCGCATTCCGGTGCATATGGTGGAAACAATCAATAAATACACGCAAATCACCCGCAGACTCGTGCAGGATCTCGGGCGTGAACCGTTGCCGGAAGAAATCGCGGTGGAAATGGGACTGGAAGTTGACAAAATCCGCCATATCCAAAAAATTTCACAGGAAACTGTGTCTCTGGAAACATCGGTGGGCGACAGCGAAGACGACAGCGTGCTGGGCGATTTCATCGAAGACACGGAAACGATTATGCCGAATCAATCGGCTTCCCGCAAGCTCTTGAAAGATCATATCGTGGAAGTTTTAGATTCGCTGACTCCGCGCGAACAGAAAATTTTGAAAATCCGGTTTGGCCTAGAAGATGGCGTGATTCATACTCTTGAAGAAGTCGGGCAGGAGTTCGGCGTGACGCGCGAGCGCATCCGGCAGATTGAAGCCAAGGCGCTCGAAAAAATCCGCGACCACGCGTCCATTAAAAAACTACGGGATTATTAAACTTGACCCCGCACTAACTTTAGCCATTAAAAGTATGTCTGCAAAATATTATCCAATTATTATTGTTGAGCAAAGTTAGTGCGGGGTTGATTTTTTTAATAAGGAGAGTATAATAAACCCTGTTTGAAAATTTAATATTTATTCCGGCGTAGCTCAATGGTAGAGCAGTTGACTGTGAGATAAGCGCAGCTCTTCTTGGAAACTTGAAGATGAACTTTTCGGGATAACGGTGAAGGCTAAGTTCGCCTCGGCGAATAAGCTAATACCGTGGGAACCTCTCATGCTGAGGGGGCACCGTAGAGACTAGATACCGAAATACCTTAATCAAATTTATTTGAAAAGGTAAAGATATAGTCCACCCCTTTTGGAAACATTAGGATAAGTGTAATCAATTGGTTATAGGTTCGAATCCTATCGCCGGAGCCAACAAAAATAACCCTTATTTACGGGGTTATTTTTTATACCCGAGTAGGACAGTAGAACTTGTGGTATAATTGGGACATAAATATTTTAAGAATAATTATGAAAAAAGTTATTATAATTATAATCGCAATTTTAATAGCACTTTTTTTATTTAATGTTATTTTAGGGGTAATTAGAGGAATAACCAAGGCAGATGATTATTATGGAGAAAAAATGTTTTTTTATAAAAGAGATAGGATTTGCTATGAATGTATTGAAGGTGTCAGGAAAGGTTTTTGCCCAGCTATACTTAGTAATGAGGAAAAGTTTCAATATCCCAATGCCACTGAATATTCAGGCAGGAGAGATTTAAAGGTTGATGTAACTGATTACAGTGATGAAAATATAATAAAAAATAATGTTTGTGAAAGTTGGCATCACGATTTAATAAGTAAAAAGGATTTTGATTATACAAGGATAGCAATGCCCGAAAAAAGTTATTCGTATTCAATACAGAAAGAAATCTATAGAGGATTTGAAGGTGTGGGTGTTTTATTATGTGGTATAATTCCAGGTTGTAGTTTTTAGCTAAAACAGGTTCTAATGGCGTCCAGTCCGCGGAGCCAACTAAAATAACCCTTATTTACGGGGTTATTTTTTATACCCAAGTAGGACGGTAGAACTTATGGTATAATTTGAATATAGAAATTAATAAATAAAAATTATGCAAATGAAACCACAAACAAAATTAGGCAGATGGTCTGTATGGCTAAATGCTTTTTTTCTGATAACAATTGCTATTTCTGTTATTTTGGTCAATGTGCTTGGCATATTGTCCTATGATGACCACTGGTGGGATGCGACTGTTCCAATTTTAGCTCTTGCAACTATCACTGCTTTTATTTTAGGGATTATAGCTATAATAAAAAATAAAGAGAGGTCTGTTTTTGTCTACTTATCGGTCATTATTGGTTTACTGGTTATTCTTTTTATTCCTTTGCATAGTTTATTTATTAATGATTAAACTCTTTGCCGATTGGTTTACATATTCGATTCTGAAGATCGCTTCCCAAGCGCACTTGGGAGAAGCGGTTGATTTTTTTGTTTATGACACGATAAAAATTTTCTTGCTTTTGGCAGTTATTATTTTTATTGTTTCCATTATCCGTTCATTTCTTCCGCTGGAAAAAATAAAAACCATACTTTCCAGTGAAAAAAAATATTTTGGAAATATTCTAGCTGCGCTTTTGGGAATAATCACGCCCTTTTGCACCTGTTCCGCTATTCCATTATTCCTTGGTTTTTTAGAAGCAGGCGTGCCACTCGGAACAACCTTTTCATTTTTGGTGGCTTCGCCGATGATCAATGAAGTGGCTTTAGTTTTGCTTTTGGGAATGTTTGGCTGGAAAATAGCGCTGATCTATATTGTAAGCGGTCTTATCATCGCCATTTTTTCGGGCATAATCATCGGGCATCTGAAAGTGGAAAATCTGCTGGAAGAATTTGCCAGTTCAGGCGGCCAAAATAAACAAATGGGGCTGCCATCGTTCAATTTCCGGCAAAGGATCCAATACGCAAAAAATTATACCCAAAATATCATAAAAAAAGTTTGGCTATATATTGTCATAGGAATTGGCATCGGAGCTTGGATGCACGGCTATGTGCCTGCTAATTTTTTAGCTCAATACGCTTCATCTGACAAGTGGTATGCGGTTCCCCTGGCAGTTTTGATCGGCATTCCGCTCTATTCCAACGCGGCTGGCATAATTCCGCTAGTCGGCGTCCTTACTGAAAAAGGTGTAGCGATGGGAACGAGCCTGGCTTTTATGATGGCCGTGACCGGACTGTCGCTGCCGGAGTTTATGATTCTTAAAAAAGTAATGAAAGTAAAACTGATTTTGATTTTTGCCGGCATCGTCGGGCTGGGGATTATTTTTACGGGATATTTGTTTAACTTTGTTTTGGGAAAATAGCGGGAAAATACGCTTTTATTAGATAATTTTTTAGTTTATTATTCCAGCTATCGCTATATAATTAAACTAAAGTAGGCTTTTTTAAGCCTCTTTTTTAGTATAAAGATGAAAGAAAAAGGGCTCTAAATTGTATTAGTATATGCAAACCACCTCTAGGGAGAAAGACAAAGAATTAAACAGTCGAATGCCGGTGATTTCCTGAAGAGAGAGGGGATTATCAGCGTAAGCGGTGGGTACTGGAGAGAGTATGTAGGAAGGATGATGTTGGCGGCGTAAGTTGTTGAGGTGGTTTTTTTGTAGCCTTCCGAGCTTTTATCTGGAAGGCCTGAAATTTTTGTGGTAGAATAAAGACAGACAAATTATCCAAAAAACAAAAAGGTGAAAAACTTATTTATAAAACCACAGCTGATAAAAATCGGCCAAGCTGCCGGACTTGCTGTTGTAGTCGTTGTTTTTGCAATCGCGGCGCTGGCGGCGGTTTTTTTATTTGCTAGCCATGCTAACGCTCAAGATTTCAGCCAGTATGGCATGCCTCGTGAAGTCTGCAAAGCATATCGCAGCGCGCAAGGGTATTCTATTGTAAGAGATACGACAAATGATTGTTTGGTGAGATCGGGCAGTAATGATAATGTCGGCTTCGCGTATGTCCATGCTTATAATACGGGTAATAATTTTTGTGTGGAAATGACCAGTTCCAAAATGGGACAAGTTATACCTCCACAATGCGCGCCAATCACGCAAGCAAACAGAGCGGCGCAGCAACAGGGGCAACAGCAAAATACTTCTAAAAAAATTGTCACGCCCCCTTCTTTTCAAATAAAAGAACTTCAGTATGACACTTTGCCCCACGGCAAACCGATTAAAACGGGAGATAACGAGCGGATAGAACTTGAAATGCCCGACGGCTCGCTGATTCAAATTGACGCCAATGCCACATTTACCCCAGTTTCAGACCATGAAGTGCAAAGCGTTTTTGGCCGTTATCGCTATATGTGGCAACCATTTCATGACGGGAAATGCATCGTTGGCCAAAATTTAGTCAGGCAAGAATGCCGTAAAGTCAAAACCTCGGATGCAATTTTGGGAGATAAGGGAACAGAATTTTTAGTCGATTCTGACAAAAAAGGGACGACAGTTACAGTTTTAGATGGAATAGTTATCGCAACTGATTTGGGTGGAAAAAAAACAGTTGAGGTAGCGGCCGGGCAGTCAACTTTTATAAAAAAAGGAGGCCTGCCGGAAGATCCGAAGTCTTATGATCCGGACAAAATTGATCATTGGTGGGAGAAAAAAACCTCCAAACAGAGCTCGCAAGATTTCCTCGGAGTAATGTTCGTGGCCACTATTTTTGTTGTCAGTTTTCTTATTCTGGTCGCGATTATTAAAAAAATATTTCAGAAGAAAAAACCGGTTCCCGCAATCGCGCCAGCAGTGGAAGAAAAAATTCAAACAGTGCCTGTTGTCGAAAACAGCTCCGACAAAGAAAAAAAGAAGAACTATTGTCTAGGCTGTCTGATAGCAATAATAATTATTTTATTTTCAAGCCTGATATTCATCTTCTCTTCCAGGTAGAGCGCCCAGCCTCAAGAGCAAAAAAGAAATAAATAATCCGGTATATTATTCTAATAATAATAATTAATTTGACGGACATTATGAACCCCGTTAGAAATTCAAGTCGGATTTCATGATGGGATAAAAATAAATGGAAATTTCTAACGGGGTGAAAAAAGAATTTATTATTGGCGGCGCGGCTATTCTGGTAATCGCGGGCCTGGGTTTAATTAGCAGTAAAAAAGAAGCTCCAACTTCTGAAATGAAAACCACGGAAGTAAAGCAGTCTGAACCGGCGACTAAGCCAGAAGTAAAAATAGAACCGCAACAAATTGCAAATAATTCTAATCCTAACAATACTATGGAACTAAAAATTGAAACAACCCAAAAAGGCAGCGGTGAGCGCGTAGTGAAAAACGGCGACACTATTTCCGTCCAGTATACCGGCAGGCTGGCCGATGGCACTAAATTTGATTCAAGCCTGGACCACGGTGGAGCGCCTTTCACTTTCACAGTCGGAGCGGGGCAGGTGATCAAGGGCTGGGATCAGGGATTTTTGGGCGCGCAAGCGGGAGAAAAAAGAACGCTGACTATCCCGCCGGCTCTAGGTTATGGCGCAAATGGCGCCGGCAATGTCATTCCGCCTAACGCCACGCTTGTTTTTGAAGTAGAGTTAGTTTCGATCAAATAATAGGGGGTATTGACTTTTCTTGCCTGGCATGCTATACTTCAGAAAGTCACAAGGTTTTGCAAGTGGTAGTCTAGTCGAACTTTTCTTTGCATAATACCATTTGTGAGTTTAAATAATTCTCATCCAAAAAATGGAAACAGGAACAATCAAGAGACTGACAGATCGTGGTTTCGGATTCATTGCTCGCGAGGGCTCTGATAAGGACCTTTTCTTTCATTCAAAGGAACTCCAAGGCGTGGAGTATGCCGATTTGAAGGAAGGCGACAAAGTTCAGTTTGAGGTTGGCGACAGCCCGAAAGGACCGAATGCCACCAATGTATCACGCATTCAATAAGCGTATATATAAGAAAAGCCCCGCGAAGAAATTTGCGGGGTTTTTCTTTTGGCCGTTTTTAGTGTAAAATGTAGACAGCATAAAAAGTAAGGCGAAGATTTATGGGAAATATTTTTTCAGGATTGGGCCAGAATTATCAAGCGGCGGCTATTTTAGCGCTTTTGATTTTAGCCGGCTATATTTTTTTCAAAAAAAAATCGCCATTTAACCGTTCAACTTCCATTCCGATTCTGGAAAGTTTTTCCAAGGATGTCACCCGGCTGGCGAAAGAGGGAAAGCTGGATCCGGTGATCGGCAGGGAGGAAGAAATCAAACATTTGATTATGGTTTTAAGCCGGCGGACAAAAAACAATGTGGTTCTGGTCGGAGAAGCGGGTGTGGGAAAAACCGCCATAGTCGAAGGGCTGGCGCAAAAAATAGCCGACAAAAAAGTTCCACCGGAGCTTTTTGCAAAAAGAGTGCTGCTCCTCGACCTCAATTCTCTTTTGGCCGGAACCAAATATCGCGGTGAATTTGAAGATCGGGTGAAAAAAATAACTGAAGAAATTTCCCTTTCCAGCCGCAACATTATTCTTTTTATCGATGAAGTGCATAATTTGATTGAGGCGGAAAGCTCCGGGGAGTCAATTTCAGTCGGGGATATTTTCAAGCCGGCCATGGCCAGGGGGGACTTGCAAATCGTGGGCGCGACTACTCGCCGGGAATACGATGAATATTTTGAAAAAGACGATGCTTTTAAGAGAAGAATGCAGCCGATCTTTGTCAGCGAGCCCAGCGCGGAAGAGGCGCTGGAGATTCTCAGGGGAATAAAAAAGAAATACGCGGATTTTCACAAAGTGGAAATCACGGACGAGGCGCTCGGGGCCTGCGTCATAGAGTCAAAGAAAGTGTTTCCGGGGAAATCATTGCCGGATCGGGCGATTGATCTGATGGATGAAGCGGCCAGCAAGGTAAGAATGGAAAATGCTAAAAACTCCTCCGAAAGTGAAATTCCGAAAGTGTTAGTCAAAGATGTTATGGAGGTGGAAGAGGAGTATAAGAACGAACAGCCCAGGGTTGCGCGCACGCAATAATTTGCTTTCATATATCAATTAAAAAAATGCAAAGAGAAACAAAAATTAAAATTGGAGTTGCCGCCGGACTCGTAATTTTAGCCGGGATTATCGTGGCTGGTTCGGCGTGGATGTCAAAAAAAAGCGCCCAACGGGCGGAAGAAAACATGCGGGAAGCGGAGAAAATGACTGAATCGCTTACGGCCAAGAGAAATGAGAAAGACAACTCGCGTATTTTGTTCGCGACCAACGGCAGCCGGGATATTTATAAAATAAAAAAGGGCGGCCAGTGGGTAGTTGAGATTGACGGCAAGGAGGGCGAGGTCTATGACGCTGTTGCCTCTCCGGCTTTCAGTTTAGACGGAACGCAATTCGCTTATAGCGCGACGCTTAACGGCAAAACATTTCTGGTTATTAATGGCATCGCGCAGGAGACGCAATATAACAGCATTACGGAAATAGTTTTCAGCCCCGATGGCCAGCAGATTGCCTATATGGCCAATAAAAATGAAAAATATGTGGTGGTTCTGAACCAGAAAGAAGGCAAGGAATATGAGGAAATTGGGGAACTGGAAACCAAAACTGGCACAGCTTATATCATCTTTAGCTCGGACAGCCAAAGTTTTGCTTACAAGGTAATTCAAGAAGAGCAGCAGTTTATGGTAATAAATACCCAGGAAGGCAGAAGATACGACAGTATCAGCAACTTCTCGTTCAGTGACGATGGCCATGAATATGCTTATGAAGCTGAAGATGACGGCCGGGAAATTATTGTGGTAAATGGCAAAGAGGTTTCCAATACTCCGGCAGATACTCCCGATGATTCTGGTTCGCCTGATGATTCGCCAGGCTCTTCCGACACTGATTATTCAACGCATTTTAGAAACGGAAAAAAAGATTTGCATTTGGATCCGAACCGCCTGAATTTTCCGGTGTGCACCGGGACTTCTTGTAATTTTTAGTTTCTTTCATTAACTATAAAAAGCAACCCCAAATATTTGGGGTTGCTTTTATTTTTCCAGAGTTTGCTATATGCTGAAAAGAGTATGGATAAAATAACAGAAGAAAAAAATGATAAACAACTGATAGAAAAGTTTTTGGCGGGAGACGGGCAGTCTTTTGAATTTTTGCTGAAAAAATATCTCAAGCCGGTTTATAATTTTCTATACCGCCTGACCTCCGACACTGCGGCGCTCGATGATTTGACGCAAACAACTTTTATCAAAGCCTGGCAGAATATTAAAAAATTCAATCTGGACAAAAATTTCAAAACCTGGATTTTCACCATTGCCAAAAATACGGCTTATGATTATTTCAAAAAGAAAAAAACCGTTCCCTTTGCCAATTTTATCGATGCGGAGGGCAACAATAAACTGGAAAATATTTCTGACGGCGATATTTTGCCGCTGGAACTTTTGGCCAAAGCCGACGCGGCTAAAACTTTGGAAACGGCGCTGGCTAAAATTAGCGATCAATACCACTTAATTTTAACGATGCATTATAAAAACGACTTAACACTCCGGGAAATTGCCGAAATTCTAAGCTTGCCTTACAACACCGTCAAAAGTCAGCATCAGCGGGGGCTGAAAGCCTTGCGTCAGATCCTTCAAGAAATGTAGGGGGCTCAAATAAAGCAAAAAACAGTATTTTGCGCCTAAGCTTGGGGTTTGGGCGTATTAGTCAATATGAACGAGAAATTGAGCCAATTATTCAAAAATACCCAAGATTTAGAGCTTTCTGATGGTTTGGAGGCTTTTATTTTGTCCGAAATTGGGGCGATTAAGAGAAAAAGCGCTCAAAGAAAACTGGCGCTTTCTTATGCTGGAATTTTTGGTTCAGTAATTGCCGCAACTTATTTTGTTGTGAGCTTCGGAGGCGGAATAGTTGAATCGGAATTTTTCAGCCTTATTTCGCTGGCGTTTTCCGATCTGGGCATAGTGCTGGCTAATTGGAAAGAGTTTGTTTATTCACTTCTGGAAACTTTTCCGGTCGTCTATGCCGCGGTTATTCTGGCGCCGATTTTCACTCTGCTTTTATCATTCAATGGATATTTAAATAATCATAATCATAGTAGACACTACAGTGCTACATAGCATTGTAGTTTTTGTTAAAAAATTCACCCTGTTAAATAAATTTTGCTTTAGCAAAACTAAGATTTGAGAAAAAACAGGGGCACTAAAAAATAAATTGTAACTATTAATAAAAATAAGTTGTTTCTATAAAATATAGACTCAAATCTTATTTAACAGGGTAAATGAATACTCCAGAAATAAAATCAAAAAATTGCACCTGTTTCCAGTCGGGAAAAGCGAAAGTTTTAATTGTTGCGGCAATAGCTTTGGGTATAATTATTCTGATGCTCGGAAGTTTTGCCGGCGGTGTGGCGGTCGGAGCGCACAAAGCTAAATTTTCATCTGACTGGGGAAAAAATTACGAGCAGAATTTTATGGGATCAAGACAAGGAGAAAAGAGTTTTTTTGGAAACGGCATGACGGGTATGATGCAGGATTTTTCCGGGCGCGATTTTCGCAACGCCCATGGCTTGGCCGGAACGATAATTTCCATCGCGGATAATAATGTTATCGTTAAAGATAAAGACGGGAAAGAAAACACGGTAATCGTGACTGAAAAAACCTTGATCAAATCACGGCAGGCTGATCTAAAAGTCGGCGATCTCAAGGCTGATGACCAAATTGTCGCAATAGGCAGCCCGGATGAAGGCGGAGTGGTGAATGCAGTTCTGATCCGTGTTTTTAACAATCAAAATAATCAATAGAGCAATCTGAATGAAACTATCTAAAATCAAGAAGTCTTATTTAATAATCACGGCGCTGGTTATAATTGGGGGAGGTTATTATTGGTATAGCCAGAGCAAAAATAGCGGCAGCCAAATCAGATATGTCACTGTCGCGGCTGAAAAAGGCACGCTTTCAGTTTCCGTGACCGGCAGCGGCCAGGCGGAGGCAGTGAATCAAGTGGAACTGAAACCAGTGGTGGCGGGTGACGCCATTGATGTGGTAAATGTATATGTAAAAAACGATCAGGAAGTGAAAAAAGGCGATCTGGTGGCGCTGCTTGATCCGGAAAACGCGCAAAACGCGGTGCGCAATGCCGAGCTGGATCTTGAGAGCGCGGAAAATAAATATAAGCAAGTCAAGGAAAATTACGAAGACGATGAAGCCGATAAGTATGACAAAAAATCGCAAGCAATTACGGTTGAACAAAAAAAGAATACTCTTGCTGACGCCAAAAAAAATCTAAGCGACTACTATATCCGCGCGCCTTTTGACGGAATAGTCACGAGCCTTAGTGTCAGCTCTGGCGATTCAGTTTCCCGTTCTGATATTTTAGCTTCAGTAATCACTAAAAATATTCAGGCGAAAGTTTCTTTGAATGAAGTGGATGCGGTGAGAGTTAAGATTGGGGACATGGCCGAACTTTCTTTTGACGCTCTGCCGGATTTGAAAGTTTCCGGCAAGGTTATAAAAATAGATACCATTGGCACATTAAGCCAGGGCGTGGCGACATACAATGCGGAAATTTCCCTGGATTCGCAGCCCGAACTTTTAAAGCCAGGCATGAATGTTTCGGCTAGCATTATTACTGATGTCAAAGAGGGAGCGGTCATCGTTCCTGCAAGCGCGGTGAAAACGGAAAATAACAAAAGCTATGTGGAAATTCTAAAGAACGGAGCCGCGGAGCGGAAAACAGTTGAGATTGGATCTTCCAATGATACGCAGACGGAAATTTTAAATGGTTTAAGCGCGGGCGATAAAGTTATTACGCAAACAATCAATTTGAATGCCGCGGCTAATCCAGCTTCAACCGGCGGCGGTCTTGGCGGCGGCGGAGCCTTCCGCGCATTGCACTAAACTATGATTGAATGCAAAAAGCTTTCGAAAACTTATATCAATGGCGACATAAAGACGCAGGCCGTCTGCGGCGTTTCGTTAAAAATTGGAAAAGGTGAATTCGTGGCAATCATCGGTCCATCGGGATCCGGCAAATCAACGCTTATGCATATTTTGGGCGCGCTGGATATTCCAACTGCGGGGGAATATTTTTTAGACGGCAGGAAAGTTTCCGAAATGAGCGAGGACGAGCTTTCTGATCTGCGCCGGGATAAAATTGGATTTGTTTTCCAGTCCTTCAATCTTTTGCCGCGAACCGCGGTTATGCGCAATGTTATGCTGCCGCTTCTGTTCAGTGAAATTTCTCAAAAAGACCGGGAACTTAGAGCGCGCGAAGCTTTGAAATATGCCGGTCTGGAAGAAAGTAAATTTAATAATTTATCCAATCAGCTGTCCGGCGGACAGATGCAAAGAGTGGCGATTGCGCGCGCGCTGGTGAATAATCCATCCATAATTTTGGCGGATGAACCGACTGGAAATCTGGATACTAAGACCAGCAAAATTATCATGCAAACTTTTCAGGAATTGAACCGCAACGGCCATACCATTGTTATCATTACGCATGAGATGGAAGTTGCTAATTTTGCTAAAAGAATTATTTCAGTGCGGGACGGATTAATCGAAAGCGATATTCACCCCCACACCAATAGTGTATGAAAAAATATTCTGTAAAAAATAAATTAAACCCGACACAATTGGTGTGGGGGTAAAAAAATAATGCTACAAGATTTATTTAAAGAAACAATCTGGTCGCTTTCAAGCAATAAGGCGCGTTCGGGGCTTACGATTTTAGGCATTGTCATCGGCATCGCGTCAGTCATTACGATGGTGGCCATTGGCCAGGGAGCCCAAAATTCGATTGAAACAAGCATTGAATCAATCGGTTCTAATTTAATTATGATTATGCCAGGCGCGCAACGGGTGGGCGGCATAAGCCAGGGCGGGGGCAGCGCGCAATCGCTCACCGTGGAAGACGCGGACGCGATTCGGGCGCAAATAGCGAATGTAAAAGCGGTGGCGCCGACAATGCAAAAGCGTTACCAAATTTCGTCCAAAGGAAAAAATACCAGCACGCAAGTTACGGGAACGGCAGAGGGCTATTTCATTGTCCGCAATCTAAAAATAAATATTGGCTCTTTTTTTAGTGAACAGCAAGTCAAAGTATCCGCTAAGGTGGCAGTCATCGGTCCGGATACTCGCGATGAATTATTCGGAGAAAATGTTAATCCGACTGGGCAAAGCATCCGTATCAACGGAGTTGACTTTCAAGTGATCGGCGTGACCGAAGCTAAGGGCGGATCCGGATTTAATAATCAGGATGACGCGGCGTATGTTCCGCTGGGGAGCGCCCAGCACTATCTTTCCGGGGATGAATATCTGAACAATATCAGTGTGGCGGCGGAAAACCAGGAATCCATGGGCGCGGTCCAGGAACAGATTTCAAGCCTGCTGATGTCGCGCCACAAAATAAAAAGCGCCGAAGAAGCGGATTTTAATATTATGAATCAAAACGATATTATTGCCACTGCGACCAGCATAACGGATACATTTACGCTGTTGCTTTCTTCAATTGCCGGCATTTCGCTTTTGGTCGGCGGCATCGGCATTATGAATATGATGCTTACGACCGTTACTGAAAGGACGCGTGAAATTGGTTTGCGCAAAGCAGTGGGCATCCGTAAAGGTTATATTAATTTGCAATTTTTAGCTGAAGCTGTGACGCTCACTCTTTTGGGCGGAATAGCCGGGGTGGCGCTGGGATTTCTGGCTTCGTTTTTGATTTCAAAATTCGCAAGCCTTACCACGCAAATTTCACCTTCGGCCATACTGCTGGCCTTCGGCGTTTCGGCCGGCGTGGGAATTGTTTTTGGATTTTATCCTGCCCGCAAAGCCGCAGCCATGAGCCCCATAGATGCTCTAAAATATGAATAATAATTTCAATTGCGTTTTACGCTAGTGGCGGTGATGTAAGCTCCGCGGATTGAACCGGTGACAGTTACTTTGTCGCCTTTTTTTAATGTGGCGAGATTCAATGTCGCGCCGGAAGCAGTTGTGACGCGCGAATAATTATAGACTTGGACGCCATAAGCGATTCCGTCAGCAACCATCGAAAATGCGCCGGCTCGCGAAGTGCTGGCATTGACAGCAGTCACTTTTCCGGAAATAGCTTGTCCTCCGCCGGCGAAAACTGGCGAGCCGGAAGATTTGGTGTTTAGATCATTAACTTGAATGGTTTTTATTTTTTCCGCTTCCGGAACCGCCTGTGAAGTCGGGCGGTAGGCCGTTTTTTGATCCAGGCTTTTTTTGTCCACAGCCATAGAAGACACAAAACTGCGCACCAGATATTCGCGGACAATCTTGCCAGTTTCGGGAACAACTTCCACAATCCGGTGCCGACCGGATTCAGCAATCAAAACGTGGCCGTTAGAAAGCTTGGCAGTGTCAGTGGGACCGCTCAAGTTTTTTCCATCCGATAATTTATTCAGGAGCCACAAAATTTTCCCAGAGCGGTCAACTTCAAAAACTTCTCCTTTTAGGCGGTCTTCCAAGACAAAGGTATTTTCATCAGTGGCGAAAACATTTTGCAGCCATTCGGCATCTGGTTTTTGATATTCCCAGACAATATTTTTAGTCTCTCGATCAACAAGCATAATTTTTTTCTCAATCGTGTCGGTAATCAGAAATTCTTGGCCGCCTTTAAGCGGGCGCACGCTGGTGTTGCCTTTCAGAAATCCCGGCGCGGAACTCATTTTGTGATATTCTCCATACTCCCAGACAACCTGATTAGTTTTTTGATCCACTACTTTTACCTGGCGGTCATTGCCGTCGTTGATGACTATTTCGTGATCATTGAATTTAAAAGCTTTGTCCGGCTCATCCAAAACTCCGCCGCGATAAGTCTGCAGGCCGGCAGTTCCGTATTGCCAGACCAGGTTATGATTTTGCCGGTCAAGTTCCTGCACCATCATACCATCGCCGTGCGAAGCAATCAGATTGCCATTGGTCGCGATCGTCACATATTCAATCCCGCCGATAAAATACCAGCTCGTTTGCGGAATCGGCGCGCTGTTCATATTCTGTTCCCAGACTACTTTGCCATCCGGGTCAAAACCTAAAACGCGGTTGCCGCTAAAATCAGTAATCCACAAAATGGAAAACCCCGGGCCAAAATCAGGAACTTTCGCGGGGGTTTCCGGAAAGGAGCTTATCTTGTTTGATTCGTTTTCTATTTTTGAAATTTTATTTTTTTGTGAAAAAATAAAAACCCCCGCGAGAATTATCACGGCGATCAAGGCTGTCGTTTGAATTTGTTTTTTGTATTTTATCCAAATATTATTTTCCATAATTTCCCGGCGCGTGGTTGGCGGCGTAGTTTTTCAGGAATTTTTCCTGCGCGATGCTGACTCCGCCTTGGAAAAGTTTAGCTTCTTCCAGAACTTGATCCACCGGCCAGCCTTGGACGGCATAGCGGTAAAGCGCGACCATTACTCCGGCGCGGCCGATGCCTCCGCGGCAATGGACATGCGCGGGTTGGTTTTCCGGTTTGGCGACAAAAGACAAGAATTGTTCCGCCTGCGCGTCTGTGGGCGCGGCGCCGTCCAGCATTTGGATTTTCAAATAGTTTAGCCCCAATTCTTTGAAGCCGGGGATAAGCGCGTCGTCCGAAACTTCCGGCGCGTGGTCTCCGTCAACGCGCAAATTGATGTCGCTTTTCCAGCCGTTGTTTTTCATCCACTGAAATCCGGAAAGTGTCGGTTGGCCGGAACGGGAAAGAACGCCGGGAACGGGAATAGCAAAAGACCAAAAGCCGTAATCGCTTGGAGCATCGGCCGGCAAATTACCGCGTGGGCCGACAAAAATTATTTCTGGCGTTTTTATTTCAGCAGTTTTTGCCGGCGTCTGAATTTCTTCGCTTGGGGACTTAGTCCCCAAGTCATGCGGAGCCAAAGTTTTGCGGCCGGAAAGGATAAAAATCAAAAACAGGATAACGACAAAAGCAACCGCGAGAAGATAGTAGTTGTATTTTTTCAAAATAAGCATGGTTTGATTATACCACAACACCATTAAAAGCTAATAAAAATTGATTATGCCAGATAAGTACGATCGTACTCAAGTGGTATAATTATTGAATTTGGCTTGATAAGTGATATAATAAATAAAGGCATAATAAGGCTTAAATAAGCGCTATGAAAAGCGAAGGGATTGTAGCAGAACTCCAAAAACTCAAAAATCCGGAGAAAGCCAGGCTTCTTGGCCGGTTTTTTAAGTGCGCCAAGGGAGAATATGGAGAAGGGGATATTTTTTGGGGCATTATGGTTCCACTTCAGCGGCAAGTCGCCAAGAAATATTTTCAAGAGGCGGACTTAAAAGACGCGCAAAAATTATTGGATAGTCCAGTGTATGAACAACGCCTCACCGGGCTTTTGATGTTGGTTTTAAAATTCGGGAAAGCCGATGAAAAACTGCGGAAAGTTGTTTATAATTTCTATTTAAAAAACACTAAGCGGATCAACAATTGGGACTTAGTGGATCTTACGGCGCCGAAAATTGTCGGCGGATATTTATTAAATAAAGATCGAAAAATTTTATACAAGCTGGCCCGATCCAAAAATTTATGGGAGCGGCGCATCGCGGTCTTGGCGACGTTCATGTTTATTCGCGATAATCAATTTGCAGACTCACTTAAAATTTCCGAAATATTATTAAACGACAAACACGATCTCATACACAAAGCCGTTGGCTGGATGCTTAGGGAAATCGGCAAAAGAGACATAAAAGCGGAAGAAAAATTTTTGCAAAAATATTACCGCGCTATGCCACGCACCATGCTGCGTTACGCGATTGAAAAATTTCCGGAGAGGAAAAGAAAAAAGTATCTGGAGAAATAATTTTCCGCTTGACTTTTGCAGCATTAAAGAGTATATTTATTAAGTAGATTATTTCTGCCTGGGGGCAGTTTTTTTCATCCCCACACCAATTATGTTTTATTTATATATTCTAAAAAGCAAAAAAGACAAGGAGATGTACATTGGTTCTACCAATGATTTACGAAAACGGCTAGCAATGCATAATTCAGGAAAAATTTATTCTACGAAATTTAGAAAACCACTCGATTTAATATACTACGAGGCATACAAATCAGAAGAGGACGCTCGAAGAAGAGAGCATAATTTAAAATTAAGAAGCAGGGCATTTGCCCAATTAATGAAACGCATCCAAGAAAGTTTGAAATAAACCCACACACCAATAATTAATAAATATGGTTTAGTAGAATCAGTTGGCCATTGGTGTGAGGGTAAATTTTTCTCAAAACATAATTGGTGTGGGGATAAATGGAAATTAGAAACATCGCAATTATCGCTCATGTGGATCACGGCAAAACGACCTTGACCGATGCTTTGATGCGCCAAACGGGGATGGTGACGGACGAGTCAGTGAGCATGGACTCGAATACTTTGGAAAAAGAAAGAGGCATTACGATTTATTCCAAAAATACCTCTGTCTTTTACAAAGATACAAAAATTAACATCGTGGATACGCCGGGACACGCTGATTTCGGCAGTGAAGTTGAGCGGGTGTTGCGCGCGATTGACAGCGTGATTCTGGTGGTGGACGCGCAGGAAGGCCCGATGCCGCAGACCCGATTTGTTTTGAAAAAATCTTTGGAATTGGGACTGAAACCGATTGTGGTGATTAATAAAATTGACAAGCCGGCGGCCGATCCGGATTTGGCGCAAGAAGAAGTCTATGAGCTATTTTTGGATTTGGGCGCGAGCGACGAACAATTGGATTTCACGGCGGTTTATGCCATAGCCAAGCAGGGCATTGCTAAAATGCATTTGGATGATGAATCAAAAGATCTGACACCTCTTCTCGACACGATCCTTGAGAAAGTCAAAAAGGCGGATCAAGATACGGAAGCGCCGCTGCGCATGCAGCCTTTCAATCTGGGTTATGATAATTTTTTGGGACGGCTGGCGATCGGGCGGGTGCAGGAAGGCCGGATGAAAGTCGGCGAAAATGTGATTGTCAAAAAACCGACGGGCGAGGCGCGCAGCGGAAAAATTACTAAGCTCTATACTTTTTACGGCATACAAAGAAAAGAAGTGGAATCGGCTGAAGCCGGGGACATTGTGATGCTGGCGGGAATTTCTGACATCTATATTGGCGAAACAATTTGCGTTTCCGCGGAGCAGGAGGCGTTGCCGGCGATCCATATTGACGAACCAACTATTTCTTTGAATTTTTTGGTCAATGATTCGCCGTTTGCGGGGCGGGAAGGAAAATTCGTGACCAACAAACAGTTGCGCGAACGGCTGGAAAAAGAATTGGAAATAAATGTCGGGCTCAAAATTGATTTCGAAGGCGATCATTACAAGGTTTATGGGCGGGGAGAACTGCACATCGCCATTCTTTTGGAAAATATGCGGCGCGAAGGCTATGAAATGCAAGTTTCCCAGCCGCAAGTCATTATAAAAGATATTAAAGGAACAAAATCAGAACCTTTTGAAGAAGTGACGATTGATGTGCCGGACGCGAGCGCCGGAACGGTCATTGAAAAAATGGGCAGGCGCAAGGCGATTATGATGAATATGAAACAAGTCAGCGGACAATCCCGTTTGATTTTTGAAGGGCCGACACGCGGACTCTTGGGATACCGCGGAGAATTTGTGATTGATACGCGGGGCGTGGGCATTATGTCTTCGCGCGTGATCGGATTCAAGCCGTATGTCGGAGAAATTCAGCGGCACTCGGTCGGGTCAATGATTTCCATGGCAACCGGGAAAGCGTTGGGTTTTTCTTTGGCGAATTTGCAAGAGCGCGGAGTTTTGTATATCGCGTCGGCGGTAGAGGTTTATGATGGGATGGTGGTGGGGAACACCGCCAAAGGTCTGGATATGGAAGTCAACCCGACCAAGGGCAAGCAAATGTCCAATATGCGTTCTTCCGGAGCGGACGAAGCTTTGCAGCTGGTGCCTTTTTGGGAAATTACGATTGAGCGGGGACTGGAAATTATGGCGGCTGACGAGTATCTGGAAGTCACGCCGAAATCCGTGCGCCTGCGCAAGCAGGGTCTTTCGGAAGTTGAGAGGAAGAGGCTGAATAGAAAATAGATTTACACTTGTACTGCTATCGCCTAACAAATGTAAAAGTATAAGAAAGTATTTTTGTGGTATAATAAGCTCAAAGAACAGCTATGTCATTTTTTTTAAATATTGATAGCCATGTAGAAAACTTTTTTCTGTCCATCCGCGGCCAAGGCGGAGTGGATTTTTTCTCGGCTGTTACCTGGCTGGGCGAATGGAAAATTTTAATTTTTGTCGTGGTTTTAATAGCAGTTATTTTTTGGCTGAAAAATAAAAAAGAATATATCCTGCCTTTTTTAATTACAGTCGGTGGGGCGGGAATTTCCGGGCAAATCTTCAAGATTATTTTTGAGCGGGTTCGTCCGATCGGAGACCTTAAAACAGGGGATCCGTTTTCCTTTCCCAGCGGGCACGCGCTCATTGCCGTGGCCTTCTATGGCTTTCTGGTTTATTATTTTTGGCAGACCTCTAAAGACCAAGTGCAAAAATATTTTTTTCTGATCATGGGTTTAATTCTCATTTTGCTTATCGGCGCGAGCCGCCTGTATCTGGATATGCACTATTTTAGCGATGTCATCGGCGGATACATTCTCGGCGCAATCTGGCTGGCTATCGGCATATATTTTCATCGAAAAAACTCCAAAACCAGCGCAGTATAACGCCATTTTTTCAATAAAAGTCAACTTTATCCAGCACTAACTTTTTCTATGTAAAAGTTAGTGCTGGATTGACACCACATAAGAAAACCTGCTAGCCTGAAAGCAGGTTTTTTGGTCTTTGACAAATATTTCCAAATTTTGGAAATCAGATAAATACTACATAAAGAAAGGCGGTGAGGAAGATGGGCTGGTATTGCTCGAAGAGATTTAAAAAAGATGTTAAAAGGGAAAAAGAAGAGGCGGAAAAAATAGCAAAACCGGAAATATCATTTGAAGAGGTGGATTGTCCGGAGGGCAAAAAAGATTTATCAACCGGGCAAATCTTGAAAGTAAAAATGCTCCTTGGAAATAAGTGCAATAAAGCAAAAGGCTGTAAAACTTCCTGCGGGCATAAAGCATCCGGAAGAAATTAATGAAGCGGGGATCATAAGCGGCTCATAAGCCGAATCGATTAGAAACAATCAAAAAGAAAGAGGTGAAAAGATGGATAAAAATTTCGCGGATAGGTTGATTAAGGAAATACTGGAAAAAAAGAGTTACCTATGTGTAGGACTGGATCCACAGATTAAATATTTTCCCCCACATCTCTGCAGTTACTACGGGCGGAAATATTTTGATCCATTTGAAGCAACGGCGGAAATGATCATCGCTTTTAACAAGGCCATCATTGACGCTACGGCCGAATCCGCGCTTTGTTTCAAGCCACAAATGGCCTTTTATGAAAAGTATGGCCATCATGGCGTGAGAGCCTTTATGGAAACGGTGAAGTATGCGCAAAATGCCGGTTTTATTGTCATAGAAGACGCGAAAAGAGAAGACGGCGGGGACACCGCACAGGCTTATGCCGATGGTCATCTTGGATGGGTTGATGTTATCAGCCCAGATGGCTACATAACCAATACACATTCACCTTACGATGTTTCGGCGATTACAGTAACGCCATGGATCGATAGTCCAAACTTCGATTCCTTCATCAGTGTTTCCAAGGCAAAAGGCAAGGGATTTTTTGTTGTTACGAAGACATCCTTTAAGCCGGCATCCGATTTGCAGGAGACCCTTGTTGTTGATAGAGATGAAGAAGGCAAAGAAGTTCATATTAAAGCTTGGATAAAACTTGCCCGTAAAGTCAAAAAACTTGGCGAAGATTTGATAGGCGAGAAAGGCTATTCGTCTGCCGGAGTTGTCATGGGGGCGACATATCCAGAAGAAGCGAAAGTTATGAAAGAAGAGATCCCAATGTGTTTCAAGCTGATCCCGGGATTCGGTTATCAGGGCGGTGGTCCTGATGACGCTGTTGTGTCAATTAATGACGACGGCTTTGGAGGGATTATTAACAATTCCAGAGCTACAAATTATGCTTGGCATCCGAAATTCAAAACCGGATATGAATGCGTCGGAACATCTTTTGCGATTGCGGCTGCCAAGGCGGCAAAAGCAGGCAGGGATACTCTTAATGAAGCCGTGCGTCGCAGTATCGGCATGATGCCCTGGGCATAAAATAAACCACCGGCGGATTGGGAATGAAAAATTCCCTTTCCGCCGAAAAATTTTGAGGAAAGGAGGCAAAGAATGAAAAGAACAAGGAAAAATTTAAGTTTACTGCTTAATCAACAAGAAGCGATAAAGTTTGACGAGAAAGGCTTCAAGTTTAATCTCCATAAGGAACATCCAAAAGTTCCCCTAAGCCCGAATTATATAGATTTTCGGGATGTCTTAAGGGATCCTGCCATAAGGCTATTTATCGCCGAGCTCATGCTTCCCATAATCAAGGAAATAGGGCCCGATAAGCTCGTTGATTTGCCGCAATCTATTAGTCCGCTCATTACTACACTCTCTGATATGACGGGTATCGGCACAATTACAATCAGATCGGAAGCTCTAAAGGGCGAGAAAAAAGATCATGGCATTGCAAGGGCGATAATGGGCAGGTACGAAAAAGGGCAACGAGTACTCATTATTGATGATGTTGTATCAAGCCGGGCATATACAAAAGGCAAAGCCGTCGCGGTCTTGAAAGAGGTAGGACTCAATGTCATTCGTGTTATTATTGTTATAGGAGACAGGGAGGAAGGAGGAAAAGAAGTTCTTGCAAAAATGGGATTCGATCTGATCAGTATCCTTAGGTTTAAAAAAGTACTGCGCCTGTATCTAGATAGAAAACTGATAACCCAGGACTTATACAGAAGATCCCTTGAATTTGCGAGGATTTCTAAAAGGCTTGCTCTCAGGGAAAAATAACTATTCATAGCCGGGACTGCAAATACAATGCAGGCCCGGTTTTTATTTTATCAAAATAATCTTTAATAAAAAACTGTAATATTCTGCTGGAGCAGGATTTTACAGATTACAGCATTTGGTTTTTTTTAGAGTTAATCATAAAGACTAAGCGATATTTTTATTTAATTTGCTGTATCATTGGGTATAAGCTAGAATTATGGCACACAAATTTATGATCAAGAATACTAAAAATAATCATAATGATTACGCGCCTTTGGCCGACCGGATGCGGCCGGAAAAATTGGCTGATTTTTTCGGCCAAGAAGAACTTTTGGGCCAGAATTCATTTTTGCGCCAGGCGATGGAAAAGGACCAGATTCCGTCGCTCATTTTTTGGGGTCCGCCGGGATCGGGTAAAACCACGCTGGCGTCTATCATTGCCAAACTGACCAATTCCGAATTTATAATTCTAAGCGCGGTTTCCAGCGGCATTAAAGATTTGCGCGCGGTTTTGGCGGAAGCAAAAGTTAATCAAAAAATGAACAAGCGCACGATTTTGTTTGTCGATGAAATCCATCGCTGGAACAAGTCTCAGCAAGATGCGCTGCTGCCGCATGTCGAACATGGAGTAATCACGCTCATTGGTGCGACGACGGAAAATCCCAGTTTTGAAGTAATCTCGCCGCTGCTTTCACGGGCGCGCGTTTTTGTTTTGCATAAATTGGAAGCGCAGAATATTGAAAAAATAATCCGGCGGGCGCTTGCGGAAAAAGAAAATGGGTTGGGAAGAAAAGATATAAAAATGGCGGACGATACAATAAAATTGCTGGCGAATTTAGCCAACGGCGACGCGCGCATGGCGCTTAATACTCTAGAAGCGACGGCCAATATCTCCAAAAATATTACCGAAGATATCATCCGCGAATATCTGCAAAAGTCGCATCTGCTTTATGACAAAACCGGCGAGGAGCATTATAATATAATTTCCGCGCTCCATAAATCCATGCGCGGCGGCGATGCCAATGCGGCTATCTATTGGCTCGCCAGGATGCTGGAAGGCGGGGAGGATCCGCTGTATGTCGCGCGCAGATTAGTAAGATTTGCTTCCGAGGATGTGGGGTTGGCAAATAACACGGCTTTGCTTTTAGCCAACGCGTGTTTTGACGCTTGCCATAAATTAGGTATGCCGGAATGCGCGGTGCATCTGGCGCAATGCGTAAGCTATCTCTCGCAGTCCAAAAAAAGCGTGGCGGTCTATCTGGCCTACGAAAAAGCCAAGGGCGATGTGGAAAAATATGGCAACTTGCCGGTGCCGCTTCACATCCGCAATGCGCCGACGAAACTTATGAAAAATTTGGGTTATGGCAAGGGCTATAAATATACTCCGCTGGAAGATAGTTCGGAGCAGGAATATTTACCAGAGGAACTTAAAAATAGAAAGTATATCTAATTTTTATTTCTAAAGCTTCGCTTTAGAAAAGTTATTATGGAAAATTTTTTAAATAGTTATCAGCATTTGCCGGAGCATATCAATCCGGTGGCTTTTAAGATCGGAATTTTTTCGGTTGACTACTATTCCTTGATGTATATTCTTGCTTTTCTAACAGTTTATTTACTGCTTGTTTTTCGCACTAAAAAGAAAGAAGGGCTGTATAGCGAAAGTTTAATTCTGGATTTTATGTTCTATGCTATTCTGGGAGTTTTGATTGGCGGGCGGCTGGGTTATGTTCTGTTTTATAATTTTCCCTATTATCTCGCGCATCCCCTGGAAATAATTTCGCCAATCAGTGTTACGAGTTACGGGCTGCAAGTTACGGGGATTTATGGCATGAGTTTCCATGGCGGGCTAATCGGTGTAATTCTATCCTCGTTTTTGTTTGTCAGAAAATATAAGATTGATTTTTTCCAATGGGCCGATTTTGTTGTTCCAGCCATTCCGGCCGGCTATTTTTTCGGCCGTATTGGCAATTTTTTAAACGGCGAACTATATGGGCGCGCCACAGAAAAATTTTGGGGAATGTATTTTCCGCAAGATCCTCTGGGTCTTTTACGCCATCCTTCGCAACTCTACGAAGCTTTTTTTGAAGGACTGGTTTTGTTTATAATTCTCTGGGTTTTGCGCAACGCAAAGACATCGAATGTCCTAAGGACGCCTGCCTGCCGGCAGGCAGGCTTCAGCTTGGACATCCGATGTCCAAATGGCGGTTTGTTTGCGCTGTATCTTTTTATGTACGGCTTTTTCCGCTTCTTTATTGAATTTTTCCGTGAACCGGATCCGCAGATCGGGCTGATTTTTGGCTGTTTAACATTTGGCCAAATTTTATCTCTGGTTACGATTGCGGCGGGAGCGATTATTTTCTTTGTCAGAGAGGAAAAAAACAGGTATAATAAGGTTAATGAGTGAAAAACAAGACAAAAATATATTTATAGACGGCCTGGGCGGAAGGATCCGAAGGTCTTTGGCTATTGATTTCCCGCTGTCACAGTTTATTCTTAAGCATAAAAAATCTTCAGTGTTGTTTGGGAGGGATGGACAAACGGAAATTTTTTTTACTTCGGATTCGAAGCTATATCTCACGCCGGCAGAGCTGAAAATGGCCAGCAGAAAAGAGCGCATTGTGCGCATTATCCGGCGCTTGGATAGTCTGAACGCGCGGTCTTTTGAAAAAACAAAAATCTATTCTACTACAGCGGAAGATTTATTTAGTTTGAAATTGCAAAGGCAATACAGTGCGTTCCGCGAGAGAGCGCTTGAGCTGGTGGAAAATTCCAGGCAGAAAATAACAGTAGTGAGAATGTGGAATCTTTCGATCGTGGGCGCCGTAATTTTCGGGATGTTCACGATGAGCATGATTTATAAATATTTGGGCCAAAGCGTATCCGCGAAAATCCAGGAAAATAAAAATGTTCAGCAGCAAACAGAAGACACGCAGGAGAATATTTTAGAAGAATATGCGAATGTTGATTCGCAGTATTTCACCCAGCTTCTTTCGGAAGAGGATTTGCCGCAGGCGGTGCTGGAAAAAAAGATGAGGGAAATGGTGGCTGGCCATCCGATTGAAAAAATGGTTCCGCTCATTGCCGAAAAAAGCCCGGTAGTCGCGGCCTTTATGATCAGCATCGCCAAACAGGAAAGCAATTGGGGCAAACGAGTGCCGGTGTATCAGGACGAGGATTGCTGGAATTATTGGGGCTGGCGGGGAAAAAATCCAGTAGGCACTGGCGGACATACTTGTTTTGACAGCCCCGAGGACGCGGTGAATACGGTGGCGAAAAGGCTGGAATTTTTGGTTTCTAATCAAAAACTCAACACGCCCGCCAAGATGATTATCTGGAAATGCGGGGACTGTTCCTGGGACAACCAGCGCGATATGCAAAGATGGATCAGCACGGTGAGCACATATTTTCAAAAGCTGGATACTTAGTTTTTAAATACTTGATTTGTGGTAATATAGAAATATTATGGGAAGATCAAAGAAGGTTAAAGAGGAAGATGAAAAAGAAAAAACCTCTTTTAAATTCGACATTGCTTCAGATGTGAAGCGCAGCGCGGCGGCGATTTTTTTGTTTGCTTTGGCGCTGGTAATCGCGCTGGGATTTTTTGGCAAAGCCGGCGTGATCGGATTATTTCTGGATAATTCTATTGGAATGTTAATTGGCTGGGCGAAAATTATTTTTCCGCTTTTTCTTTTGGCCGCCGGCATAGTTTTGCTTTTACGGCACAAAACTTCTTTTTATGTGGCCAAACTCACGGGACTGGCAGTGGCGCTCATTGGCGCGGCCGGATTTTTTCATTGGTTTTTTGAAATCGAAAAAATGATTGAAGCTGCCAAAGCTGGCTCGGGCGGAGGCTATATCGGCTATGTGGTCGCGTATCTGGCGGTGAAGTTTTTGGGCAATGCCGGCGGACTGGTTTTGATTCTGGCGCTTTTTCTGATCGGGTTCACTATCGCTTTCAATGTTTCACTGGCGAATCTTTTCGCAAAAATATTCAGGAAAAACGGCGAAGAAGCAGGGGCGGAAAAACCCGTTGAATTTGTGGAGGAAGTTCAAAATGAAGAAGCGGAAAAAAAAGCAGAACTGATTATGCCAGCCGCAACCGGGTCTGATTTAAAAAAAGCCGAGTCGGCGGCAGATCAGGATTCTAATATAGGAAAAATTGAATTTGTGGAAGGTCCCGACCAATTTGTGGATGAAAAATTTCTTTCAGGGCTCCAGCATAAATCTTTTGATGTAAAAAACGGCTTGGAAGAAAAAGTTTTTGCTAAAAAAAGGAAAAGCTTCGGAACAGGCAGCGGCAAAAATTCCCAATGGATCCTGCCGCCTCTGGATCTTTTAGAGGGACGTTCCGGCAAGGGTCTGGGAGGAGATATAGATCGCAATGCGGAAATTATTCAGAAAACCTTGCATAACTTTGGCATCGAAGTGGAAAGGGATGAAATAAAAACCGGTCCGTCGGTAACGCAATACCGTTTCCGTCCGGCCGTGGGCGTCAAGGTGGCCAGCATTTTGGCGCTGCAAAATGACATCTCGCTAGCCTTGGCCGCGCATCCGCTTCGAATAGAAGCGCCGATTCCCGGGAAAGCTTTAATTGGCATCGAAGTTCCCAATAAAGTGACGGCCCTGGTAAGGCTGCGTGATTTTATTGAAGATCCTGAATTTGTAAATCGCCAGTCGAACCTGACTCTTTCTGTCGGGGAAGATGTGGCCGGTAATTTTATTTTTTCCAATCTGGAAACGATGCCGCATTTGCTCATCGCGGGATCCACCGGCAAAGGAAAATCAGTGGCGATAAACAGTATTATTGCAACTCTGCTCTATCAAAATTCTCCCAAAGATCTCAAGTTTATCATGGTTGATCCGAAGCGCGTCGAACTGTCTTTGTATAACGGCATCCCGCATCTTCTCACTGATGTCATCACTGAAAACGGAAAAGTTATCAGTGCGTTGCGCTGGGTAGTAAGGGAAATGGAAAAAAGATATCGCTTGCTGCAGGATATGGGAGCGCAAAACATAAATTCATATAATGAAAAATTTGAAAAAGGGCAGAAACGAAAATATACCAATCCCGAAACCGGAGTGATCGAAGAGCAAGACATTGATAAACTCCCGTTCATAGTCGTTGTAGTTGACGAGTTGGCGGAACTTATGATGAGCCACGGGAAAGAGGTGGAAGGGGCGATTGTCCGAATTGCCCAAATGGCGCGGGCAGTAGGCATCCACTTAATTGTTTCCACGCAAAGGCCGGAAGTAAAAGTTATAACCGGGCTCATTAAGGCCAATATTACAACCCGCATTGCTTTTCAGGTGGCGACTCAGATTGACTCCCGGACTATCATTGATATGGCCGGAGCGGAAAAACTATTGGGCAATGGCGATATGCTGTATATGTCTACTGATACATCCAAGCCCAAAAGAATCCAGGGAATTTTTGTAAGCGAATCGGAGGTTAAGCGGGTAGTGAAATTTATTAATAGCCAGAAGAAAAAGCTGGGTGAAGAAAGCATAGGGGAAGATATTACCAGTCCGGCTCAAGGAGGAGCGCTGGAATTTAAAAACATGGATGAGAATAAAGACGAAGATGATTTATATGAGGCGGCGAAAGTCGAAGTAACGCGCGCCGGCAAGGCTTCGGCTACGCTTCTTCAGCGGCGCTTACGCATCGGCTATGCGCGCGCGGCGAGGCTGCTGGATGTTTTGGAGGACAATGGAATTATCGGGCCGGGGGATGGGGCCAAACCGCGGGAAGTATATGCTTCTAAGGATAATATTGAAAACGCTACAAATTATGAACGACCGATCGAAGATCAAGTGGAAAGAGATAAATGGCAAGCATAGTCATGAACCCCGTTAGAAATTTTACAATTCTAATAGGGGTGATAGTAAATAGTAATTGTTTTTCAAGCTTTATCCTTGTTAATGATAAACTTGTAAAATTTCTAACGGGGTGAACGGTTTTACTAAAAAAAGTGTCGGTACTCTCACGCTGGGCGAGAAGCTGGGGAAAATCCGGAGCGACCGGAGGATCAGCCTCTCGGAGGCTTCCCGCGCTACAAAAATCCAGGTTAAATATCTGGAATATTTGGAAGCAGGGGCGTATGAAAAACTGCCGGCCGATGTTTATGTAAAAGGATTTTTGCGCAATTACTCCGAATTTTTGGGCATTGATGAAAAAATTCTTGTGAAGCTCTATGAAAAAGAACGGGGCATAAAGGACAATTTGGAAAGAGGCAAGAAGGGGAAGAAGGGAAATTTGCCGGTCGGCAGAGAGAAAATTAATATCTCTCCATTTGTCATTACTCCGCGGATCATTGCTATAACCGCGGTTCTCCTGCTTATCTTCGGGGGTTTTTTTTATTTGTATCGGGAAGTCGGCTCTTTTGCCAGCGCTCCCCGCTTGGTTATTATCAGTCCGGAAAAAAATTATTCCACCGATGGAAATTCTGTGGAAGTTTCCGGCATAACCGATAGGGACGCGAAAATTTTCATAAACGAACAGCCGGTTATGGTAAATGATGAGGGAAAATTCCGCGAAAATCTGACCGTGCAATCAGGAACAAACACGGTCACGATCCGCGCGGTGAATAGATTTGAGAAAGTCGCCGTGGAAACGCTGACCATTCAATCGACCTGCGCGGAGCCTCAGGAAAATCCTTCTGCCGCGGATAATCCTGAAAACGGGCAAATGGCGCAAGCGGAAAATTCCCAGAAACTGCAAATTGAGGTTCGGGTTGATCCGGGACCAGTTTGGGTGGGCGTGGAGGCGGACGGCAACCTAGTTTTTAGCGGAACGATGCTGAGCGGGACAACGCAGTCGTTTCAGGCGGAAAATAAGATTGTCATCAATTCCGGCAAGGGGAAAGCCACTTTTGTAAAATTCAACGGCAAGGATAGGGGGGCTTTAAGCGATAGTTCCGGGGCCGCGCGGGGAGTGGAGTTTAATCGGGATACAAAGCTCTAGCTGAGGTGGCGTGGCCCGTTAGAGATCTGCCAATAAAATTAGTAACTTACAAGTGTTATTTAGATAACAATTCTGCCAAATTCTGAAAAAACATTATTCCAGATCTCTAACGGGCTGTGGATAACTTTGACTTGCAGACTATTCTTATAGTGATACAATATCACTAAGAAGCTTTTGGAAATTAGAGTATAATAAAGATAAATTCAAAAGTTTGAAAAAATATATGACTAATGAAAAAAATGCAGCCAGCCACCAAGATAATGTCGATCAGGTAGTTTCCGAGATAAAAGAAAAATTCGGCGAGGGAATGTTGATGAAACTGGGGGACATTAAAAAGGTTGATGTGGAAGCTATTTCCACCGGTTCGATTTCTTTGGATTTGGCTTTGGGTATCGGCGGGGTGCCGCGCGGCCGAGTAATCGAAATTTATGGCCCGGAGTCTTCCGGCAAAACCACTTTAAGTTTGCATATTATCGCCAACGCGCAAAAGGTGGGCGGTACCGCGGCTTTTATCGATGCTGAACACGCGCTGGATCCGGAATATGCCAAGAAGATCGGCGTCAAAATAAATGATCTGCTGATTTCCCAGCCGGATAATGGCGAACAAGCGCTGGATATTGTGGAAACGCTAGTGCGCTCCAACGCGATTGATGTGATTGTGATCGATTCAGTGGCGGCTTTGGTGCCGAAAGCGGAAATTGAAGGCGAGATGGGCGATACGCATATGGGACGGCAAGCGCGCCTGATGAGCCAAGCTCTGCGAAAGCTCACGGCCATCATTGCTAAATCGAATACGATAGTTATTTTTATCAATCAGTTGCGCATGAAAATCGGAGTGATGTTCGGCAATCCGGAGGTTACCACCGGCGGGCAAGCGCTCAAGTTTTATTCTTCAGTGCGCATCGAAGTGCGGCGAAGCGCGCAAATCAAAAAAGGCGAAGAAGTGGTCGGCAACCGCGTCAAAGCGAAAATAGTTAAAAATAAGGTGGCTCCGCCGTTCAAAACTACGGAATTTGATATTATGTATAATGAAGGAATTTCTCAATCCGGAGATTTGCTGGACACGGGCGTGAAATATGAAGTGGTCAAAAAATCCGGCAACTCTTATGCCTTTGAGGAGGTGAAATTGGGCGTGGGCCGGGAAACCGCCAAGGCGTTTCTTAAAGAAAATCCGAAAGTTTCGAGTGAAATCGTCAAAGCTATAAAAGCCAAGATAAAAGAATAATCCAGTACAAATTAATTACAAATATCAAAATGAGTAAATTATTTTCCAGTTTTTTATTAGCGATTGTAACCCTTAGCTTTTTTTCTGTTCTACTTTTGCCTTCTTTGGCCGACGCCCAAGTTTCCACTCCGGAGCCGGGCTGGAAAGGCATAGTCCCTTGCGGACGAAACACAGGCACAGCCGAAGAAATGGCGCCCTGCACCCTTTGCCATTTGGTCGTTGGCTTTCAAAGACTGGTGCAATATGGGATGTATATGGTGGTTTCGTTGGCGCTGGTCGGCATCTTCTTTGCCGGCGTGATGTATATGGTTTCTACGGGCGACGAAAATATGATGACCCAGGCTAAGGGATTTTTAAAAGTCAGCCTCATCGGCTTCGCGGTGGTCATCGGCGGCTGGCTGATTGTCAATGTCACGATGTGGGTTTTAGGCGCGAAAACAGATCTTGGAGTTAATGCTGTAGCTTGGAATAAATTTACTTGCGACACAAAAAGCAGCCAGGGAACGGGCGGAACTACTGCCCCTTGACTTTTTCTTTTAGATGGTGTATAATGGACATATGGAGTAAAAAAGCGGGTGAGCCCCCACACCAATCTTAGCTTACGGTCTGGATGACCGTTTTATGTTTTATTAAAGCTAAAATTGGTGTGGGGGTGAAAAGCCCGTTTTTGCGTTTTTTAAAGCGATAATCAATTAAAAAACCCTTAGAAAGGGGGAAAAACACCCCAGTTAAATAATTCCGCTACGCGGAAATTTAACGGGGTAAAAAAAATATGGACGAAACACAAACACCAACACCGACGCAGGAGCCGACACAAACACCGGAACCTTGCGTTGGACCGGATTGCCCGGAATGTGTCAAGAGAGATGAGGAAACAAAAGCAGCGGACGAAATAGGGATGGCCATCTTGGTCGCTCTGATGCCGCTCTTGTCTATCACTCTTTTTGGAAATATGGGGCTGATATAAAATTGAATAGTTTTTCAAAAATAAAAATCCCGAGCAATCGGGGTTTTGTTTTTTTTCTAAAGCTCGGCTTTAAAAATTTAAAAAAGCCGAGCTTTGATCCAGTAAGTTATGCCCGGCTTACATACTCGCCTTTTTCCGTGTTGACTATAATTTCATCGCCGGCGTTTACAAAAAGAGGAGTGGAAATTTTAAGTCCGGTTTCGAGCGTCACAACTTTTCCGCCAGTGGAAACAGTGTTGCCTTTGATGCCGGGCGGAGCGTCAGTCACTCTAAGCTTCATTTTGATCGGAAGCTCGATGTTGATCGGATCGCTGTTAAAATATAAAACGGTAATTTCTGTCCCTTCAATCAGATAATTCACGGCATCTCCCAGAGCAACATTTGAAAGTGAAAATTGCTCATAAGACTCGTTGTCCATAAAAGCATATCGTTCTCCTTCTTTATACAAAAACTGAGCCTTGCTTTTAGCTATGTCTGCTTCGGAAATATGATCGGCGCCTTGGAAGGTTTTTTCCAGCACCGCTCCGGTGGCCAGGTTTTTGAGCCGCGTGCGCAACACTGCGCCGGCCCGGCCAGTCTTGGAGTGTTCATGATAAAGAACGGCGTAAGGCGCGCCGTCCAGAACAATGTTTTTTCCGGTTTTAATGTCGCTGATGTTGAGCATCTATTTGACTACGAAAGGAACCAAAGCCATAACCCGCGCCTTTTTGATGGCGTTGGTCAGCGTCCTTTGGTGCCGGGCGCAGGTGCCGTGCCTTTTGGGCGGATAAATTTTGCCCTGCGAATTCATAAAGCGGCGGATAAGATAGGCATCTTTGAAATCAATTTTGTCCATCTTGTTGTCGCAGAAAAAGCAGGACTTCTTTTCAATTTTTTGGCTGTCGTTGGGGTTATTGTAGCTCATTATATAGTTATTAATTTACGAACTTACAAATCTAGCGAAAGTACGAATTAGTAATTTAGTTTAATTCGTATGTTCGTAAATATAAATTTAGTTTAAAAACAAGAATCTTTTTTAAAAGGGGACATCTTCGATTTTAACCTCGTCCTGCTCTTCATCCAGATTGATAGTCGGGATTTCTTCGGCGGGAGCTTCCTGCTGTTGTTGCGGGGCTGGCTGGGGAGCTCGCGGAGCCTGCGGGGAGTATGATCCTCCGCCTTGCGGACGAGAGCCAAGTTGCATATTTTCCGCGACTACCTCCGTAGTTCGGCGCTCAAGCCCGTCTTTGCCGGTATATTTTCTGGTTTGCATGCGGCCTTCGATATACGCTTCCTGTCCTTTGGTGAGATATTGGCCGGTAATTTCCGCGAGCCGTCCCCATAAAACAACATTATGATATTCAGTCTGATCCTGTCTTTGGCCGCTTTTATCTTTCCAAAAACGGTTGGTGGCAAGGCTGATTGAGGCGACGGATTGGCCGCTGGAAGTGGTCCGGACTTCCGGATCCCGAGTGAGCCGCCCGACTAAGAAGACTTTGTTCACATTCATAATTTTATCAGTAACTGGTAACTAGTAACTTGTAACTAGTAATAAAAAAATTTACTGGTTACCGATTACTGGTTACTGATTACTAAATTATATATTTAAAATTTCTTCTAATTTTTTATCAATATCATCTTGGGAAACTTCAGTTTTCGGGGTTTCTTTTTCTGTATTAGCAGTTTCTGTCGGAGCGGCTTTTTCCTCCTTAACTTTAGCTTGAGCTTTTACCGCCGGAACTTCGATTTCTTTCTTCTTTGGAATAAATTTGATTTTAGCCGCTTCTTTTTCTTTCCGTTCTTCGCGCGTAGTCAGCTCTGGCAGATCTTCGGTGCGGCTGATAATGAAGCGCAAAATTCCCGGATAAAGTCCGAGTTTTTTATTAATCGCGCCGAGCTTCTCAGTTTCTTCCAGATTAAACCGGTGGGCGACATAAAAACCGTGCGATTCTCGGTTGACTTTATAAGCCAGCTTTCTTTTTTCGGTAACTTCTTTCTCTTCAAGAATTCCTTCCTCGGCAGTAACGATTTTTTGAATTTCTGCTTTGATTTTAGGCAATTCCGCTTCTTTTGAGATGCCAACCAGATAGAATAATTCGTATAGCATTAGTTTTTTTGATTAATTAATAAAAAAATTCCTCAAGAAAGCCCCGCCTGCATCGCTATGCTCGCCCGAAGTCGCTACATCGTTGCGAGCGGGCGAAGCATTGCGGGCAGGCTTTCCTTGCGGATTATTATCCTCTTATCCCCGATGGACATCGGGGCGAGAAGATTCTTGGGCTTTCTAAGTTGTAAATCTAGTTTAGCAGGTCAAAGATTAATAGTCAAGAGCTATATTTTAAACTCAATGACATCCCCATCCTGCACAATATAATCCTTGCCTTCGGTGCGGAGCGTGCCCAGTTCGCGGGCTTTGCCCCAAGATCCGGCTTCAAGAAGTTTTTCCCATTGGATGACTTCGGCGCGGATGAATTTGTCCTTGAAATCATTGTGAATAGCGGTGCCGGCCAGAGGCGCGGTCCAGCCTTTTTGGATGGTCCAGGCGCGGGTTTCGTCTTCGCCGGTAGTGAGAAAGGTAATGAGACCCAGTAATTTATAAGCTTCAATGATAAGCTGGTCGATGTTTGATCTGATTCCTAGTTCCTCGGCTTCGGCTTTACTCATTTCGAGCAATTCCTCTTCAATTTTTATATCGAGAACAACAAAGCTGTTTTTTTCTGTTAATTTTTCCGGAATTTTGTAGGCCACCCCGTTAAATAGCTTCGCTCCGGCTTCGTCGGATTTAACGGGGCAAGCATTATATACAAACAAAAATGGTTTCATGGTCAGAAGCGAAAGTTCGCGCACAACTATTTTTGTATTTTCGTCTTCCAGATCTAGTTTTACAGTATTTGCAAGATTTCCAGCTTCCAGCGCCGTTTTTATTTGATTTAAAATATCTAATTGTTTGCGCGCGTCCCCGCTCGCATCGCTACGCGAAGCGTTGCGGGCGAGTTTTTCCAGACGAATTTTAACTTTTTGCACAGTTTCCAAATCAGCCAAAATTAATTCAGTATTGATGATTTCAATGTCATGTTCCGGATCGATTTTATTATGCACATGGGTGATGTTGGTATTTTCAAACACGCGCACAACCTGCACGATCGCGTCCACTTCGCGGATATGAGACAAGAATTTATTGCCCAGGCCTTCTCCGGTGGACGCACCTTCGATGATACCAGCAATATCCACAAATTCCACGATAGCTGGAATATTTTTTTTGGAGTTAGACATCTGGGCGAGCTTTTCCAGCCGAACGTCCGGAACCTTAACAATGCCAACGTTGGGTTCGATGGTGCAAAAAGGATAATTGCTGATATCCACCTGGGTTTTGGTCAAAGCCTTGAATAGGGTGGATTTTCCTACATTAGGCAGGCCGACAATGCCAATTTTCATGAAATTCTCTACGAATTACGAATTAATACGAATATACGAATAGTATAAGAAAGCGGCTGTTTTATCAATAGCTTGAAGGCTTTTGGCCGGGATGGTAAAATAGAGAAGTAAAAATTAAATAAGATAAGTATGGAAATCAATCCAAAGATTTTTAAAGCTTATGATATTCGGGGAGTGTATCCCGAAGAAATTACCGAGGACGCGGCGTATAAAATTGGGCAGGCTTTTGCAAGCTATGCAAAAGTGAAGTCAATTGTAGTGGGACGAGATACGCGTCTTTCCTCACCGTCTCTTATGGACGCCGTTATTAAGGGAATAACAAGCCAAGGCGTTGATGTGGAAGACATTGGTCTTTGTAGCACTTCTTGCTTCTATTTTACTGTAGGCGACAATCAAGAATTTGATAGCGGAATAATGGTAACCGCCTCTCATGCTCCCAAACTTATAAATGGTTTCAAAATGGTTTTTCGAGGCAATCTATCACTTACCAAAGAACAAATACTGGAGTTTAAAGATATTGTTTTAAAAGAAGATTTTCAAGAGAGGGAACATGAAGGGCAGGTAATTAAAAAGGATCCAACAGAAAAATATGTACAAACAATCAGAAGGTTCATTAAAGATAAAATTTTGCCTCTGAAGGTAGTTATGGATCCAGGCAATGGAACAGCCGGACTATATATTGAAAAAGTTTTTGCCGGAATCGGGCTTCAAATCATACCGATCTTTTTCGAACCAGACGGCAACTTTCCCAACCATGAAACAAACCCCAAGCTTCCTGAAAATAGGACAAAAATTATTGAAAAAATTATTAAAGAAAAAGCTGATTTGGGTTTTATGTTTGATGGAGACGCAGATCGAATGTATGTCCTTGATCGCAGTGGAGAAGTTGTTGATCCCAGCCTCATCCTGGCTATCATTGGGGAATACATGGTTAAAAATTCAACCAAGAAAAAAGTTGTTATTGAAGTCAGGACTTCTAAGATAGTGCGCGATTGGGTGGAAAAAGCGGGGGGAAAGATAATAGTTTCCAGTTGTTGGACAATCCCAATTAAGCTGGAAATGAAAGCAGATTCGGAAATTGTTTTTGGAGGTGAAACATCCGGTCATTATATTTTCCCTGAACTTCATGAAACGGATGATGGTATTTTTGGCGCGCTGACTTTTTTACAAGCCATTAGTGTTAAAGAAAAAACAATTGATGAAATAATACAAAAATTCAAAGAAGAATATTTTGTGCTTGAAGAAAGGAATTTTGAAATGCCAGACATGGACGAAGCGGATAAAATATTGGAAAAATTGAAAAATAAATACTCCAGCGAAGGCGCGCAAATTTTGGGCATTGACGGGCTGAGCGTGGTTTTTCCTGATTGGTGGTTCAATATCAGAAAGTCGCAGGCGGAGCCGGTTATCAGGCTTAATCTCGAAGCGAATTCAAAAGAATTATTCGAAGAAAAAAAGGCGGAGGTTATAGCTTCGCTAGAAAAATAATATATGCAAAACATAGTTGAAGATTCAAAAAAATTACTCTCAGATATTTGTGAAGAATATAAGGAGAATGATAAGGAAATAATGCAAGGAGTGGAAGGCGAAAGACTGCATGCGCTGGATGTTTTAGGATGGGTGGAAAAGTTAAATCCTAACGCCTCCATCGAATTAAAAATAGCGGCAATCTTCCATGATATTGATAGGGTTGTAACTCCCAAAGCAGGAGGAGGTTTTAAGGGCAGCAGAGATAGCAAGAAATATGAAGAACACAAAAAAATGCATGCAAAAAGAAGCGCCGATTTTATAATTCCAAGACTGAAAAAGATTATTAAAAATGATAAGTTATTGGAAGAAGTATATATCTTGATAATACATCACGATGATACGGGCGCAGAAGTTGAAGGGTTCGAGAATATGGATCTAAATTATATTGTAGCAGCTGATAGTTTTGCGTTTTTTACTTCTATAGCGCCTAAGTTATATGAATCCGAAGGGGAAGAAAGAATAAAGGGCAAGATACGTTTCATGGTTGAAAAAATGCCTGAATTTGCAAGAGCTAAATTACGTGAACACAAATTGCAAAATGAAATTTTTGATGGTTTGAAGAATGAAATTATTGAGGAATATTACGGAAGCCGGAAATAAGAAAGCAAAATTACTTTTAAATAAAACGGTTTATCGCGAGGTAAGTTTGTTTGAGAAAAAAAGCTGAGGTTGTAAAAATATTGGAATAATAATTTATAATAAACTAAAAATCATGAAACCAATAAATGATTTGACCAAGGACGTTTTAAAAGACATAAAACTCATTGTTTTTGACGTTGACGGCGTGCTTGTTCCTCGGGGGACAAAAATTAAGCAGGCCAATAATATAACCACTTTGCATACAAAGCATATTGCTCAGGAGCAAATCGATCAGATAAAGAAATTGAGAGAGCTGGGCTTCCTGATAAATGTTAGTTCGGGAAGAGGGCTTTATATGCTTCAAGAAGTATTTCGGGGGATACTTCCTTTTGCGAGTTTAACCTATGAAAACGGCAGCGCGACCTGGATTGACGGCCAGATTGTCCAGCATATCAATAGTTTCAAGTATTTGACAGACTTATTCCTGGAGCTTCGGGGCATAGAAGTCGAAAAAAATGTGAAGGGATTCGAGCCGAAAGAATTTATTATGACGATACATTGCGAGGATAGGGTAAAAAAAATTGAGGATATTGTTTCAAAATATAAGGATCTCTATTGTCTTTGGAATGGTGAGGCTTATGATATAGGGGTCAAAGGCATCCAAAACAAAGCCATCGGGCTGACTGCTTTGCAAAACTATCTGAATTTGGAAAAAAAGAACGTGCTTGCGATTGGAGATAATCTTAATGACAAAGAAATGATCGATGCGGCCGGAATTGCCGTTTCAGCGGATAAAACGAGAATTGAAGGCGATTTTTTTGTTCCATTGGAAGGAGAATTTCTGCCAGCCGATCTGATGATGCGGCAAATAATAAAAGAGTTTTCGCGATAAAGCCTAAAATAATCTTTTAATTAACTCGTATTCCTTTTCTCTTTTTGGATGGCAGACAATTTCGGTCCGGCCGGCCGGAAGGTTTTTGAGAAATTTCTCAGTGTTGTGTAGCCAGTCGAGGCTGGCCAAATAATCGGAACTCGCAAGATGGCTGGCCGCGAAAGCAGGCTGGTTTTTTTTGTGCAGGCGGAAGAGAATATGCGAAATAACTTTGTGATTTTTGATGACTGAAACTTTTCCGAAGCGCAGATATTTAATGTTGTATTGCTTGGCAAGCTTTATCGCGACTTTGAAATAGGGCGGAAAAAAATGGATGTGCTCATGGGCGTTGAGCCCGTCCGGAATTTTGCCGAAGAGGGAAATAAATTTCTGGATTTGCTCCTCCCAGCCGGCAGTGATGGACTTTTGATTAGTCAGATGATGATATAAAAAAAGAAAGGATCTCTTGATGATGCTCCGCGATTTCTTTTTCTGGAAAGGAAATTCAAGATGAAGGTCGAGTGCTACCGGACAAGCTTTGATCATCGCCAGATCTTTCGCGGAAAGATAATCGCGATTGACCATAATAGCTACGCGATCAAGCTTGCCTTTTTGCGCTAACTTCAGAATTCCAGCGTTGCCCTCTCGAGTTTTTCCAAAATCGTCAGCAGAAAGGATTATTTTTTTCCGCAAATTTCCGGTTGTTTCCATGGGTATATTCCTTTTAGGTCGTTTAGGCGGATTTGGAAAAGCGAGAAAAACATATTCAGCGGATCAAAAAATATGCGCACGCTGCTCTGGGGCGGATTCTGGAGAGTTATCGGCATTTCCTTGATGGAATAGCCGAATTTTTTGGCGATAAAAATTATTTCTGAGTCAAAGGCGAAACGATCAATAGTCGCCATGCCGAAAATTCTCTTAGCCGGGGATGCCTTGAAAACCTTGAATCCGCATTGGGTATCTTCAATATTCCAATTATTTAATATTGCCATGCGCAAAAGCCTGAATATTTGCTCCATTATTTTGCGATACCATAGGATTGGCTACAAAATCGTGAGGCCGGGAATAAAGCGGGAAGCGATGATTAAATCACGGCCATTTTCCATTTCTGCCGTAAAATCGGCCAAGCTTTCGATAGGGATGGCCAGATCCGCGTCCAAAAACATCACAATTTCATATTGGCTTGCCAGCACGCCGCCGCGCACCGCCTTGCCTTTGCCGGCGTTTTTGGCGTGAGTAATAATTTTAATCGGCAATTCTTTCGCCAGCGTTTCGAGTTCTGAAAGCGTGTTATCCAGACTGCCATCATTGATAGCGATAATTTCAAAAGCCTCAAAATTATTTGATAAATAGGCGTGGATTTTTTGTATGTTTTGGCGGATAGTTTTCCCCTCATTGAAACAGGGGATAACAACCGATATCCGTTTTTGATTCATGCGCGTTTTTGTTTTGACTTAAAAAGATTAAAGTATAAACCCAACTTTCTTTTTTACTTCCGCAAGCTTTTTCTGCGCCAGCGGACGGACTTTTTCCGCGCCGGCTTTCAGGATTTCCAGAACTTTTTCGTCAGTGAGTTCTTTCATGCGCTCCTGAAAAGGCGCGAGAAAGTTGATAATAACTTCCGCTAGATCACTTTTGAAATCTGAATATCCTTTGCCTTTATATTTTTCTTCTATTTCTTTAGGTGCTATATCCGCCAGTAATGAATAAATATTGATCAGATTTTGCAGCGCCGGCTTATCATCACGATAAACAATTTCCATTCCGCTGTCGGTCACGGCTTTTTTAATTTTTCTTTTGACTGTTTCCGCGTCGTCGGTAAGGGAAATATAATTATATTCGGAACTGGCGGATTTGGACATTTTTTTGGTCGGATCATCAAGCCCCATAATAAGCGCACCTTCCTTCTTTATGTAATAGTCCGGTATTTTAAAAACATCACCAAATTTTTTATTAAACCTTTTTGCCAAATCTCTTGTTAATTCAATGTGTTGCAATTGATCTTTTCCTACCGGAACTACCGCTGTGTCATATAGTAAAATGTCCGCTGCCATCAATACTGGATAATCATACAACCCAACGCCAGCGCTCTCTCTACTATCTTTTTGAGACTTATCTTTAAATTGGGTCATTTTGTCCAAGTCGGAAATTCTTGCAAGTGTATTCAAAATCCATGTTAATTCAGTATGTTCTGGAATATGCGACTGGACAAAGATAGCTGATTTTTGCGGATCAATACCGGCAGCTAATAAATTTTTTACTGCCTCAATGCAATTTTTGCGAAGTGTATCCGGATCTTGGGGGACGGTAATAGCGTGCAAATCCACCACGCAAAAAAGGGAATCATACTCATTTTGGAGCTTGACCCAGTTTTTGATGGCGCCTAAATAGTTGCCAATATGCAGGTTTCCGCTCGGCTGCACGCCGGAAAAGATTCGTTTTTGCATGATTATTCAGTTAAGTTGTTTAAAAAATTCAAGATATATTCGCAGTATTTCGTGTAATCTTCCAAACAGTCATGGACAGAAGTGTAAATTTTTTCTTTGTCTATTTTATCATATTCATGCGCCAGCTTGTTTCTGATGCCGACGCTGCGGCTGATATTTTCAGCAAAGTCTTTGTCATAAATTCCAAGGTCAATCAAACGCAGAAAAGTCCCCTTATAATCCAGGGGAGGCTCTGTTTTTAAATCAGCTAATTCGGCAATAAGATGCTGGTTTATGTCTATAGCTCTGTTTATGGTTCTTTCCAATATTCTTTCAACTCCCGCCTGGTTCATAAAATCCTTGCTCAATTCTTCAAAAGTATAATCCTTTAATGGCACAAGGTAAGTCAATTCATTTTGGATTAAATCAATTTTTCTTTTGATAAAATTTTTATTTAGCATTTGTTTGCAATTATCTTATTTAAAAACAGCTGTCTTTTTTTAATCAGATAATCTTCCAACTCCAAAAGCGGTTTTGCGTCAATGTATGTTCGGAACGCAAAAGCGCGATATTCGTCGAAAATATCTTGATTGCCGTAGATTAGCGCGCTTTTTGAAAAAATTTCGTGCAGCAGGAGCGGATTAGCTTCATTTATATTAGTCAGATCTATTTTATAATCCGGAATACCCAAAGCTTCTCTTAGAAAAAACAAAACTTTGGAATAATTGTCAAAATCCCGGATATTTTTGCGATCATCGGTCAAAACAGCGACATCATAATCGCTTTCGCTATGCGCGCTTTTATCAGCCTGCGAACCAAAGAGAATAATCAATCTTATTCCTTCGGAATCGGCTTCTTTCAATTTTTCCTCATTAATTTTCATGCTTTTATTTTAGCGTAAAAGCGGGTTTTAGGCAATTACGATTCTTACTTTCTTTGCGGACAAAGAAAGTAACAAAGAAACTCTCGAGCAGGCTCATAAATTGACAAATTCTCGTCTCACTGGCTAAAAGTTCACGGCTGCTTCCGCGGCGGAATCAAGGAACTTTCTTAACGCCAGCTTCGCCGGAATTTGTAACAATTTATTTCGCTATGCTCGAATAGTTATTTTTTTAAATTTTTTAACGCTTGCAATCTTGAAATTTAGAAACGCGCTTCGCTATGTGCGGAAGTATTTTAAAAAACAAAAAAGGCCCCCTTGAGGAAGCCTTTAAAGTTAGTTTTATACCTCAATCACTACCGGCAGTACCATCGGCCGCCTTTGGGTTTTTTGATAGAGAAACGACCCGACGGTTTCGCGGATGTTGTTTTTAACATAATCCCAATTGACCGCGGTGTTGGCTGAAGTTTTGGCGGCCACCACTTCCTCCACCTTTTTTTTAGTGGCGTTTACCAGATCAAAATTTTCTTTAACGAAAATGAAGCCGCGGGAAGTCACCTGGGGCTTGCCGATAATTTTTTTAGTCTTGCTGTCAATGATGACAATAATCGTAAACATTCCGTCCTTAGCCAAGAGCTGGCGGTCGCGGAGCACCACTTGTCCGATGTCGCCGACGCCGAGCCCGTCTACCATTATATAGTTGGTCGGCACTTTTTCTTCCAGCAATTTTCCGTTTTGGCGATAATCAAATTCAATCACCTTGCCGTTTTCACCGATCAGAATATTTTTTGGATCCATGCCGACGGATACGCCCAGCTGGCCGTGAAGTTTCAACATATAATAGTTGCCGTGAATTGGAATCAGATATTTCGGCCGCACCAGATTGATCATCATTTTCAAGTCTTCCTGGCGGGCGTGGCCTCCGGCGTGGACATCCATCATTTTGTAATGGACAACCTTGGCGTCTTTGCGATAAATCGTATCCATGATCGCCTGCACAGTTCTTTCGTTGCCGGGAATAACCGAAGAAGAGAGCACGAAGGTATCGTCCTTGTGCACCTTCACAAAACGGTGTTCGCCGGTGACAATGCGCATTAAAACAGCATTAGATTCGCCCTGGGCGCCAGTGCAGATTATGGCGACTTTGTTGTCCGGATAGTCATTGACGCGGTTGATGGGAATAAGCGTGCTTTTTTTCACCTGCAGATATCCGAGAGCCCGCGCGATTTCCACATTGGTTTTCATAGAATAGCCGTCCACCGCCAGTTTGCGCCCATGTTTTTCGGCGGCCGCCACGACTGATTGGATGCGGCTAATGAGCGCGGAAAAGGTGGCGATAATGAGGCGCCCTTCCGTGCGTTCAAAAATTTCATCCAAAGTTTTGGCGATTTTCGATTCAGAAAGGGAATAGCCCGGAGTCTGCGAATCAGTGGAATCCGACATCAGCGCCAGAACATTTTCACTGCCGAGCCGCGCGATCTTGGCAATGTCGGCCGGCGCGTCGGAAACTGGCGAATGGTCGAATTTGAAGTCGCCGGTATGGATGATAGTTCCCACTGGAGTGGAAATGGCCAGTCCCACGGAGTCGGGGATTGTGTGGTTCACATGGAAAAATTCAATGCTGAAAGATCCTAGCCGCAGGCGGTCGATTTTTTTCACGGTGTGGATGTTTAAAGACGGCTTGTCTTTGTAATCGTCCTGCCGTTTCATTACGATGCCGCGCGTCAGCTCGGTCATATAGATCGGCGGATTGCCGATTTTTTCCATAATATGCGGAATGGCGCCGATATGGTCGTAGTGTCCGTGGGTGATAATCACGCCGCGGATATTTTTTTCTTTTCCTTTAAGATAAGTGACATCCGGAATGATATAGTCGATGCCGGGCATATCTTCATCGGGGAATTGCAGGCCCATATCGACAATAATAATATCCTGCCCATATTCAAAGACAGTCATATTGCGGCCGATTTCCTCCAGGCCGCCGAGGGGGATGACGCGCAAATTGCTTTTCGAGTAATTGGCGCGGACATTCTGCGTTTTGAGCGGGCTTTGAGTCGGGCCAGCCTCGCGTCGACAAGAGGTCTCCGCGAGTCGAGGCGAGCCGAAAACTGTGTTCTGGCCCATACGGCTCATAGCTTCACTTGGCCGAACCAAAGGGGCCGGCGAGTTTGTTTTTTTAAGCATAAAGTAGATTTAGCTAACCAGCACAAACCGCTAGGCGGGTCGCGAAAGGTTAGCAAGTTAAATTAAAGTGAATTAAAAGGCAATGAAATAATAAAAAGATTGAAAACTAAATAAAAGAGAGGCTTTCTAAAAAGCTGACAAAAAGAGAAAAAGGCTTAAAAGAGGCAAAAATATTCAAATAGAAGAAGATTCTTTAGTATCTTTAATTATACACCCAAAAAGGGAATCTGTCAAGCCAATTTCTTTTTTAAATCTTCCACTATTGCGACCGGAGTCGGATCTTGTTTGTAGGCGAGAGCCAGATAGTAAGAAACCCAATCGCCCAGAATTAAAGTTGAAAATATTGTGTTAAAAATATTGGAGTCTGGCATTTCAATTAGGGTTGTTTCGATGCCTTTTTTCTTAAGCAGCTTGGCGGTAATTTTCATGCGCTTGATATTTTGCGGATGGTCCTTTTTGTCAATCAAGGTTATGACATGGAATTTCCCCTGCGGGAGAGTGAAACCTACCATTTCGTTGTGGTTGAGTTCCGGGTAAAAATTATAGAAAGCGGGCGTCTTGGCATTTTCATTTATTTTTATTTTCCAGATCATGGCCAGCGCTTTGTATTTGGGCGAGGAATAAATAACAGGAGTTTTGCCGACGAGTTTTTTGGCTATTTCTTTCCCCTTGGCTTCCAACTTTAAAATATCACGGCTTAGCTTTTTCGATAAAGTTATCAGTTCCTCGTCTTTGTTTTCCACTATTTTTGAGTTTACTAAAATTTGGAACATCGCTCCGAAGAAATAGCCGGTTGCATAGCGCGGCTGAATGCCGACAGGCAGAATAGCGCAAGGAATATTATTTTTTTTACAAAGTTCCGCCAATTCGCCGCCGGTGGCAAAGCCGACGCTTGGCAGCTTGGCCTTAATGGCTTCCTTGAGCGAGGCGATTGTTTCTTCGGTGTTTCCGGAATAAGAAGCAAAGAAATTAAGGCATTGGTTATAAGCTTCATGCGGGAGGGAGTAAAATCGGTTTTGGAATATGCCCAAAGGTTTATTTTTCTTGGGATTTTTTATGTAAAGATCATTGAGATAAATACGCAGAATATTAGCAGGCAGAGACGATCCGCCCATGCCGGAAATCTCCAAAGATTTGAAGTTGCCTCTAATTTTGATATTTTTGGCGAGTTTTATTCCGGCGGCGATTTGCGCGGGCGAATTGATGATCACCTGGCGAAGATTTTCCTTGTCGAGTGGATTGTTTTTTTCCATCGGATTTTTAATTATAAGCAAAAGAAATTGTTTTAGAAACCAAGAAGAAATACTACATGTTTATTATAAGATAAAAGCGGTTCTTTTTCCAGTTTTATTTTTTAGTTACTTTCTTTAAATATTTTCCCAAAAGCCAGGAACTGGATTGGACTTTGCCGCCTTTGCCGATATTAAAAACCACTTCGCAGCCGATTTTTTTACAGATCCCAACTTCTGGAACATCATTTTTAAAACGATCGCCTCCATTAGCAAAAATATCCGGTTTCAATTCTTCTAGCTCGCGACAAACGCTATATTCTATTGAACTCCTGTCGTATTTTTTTTTGGAACGCTTGTGCTTGCTTAAAATAACACGATCTACCGGCTTAAGGGCTTCAATTATTTCTTTGCGCTCTTCTTCCGGCATAAAAAGAGCTCGTCCTTTAATTCCAAACCAATTGTCATTGTTGAGTATTACTACTAATTCGTCTCCCAATGCTTTGGCCTCTTTAAACATTTTTACATGTCCGACATGGATCGGGTCAAAGCCTCCACTTACAGCAACTACAACTTTTTTCTTTTTTTTGCTTGGCATAAGTTTGTTCAAATTATCTTTTTAGAAAAAACTCTGCTTATTTCCAAATCCTTTTGGTTTTAATATACCAGTGACTGATGTCGGAAAAGATGCGGGCGGGGGAAGTCAGGTTTTCAATATCAATACCCTGTACTTTTTTATTGACCGGATAAATATAGGACGGGCTGTAGAGGAAGATAGCGGGGTTTTCCTCCAGCAGTTTCTTTTGAAAATCAATGTAAATCTGGGCGCGCTTTTCCAGATCAAATTCCACCCGGCCGTCCTCAATTAATTTATCCGTGTCGGAATCTCCGAAAAGGGACAGATTGAGCCCCGGATCTCTTTTTTGCGAAGAATGCCAGAAAGAATACGGGTCAGGATCAGCGCCGAGAACTTGCCCGAAAAGCAATGCGTCGTATTCGCGCGGGCGCAGATAATTTTGCTGGATATCAGAAATGGAATAGTTGCCGACATTTGCCTCGGCTCCGACTTTCGCCCATTGCTCCTTGAGAATTTCCGCGGTCTGAACCAATTCCGGCCAATCGGTGGTGATCAGAGAAAATTGGAGAACAGTTCCGTTTTTGGAGCGGATTCCATTTTCGCCTTTGATCCAGCCTGCGTCGTCTAAAATTTTATTGGCTTTTTCCAAATCGAATTCACGCCTGTCTAAATCTTCTGAATATCCAAGCATGCCCTGGAGAATCGGGGAATAAACAGGCTGGCCGCTCGAAGCCAAAACTCGTTCAATAATTTCCTGCCGGTTGGCGGCCCTGGCTAGGGCGTTTCTCACATCGTCCGAAGCCAGCGGAACACTTTTAGTCTGGTTGATGAAAACCGCGAAATAGCGGGGGATGTTGAATTTATGCGCGGCCGTGCTTTGCGCCAATTTGATGGCGGATATTTTTTGCGGGCTCAAGCTGTTGATGCTCATTACTTCCTTTGAATTGTAGGCTTCCAGCGCGGCATCGTCATCTGAATAATAGTTGAAGGTAATTTTGGAGATGTATGGTTTTCCCGAGAAATAGCTTGGATTGGCCGCCAGTTTGTAAGAAATAATATTGCCGCTGGAATCTTTTTGGATGGACGAATATTTATAAGGTCCGGTGCCGATTGGTTCCAGATTCAGGTCGGTAAGAGCGAATTTTTCCGGACTCACGGTTTCCCAGATGTGTTTGGGCAAGATTCCAAAAGTCAGATTATTAAGGAACCCGATATAAGGGCTTTTAATCTGAAAAGTAATGGTCTGGTCATCTAAAATATTCGTAGTAATGCCCTGCCAGTTGATGCGCAAAGGGCTTTTATAAGCCGGATCGCCTAAAATATTGGCGGAAAACATCACATCATTGGCGGTGAATGGCTCTCCATCGTGCCAAGCAACATTATTTTTCAGATGAAAAGTGTAGAGAGTTTTGTCGTCTGAAATTTCATAACTTTCGGCTAGATCCGGAATAATTTTTCCCTGGCCGTCATATTTCATAAGTCCGCTGTAAACCAGCTGAACCAGGTCTTCGTCGGCGCTATTGGATGAGGAAATTATCGGATTGATGTGGGAGGGCTGGCCAACGGTGCCCCCAATATATTCTCCGCCGAAATTAGGAACGGCTGTGGTTTTGGAATAGTAAAAAACCGCTCCCCAGCCAAGCAGAGAGGCGATTAAGACGAAAATAAGGGAATAAAAAATAATTTTTTCCTTCAGATCAAGGACCCGGGTTATTTTGAGCCATTGCTTGAAAGAAGTTTTTTTGGGGTTGAATAAGTTACTAATAGTTTTTTACCCTATTAAATCCGCCAGGGGCGGTCCCGCTTGGCGGGAATTTAACAGGGCGAGTTAATTTTTATATAGTTCCGCTGCTAATCAGAAGATTAGCAATAGCCAGCCCAATAAAAAGGATAGCCAGGACTATGGAAAAACGAACCAGGAATTTTTCAAATCCGCGCTTACTGTAATAGCCGCCGAAATCTCCGCCGAAAGTTCCGGACAGCCCGGCACCTCTATTTTGCAATAAAATAGAGATAGTGAGCAGGACGGCGATGATTAATTCGGAGATGTTGATAATCTTGAGCATTTTAGTATTCGTTAAAACTTATATCAGCTTAGCACTAGGCAATTTGCTAGTCAATACTTATAGCTATTTTGAGGCTTTATCACGCCTTTTTATAATAATTTCTCGCAAGGCAAAAACCTTCTTGCCAGAAACTGGCATTTTGGGTTTCTTTTTAACTTCGCGTTTTTCCGCTTTGGTTTTTTTGGGCTTCATGAGGGTATTATAACACAAATAAAAAAAGCAGGAGACAAGTCGACGGACTTACTCCCGCATGATTCTAAAAATGTATCTATGACAATAATAGTTCTTTTGCCTTCTCTACCATTCGCGGGATCTGATCAAAAAACTTGTGCTTGTCGGGCCTGTCAGAACCGGCTATTTCTTTGGGCCAATTAATGACCCATAATTCTGCCTTCTCTATGGTTCTGTACACATCGAAGAAAAAGATTGCCGTTGCAGAATTACAAATGATTATGATTTTTTCGTAATCAGTCCAGTCAGCCAGATGTTCCGGCATTCTACCTATACCTATGAGGTCGGAAAGATTTATAGCTTGTCCACCAATCTTGTTAAAATCTTTTGCCAGCAATTCATCAAATGTTTTGACAAGCTCATCACCGGAAAGATTATTTACAATTACTGCAAACTTAATTTTCATATCACACTCCTTTCAAATTTTTTCTAATTCGTTAATGTGTTTCTCGTGACAGCAGTTGCTGCCTGCGATAATAATTGTGCATATGCCCTTGGATGTTATTTCCAGTATGCGGCATTTTACCTTTAACCCGTTGATTATGACTAAATACTCCTTGGTTTTATCAGCCATAAATTACTCCTTTGCATTGAATTTTCAAAGAATGATATTGTATTATTGGTCAGGTGTAACAAATTGTCAAGCTAGCCTGGTATTTGTCTAAAACAAATAGTTGGTATAGAATAAACAGGTAATAAATAATTTTAAAATATGACAGAAGAAAAAACACAAGACCAGGGGTTTTTAACTAAGAAAACAATTGTGGCAATAGCGATTTTATTGCTCATCGTCGGGTATGCTATTTATGCTAAAAATAAGGACAAAGCGATTGTCACAAAAATGTTTACCAAATCTATAACTCAAGATGAAGCCAAGGCGAAAATTGAAAGTCTTATCAAAGACAGTGGCGGAGCGGCCACAGTAAAAGAAGTGACGGAGGATGGAGATTTATATAAAATAACCGTAAGCGCTAATGGTCAGGATCAGTCAGTCTATGTTACCAAGGACGGGACTAAATTTATTCAGCAGGCGATAACTTTCGATGAAATAGCTAAACAGCAGGAGGAGGCCAAGAAGCAGCAAGCTGAAGCCGCCAAGCCGGCGCCCAAGAGCGACAAGCCAAGTGTTGATTTGTATGTTATGAGCTTTTGTCCATATGGCAACAAGGCGGAAGACACAATGAAGTCAGTCTATGTTTTGCTTAAAGATAAGGTGAATTTTAATTTCCACTACATTGTGTCGGTTGAGGGAGATAAAATAACTTCTCTGCATGGCCAGCCGGAAGTTGACCAAAATGAAAGGGAGGCCTGCGTTCTTAGAGACTATGGCAAAGGAAAGTGGCTGGATTTTGCGAGTTATGTGAATACTAATTGCGGATCAGACGGAAAATGCTGGGAAGCGGGCGCGAAAAGCTTGGCCATCGACACGGCGAAAATTTCCGCTTGTGTGGCATCTTCCGGAACAGCCCTCATGAAAACTGAAGCTGAAGTTTCCGCTGCGGCTGGAGCCAGCGGTTCGCCGACTATGATCATTAACGGCCAAACATCCCAAGCGGCTTATCAATATGGAAATTCCGAAGCTTACAAAAAAGCGATCTGCGATGCTTTCACAACAGCGCCGGAGGAATGCTCTAAGACTTTGAGCGCCGAAACTTCAACTTCCCAAGGCGGCAGCTGCGGGAGTTAAAAACTGATTTATAGATTTGAATGGGGCGGTTAGATACCGCCCTTTTTCTATGTTTCCCACTATGCTTCCCGCTATTGTTAAGAATGGTAAAGTGTGATATTATTTGCATATGCGAGAAAAATCACACTTAATTAAAAACTGTAAAAAACAAAAAATAAAAAAATGAAAAAGAAATATAAAATAAGAAAAGAGAGGATTGATCTTAAAAATAAAATAGAAGCGTTTTTGCATTCAGACAGTGTTCCGGCGACCGCGACTAAATTTTTATTGATGTTTCTGGCCTTAGGCGGGGTCGCGTTTGGCGGGGCTGTTGTTCCAGGCATGCTGAAAGTTTTGAAAGAATTTGGTTTGTTGGTAGAAGAAACCGGTTTTGGGTCTAAGCAGATAAATAATGCCATCAGACAGCTCAAGCGGAAAAAATTAGTTGAAATCATCAAAGATGACAATAATATAGTTTCCGTAAAATTGACAAACAAAGGGAAAAGCAGAGTGCGTGAATTTGCAATTGACATAATTGCCATTGAAAAACCGCATAAGTGGGATGGAAAATGGAGAATATTAATGTTCGATATACCGACCAAGCCGAAGATATATAATCAGGCCAGAGAGGCGCTACGCAGCAAGATAAAAGAGCTGGGATTTTACCAGATGCAAAAAAGCGTTTGGGTATATCCGTTTGAATGCGAAGATGAAATTTTGTTTATCGCGGAAGCTTTTAGTGTGGAAAAACATATAGAAATTGTCACTTCGGATAAATTACTGCATGGAGAAAATTTAAAAAGTATTTTTGGAGTATAAAACCAGAATATTATAGACTGTAGTGTAGAAAGTGTGATAAATCTTGCATATGCGGAATTTATCACACTTTAGAAATAGTTGAATGAATGGGTTAAAAAGGCTAAAAAGCAAGTTGAAAATAAAAAAGCCCCGACTTTGTAAGAAAAGTGAGGCGAGGAGCTAGGCCGATGCTACGGCTTCGCTCCTGCGGTAAAGTTTGCATTTATAATCAGATTCGCAGTTCGCATGAAAATAAATCAAACATAACAAATACAACAAGGCAGATTACAAAGATAAAATCATATCTCCTTCTCTCATCAGAGGTCTCTTTGTTCACTATTTCTTTCAGAATGCCAATTGTTGCTAATGTGAGAAGGGATAATATCCAGGAAATTCTGCCCAAGGGTAAAATGTTAAAACCGCAAAGCAATATGATCTTATAAAGAATTGAAGATGTTATCCATAATCCAGTCATTAGACCACAAAGCCCAGAGCCCTTATCTCCCCTTACATATGTATTTCCTCGACTTTCTGCCCATATTCCCAAAATCGGGAGAAAAATGAAAATACTTGCAATGGTTTGATGAATCACAGATGCCTTCAGCATGACCACAACTCCAAAAATCGTTAAACTATCCATAAATCCCTCCTATTTTCACAGAATATTTTGTTTACAAAGAATCATAGTATTATCTATTAAGTTTATGAATTTGTCAAACCTCAAATCTAAAATTCAAAAACTGCCCCAAAAACCCCGGGGTTTTTGTTTTTTCGGGAGCTTGTAACATGCTTATATATCAGTCCTTGCCCCGCACTAACTTTACATTGGCGGAATCGAATTTGCGTCATAAAGGTGCAGGCGCAAAGTTTAGTGCGGGGCTTGCCAAACCTCCAAAAGTCCTTTACAATTTATAACTAGTTTACTATTTGTATTTGACTGGCTATCCTGCACCAAATTCCAACAAAGTTTTAATTCTAAAATTAGTTTTGTTTGCGAATTCGCCTGCGGCTATATCTTATTTTTTTAAAAGTCTTAATCAGCGAATTGGTGCGGGATGCTCATGTTTGTATCCACTCGCACAGCTCGCGGACAAACATGGCAAGACGAGACAAAATTATTATCAAGGGCGCGCGGGTCAATAACTTAAAAAATATTGATATTGATATTCCCCGCGATAAGCTGGTGGTGGTGACGGGGCTTTCGGGATCAGGGAAATCCTCGCTCGCTTTTGATGTAGTTTATACGGAAGGCAACCGCCGATACTTGGAGGGCATGTCATCTTATGCCCGCCACTTTCTGGATGTGGGGGCGAAGCCGGATGTCGACAAGATTGAAAATTTAAGCCCGACGATTTCCATCGACCAAAAAAGTTTGAGCCGCAGCCCGCGTTCGACCGTGGGAACCTTGACGGAGATTTATGATTATCTCCGTGTTTTGTTTGCCAAAGTCGGGCAGGTGCATTGTCCGCAGTGCGGGACCGCGATGCTTCGCAAAACTAACCAGGAAATGCTGGAAGAAGTCCAAAAGTTTCCAGAAAATACGCAAATTGCAATTCTGGCCAAAACTCGCGAAGCAGGAAAAAACTCCAAGGAAATAATCAAAAGCATTGTCCAGCTGGGATTTGCCCGCGTGCGTTTTAATGGAAAGATTATGCTGGCGACGGAAGCCTTGGCGATTGCCAGCGAAAGAATCGACAGTCCCATTGAAGTGGTGGTAGACCGCATAACCTTGAAATATAAAAATCCGGATACGGAAAGAATTTTGGATTCCATTGAAACGGCGCTGCGCGTCGGCGGCGGAACGCTTATTATTTCGGCGGAAGGGAGTGATGACGAAACCTACAACCGCGATTTCGTCTGCCATGAGTGCCAGGCGAGGATCAATGAAATTACGCCCCGCCATTTTTCTTTTAATAATCCGGAAGGAGCCTGTGGATATTGTTCGGGTCTGGGCATTACCAAAGAAGTGGATATTGATTTGATAACGCCTAATAAAAATCTGACTTTGGCCGAGGGGGCGATTATGCCCTGGAGCAAATCCAACGGGCGCGCCGGCGGACAGGGAAATTATATGAACATCGCGGGCGCGCTGGCCCAGGAATATAATTTCTCTCTCAACACGCCGGTTAAAAAACTGCCGCCGAAAGTAATGGATATCCTTTTTTATGGCACTCGGGGCAAGGAAATTTTAGTAAAGCAGAAAGACGCGCTGGGCGGAATAAAAGAAGCGCGGATGAATTTTTTGGGAGTAGCCGGCATGATTAAGAAAAAATATGAAGAAGCCGGATCGGATTTCGCGCGCAGCGATTTGGAAAAATATATGTTGGAAAAAACTTGCCCGGCTTGCCGGGGCAAAAGATTAAAAGAAGAATATTTAGCAGTTTTAGTTTTGGGAAAATCCATCGATGATGTGGCTAATCTCAATCTTTCCAAGTTTAAAAATTTTATCGCCAGTCTCAAGGAGGAGCTTGCGGATCCGGCCAAAAAACCTGCCCGCCCGCCTGCTTCGATACGCGAAGCATTTCGGGCAGGCAATGCTGCGCCGTTGAATAATACTGAAAAAACCAAAGAGTCTGAAAATAAAATAAAAGAAAGTACTAATACTATACTGCATAGCGCTGCAGGCGGGGAAATTGTGGCGCCGCTCATCAAGGATATGCATGAAAAAGTTTCCGCGCTTACGAATGTCGGGCTGGAATATTTGTCGCTTTCCCGCGGAGCCAATTCAATTTCCGGGGGAGAGGCGCAAAGAATCCGCCTGGCGACGCAAATCGGATCGGAACTTATGGGTATCACCTATGTTTTGGACGAGCCGTCTATCGGCCTGCATAACCGGGATACAGAAAAATTGATTGCGACTATGCAGGCGCTCAAAGACGCTGGCAATTCCCTGATCGTGGTGGAACATGATGAGGACATTATCCGGAGCGCCGATTGGATTATCGATATGGGTCCGGGAGCGGGTGAAGACGGAGGCGAGGTTATTTTCCAGGGAGATTTTAAAAAGCTTCTGAAATCCAAAACGGCCACGGCGGAATATTTAACCGGCCGGAAAAAAGTAGCGGAAAAATTGAAATTCAGGAAAGGCACCAAAAAATCGATCGAAATCGTTGGCGCTACGGAGCATAATTTAAAAAATATTGATGTAGAAATTCCGCTGGGAAAATTTGTTTCCATTACCGGCGTTTCCGGTTCGGGAAAATCTACGCTGGTGAAGGATATTTTAGCCAAAGCGCTGTCTAAGCATTTTTTCAAAGCCAAAGCCGTTCCAGGCGCGCACGAAAAAATCAAAGGCCTGCAAAATATCGACAAAGTCATCAATATCGACCAGGCGCCGATCGGGCGCACACCGCGTTCGAACGCCGCGACTTATACCGGAGTTTTTTCCCTGATCCGCGATCTTTTTTCCGCGACGGAAGAAGCCAGGGGCCGCGGCTATGAAGCCAGCCGTTTCAGTTTCAATATGAAGGGCGGGCGCTGCGAAGTCTGCCAGGGCGACGGCACGAAAAAAATCGAAATGCACCTGCTGCCGGATATGTATGTCAAATGCGAGGCCTGTGGGGGGACGCGATACAACCAAAAAACTTTGGATATTGAATATCAGGGCGTAAATATTGCCGAGGTTTTGGACATGAGCGTTTCTTACGCGCTCCGGTTTTTCAAAAAATCTCCGCTCATCGTGGAGAAACTGAAAACTTTGGAAGAAGTGGGATTGGGTTATTTGAAACTCGGGCAAAGCGCCACTAATCTTTCCGGCGGGGAAGCGCAAAGAATCAAGCTGGCGACAGAGCTGGCCAGAAAATCAACTGGCAAGACTTTGTATATTCTAGACGAACCGACCATCGGACTGCATTTTGATGATGTCAAAAGATTGCTCAAAGTTTTGGACGCGCTGGTGGAAAAAGGCAATACAGTTTTAGTGGTGGAGCACAACATCGGCGTGGTGAAAAATTCAGACTGGGTGATTGATCTGGGTCCGGAAGGCGGGGACAAAGGCGGGGAAGTAGTTTTTGCCGGCCCGCCGGACAAGCTTAAAAAAGTTAAGAGAAGCTGGACAGGAAAATACCTTTAATTTTTGTTTTTGTAATTTTTTTAAATGGCTATTTTTGAGGGGTCAGGCATAGAACTCGAAAAGAATATTTTGGCCACACTGGCTTATTATGATGTCATGGATTATCCACTGACGAGTTTTGAGGTGCATAAATATTTTACGAACTTTAATCAGCCAGCGGAGATTAAAGAGGAAAAATCCGGACTGTTGGAAATTATAAACGCTTTGGAAGGCGGCAAGCTCAAAGAATTTATTGGAGAATACCGCGGATTTTATTTTCTCAAGGGCCCGCCCGCAACGCTTCGCGTAGCGATGCGGGCGGGCCGGGATTTAGTGGAACAAAGGCTTGAACGCAGCAAAATCGCGGAAAACAAATTTAAAATTCTTTTGAAAACCGCGCGCTGGCTGCGCCTTGTCCCTTTCGTGCGGATGATCGCGGTGACTGGCAGGCTGGCGATGAAAAATACGAAGAGCCAAAGCGACTTGGATATTCTGGTTGTGCTAAAGAGTGGAAAAATATTTACGGGCCGGACGCTGGTGACTTTGGCGGTGCACCTTCTGGGCCGCAGAAGATACGGGAAAAAAATCGCCAACCGGATTTGCCTCAATTATTTCATCACTGAAAAATCGCTGGAGATAAATCTCAAAGACGCCTTTTCCGCTTCGGAGTATTCCTTTATTTTCCCGCTTTTCGGTTTTGCGGTTTTTCAAAAATTTCAAAAGGCGAATGAGTGGATCAAAAATTACAAACCCAATTTCCGCGCGGATGATATTCCTAATCTGAAATTATTGCCGGATACGCAGGCGGTAAAAATTATGCGCGGACTCGGGGAAAAAATATTCAGTTTTGATTTTATCGAACAGCGGCTCAAGCGTTGGCAGACGCGGCGAATTGCTAATGATCCGCGCACCCGGAAAGCGGGGAGTATGATTATCGCCAACGACGAGATGCTAGTCTTCCTGCCCGAACCCCAAAGCCCGGAGGTGTTCCAGAAATTCAAGGAGAGATTGGAAAAAATCGCTTGCCAATAGAATGACAGTGTTATCTTTGGCAGTTGATTACTAAAAACAGAATTTTGTGGTATAATCTGGTCATGATAAAGTTCATCAACGACCTTAATTTAAAAAAACAAGCCGATGAGTTAGGCGTGAAAATTTGGTTCGCGCCCAGTTTCCTATTCTTGATGATGGGCGTCATTACGATAATTGCGATGACGGCTACTTACTATATTTCCAAAAATTACGACAGTCCGGAAGTTTTGGCGATCGCGGAATGCGTGGTGGTAGCGGCGATTTTCATAATCGGCAATTCGATCATCCACGGCGTGGAACAGATCGCCCGGCTCAACAAAATGAAAAGCGAATTCGTTTCCATCGCCTCGCACCAGTTGCGCACTCCGCTGTCCGCGATCCGCTGGGAAACGGAAATCCTGCTTTCAAAATTCGCGGCCGGCCTTAATGAAAAGCAAAAAGAGACCATCGAAAACATCAGCCAAACCGGCCAGCAAATGGCGAGATTGGTGAACGATCTTCTGGATGTGGCGCGCATCGACCAGGGGCGGTTGATTCTCAAAAAAGAAAAAGTTAATTTAATGATGATAACCCGCGAGGTTATTAAAAATATCCTGCCTTTGGCGCAAGCCGGCAATGTTTTGATTATTTTTGACGAAAAAAATCCGGCCTGGGCGGTTGGGGATGGCGACAAGCTGAAGCTGGCGATTGAAAATCTTTTGAGCAATGCCATTAAATACACCTTGGGAAAGGGCGTGGTGGAAATAAATTTACAAAAAAAAGATGGCTGTTATATCTTCAGCATCAAGGATAATGGGGCGGGTATTCCAGAAAGCCAGCAGAAGAAAATTTTTGAAAAATTTTTCCGCAGCGACAACGCGCTCAAAAACAATACAACCGGCACCGGACTCGGCCTCTATATTACCAAAAACATCGTGGAGCAATCGGGAGGCAAGGTTTGGTTTCAATCCGCGGAAAACAAGGGCAGTGTTTTTAATTTCTCAATCCCGGCTTATTTGTATAAAATGTAATTTATAGGTAATTAATAATTTGTAAAAAACTATGGCAAAGATCCTAATCATCGAGGACGAAGCGACGCTCCGGAAAACTATGGCCGAATATCTGGCGGCGGAAAAATTCGAGGCTTTTGAGGCGGCAGACGGGGAGCTTGGACTCGCGCTGGCTAAAAAAGAAATTCCAGACCTGATTCTGCTGGACATCATTCTCCCTAAAAAGACCGGCTACGAGGTTTTAGAAGAACTGAAACTTGACGAAAAAACCAAAAAAATTCCGGTAATTTTGCTCACTAATCTGGAAAGCCCGGAGGATATTGAAAAGGCTTTTGAAAAGGGCGCTTTGACTTATTTGGTAAAATCGGATTATCGCCTGGAAGATATTGTTAAAAAGATCAAGGAAACATTAAAAATGTAGTTACCCCGGCACTAATTCCGACAAAATTTCAGGTAGTTTATGGTTTAATGTTCGGACTCGCCTGCGGCTTAAAAAACTAAAATAAAAGTTTCTGCACAAAATTAGTGCGGGGTTCTCAATTTTGTAACTCCGCAAGGTGCGGAGACAAAATTGGAATGCGAATCGAAAATGTACAACTTAGGGATTTCATCAAGGACTCCAACATGGTCAGTCCGGAGGAGTTGGAGGCGGTTTTTAAGGAAGCGCAAACAGGCAAAAAAAGACTGGGAGAAATGCTGGTGGAAAAAAAACTGATTGACGAAATCCAGCTGCGAAAACTATATGCCTATATTCTGGGCGTGCCTTTTGTGGATTTGTCCAAAGAAATCATTCCGCAGGAAATTTTGCAGATTATTCCCGAGCCGATTGCCAAGAAATATAAAATTGTTGCTTTTGAGCGCGGGGCGGAAGAATTGAAAGTCGCGATGCTCAATCCGGAGGATATTCAGACCGTGGATTTTATTAGAAAAAAGACCGGCCTTAAGATTATCAACTGTCTGACCTCTGAAGAAAGCATTAATATTGTTCTCAAGCAGTATGAGAGAAGTTTAAAAGCCGAGTTTGGCGATATTATAAACAAGGACGCGTCAGAAGTGGGTGAAGGCGCGGACGAAGAAGATCTGGAAAAAATGGCGCAGGGACTGCCGATAATCCGGATTGTTGACACGCTCATCAAACACGCGATTTTGCAGGAAGCCAGCGATATCCACATCGAACCGGATGAAAAAGAAGTGCGTATCCGTTATCGCATTGATGGCATTTTGCATGACGCGATGACGCTGCCGAAACAGGTGAAAAACGGGATTATCGCCAGAATCAAAGTGCTTTCCAACTTGAAACTGGATGAGCACCGGGTGCCGCAGGATGGCCGGTTTAAGCTGGAAAAAGAGGGGCAAAAGATGTCTTTTCGCGTCAGCATCCTGCCGATTTTTGACGGGGAAAAAGTCGTGATGCGCCTTTTGGATGAATCTTCCAAGGGGCTCACGATGGAGCAAATGGGAATTTACGGCAACGCGCTCGAGGTGATGCATCGGCAGATAAAAAAACCCAACGGTATGATTCTGGTAACCGGGCCGACCGGTTCGGGAAAAACGACGACCCTCTATACTTTTATGGATATTCTTAACACTTCGGAAGTGAACATCAGCACGGTGGAAGATCCGGTGGAATATCGCATGCCCAGAATTAACCAAACCCAGATTTATCCAAAAGTCGGGCTGACCTTCGCGGCGGGGTTGCGCTCGTTGTTGCGCCAGGATCCGGATATTATTATGGTTGGTGAAATCCGCGACAACGAAACGATGGAAATGGCTATTCACGCGGCGATGACCGGGCATCTGGTGCTTTCGACTCTCCATACCAACAGCGCGGCCGGAACAATCCCGCGGCTTTTGGATATGGGCGCGGAGCCTTTTTTGGTGGCTTCAACTTTGAATGTGGTAATGGCCCAGCGCCTGGTGCGCAAGCTTTGCCCTGACTGCCGCAAGGAATACAAATTGTCCGACAAGGATCTGGAAAGCCTCAAAGGAAATTTTGATCTGGACGAACTTTTAAAAACGATCAAGGGCACGGGGATCTTGAAAGGCAAATTGGGGGAAAAGGATCAATGGCAAGACATCAAATTTTTTCGTCCGGGCGGCTGCGAGCAGTGCAGTAAGACCGGCTACCACGGCCGGCTGGGAATTTTTGAAGTGCTGGAAGCGGATGAAGAAATTTGCAAGATGGTTTCCCAGAAAGCGACAGCGGAAGATCTGGAAATCAAAGCCAAATCAAAAGGCATGCTGACGATGGTTGAAGATGGATTTACCAAGGCTATGCAAGGCATAACTTCCATTGAAGAAATATTGCGGGTTACGAAGGAATGATCTACATTCCTCCCTGTTTTCAGAAGGCTTTCTTAAGCCTTTTTTGGTTATGCTAAATATCATTCAGATTATTATCAGCAACTTCCAGGATATCTTCAGCTGGGCCCGGTTTGGAAGCTAACGCTTCCAACGGGCTAAAGCGAAATTTTAGAAATAGGCCTGTGGACAAGTGTTTTCAGAAGCTAAAAAAGTATGTTATTATTCAGAAAGAAAGAAGGATAAAAAAATTATTTTAAACGTTTTATTTTTAACAAAAATAAAGGGCGCAAAGTTTGATTATGGCGGATACAATTATTGAGGTTAAAAATTTAAAAGTTACTTACAATAAGGACAAATCCAACGAGGTCCGCTCTTTGGATGACATTAATGTCAAAATTTACCCGGAGGAATATGTAATTATTTTCGGTCCGTCCGGTTGCGGAAAATCAACTTTGCTGTATGCCATTGCCGGACTGCAGGCGGCGACAGAAGGAGAGATTACCGTGGAGGGCAAGGATTTGGCCAAGATGAAGAAGAAAGAAAAAGTCGAGCTCCATCAAACCGGAGTCGGTATGATTTTCCAGGCCTTTTATCTCATTTCTTCCATTAATGTTTTGGACAATGTAATTTTGCCCAAAGTGTTCCGCGGAGAAGAGCGGCATAAGCGCAAGGAAGACGGCATGAAATTGCTGCGCCGGTTTAGTATCGCGGAGCAGAATGACAAATTCCCCAGCCAGCTTTCCGGCGGCCAGAAACAAAGAGTGGCTATTGCCAGAGCCCTGGTGAATAATCCCAGTATTATTTTGGCTGACGAACCGGTAGGAAACCTGGACAGCGAATCGGCGGAAAATGTTTTGAATATATTGAAAGAGCTGAACGAGGTGGATAAAAAAACAATCATTTTAGTTACGCACAACGCCGAGCATCTGCACTTTGCCGATAGGATATTGCATATGAAAGATGGAAAACTTGTCAGCGAAGAAATTAATCGCGACAAGCGCCCGAAGGACGCTCTTAAAGAAGATATTGCCAAAGAGCCGGATGTGATTTCCAGCGAACTCAAGCTTTTGATGAGAACTTTCAGAAATTTTTCTCCCCAGCAAATCGGAGGGCTGCTGATTCCCTATAAAGCTAAACAGCTGATTAACCATATTATTATGGAACTGACCGAAGAGCAGATTACAGCGGCGGAAAATTTCTTAAAAGACTTGCTGTTTAAAAATATTCAAATGGAAGCCTTCGAAAAAAATATCGATCTGGATCTCAAGGAAGGCGGAGCTGGTTGGAATAAATTGCGGGCCAAATCTTTTTCAGTTAAAGTTAATGATATCACGAGCCAGGCGGAAGCCTTGGCTAAGGATTATAAACAGGCTTTGCCGGGGTTTGCCGATTATCTTTTGCGCGTTTTTGATCTGAAATTGCAGCCGGAAATAAAAGCCCGCTTGCTGACATTTTTGAGGCTGCGGCTGGAAAACAAAATTGACGCCTTTGGCGTGCAGGAACGATTGGACGCGCCGGTATCCGTCGGCGGAGTGGGGTTATACAAAAATACATCGGAAAAAATGATGCGGGAAATAGAAATGGTAATGTTGTTAAAATATTCAGTATGAGATTCGGAGATTTATTCAAATTATCCACCAGAATGTTTAAGGCGAGGACTTCCCGGACGCTTTTGACTGTTCTGGGCATGAGCATCGGCATCGGCGCCATTCTTTTTCTGGTTTCCTTTGGCGAGGGTTTGCGCACGACCCTCTTGGAAAGAATTACAACTTCGGAATCATTGCTCACTTTGGATGTGACGGAAGCCAAGGCCGGAATAGTTTCACTTAATGGCGAGATGATTAAAAACATTGGACAAATGGACGGGGTAGCAGAGGTGAGTCCGGCATCTCAACTGATTACCCAGGGCCATATTGGAGATATGTCGGCGGACTTAAGCGCGATTTCCATTAAGCCGTCATTTTTGAGGCTCGGCGGAATTAAGATTTTTCAGGGGGAAACACTTAATGATAGCAATCCGGAGGGAGTGCTTATAACTTCGGCAGTGGCCCAGGTTTTTGGAAAGGAAGACGCTGCTGAAATGATAGGCGAAAATATTACTTTTTCTTTTTTCCAGCCAAAAGATGTTGGAACTGGAAGCGGAACGGGCTTGCAGGAAAATTTAGAGAAAATGGATTTTAATAAAGAGTATAAAATCATAGGAACGACAGACGGCGAGGATAGCGTGGTTTATATAAACGCTGCATCCCTTGGAGATTTGCATGTAGACAAATTCATCCAGGCAAAAGTTAAATGTTCCTCACAGCAGATGATGGGGGCGGTGCGCGATACCATTTTAAATCAAGGGCTTCTCGTTTCTTCTCTTTCAGACACTGTCGATCAGGCCAATCAGATTTTCAGCATCGTTCGCATTGTGCTTATGACTTTCGGCCTCATTGCTCTCATCGTTAGCGCCATCGGCATGTTTAACACAATGACCATCGCGCTTTTAGAGCGCACCGAAGAAATTGGAATTATGAAATCCATAGGCGCTTCCGACGGATCCGTGTCTATGATGTTTATTATGGAATCAACTATAATGGGATTTTTGGGCGGGCTGGCGGGCATCGCTATCGGACTTTTGGGAGGCGTAGTTTTCAATCAGTTGATCAATTTTGTCGCGGCTCGTTTTGGCGGACAGGCGGTGAACCTGTTTCATAGCCCGATTTTATACATCATTGTGATTGTAGCTTTTTCTGGAGTGGTCGGATTTCTTACTGGTTTTGTGCCAGCCAGGCGCGCGAGCAAAATCGATCCTTTGGACGCGTTGAGGTATAAATAATTTACAGCTTGGAGGGGTTTGCCGCTTGGCGGCATTTTTTTATGCGTGTATAATAGAAATTATGAAACTTTTAAGAGGCAAAAGAATAGCTGGCAAAATCCTCGCGGATTTAAAAAAGGCTATAAAAAAGGAAAATAACCGGCCGGGACTGGCTGTTATTTTAATTGGGGAAAATAAGGCTTCGGGTGTTTATGTTGGTCTTAAGAAAAAAGCTGCTAAGGAGATCGGCATTAATTTTTCTTTGCACAAATTTAAAGAATTCGAAAAAGAAGCGGTTATTATTGGAAAAATAAAAGAATTAAATGAAAACAAAAAAATTCACGGCATTATCGTCCAGTTGCCGCTGCCAAAAAATTTCAGCACGCAAAAAATTATCAATACTATTTCTCTCGCAAAAGATGCCGACGGTTTTTCCGCCCAAGGCGGACCAGCCGAAGGCTGGCATCCTAAGGTAGATAAATTGTGTTCAAAAAATTACACAAAGACATTACCAGTTTTTCCGCATGCAATAATATTGCTTATCGAAAGTAGCAAACAAAAATTGCAAGGCAAACGGGCGATAGTTATTGCTAATTCGAAAAAATTTGGGGAGACAATGACGGCCGCCTTAAAGCGAGAGAAAATAAGAGGAGAGTATATTTTATATAAAAATTATAAAAAATGTTTACCCGCCATTGGGCGGGCTGACATTTTGATTTCAGCTGTTGGAAAGCCGGGTTTTTTAAAAGGCGATATGGTAAAAAAAGGCGTGATTATTATTGACGGCGGAATTACCAAAATCGGCAAAAAAGTTTTAGGCGATGTTGATCTTAAATCAGTGAAAAACAAAGTTTCTTATATTTCGCCCGTTCCCGGAGGAGTGGGACCAGTGACTATTGCGTGTCTTTTGGAAAATGTTTATCTTTTGGCACCAAAAAAATAGGCCTGTTAGCAACAGGCCCGTAGTTAATGTCTTTAGACAGCTTCCAATTTTTTTATTATATCCTCTTTTGATTCTACCATAAAAAGTTCCGCATTTTCTTTTTGGGACGGTACTTTTTTAGTGATATCTCTGAGAACAGCTTTAAAGGAGCTTAGTCTTTCATAATCTCCTCCAGTTAATAAATCTCTGCAGTTCGCAAGTATGATCTTTGACGCGTGCTCTTTTATCAGGGGGTTTTTGGAGTCCTCAATTACCCATCTTAAATCAGCTATGCAAGTATGCTCTTCTTTAAGATATTTTTTCCATCCTACTTTGTCACAAGATTTTCCAAAGATTGCGATTATGAGAAAGCTTTCTCTCTCTGTGCCGATTTCGAGAAGTTTTTGAGCAGCTTTCTCTTGCAATGGTCCTGATGTCATGACGATGTTTTGAAGCTCTTTTTCAGTTGGATTTCGTAATATAAGCATTTCCCAAAGCTCGTGCGCCATTCTCTCATCGGGTACTTGGCGTTTTTTGTTCGAAACAAAGACAATAATAATTATTATCGCTCCTATGATTGAAAACCATTCAAACATAAAAACCTCCTTTTCTATTCGATTTTAAAAGTAACTAGTGCCGCTGATCGGACTCGAACCGATATGGAGTTGCCCCCACAACATTTTGAGTGTTGCGTGTATACCAATTTCACCACAGCGGCGATATTCTATATTTTTAAATCATCTAAAAATTTTCTTCCAACTCCGCTTTTGAGGAAAATTTCTCTTTTTCTAGCTTCTTTATAGTCTGCATATTTTTCAGAAAGTATTAAATCAAATGGCTTATATGTTCTTGTATTTTTATTATAACCATTATTATGTTGACCCAGTCTCCTTGTTAGATTATTAGTGATACCAATATATCGATAGCTTATTTTCTTACTCTTTATTACATATAGATATATCATAAATCGAGAAATTTTTATAGATATCGTGCACGGTCGCCAGAGGCGACTAAATCTGCCAGTTCCGCCATCTCGGCAAATATGATATACTGTATTTAATTATGGCGAAAATTATTTCTTTAGTCAACCAAAAAGGGGGAGTGGGCAAAACTACCTCGGCGATTAACTTGGCAACCTATCTGGCGGAAGCCGGCAAGTTTGTTTTACTGGTGGATTTGGATCCGCAGGGAAATGCTTCGTCGGGACTGGGAATAGACATTCGGAGCCTTGAAAAAAACTTGTATCATGCAATGATCAATGGCGAGCATCCGAGAAATATTATCATTAAGACAGAAACACTGGGACACGACATCATCCCGTCGTCGCAGGACTTAGCCGGAGCGAGCATTGAAATGGTGCAAATGGAAAATCGCGAGTTTCGCCTGTATAATGTGCTGCGCGAAATCAGGACGGATTATGATTATATCATTATCGATTCGCCGCCGAGTTTGGGATTGCTTACGATCAACGGGCTGGTGGCGAGCGACGAAGTGATTATTCCCGTGCAGACCGAATACTATGCTCTCGAAGGATTAAGCCAGCTGCTCAACACGATAAATTTAGTGAGGGAAAACTTGCAGCCGGATTTAAAAGTTATGGGGGCGATGCTTACGATGTATGACAAGCGAAATCGCCTGGCGCGCCAAGTCGTCAAGGAAGTGCAGGATCATTTTCCCGGGCATGTGTTTGACAGCATAGTGCCGCGCTCAGTGAGGCTCGCGGAAGCGCCTGGTTTTGGCAAATCAATCTTGAATTTCGACGCTTTTTCCAAAGGCGCGCGGGCTTACAAAAATCTGGCGCGGGAGATTATCGAAATGGAAAAAGAAAATAAAAAAGATTTTTCAATATAAATATAAAATAATATGGCACAAAACTACGGACTTGGCCGGGGATTGTCCTCGCTCATACCTAAAAAAACGGACTTACGCGGAACCAGCGTAAATACAGAAAACGGTTCTCTGTATAAAGCCACTAATGGAGTTGAGGAAATCGAGCTGATAAAAATTTCCCCCAATCCGCATCAGCCGAGGATGCATTTTGACGAGGAAAGACTCAAAGAGCTCGCTGATTCCATAAAAACCCACGGCATTATCCAGCCGATAGTCGCGACTAAAGTTGCCAATGGATATGAAATTATTGTGGGCGAACGGCGTTTTCAAGCGGCCAAGCTTGCCGGACTCAAAACTGTGCCGGTAATCGTGCGGGACGCGACAGAACAGCAAAAACTGGAACTGGCCATCATTGAGAACATCCAGCGGCATGATTTGAATGTTATTGAAGAAGCAAAAGCCTATCAGGAATTAGCCGCGGAATTTGATTTGAGCCAGGAAGCTATCGCGCAAAAAGTCGGCAAAAGCCGGAGCGCCGTAGCCAACAAAATCCGATTGCTGAATTTGCCGGTAGAAATTCAAAGAGCGCTTTCTCAAGGGCAAATTACTGAAGGACACGCCAAGGCGATCCTGGCTATTGAACAGCCGGAAAAACAAAGGGCGCTATATGAGCTGATATTAAAAAACAGCCTGACAGTGCGGCAGACTGAAGATAAAACCAAGGAAATTTCTGTGCGCACCCACAAGCGCGTATTGCATATCGATCCGGAAATAAAAGAATTGGAAAATAAATTAGTTGGTATTTTGGGAACTAAAGTTAAAATTACCAAATCAGGCGGCGGCGGACGGATTATAATTGAATATTATTCAGATGAAGAATTAAATAATATACTTAGTAAAATTTCTTAGGGTATAATCCCGTCTTTTTTCTTTTACGCTATAATTAACATGCATTAAAATTTTAGCGTAGACAAGCGAATTTTAGCTTGGTAAAGCTAAAAATAAGAAGTTAATTTATTGTTTATGCCAGAATTTTCTAAAAATAACAATATTCAGGAAAAAGGCGAAATCAAGAGCAGTAAAACTTTTGAATTCAAAGATTTGGCGGAAGCTGAAGAATATTTGGATTGGAAAAAAACCGCGCCTGTCGCAATAAAGCGGATGGTGGAAGGAAGGATTAAGGGAGTGGAAGTTTCCCAAAACCAATCCGGGCTGCCTTTAACGGATCAGTTTCTGGATAAATTAAACGACGGATTGTCGCAAGACAATGTCGATTTTTCCAAGATTGATAAAAAAGTTGTTAATCTTATATCCCCGCTGTCCAGAGTTGAAACCAAAGGCGGTTATCTAGATGTTTTTGAATCGCTGGCAAATCCCGGCGTTTCCTGGAATTTGAAAAGGAAAATTTTTGAAACGCAAATCAAGCCAGCATTAGATTGGTTAGTAGAGAAGGATTTGGAAAAAATAGCCGAGGAAACAAGACAGGTAATGGAAAACAAGGATAAATCTAATGAAAAGCAATCCAGTGAAGAACAAAAGGAAGAAAATAGCCTGCCGCCTGAAAGTGAGGATGCTAGCTCATCTATGGAAACGCAATCGGAAAAGAAAGAAGGCGAACCAAACGCGCTTTTTTCCGTCAAACCTTTCTATGGAGGATATTTCAAACAAGCAGCTTACCGGCGGCTTAATCCCCAGACTTTAAAATGGGAAAAAGGTAAAGATGAATTTGAAGAATCGACACGGGAAAATATTAGCGCGCCGGAAACAAAAATTTTATCCGGGAAAATCCGCGGCAATCAAATTTTAGCTTTGCCGCTTCCTTATGATTGGGCGGTAGACATTGAAAATATTGAAACTAGCGCGACAAAAGATAATGTCAAAATTTTAAAAAATCAAAATGGTGATTGGCATCTGCAGATTATCGGGGAGGGCGTTTTTCGATACCAATTGCGCATAGCTCCCAAGCAATCAGTAGAAATTGGCGGAAAATTTAGCGAATCGGAAACAGTGGGAGAACTTAGCCAAGAACTGAAGGACAAAATTGGGGCGCTGAAAAAAGAAAATTTGCCGAAAATGAAACTGGCGCGCGCGATTGCAAAATTCATCCGTAGCAGTTTAGTTTATTCCAGCGGAAGCGCGGAAAGCGTCGCAGCCTGGCAATATTACACGGAAAATCCGAATGAATTTTTCCAAAGAATGTGGGAACAAAAGAAAGCGGATTGTTTCGCGGCTAACACAATGGCGGTGCGCGCCTTAGCGGAAGCCGGACTCCAGACCAGATTTATTGGAGGATATTTCATTAAAGAGAAAAATAAAGACGGCGCGGCGGTTATGCATTCCGGCAATGGGCACGGCTGGCTGGAAGTCTGGGACGATTTGAGCCGGCGGGCGGTGCGGCTGGACGCGACGCCGAAAGGCGATCCGAATGTGGATGAAGATCAACAGGAGAAAGATTTGGAAGGCGAAACCGGTGAAGGAGATTATGGGGAATCCGAAGAAGAATTGATGCCGGAGGACAAGCTGAAAGAAAAAATCAAAGAAATGAAAGGCCAGAAGGAAAATCAAGAACGAAAAAAAAGAACTCCTGCCGATTTGGAAGAAGCAAGATTCGCGGAGTTAGCCGAATGCACGCCGGAGCAATCCAGGGAATTTTTGAAAGCGCTGGATCGGGTGCGGGAAATCAAGGACACACGCGGGATTCCGATCAGCGAACTCTTAAAGCTGGAATGGAAAAAAATAATTACCGAAAGAAAAATTGAAATCAATGACTATCATGGTCCGGTGCGAATGGACTCGGGGGATTCTCTTGAAGATCCGGTCAGTGCCAGGATTGACATTTTGTCGAAAGAATTCAATCCGACCGGCTTTGAAAAACTGGAAAAAGAAGAGAAAATTGAAACCGATTTCGGCGGCATAAATATTTATTTCTCCTTCGATCTGTCCGGATCAATGAACAATCCGGACGCTGCTACCGGCAGAAGAAAAGCGGATGTGCAAAGGGATGCCGCGCTTTTATTCGCGGACAGCTTGATGCAATGCGCCTATGTTTCCCGCCAGCAAGGCGAAAACTCGGATTTACTGCCGATTAAAATTATGGTAACATTAGCTTCAGATAGTGGCGATGTTAAATTGAACCTGACCGACAAATGGGGGCCGAAAGAACAGTGGGCTTTTTATTCCGCGCTTAATCAATTGGCTTCGGGCGGAACGCCGACACACACGACGCTCAAGTTGATTGAAAAAGATTTCGATCTGGAAATTGCCGATTTGAAAAAGAAAAAAATCGCGAAAGAAAAATTGCCCTTGCATTATGTGGTGGAAATATCCGACGGGGCTCCCGATGATTTTGCGGAAACGGAAGCCATGCATGAAAAATTAAAAAGCAAAGGAATGGCTGTCCGAAGTTATTGCATTGGCGGCGAATCGGCCAGCGAAGACGCGGCGGAGCCGATTGCATCATTTTCCCAATTGCCAGAGATTTTATCCAAAGACATCATAGAAAAGTTCAAAAAACTTAATCCAAAGAGAATAAAATAAGTTTATGTCGTTTGAAATTCATAAAAATTTAGATCCGGTGGTTGTTTCAAAAGGCGAGTTATCTAAAAGATGGCCCAGAGCGTTAACTGAAAGAGAGAAAAGTGAGCTAGGTGTCGGCGAAAAGAAAATACAGAAACAAAAAGAAACGGCCGGCGGCAGTTTCGCGGCAATGTGGAAGAATCCGGAAACGGGAAAAGAGCAATCGATCGAAATAAACTTGGAAGAAAAACTTTCTGAATTTAAAGCTTTCTTCAAAGATAAGTTTAACTTGGAAATCAATGAAACAGAAGTCAAAAAAATCTGGAACAAGAATTACACGGAAATAAAAAGTGAAGTCGAAAAATATGGTTATGATTCAGTCTTGATTATTCCGGATAATTTGCCAAGCGAATCTGACATAAATCAAAAGGCCGTCGAAACGATGGATGAAGGCGCGGGAAAAGGCAAAGTTGTTGCCACCAAATATTGGGCTGAGCAATCAAGCATTGCGTTTGTTGGTGAAAACAAATATAAAATTATATTGGTTCATTCTGACCAGAATATTTACGACAATCCTGATGCTAATCCATATCTTAAAACAACGCTTAATAAAAATATTATGGCCTTAACCGGTCTTGCTCCGAAGGAAATCGAGAAAAAAATCAACAGCGGCCAGGAACTGCCGGCTAATTTTGAAGCGGAAATTAATGGGAAGAAAATGCAAATTCAAGCCAGCGGTCTTTCTTTGGAAGAATATGAAATTTTTCAAAGGATGTATTTTGAGAAAAATAGGAAGCATTTGGATGAAAGCGGTTGGATATGGCTAATGAAATCCCGCTCGGGTTCCCGTGTCGTGAGCTCGTACTGGTCTCCTGATGCTCGGCGGCTGAGTGTCAATGCCCTTGTTCCTGGCACTGCGCTTGCCTCTCTTGGCCTCCGCCTCTCCCGTAGTTTCTCAAATTAACTTAAGCTTTGGATATTTTTGATTTATTTATATATTTTATTTTTTAAAATAAATTTGAGTTATGGAAAATTTTTTTCCAACAACTGAAAAATTAGACGCAACCCTAAAAAAGAAGCCGAAAGAGGATCCGGTCGGTTTATTTTTGTCCCGTTTCGACAAGGCGCTGGATGTTGAACATGCGGTTGCGGAGAAAATAGATTTTTCCTATCTCTCGCCCGCGCAGCGGGCGGAATCGATGTGGGCGGTTTTTCAGGACGCAAGAAATCTTGTAAAGCGCATGGGAAAAGCAGATATCCAGGAAAGCGAATTGCAGAGGTTGCGTCAGAATGTAGGCGTTTTAAAAAATTTTTATGATGATCCGGATACTCAAAAAACATACACTGAACAACACCAGAGGCACATAAGCGAAATTGAAGCGATCAACGGCGATTCGGAAAAGCGCAAGACTCTTGACCGGGAAATCAAAAAAAACCAGAAAACGGCGGATGTCTGCGCTCGGAAAATATTTTCCGAGAGAGGTGGAAAATCAAGCGAGCTGGACATTCTGCTTTTTGAAACAAGCAAGAGACAATTGAATAAAAAACGGGAAGAATTGACGGAACTCATTGAATCAAATCCGGAATTGGGCGGCTTGGCTAGATATGAAAAAATAAAAGAGGGGGCCGAACAATTATGCGCAGAAAATTTTATCTGGGCAGATTCCCGCATAGAACAGCTTGAAGCAACGGAAGAAGCGGCGCTTTCCGGGAAGCCGGTGCTGCTTTCGGGAGAATCAGGAACCGGAAAAACCAGATTGGTTGAACAGGCATCTTTGAAGTTGACCGGCCAAATAAACAATCTCACGCCCGGGAAAGATACAAGGTTTCAGGATCTCATTGCTAAGCCGAAAATTTCTCCGCAAGGGGAAACTTATTATGAATATAAAGAAATAGGCGAGGCAGCTACCGGCAAAGTGTCAACACTGGAAGAAAAGCTAGGACATCAAGGCCGGATCGTAGCGGATGACGAATTTAATTTGCTGCCGGAAGCGGAACAAACTGAACGGCTGGCCAGAATTTCGTCCTGGACGCCGGGAAAAAAGGTCAGGATGCCCGTGACTAACCGGGAAGAAAAAATCGCGCCCAATTTTTTATATTGCGCCATGGTGAATTTAGCTTCGGAAAGATATGCCAGAAAAAAAATTCCGCCGGAAGTTTTGCGCAAGTTTGCCAAAGTGGATGTCGGGTATCTGGAACAAAGCGCGGAAAATCCTGAGATTTATGAAGCAATACTCTCGGCTCTTTTGGATAAAAATGGGCGCCTGCGGGTCGCCAAGGGGGAGATATCGCCAGCCTATGAATTCAGGGAAGAATCAAAAACTATCGAAAAAGAAGGGCAGCAAATAAAGCAATCAGTGAACATACGCGAACTGAAGGTATCGGAAGAAAAAGACGGAAAAGCAGCCGTAGCCGGAGGTTTTGCGTGGAGAATGGCAAACGCGCTGAATGAGATTAATAAGTCTTTTTCCCACAAAGAAACAGTTTTGAAAGCCAAAGGGGAAGCGCAGTTTTTGAAAGATTTGATCATTGATATCGGTACGGTGCTCGGCTGGATGAAGGAATACGGAACAGCTGGCAGGGGTAAAAATTTGGAAATATTTTTTGCCGATAAAATGCAAAAAGAATTTTTGTCGCGGGAAGCATATTCACTGGAAGATCGGCAATTAGTCAAGGAATTTCTGAAATATTTCGATATCGACTTGGATAAAAAAACTGAAAAAAGAAAAGCAGATCAGGAATTTGAAATTATGACTCCTTTGGAAATCGGCTTGCTTTCGCCGCGGGTAAAATATGAAAAAGTTGTCAGCGAAGAACCGGTGTTGGCGGAAAGCTACAGGATTACTTCAGAAGGAAAACGGATTGAATACAAAATAGAAAAATACAGAGAAGGCGACAGGGAGTTTTTGCCAGGACAAATATTTCCAAGAATTGATTCCAATGGAAAAAAGTATGCCGAGCAATTTTTAGGGATTAGCAAGGAAGGCGGTGAACCGGTGATCGTGCCTTATAAAAAAGAAAAAATTGTGTCTCGTGAAGAAAAAACAGTTTCGTCGGTCATGAAAGCCGAATGGAAAAATCCGGAAACGCAAAAAGAGCAGGCGATTGAAATCGATTTGGAAAAAATTTTGGCTGAACAAAAAACTTTTTACAAAGACAGATTGAATCTGGAAATTGACGAGAATGAGATAAAATCCATCTGGAAAGATAGTTACGCGGAAATAAAAAGCGAAGTTGAAAAATATGGTTATGATGAAATTTTAATTGTTCCTGAAAACTTGCCGGAAGAAGAAGTCCTTAATCAGAAGCTTATTGAAACGATGCAGGAAACTGTCGGCAAAACAAAGAAAAAAGTTGCCGCAACCTGGCAAGGAGACAATTTCAAAAAAGATGGAGGTTCTTTTGCCGGAGTTAGAAATTCATATGCTCCAGAATATCGCATTGTGCTCACTCATAGTGTCCAAAATATAGAAGATCATCCTATCCTAAAGGTTACGCTAGGCAAAAATGTTATGCAAGTTACAGGGTTGGAGCCGGCGGAAGTTGATCGCCGAATCACTAACGGCATAAATCTGCCTGTCGATTGCAAACTTGAAATTAACGGGCAAGAAATCGAGATCAAAGCCGAAGGAGAATCTTTGGAAGAATATCAAATACAGCAGGCGATGTATTTTGAAAAAACGGACGAGCATTTAGACTCGAAAAGCAATAGCTGGGTCAGATTGCTCAAATCTTGCTCGGGTTCCCGTGTCGTGGGCTCGTACTGGAATCCTGGTGGTCGGCAGCTGTATGTCCTTGCCTATGGTCCTGGCTTTGCGTATGCCTATCTTGGCCTCCGCCTCTCCCGTAGTTTCAAAAAGTTAACTTAAGCTTTGGAATTTTTTGCTTCATTTAATTTTTTTCTTTTTTAAATTTTTTTTGATAAAAACGCAACTTTATTTAACGCAGTGAATTTGGGTCAGTACGGCCGATTTCGTCGGCTTACCCAAAACGATTTCCAATCAAAAAGACGGCCGTATAAAATCGGACGGCAGTGGATTGGATTCGAAAAAAAAGAAACTACAGCCTTTCCTTCGGGCGAACGGGTCGCCCTGATAAATCGCGATGAGCGAAGGCGCAACGGACAAGGAAAGGCTACAAGAGGCGGGGCTCGGGTTCCCGTGTCGTGAACTCGAACTGGAATCCTGATGATCGGCAGCTGAATGTCAATGCCAATGATCCTGGCAATGCGAATGCCAATCTTGGCCTCCGCCTCTCCCGTAGTTTAGCGTCTACTTCTTTGGTGTTTCTTTTTCATCTTTGTTTTCGTACTTAACAAAGTCTGATTTCAAATATTTTATCCAACCGCCCAGCATCCTGCCGGCTTCCTGGAGATATTCTTCAGCTTTGATGTATTGCGTCTGGTTGATAAATTCATTATCCAGCGACAGCCGGAAAAGAATTTTCAAAACTTCAACTTTGGCGTTGGCTTTTAGGAGATACCCGTCCTTGAAATTTTTAGGCTGGGCGTTTCCAAAAACGGTCAGCTCGATCGCTTCCAAAATATTCATCTCAATTTTTTCTCCCAGGCTGTATCGCTCGTGTTTCGGAAAAACGGAGATGGATTTGTGGGCGTATTTATATAGTTCGTATAATTTTTTAATCAGCGGAATTTCAATTGAGGTAAAATTTTTATTATTATCCATATGAGTTTTGATTATGATGAATTAATTAGCGTGGAAAATCTTTTTGAATCATGGCGGGCGTATAAAAAGGGCAAGAATAAAAAGACGGAAGTCATGGAATTTGAGAGGCATTTGGAGGATAATTTGTTTGCGTTGCATCGAGAATTGCAAGAGGGTAATTATAATCACAGTGAATACTCCTATTTCAGAATATCAGATCCCAAAAAGAGGGACATTTACAAATCAAAAGTGCGGGACAGGGTGGTTCATCAGGCCGTTTATAAGTATCTTTGCGGAATATATGAAGCTGTTTTCATTGAAAATTCTTTTTCTTCCAGAAAAAACAAGGGAACGCACAGGGCGGTTTGCGCGTTGTTCGAAATGGCAAAGAAAATTAAGCGGGAAAATAAAGGATGCCTGGCCATAAAATCCGATGTGCGGAAATATTTTGAAAATATCAATCATAAAATTCTTTTGGAAGTTCTTCACAAAAAAATACAGGATGAAAATTTTTTCAACCTGTTAAAAATTATCATTCAAAGCTTCAATGGCGGAATGGGCAAGGGTGTTCCGCTCGGAAACATTACCAGCCAGATTTTTGCCAATATTTATCTCAACGAATTGGATGAATTTGTCCGCGACGATCTAAATTCAGGCCAATATGCCAGATATAACGATGATTTTATAATGCTGGGAAACAACGGCAAAAAACTTTTTGGAGATGCCGCAAAAGCAAAAATATTTTTACGAGATGAATTGTTGCTTGATTTGCCGAAAGAAAAAACAACTTTTCGCAAGTTGAGATGGGGCATAGATTTTTGCGGCTTCGTTGTTTTGCCAAACGCAATCCTGCTTAGGAATAAAACCAAGGGCAGAATGTTTGCGAATATTAAAATGACGGTGAAAAAACTACACTGCGAAAAAATATCAACAAGCGATTCGCGAAGAATACTGGATTCATATTTTGGAATACTTTCGCATTGCAAGGCCTATAATCTTAAGACAAAAATAAAAAACAAGTATTTATACGGAGAAATACTCGAATAATTTTTTACTATATATATAATCTTAAAGCACGCCTTCTTTTTTCAAGGCTTTTTTGATGTGGCTTTTGGCCAAAGTCGTGCGCGCGAAGCGCAGCCAGTCCTGGCTCGGCGCTTTGCGTTCTTTGGCGGTGATAATTTCAATAACTTCGGCGTTTTTGATTTTATAATCCAGGGGTACCATTTTGCCGTTAACTTTGGCGCCCACGGCCCGGTCTCCGATTTCGCTATGGACTTTGTAAGCAAAATCAATCGGCGTGGCGTCCTCTGGAAGATCAATAACATCGCCATGCGGAGTAAAAGCAAAAATGTGATTTTTGAAAAAATCAATTTTCAGACCCTCGATAAATTCCTCATTGTCTTTTCCTAGTTCGCCCTGCCATTCCTGCAACTGGCGCACCCAAGTGAGATCCTCATCTAGAGTTTTTTCTTTCTTACTGAAGCCAAAAAAGCTTTTCCAGTTCGTTCCTTTTTCGTTATATGCCCAGTGGGCGGCGATTCCGAATTCCGCTTCGTCATGCATTCTTTGCGTCCTAATTTGCACTTCCATAATTTTTCCCTCCGGGCCGAAAACGGTGGTATGGATGGACTGGTAGCCGTTGGGCTTGGGGAGTGAAATATAATCTTTGATTCGGCCGACCAGCGGGCGGTATTTTTTATGGACGATGCCGAGAGTTTCATAGCAATCAGCCACTTCCGGAACAATGATCCGGATGCCGGCCAGGTCATAAATTTTATCGATATCCATATCATGGCGCTGCAATTTCAAAAAAAGCCGGTAAATGCGCTTGGTGCGCCCGTAAATATCCAGGACTTCAATATTGGATTTCTGCAGTTCTTTTTTCAGTTCATGAATAGTTTTTTCCAGATTTTTTTTGCGGATTCCAAATTCTTTTTCTTCCAAATTCTTTACGAGCGCATAATTTTCCGGATCCAAGTGCTTAAAAGATAAATCTTCAAGCCGTCCTTTTATTTCTCCGATTCCAAGCCGATTGGCGATGGGAACAAAAACATCCAGAGTTTCGCGCGCGATGCGCTTCTGTTTTTCCGGCGGCAGCGCTCCCAGTGTTTCCATATTATGCAAGCGGTCAGCCAGTTTGATAATAACCACGCGGATATCTTCCGCCATAGCCAAAAACATTTTGCGCAGATTTTCAAGGTAGAGTTCTTCTTTGGTTCCGCGCAATTTTATCTTTCCCAGTTTGGTGACGCCGTCAACGAGGAAAGCAATTTCGCGGCCGAATTTATCTTCGATTTCTTTGAGAGTTATGTTGGTGTCTTCTGGAATGTCATGCAGAAGTCCGCCGGAAATAGTTTTCGATCCCATGCCGATGTGGGCGATGTTTAAGGCTGTGTGCAGGGCGTGCTGGATATAGTCCTCGCCGGATTTCCTTTTTTGTCCTTTGTGCGCCTGCTCGGAAAATTCAAAAGCGCTGCGAATCAGCTTTTCGCGCTCCGGCGTGCGGGCTCCCCGCAGGTTTTTGAGGACGGTTTCGATGGTAATCATACTTTTAATACATTGGATATTGAAAGTATATGTCAATGGAGAGCAAAAGACAAGGTTTTCTCCGCATTTGCGAGGAGTATATTTTTGCCGTAAAATAGGGGTATGATTTGTTAAGTAACTAGTTAAGTAACACCCCAGTTAAATAATCCGCGAACGGAATCTAACGGGGCAAGAAAACTATGCCGATAAAAAAACTCGCGGACAAAAATATCCGCAAACTGACCCGAATGGGCCGCGCCGGCGGAAGTCTAGGCCTCACTATTCCGATTGAGATCGTGAAGAAATTAAAATGGAAAGAGCGGCAAAAGGTGAAAGTCAAAGTCGACCGCAAACGGCTGATAATTATCGATTGGAAAAAGTAATTTTTTATTTAACCACTATGTATATTTATAAGCATCCAAAACCTATTATAATAAAGCTTGCAGATGAAGCGGGATTTGAAATGCGAAAAATGGCCGCTAAATATATTGCGGATAATCGCAACACAACAGGAGCAGAAAGAGGCAGTTCCGAAGAACAGGGATTCGGTGCTTTGGCTGAGATTGTTGTTCGCAAAAATATCAAAATGCCGGAAATAAATCCAACTGATCATCCGCTCGCTTACGATCTTTTGTTGCCGTCCGGAGTAAAGGTTGATGTAAAATGCAGAGGAGGCTCATTACCTTTTAAAGAAGAGTATGTAAGTAATGACGATTTGCCAAGAGAAGCTAAGCATAATCTTTTTGCTAGGCAAGTACACGATGAAAGTCTGGATACCGATATTTACTTAATGACGCATTTGGAAACCCCAAAAGACAGGGCTTTGCCTGGCACAAAAAGACAGAGAAAGTGGATATTGTATATTTGCGGATGGGTTTCCAAGGAAAGAGTTGCAAATGAAGGCGTATATTTACCAAGAGGCTCTCTAACCGAGCAAGGAAGAACATGGTTCACATATAGAGGCCAAGAAATAGAATTTTATAATAAAAATTTAAACGGACTTGAAAAACTGGATGACTTATTAACAATTGAAAAAGACGATGTCGAAAAAGATAAAAAGCACAAGGGAGATTTAAATTTAACATCTGTTGATGCAATTAGAATTGCTTATGATCTGATCGGCAGAGGAGTTTTAAGGGAAAAGCATGTTGATTTTATAAAAAATAAAACAAAAATTAATCAAATAGTAAAACCCATCTTACACCCAAACCAATATTTTCATCTACTTCGGTGGCTTAAAGAAGAGGGACAATTATCTGATATAGAAATGACTAAGGCAAATGAAATTTTAGCAGAGGAACAATATAGCGGAGTCTAGTTTAGAATAAGGTACTTTCTTTCATTTTAGCGAATTTCTTTGCGTCGCCAATTCTTTTTTCGCAAATCTTTACATAATCCATTTTTTGTTTTTTGTGCAAATATATTTCCTCATTTTTTTCAATTCCAATAAACTGTCTGCCCTCTAAAACTGCGGAAACCAAAAAACTTCCACTGCCGCAGGTATTATCCAAAACAATATTATCCTCTTTTGTAAAGGTTCTTATTAAATATCGTCCAAGCTCTACTGGTTTTTGTGTTGGGTGATAAACATTACCCTCACTCTCTGCAGTTTTGAAATAAACAACATCTGTTGGGTAGCGTTCTCCCTCGCTTTTTACTTCAACAGAATTAAAATCACCATAGCTTCCAGTTAGTTGATTTTTTCTGAAGCCCTTGTTGTAGGGTTCACTCTTTGTCATTTGGGGATTGTAAGCGGGCTGATTCTTGTAAAAAATACAAATATCTTCGTGTTTTCGCAGAGGTTGTTTTTTTGCATTTAAAAAGTTGGTTGATTTTGATTTGATCCAAGTGATTTTATATTTGAACAATTTTTGATTGGATAATATCAATTTCGCAGTAAAAATTCCTTGTGATGTCAGAGCGATAACACCATTATCCTTGATGATTCTTTCATAATGTTCCCATAGCTTATCCAGTGGTATTATACTATCCCAATGGTTTTGAGTAGATCCATAAGGGAGATCGCATAAGATCATGTCTACGGATTTGGAGGGCATATTTTTCATTATGTCTAAACAGTCTCCCTTAATAATTTTATTCAAATAATTGTTAATATGTTTAGTTCCTGTATTTGTTGTTTTTTTCTCTTTACTCCTGTTTAACTCAGTGTTCTTGATAATACCCAAAACTATCCCTTGAATATCTAAATTCCTCTCGTCATTTTTAATTATTATTGGAGCATAGTCTTTGTTTGCTGGCTGTAATCTGATCTGGCTTCTCTCTTTATAAAATGTTTTTAATGTTGCTTCGGTATTATCAATGAGTGCTACTACCTTTTGTCCATTTTCGGCTGTCGTTTGTTTTTGTACTAAGACAATATCTCCATCGTTAATATTTTCATCAATCATACTTTGTCCCGCCACTCTTAATGCGTAATAATCTTGATTCGACCTAGTCCTTGTTCTGGGGATGGCGATACTTTCATTTTGATTGGTGATAACTTCAATTGGCTGACCAGCGGCAATTGTTCCAAGAAGCTGAATTTTTACTAAATCTATTTTTTTATCATTGACCAACTCAATACTTCTGGCTCCATATCCAGTTTTGGAAATAAATCCTTTTCCAATCAGTTCGTCTATGTGTTCAGAAATAGTAGAAAGCGCCTTAAGACGCAAATGTTTTCTTATCTCTTCAAAGGTTGGGGATATGCTGTGCTTCCGGACATATTTTTTTATGTAATCGTATATTTGTTTTTGACGTTTTGTAAGTGTGGACATTTTAGTATTGACAATTTTAGCTTATGAATTATACTTATATTATACCCGAAGATTACCCGAAGGTCAAAAAGTTATCCACAGGTCTTAAAGCAAAATTAAAAATATCCGTTCGACGCGGATATTTTTTGTTCAGTAACTAGTTCAGTAACAAAGTTATTTTAAGCCCTAAGCTTCTTTTTCAAATCCGCATTCCTTCTTCGAGCATTTGATTTTGCCTTTGGCGGCGAAGACGAGCAGGGATTTGCAGTCAGGGCAGATTTCGCCGTTGGGCTTGTTCCAGAGCGCGAAGTCGCATTTGGGATAAGTGTTGCAGCCATAAAACGGCCGGCCGCGTTTCGATTTGCGCTCCACGATGTCGCCCGCCTTCGCCAAGGCTTCGGCGGGCAAGCCGACACTACACTTTGGACATTTGATGCCGGTTTTATTTTCTATTTTTTTGATGCCTTTGCAGGCGGGATAATTGGAACAGCCGAGAAAGGTTCCGAACTTGCCGCGCTTCACTGCCATTGGCGCGCCGCAAACTTCGCAGATTTCGCCTTTATGCTCTTCATCCATTTTCTTTTCCGCGTCGGTTTTTTCCGTGTGTTTGCAATTTGGATAATTGGAACAGGCGATGAATTTTCCAAACCGGCCGAACTTCATAATCAAATCGCCGCCGCAATCGGGGCAGGACCGATCCAGTTTTTCCTGAAAATCTTCTTTCTTGACCTCCTTGGTTTTAGCCTTCAGATTTTTTTGAAAGGGTTTATAAAATTCGCGGATCACCGGCACCCATTTTCTCTTGCCTTCGGCGATTTCGTCAAAATCCATTTCAATCGTGGCGGTAAATTTGATATCCACAATTTCCGGAAAATGCGCAACCAGAAGATCGTTGACCAGCGTTCCGATTTCCAGGGGAAACAATCTTTTCTCTTCATTCTTATCGACATATTTTCTTTCAATGATGGTGGAAATTGTCGGCGCGTAAGTTGACGGGCGGCCGATGCCGTTTTCTTCCATAACTTTTACCAGCGTGGCTTCGTTGTAGCGCGGGGGCGCGGAGGTTTCTTTTTGAGTGGCCAGTGCTTCAATCAAGTTCAAACTTTCGCCGATTTTCATTTTGGGTAAAAGATTTTCGCCGTTGGCTTTGCCGTTGTAAACTTTCAAGTAACCGTCAAATTTTATTGTGGATCCATTGGCTTGGAGCAGATAATTGTCTTTTCCCTTAGCATCAATTTCCAGTTTTACAGAATCAAAAATGGCCGGTTGCATCTGGGAAGCGATCATCCGCTTCCAGATGAGGGCATATAATTTTTCCTCACTTGGATCAAGCTTGGCTGCCAGATCATCCGGAGTTTTATCAGGGTAGGCGGGACGGATGGCTTCATGCGCTTCCTGGGCGCCCTTGGATTTTGTTTTGTAAAATTTCGGATCGGACAAAGCATAATTTTTTCCGAATAATCGGGAAATAGTTTTTTGCGCCACAAGCATTGATTCCAAAGAAAGATTCAAGCTGTCGGTGCGCATATAGGTGATATATCCTTTTTCATAAAGTTTTTGCGCGACGCTCATGGTAAATTTGGCGGAGAATCCCAGATTACTGATGGCTGCCTGTTGCAGAGAAGAAGTGGTGAAAGGGGGAGAGGGATAACGCAAAGTTTCCTTTTCAGTTATATTTTTAACTTTGAATTCGGCGCTCTTAAGATCATTTACAGCCTCGTCGGCCTTTTTTTGGCTGTCAATGATAGTCTTTTTGATTTTATAATCCCCGGCGAATAGTTTCAGGGTCAGGGTTTGCTCAACTTTCTGGCCGTCCACTTCAACCAGATTAGAATCAAAAATTTCCTGCTTGCCGCCAGTTTTCAGTTTGACGGTAATGGCAAAATACTTTTCGGATTTGAATTTTTCAATTTCTCTTTCTCTTTCAACAATGAGACGGAGCGCTACTGATTGCACGCGCCCGGCGGAAAGTCCGCGGCGGATTTTTTTCCAGAGAAATGGAGAAAGCTCAAAACCGACCAGGCGATCCAAAATTCTGCGAGCCTGTTGGGCGTCCACTAAATTAAGATCAATGGCGCGCGGATTTTCCAATGCTTTTTCAATCGCGCTTTTAGTAATTTCGTGAAACACAATTCTTTTTGTTTCTTTCGGATTTAGATTCAAGGCCGAAACCAGGTGCCAGGAAATAGCTTCTCCTTCGCGGTCTTCATCAGTCGCGAGGATCACAGTTTCTGCTTTTTTGGCGAGTTCTTTCAGTTCCTCAACTCTTTCGGCGGCCTTGGCCGGGATGACATATTCCGGTTCAAAATTATTTTCAATATCAATGCCCATTTTTTTGGCGGGCAAATCGCGGATATGTCCATAGCTTGATTTCACAGTAAAAGCCTTTCCTAAAAATTTGGAAATTGTTTTAGCTTTAGTAGGAGACTCGACGATAACTAACTTCATAAAATTATATAATTCTGTCCTCCAATATTTTTCACCCAGCCTTTTATTTCCATCATCGCGAGCGTGGAGGAAACGGACACTGCTCCCAGTTTAGACAGTTTGGAAATATTGTCAATGTGAAGAGGTTCGTTCGATAAATATTTTAATAAAATTTCTTCTTCCCTATTCTCGGGAATTTTAGGAAGCGCGGGCATTTTTTCCCGGCCTTCGCCTAAATTCAACTCTTCCAAAATATCTTTGACGCCGGTAACGATTTTTGCGCCCTGGCGCAGAAGATTATTGGTGCCGGCCGATTGCGCGGAAAAAATTGAGCCAGGAACGGAAAAAACTTCGCGGTCATATTCCAGCGCGCAGTTGGCGGTGATGAGCGTTCCGCTTTCAACTCCGGCTTCGACGACTAGTGTTCCTAGAGACAGTCCGGCGATGATGCGGTTGCGCGCCGGAAAATTGCCGGGGATTCCGGCTGGCGTTTCGATTGGATAGTCCGAAATCAGCGCGCCATTCTCCATAATCTCGCGCGCCAGATTAAAATTCACGCGCGGATAAATATTGGCGTCGTCCAGACTGCCGCCCAAAACGGCAATGGTTTTTCCGCCGCCATCGAGCGCGCCGCGGTGGGCGATAGCGTCAATGCCGATAGCCATCCCGCTTACAATTGTTATACCGGCTTGCGCCAAATCCCGCGCGAACGAAGTAGTGGCTTGCGCGCCGTAAGAAGTGTATTTTCGCGATCCCACAATCGAAATCATAGTCAAGCTGTTGAGATCGAGATCCTTATCATTGGACTTTATATATATAATGTAAGGCGGGTTGGCGGATTCTTTGAGCAATCGTGGATATTCCGGACTTTTGAGCGTTATCATCCGCACATTTTCCTTTTGCATTTTTTCCCACTCGGCGTCCGGATCAACGGTTTTCCTGTGCTCGCAAATTTTCTCCGCTATTTTTTCACCAATACCGCTTTTAAGCAGCGCGTCAAAATCGGCTTGCCAAATATTTTCCGGTTCGCCGAAATAGGAAACCAAAGCGCGCATTTTTTGCGAACCCAGTCCATTAATTTTATTGAGAGCGTTCAGAAATTTCATAGCACTTTCTAAATATAGCAATATTTTTGGCGCTTGACCCCGTTAGAAGTTCGTCGCTAGATTTTTCTTTTCGGATACATGTGAGCGAAGCGGCTTCGCCTTAATATTTTTAATATTAGCAAATATTCCCCAAAACTTCTAATGGGGTTGACAAAAACTTCATTATTTGCTACTTTATGCTATTGGTTTTCACGGTCTCGCTCGTAAGTTCGAATGCAAGCCTCCTCCTTGGTTTGCAGGAGAGTAACCCCATTAGAAAAATGACAAGGTAGACTAAGGGATATTAAATGTTTTGTAAGCAAATAACATTAATATTCCAGAATACACATTCTCATTTTTCTAACGGGGTGAAGTACAACCCAAAGTGATAATTCACCGCGGGATGCCACTCACGCGCGGGACTGTGAAAGGCAAGGGAAAGTTTTTTGAAAACATAACAAAAAAGTCGAATTAAAATTTGAGGCACTAAAAAGGAGGCAGTTATGGAAGAAAGATTTGCTATGTTGTTGAGATGGTGGGAGCTTTTCAGACTCTCGGAAAGGGCAGCTGTTTTTTCGATGGAGTATAACTATGGAAACACTCCTGGTTCGAAAATGCTGCGAGAGGATATTGTCGACGCCTTAGTTTTTTGGAAGTTTATCATAGAGAAGGCGATGACGGCATTAACGACAAATGAACGGCCCGAATTCCTACAGTCTTTTTTTGAAGACAAAAATCCGTTTATCAAAGTCGTGGCAATTGTTGAGTGTTTTCCCACAAAAGTATGGAGAAAAATACTCTGGGGCTACAACATCGATTTTTCAAGCTGTGAGTCTTTTCTGCGCAGACTTACTGCAAATCAGCTCTCTTCAATCCAGGAAAACTATCTGGACCTTTTTTCCAGAAACGAGGTGCCTCGCGTATTCACAAAATTTGACAAAAGGTTCAGAGGCATAACGGCGGAAAAATTGTTAGCAGAGGCTAAATATGACGACGATGAAAAGAGATATGCCAGCAAGGGAGCAATGTCTTACAATTTACTCAATCTCGATTTTGGTTTCAACGCTTTCCCCAGGGGAGTTGCGAATGATACAAAAAAAATCGAGATTAGCCCTCTGCAATTCCTTTCAGTGAAAAACCATGCGGATGACTTCGTTGTTAATATGGAAGATGGAAAATACTGGGGGCTGTACCGATCTGTGCGGAGTAATTATGTCTGGAAGCCAAAAAAGCTAGTACAATTAAGCACGCACATCTGTCCCGGCTTCTGGTATACGCTTCTGATGCAGTTTCTCTTCTGGGTTGTCTCGCCCGTACTGGCTATTGCGATGGCATCGGTTATCGCAAGCGGACACTCGCATTCTATTCCGAATGCCCTGTTTATAGGTATGGCGATTCCGGGAATGTTCACTCCTGTTTGGCTGGCGCTTGCCACGGCGAAGTATTCGTTCAATAAAATCTTGACTGAAAATGTCAAGAAAAAATGGAACGACTTTGGAGAAAGGCATGAAGAGGCGCTTACTTTAATCGGTGTAATAGCAGGAGGTTTAGTTGTATCTGCGGCAGCTATTGCAGCAGTAATTGGGACTTACCTTGTTGCCAAACCACTCGGTATATTCTGGGCAAGCGTGACTGTTGTTTTGGTTTTTACCGGTCTCTTTTTGATACTGAACAAAAAAAACAACAGATTCTACTTTTGGGCTCACCCCGAAGTGGCAATGATTCTCAAAATAGCGCTCCCGACATTTGCCGGGGGACTGCTAATCAGAATTACCTATCCGTACTATCAGGTGATTGCGAAAATCGCGCTTTGGGTCTGGGGGATTTTGGAAAGTTTTGCCAGTATGGTGATTTCAATAATTTCCATGTTAGGCATGGTTTCCCTCGTATTCATTTTCCCATTTGTCTTTTTCGCTCTGATGGCATTTCTTTCGAAAAATTTGACCGAAGAGCAAATGGAAAAATTCTGCATAGCGCTTGAAAAAGCAATGCCTTTCGGCGTCGGGTTTACATTTGTTGCCTCATTGGCAGTGTTTGTGGCTAATGTAAATGAAGCGGTTCCTTCTCCGATAATAATAATCGGGATGCTGATGTTTCTGGCAACGGGGATTCTTTTGGCGATATTTTCATCGCAGGCTTTTAACAAGTATGATCCGAGGTTCATTTCTAATGCCGATGTGTTGAACGAAGCCTGCGGAGATGAGTTCAGGAGAAAAAGAATAAAGGCCAAATGGGTGCTAAAAAACAAATGGCTTCAATCGCTTAGCAAGGAAGAGCGAGAACTGAAAATCATAAAGCTCGTTGCCGCATTCGGGGAAATTTTCGGAATTTTAGAAAGAGAAATAGCGTATCTCGAGTTTATTCCGATTATGACGGCAAGTGCTCTTGATGACATAGCCGCGAATGTTTATGACATACGCCCTTTTAACAAGGGAAGGATGAAGATCGTAAGGCTCATGATTGCCAGTCACTCGCTTAGTGAAGCAATATTTCTTTACCAGCAAAAACAGCAAAGAAGGGAGCGCGGATGGAAAAGAACGAAAAAAATCTTTATGATCATCTTCTTTCCAGCAGTTCTTTTGTATTGGGCGCTGAAAAAGCTTTTGGAATACTCCAAAACTTTATTCAAACTCTGGAAGCTTTTCAATAAGCTGTGTCCATATGTAACGCAGACGAGAACCTTGAAAATAGGTAGCTAAACAACATCAAGGTTTATAATACAATTCTTAGGAGGCAGGTCAATGACCCGCCTCTTATTTTTTTCAAAAAATATTTACGGCTATTGACAAGGGGTTACTTTTTTGCAATAACTAGATTATTGCGCAGAAAATATGTTTAGTTATCGCAATCTCACGCGGGATCGTGAGAAGTAAAGAATTATAAGAAAAGGGAGAGATGAAGATGAAAAAAGCAGGCAGATGCATTTTTTTGTTCTTTACAATCTTAATTTTATACGACAGTTGTTATGCGGAGGAGAAACAAGGGGGTATTTCTTCGGCGTATGCAAGTAACAGCAAGGAAACTTCCATTACAACCGTGTGCCATGTTGAATACCAAAGCAGACTGACTGGACTCAAAATGGAAACAAAGCCGATGAGTTCTGCTCTCGCTCAGCGTCATAAGGAGGATTTAATCCGTGACGGATCGGCTACAAATGCTGATGTGGTATGTAAATAAAAAAGGCGGGGAAAGGTCACTTAGCCAAGTGATCTGACCTGCCTTATTTTTTCTAAGATAGTATTTTTACAAAAGTTTTTTGATCCTCCTTCGCTAAAGCTACGGAAGGATTTCGCTCGACTTATTATTTTATTATAAGTTGCTCAATTTCATCTAAAACATCATTTTCGATGTTTTTTATTTTTTCCATTTCTTCTTCCGTAAATTTATCTAGCACATAATCATGGGCGCCTAGTTCGCATTTTTTCGTAGAGGATTCTATGGAAGCCTCTGTTCCGATGCCGACGCGAATCCGTTTGAATTTTTGCGTACCGAGTTTTTCGATGATATTCTCGACGCCATGATGGCCGGCGGAAGAGGAATCAGTGGCGATTTTGTATTTGCCAACGGCAATGTCCAGATCGTCATGGATGACAATAATGTCATCTGGCGCCAGTTTATAAAAAGTTAAAATACCTTGCACGGCTTCGCCGGAAAGGTTCATAAAAGTTTGTGGCTTCACTAGCAACATATCAGTCCCCTTGGAAATTTCCGCGTTGAATTTTTTGTTAAATTCCCACGGCGAAAAATTCCAATCATTTTTGATTTTTTCCACAATCTCAAAGCCGATGTTATGTCGAGTATATTCATATTCTTTTCCCGGATTGCCGAGACCGAAAATAATTTTCATATAACTAATTTTTATTAAAATCTTGTGACTCTTGATCATCGCGTGCTTTATTTAAATCCTCCAGCGTTCCTTCTTCCATATTATACCTTTCCTCCAAATCTTTTCCAATCACCAAAATCATATCCGTTTTTTGGCTGCCGGCTAGTTTTTGGATATCAGCGCCAATCAAATAGGAAACTGTCGCCGGCAATTTGGTAGCCAATTCGTCAAGCGTGAAAGGCCTGGCTCCATTGCCCAAGTCATAAACAATTGTTTTATCATAAATAAATTTTCCCGCGCTGGCCACCGCCACATTTTTATAATCCAAATTAACGCTCAAAAGTTTTTTGATGGCAGTGAGAATTTTAGCGTTCCCGCTGCCGTTTATAAGAACTATGCTCGCGTTTTCTTTTTCAATTTCGGCGCGCCGTCTTTTAAGAATATTCAAATCAAAAACATTCTGGGCCAATTCCTGGATTTCACTTAAATTTCCCACGCGCGGCACCAGCGCGGAAAAATTATTAATATGGACGATTTTCAAAAGACTATCTTTGTTCCAGGCGTCCAAAACGACATTGTTGATATTCTGCGTGTCCATTTTTTGGGCGAGTTTCAAAAAGCTCACAATTTCGGCGGGCGCGGCATTGGTGACGATGTTATTGCCCAGCGCGTCAAGAAGATTGTTGACTTCGATAGGATTCAAAAAAGTTCCAGCGGAAAAAATTTTGTTTTTGGCGGATTGCAAAACCTGCTGCTGCCTTTTGGCGCGACCGAAATCGCCTTCAGGATCGTTGTGGCGCTCGCGGGCATATTTAAGAGCTGTCGCCCCATCCAGATGATGGAAGCCTTTTTCCAGTCTGAAAGGCGCGTAGCTGTAGTTCGGTCCCGGATAGCTTGGGTCATAGATGTCCCGTTCATTTACAATATTGATTCCGCCGAGGGTGTTGATGATTTTTTCAAATCCGCCGAAATTCAAAATCGCGTAATAATTTATTTTCTGCGCGGTTAATTCTTCAACCGTCTTCACGATCAAATTCACTCCGGAGGCGGGGTCATTTTTCATGTCGCCCAAGCCAATTTGATAGATTGTGTTAATCTTTGCTCGAGAAGTGGAATCCGCAATATCAACATACATATCCCGGGGGATGGAATAAAGCGCCACCTGGTTTGTCCGGGTGTTGAGGCTCACTATCATTATCGTATCAGTGAGGTTTTGCCCAGGATGTCCCTTGCCGCCGATGCCGAGCAGTAAAATATTAATCCGGCCGTCCGCGTATCCTTTTAAATCAACTGATGTTGCCGCAGTGAGGGACTGCGCGGTTCGTAAAAATGAGGGCGTGTCTGTGTTTTCAATATTTATTTTTTTCCCGACGGAATAAATTTTGTAAGTTAAAAATGATCCATAAGCCGCGCCGACAATAATTAAAAATGAAAACAACCAAAATGCTTTTTTGGCAAAAGAAGACTTTGCAGGCTTGTTTAGATATGGGTAAGAAATTTCATCCACTTCTATATATTACTACATTAGTAGCGATACTAAAAATATGGCTTGAGAAAGCCAGCTTCTGCCCTTGCCAAGGGACTAAAATCATGCTAAACTGGGAAAGTCAGAAGATTTTAAAGAGCATATCTAGGGCAAATTATGGATTTTGAGCCAAAAAAGAAAGTTACTCCGGAAGAACAATATTACGGTATTGGCGGTTTCATACTGGAAATAATCAAAGTTTTTGTTTTAGCGCTGGTTATTATTCTGCCTGTTAGGGTTTTTTTGTTCCAGCCTTTTTTTGTGCAGGGCGCTTCCATGGAGCCTAATTTTGAAAACAATCAATATCTTATCATTAATGAATTTGGCTATAAACAAACCGCGGTGGATGTCAGTAAGCTTCATTTATTCACGGTTAATCCTTTCCGGGAGCTTACCAGGCAGGAAGTAGCGGTTTTCCGCTATCCGAAAAATCGCAGCCAATTTTTTATCAAAAGAATAATCGGCCTCCCTGGCGAGCGGGTGCAGATCAAGGACGGAACGGTAACGATATTCAATCAGGAAAATCCGGACGGAATTGTTTTGGATGAAAGCGCTTATCTTTCTTCAGAAGTGAAAACTCAGGGCGAGGCGGTAACTGCGCTCAAAGATAATGAATATTTTGTGATGGGAGACAATCGCGGGGCGAGTTCCGATTCCCGCTCCTGGGGGCCAGTGAAGGAAGCGGACATTGTCGGCAAAGTATTACTAAGGGCGTGGCCTTTGGATCAATTGTCGATTTTTTAATTTTAATAGGCGATGGCTATTCCAGCACCGAATAATAAATGGCAACCCCAGCGAAAATTCCAATAAAGTTTCAGTGTGGTGTTTGAATTTGTGTGTGAACTCGCCTAACGGCTAAATTTTAATATAATATATAGTTTCAATAGCGAATTTTCGCGGGGTGCTCATAATTGTAGCTACTCGCGAGGCGCTCGCAGACAATTATGGCAAAGAAAAAAAACAAACCAGTGCGTAAGGCTATGAAAAAAACGGCAAGACCTATTCGGACAAGGAAGGCGAGAGGCAAGGAAACTGGGAAAGCGATTATCGAACCGATTGTTTTGCAGCCGCCGCGGGGCATGAAAGATATTTTGCCGGACGAACAGCCGTATTGGGATCAGGTAAGACGAACAACAGAAAAGATGGCGCGCGAATACGGCTATTCGCGGATTGATATTCCGGCGGTTGAATTCACCAATCTTTTCGTGCGCGGCGTGGGAGAAGGCACGGACATTGTCCAAAAAGAAATGTATAGCTTTGTGACCCGGGGCGGAGACAAAGTGTCGTTGCGTCCCGAACTGACAGCCGGAATTTGCCGCGCCTATATCCAGCATGGAATGAGCGTCTGGCCGAAACCCATCAAGCTTTTTTCTACCGGTCCGGCTTATCGCTATGACCGTCCGCAAGAGGGCAGATACCGCGAATTTTTTCAGGTGAACTATGATATTTTTGGTGAATCTGATCCGATTTTGGACGCGCAGGTAATTCAGGTGGCGCATCGAATTGTCCAAAGTCTGGGCATCAAGTCGGTGCAGATCCAGGTCAATTCAATCGGCTGTCCCGGTTGCCGCAAGGAGTATAAGGAACTGCTGGTGAATTATTTGGAATCGAAAAAACAAAAACTCTGCCAGGATTGCAAGAACCGCCTGGAGCGCAATCCCTTGCGAGTCTTGGATTGCAAGGAAGACAAATGCGCGCAAGTGGCGGCTACGGCTCCGCAATCCATCGATCATCTTTGCGACGAATGCCGGGTGCATTTCAAATATGTTTTGGAATATCTGGATGAGTTGGATCTCAATTATGTTATTAATCCGCAAATGGTGCGCGGACTGGATTATTATACGAAAACGGTTTTTGAAATTTGGTCGGGTTCGGAAGAAGGCCGGAAAAATTCTTTGGGCGGCGGCGGCCGATATGACGGACTCATAAAAATGCTGGGAGGAGAAGCGACGCCAGCCATTGGTTTCGGTTTTGGCGTAGAGCGGCTGATTTTGGAAATGAAACGGGTGCAGGCCAAGCCTTATCGCGCGCCTAGGGCGAAAGTCTTTTTAGCGCAACTGGGCGAACTAGCTAAGAAAAAAAGCCTCAAACTTTTTTCAGAACTGGAAAGGAATGGAATTCTTACGGCGGAAAGTTTCGGGCGCGGGAGCCTAAAGTCCCAATTGCGCGAGGCAGATAAGCAGGGTGTGGAGATAACTTTGATTCTGGGGCAGAAAGAAGCGCTCGACAAAACTGTAATAATTAAAAACATGGCGAGCGGAGTGCAGGAAATTGTGAGTGCGGACAAATTGATTGATCTGGTAAAAAGAAAACTCAAAGCCGATAATGTAGTCGTATATCACGAAAATAATAATCACACATAACAGAAAGGGGGTCTTTATGATTGAAGTAAAAAAGAAGGATAGAGAAACTAGCGAAAGCCTGATCAGGCGTTTTAGCCGCCGGATTCAACAGAGCGGTGTTTTGGCGCAGGCCAGGAAAACCAGATTCCGCCAGGACGAAAAAAGCAAACGGGAAATCCGGGAAGGCGCGATGTATAAAGTGAAAGTGAAAAAAGTTGTGGACCGGCTCAAAAAAATGGGCAAGTTCGATGAAGGAACTTTCAGGAATGTGAAGAAAAAATTAATTCCTAAAGAATAATTTACGAACATACTAATCAAGCTAAATTACAAATGTGCGTTATTCATAATTTCGCTAAGTTCGTAAGTTAGTAATGGTAATAATGTTATGTCACTAAAAAAACAAATATCTGAAGACTTGAAGAGCTCCATGAAGTCTGGCGATACTATAAAACGGGACACTCTGCGCATGCTGGACGCGATGATTAAAAATACGGAAATCGAAAAGATGAAAAAAGAAGAAGGATTGAATGACGCGGAGGTCCTTGAAGTTTTGGCGCGCGCGGTGAAGCAGAGGCGCGACAGTGTGGAGCAGTTTGAAAAAGGCGGCCGCGCGGATTTGGCGGATAAAGAGAAAAAAGAAATAGAAATTATTTCCGTGTATCTGCCGGAGCAATTGGGCGAAGATAAAGTTCGCGAAATTATCAAGGAAGCAATTTCACAAACTGGAGCATCAGGCAAGGCCGACATCGGGAAAGTTATGGGTGCTGCGATGGGAAAACTGAAAGGCCAGGCGGATGGGAATGATGTCAAAAAGGTAGCTGAAGAGTTGTTAGGATAAATTAACTTCAAATAAGCCAAAAACCGCCCTCTCAAAAACCGGGCGGTTTTTGTTTTGGCTCTAAAATTTCCCATTCCGGAGGAACCTTTCATTTTTAGTGGTATAATTACTCTGTGAACCCCGCACTAACTTTTGCGGGGAAGTGAATGCAAATAATTTTAATGTGCTTTTGGTGTTTTCAAATTGGCAATATCAAAAGTTAGTGCGGGGTGAAAAAGATTCTACCCAAAAAAGAATATGCGATTTTGAAAAAGTTGAACACACCGGCCAAAATCCAGAACTTTTTGGATACAATGCCGATGAACTTTGAAGAAAGCGGCGACACCTGTTTTTCGCCTATGACAGTTTTGGAAAAAAATTCCTGCCATTGCATTGAAGGGGCTATTCTGGCGGCCATGATACTGCGCGTACATGGGCATCCGCCGCTGCTTTTGGATCTGACGGCGGACAAGACGGATTACGATCATGTGGTGGCTGTTTTCAAAATTGACGGCAAATGGGGTGCCATTTCCAAAACCAACCATTCCGTTTTGCGTTATCGCGAGCCGATCTATAATTCCATCCGGGAACTGGCGATGAGTTATTTTCATGATTATGTGAATACCAACACCAGCAAAAAAACTTTGCGCAGTTTCGCGCGTCCGGTCAATCTGAAGCGCTTTGATTCTCTGGGCTGGATGACAACCAAAGAAGAAGTTTTTTATATCCCCGAGCACCTGGTCGACATCAAGCATTATAAAATTTTGAATCGGAAACAAATTCGCAATCTGCGCCCGGCGGACGCGGTTGAAGTCAAGGGAGGCAGCATTCAGGAATGGCAGGACGCGCAAGGCAGCGCGCCCAAATATCCATCTTGCTAAATAAGCTTATTATTTACTCGAATATAATCACGACAAATTTTATGCTGTCGCATAGTTTATATTGTGATGATATTTATTTATTGTTGCTAAACTAGTTACTGAACAAAATAATCAGCTGAAAAAAACATTCCGACATTCTTACTTGTCCGCCTTTGGAGGGAGAATGTCGGAATGTTGCAAATGGGGGTTTGCTTGCCTATTTGGGACAAACTTGCTAGGATGAAAGACTTTGAAAAGAAATAGGCCAGAACATTAACAATTTAAAATATAGCAGGAAAAAGGGGGAAATATGAAAATTGCCGAAAATCAATTACGGAACTTAAAAAAAGTTTCCAAAAGAGTTAACGCGAATATAAGCCTGAAAATGGTGGAAAAGCTTAAAAGCAAGGGTCTGATAAGCGGGCGCTTGGGTTTTCTTTCTGTTACTGAAAAAGGGCAGAAAGAAATAAAGAAAAGATTCGGAGATGATTTCTATGAAGAAGGAGGGGAAAAATTCGTTGATATATTGCCCGAAGGCACAAAAGCAAATAACAGGCAGTAAATCTGCAAAAAAGAAAGTAAGAGGCAGCACTAATTACGCCAGCGAGCGTGAAAAAGTGTTGCCTCTTTTATTTTCCAAAATAATTTTTAGGGGCTTTTGTCAAGTTGCATATTTCCGCGTATTTGCTACGATTAAATACTTTACTGAAGTATAGGTAAAGCGGATCTTTGACAATTAAAGAAGTGAAAAATAAAGCAGAATTAAAAAGGAAAGAATGTGAGGAAAGTATGCAAAAAAACAGGCAAGGGAAAATTCTTGAAAATTTTGAAAAGAGAGGAGGACGAAATGGATATTGGTTTTTTAAGGACAGATAAAAACGGAAAATTTGAAGTCTTCAATATGTATGATGACAATAATCCTGTCAGGATTGTTCTTCCGCATCGCGTAAGCCTATCTCTTTTTCGCCTGGAAAATTTTTTGGTAATCGACTGCGATTTAGGGCATACGCCGGGAGATGACATCCGTGTTTGTGAAATAAACACAAGCAAGAAGGAATATACAGAGGCCGTGCGCATGAATCCGAAATTTATGTCAATTGCACGGTCGTTCGAAAGCAGTTTCTGCGTTGACAGGTTTATAGACGCTTATGCAGTAAAAAACTATGAACATGTGTCGGCGGGAATGTTCGGAAGAGACCGTGTGGATCAGGTGTGGATCAATCTTGCGCCAGATATGCGTCTGAAAACAAACATTGAGTTTAGTGTTTTCAAAAATGATTATGTTAATTTGTTTGGGAATGAACACAAACTGGATGAGCCTGCGATGACATTGGTGGGATCGCTGAAACTTCACGGTTTAAAGGCGCACTATTTTCTCTTTGTGGAATGGTGGGGAGATAATCCTTGGCGTTACAGCAAAAACTTTTTTTACAACAATACGGCATTTGTTCCTCCGGGAACAATAACAGCCTGATGTAAATCAAGAAAGAGGGAGGTATTTTCAGACCAACCGCCGGTGGCACAGCACCGGCGATTTTTTTTATGGCTTTTTTCGTTTGCCAAGTTAGCTTTTTTGCGTTAAAGTGGTGGCAGGGGAAAAAGACAAAAAAAGGTTAAATTTGCTTTGTTTAAGCCCTTTGAAAATTGAAAGAAATGTGAAAATCGGCCACAGGCCAGAAAGGGAGGGGGAGGATGATTCCAAATGACTACCAGAAAAGATTGGAAGAAGTAGTCAGCATAAACAATCCGTATGGTTTAACCGAAAAAAACATTCGGGAAATGCTGTTGGAAACAAAGCCGGTTATTTTTGGCGGACATTTGGAATTCCTCGGTTTTCACTCGGAGGGGTATCTGCGAATGCAGGCTATAAACCAATATTCGCGCTATTCGACAAAAATCGGCGACGAGATTGCATCATGGGCGGACAAAAATTTTCCCAAATTTAATGTCGCGCTGTCTCCGGCTGGGCAGGGAATGCATATTGCGCACGATCTGGCGAAGACGAAAGGCGTCAGGGCGGCTTATGCTAATATCGAACCGGAAACAGGCCGGCCGACCAATGAATTTTGGGATGGATCCAGAATTAACCCGGGAGACAAAGTTGTCATCGTTAATGATATTAATGTTACGGGTGAAAGCCTGCGCCGGCTGATTGAATTGGCCGAAAGCAGGGGCGCTGAAGTTTTGGGCGCATGCGTTTTTGCGGATATGAGCGGAGGCCAGGCAGATATTAAACAGGAATATCCATTTCACTCTGTTATTAATTTAAATTTACCCTTTTGGCCCGAGAATGTTTGTGCGCAAAACTGCGACGGAAAACCGCTGGTGACAATGCAGCAGATTGCGTGCTCACCCGTAATTCCGGGCGATGTGGCTTACGAATCTTTTATCCAGGCAAAATAATAGCGGAGGATGGCGTCTTGGAATTTAAAAATATGAACCGAGTGGTTGTTTTATCAGCCACTCGGATTTTTTTTATGGCGAAGTTTTCAATAGTGTGATATTTCTTGCATATGCGGAAAAAAACACACCTGAAAAAGTTACATTTGTCAGGTGATAGCATAACAAATGTAAAATTGAAAATGATAAAATTTTTTCAAGGTTTTGTTACTGAACTAGTTACTGAACAAATTATGTAATTTCCTCCATAGGCGGATCAGCCTTTGGCTGAAATTACTTACATCGAATTTTTATTACAGCATAATTTTACCTTTGCGCAAGTTGCGGTTTGGGCGGAAAGTTGCTACGATAAAATACTTTGCGAGGATCGCAAAGAGATCCTTAAAAACAGAATAAGATTAATGTAAAAACAATAAAAATCGGCAAGACCGAAAAGGAATGAAAAAAATGAAAAGCTATGAAGAAAGATTAGAGAAGGCCGTCGAAATAAACAAGACATATTTTTTAACAAAATGGCACATTCAGGAATTACTCAGGGAAACAAAGCCAGTTATTTTTGATGGCCACTTTGAGTTTTGCGGTTTTCATTCGGATACATTTTTTCGTATGCAGGCCGTAAGTCAGTATCCATACTATGTATCAGGGATATGCAGAGAGATGTCTGGATGGGCGAAAAACATGACGGAAAGGCCGGATGTTTTTTTAGCCCCGTCGGCGCAAGGAATGTATTTCGCATATAGCCTGGCATCTGAGACAAAAGCAATGCGGGCGGTTTATACTAAAATTGAGCCGGAAACCGGAAGGCCAATTGGCAAATTTATTGAAGGATTTGAAATCAGGCCAGGGGAAAAAGTTGTCATCGTCAATGATGTTAATCTTACTGGGGCGAGCCTTTTCAGGTTGATCCAATTGGCTGAAGGCAATGGAGCCAAAGTTCTGGGGATATGTGTTTTCGCGGATATGAGTGGAATTGAGATGCTTGCTAAAAGTATTAAGGATAGATATTTCTTTCATTCCGTCATTAGTCTAAGTTTGCCTTTTTGGCGTGAGGAAACCTGCACTCGAAACTGTTTTCAAAAGCCACTTGTGACGATGTCGCAGATCAATCACTTGCCCATTTATCCGGGCGATGTAGCCTATGAAAGTTTTCTCAAAAAAATCGAAGCAAAAAACAAACTGTAAGGAAAGGAGGACAATTTATGAAACCTGTAAGAATTGGTATTATGATCGGATCGGACAGCGATTTGAAGCAATGTATCGGTGGATTTGAATATCTCAAGATGTCAGCTAAAGATGGTAGAGCACAGGTGCCTGTTGTAATAACTAATAGCATACATCGTAACACGGATGAGGTTATTGGCAATCTCGCTGAATTTACAGAAGATGTCGATGTGTGGATTATTGGTGCGGGAATGGCCAATCATTTAACTGGGACAGCAGATGCTATTCTTCGCTATAGAATGGGTGAAATGAGGGTGCCGGTAATTGGCGTGGCTTTTCAGGGCAAAACACCAGAACAAACCCAGGCAGCAATAATGAGCATTTTGCAGGTGCCGGGAACGCAAGTAATCTTTGATGATTATGTAGGACATATTGGCTTTTACCGAGCTTGCAAGAGAGCCATTGAAGGAAATTTCCCCGCAATCAAAGCCGTGCAAGATAAGCCCATAAAAATAAGAACGCTCGAAGATGCTCTTGAGACAGCAAAGTCTCTAGAAAAGGAGGTGAAATAGAAATGGGAAAGCTGGAGTTTATAAGACCCGGAAGCGCAAAAGATTTATATCGTGTCGACAAAAAATCAATCGCGTTTCGATTCAATGATTCATTTTCGGTTTTTGATGTAGGCAGATCAAAAGACAAGATTCCCGGGAAAGGTGCCGCTATCTGCGCTTGTGCAGTAAAATCATTTGAAATAGCCAAAATGATTGGCATTCCGACGCATTTCATGGAGCAGATTGACGAGACAACTATAAGGGTACGGGAAATGAAGATTATAACCGATCGCCCCCTGACCCTTAAGGACAGCAACTATGTTGTGCCTGCCGAATGGATAGATCGTATAAGAGCTGCGGGGAGTATTATCAGGGCCTTCAAGGAAGGAACAAAAAAGCCTGAGGATTACGGGCTGTTAAAAGGAAAGATACCTGCAGAAGGAACACCCTTCCCTCACCCCATCGAGCATACAACTACAAAGTTTGAGAATGTAGACAGAGATATTATTATGGCTGAAGTTTGCCGATTGGGTGGTATTACCCTGAAAGATTACGACGAGTTTTGGAGCATCATCCATAGACTCAATGGCGCGATCGATCTCGAAATGATCAGAGCAGGATTTATTAGGCTCGACGGCAAGAAAGAATGCGGCATGGGTCCCGATCGTAGAAAAATGATCGTCGATGTTTTCGGCACTCAAGATGAAGACCGACCCAGTAAGATAGTGGATGGCAAGATTATCCACTACTCAAAAGAATATCCTCGTCAAATCTTCATCGAGATGGGATATTACGAACAAGTTAAAAGAGCCCGCAAAAAAGGATATCATGTTCCACTGATACCGCGGCTTTCAAAGGATCACCTTGCTGAAATCAGCAGACGCTATCTGCTTGTCGCCAAAGAATACGCTGGCGTCAAAATTGCAGTATAACTACTGATAATATTTACACTCCCTTGCCGGGCTTCCGGCAAGGGCTTTTTTATTTGTTATAAAAAGGAGAAAATCTTATGTGGTCTTTGTATATCACGGCCTTTTTTTATGCTATAATTCCCATATGCCAATCAGACTCCAAGTCAACAACACAACTTCCAGCCCGATTGGGGAGGATTTTTTTCAAAAAGTCGCGGAGGAAACTCTGGCGGAGGCCGGTTTTGAGTCCTTGGGAAATAAGGAAATTTTTTTGAGCCTGGCGCTGGTCGCGCCGGAGGAAATCCGCCGATTGAATAAAGAATATAGAAAATATGACAGCGTGACGGATGTTTTGTCATTCGCGGAATATAAAAGCGCGGCGGCGATCAAAAAGGCTGTGGATAATTCGCAGGATGTCGCGGTGTTTCTCGGCGAGCTGATTTTGTGCTATACTGACATTAAGGAATATGCCCGGAAAAACAAGATTGGTCTACAAAAAGAATTAGCCAATGTTGTTTCTCATGGCGTGTTGCATCTTTTAGGAATGAAGCACGGAAAAAAAATGTTTGAGGTGCAGGATCGCGTAACGCATAATGTGTATTACACAACATATAACAGATAAAAATAAAAATAAATATGACACAGCAAATTAGGCAATTTGGCAGAAGCTGCCGGCACGCCTGCCGGGGCCTCAAATATGTTTTGGCCAACGAAAGAAATTTTCAGATTGAGCTGGTCATCGGACTTCTTGTCGTCATTTTAATTTTCGTTTTTAAAGTCAAAAACTGGGAAGCCGTAATCCTGATGCTGATGATTATGTGGGTGCTTATCACGGAACTGACAAACACGGTAGTGGAGCGCGTGGTGGACATTTTGAAGCCCCGCATCCATCCCTATGCCCGGCTAGTGAAGGACATTATGGCGGCGGTGGTGATGATTTCGGCGACGATGGCTATTGTCGTGGGCGTGATTATTTTTTATCCTTACTTTAGAAACATTTTTAATTAGAAGCAATGGCAAAAAACGAAATTATTGCCGGCATTGATGTCGGTTCGGCGAATGTGAGAACGGTAATCGTCCAGATTTTCCCCGAGGAAGAACTTCCGCGGGTGATTGGTGTTGGAGTTTCCGAATCGGCCGGCATCAGAAAAGGGATGATCGTTGATCTGGAAGAAGCAGTAAAATCAGTAAATGATTCAGTGGAAAAAGCAGAGAGAAGCGCCGGCGTTTCAGTGAAAAGCGCAGTCGTAAGCATCGGCGGAAATCATATTGTTTCCCAAAACTCCAAGGGCGTGATCGCGGTGGGGCGCGCCGACGGGGAAGTGACTGAAGATGATATTGAGCGGGTGATTAACGCGGCACAGGCCATTTCTATTCCGCCCAACAAAGAAATAATCCACATTATTCCCAGAGGCTATTCCTTGGACGACCAAAAAAATATCAAAGACCCATTGGGCATGAACGGGGTGCGTTTAGAGGTGGATGCTATGATCATCGAAGGCTCCGCTCCAGTCATTAAAAACCTCCAAAAATCCATCGAACAAGCCGGCATAGAAATCGGCGACTTTGTGCTTTCTCCCTTAGCTGCCGCGAGAGCTACTCTTTCCAAGCGGCAAAAAGAATTAGGGGTAGTCTTGGTGGACATTGGCGGCGGGACAACATCCATCGCGGTTTATGAGGAAAACGACCTCTTGCATACAGCCATTTTGCCGATTGGCGGCAGCCATATCACCAACGATTTGGCAATTGGCTTGCGCACTTCTATTGATGTCGCGGAAAAGGTAAAGATAGAATTCGGCAACGCGCTGCCGCGGGATATTAATAAAAAAGAAGATATTAATTTGGCGGAAATTGATCCCAATGAAGAAGGCATAGTATCGCGCCATCATGTGGCGGAAATTATCGAAGCCCGGCTCGAGGAAATTTTCAATATGGTGAACAAAGAGTTGAAAATGATCGCGCGCGACAAGCTGCTGCCCGGGGGCGCGGTGCTGGCGGGGGGAACGGCTAAAATTCCGGGAGCGGTGGATCTGGCTAAAAATATTTTGGGCCTGCCCGCGCAAACCGGATTTCCGGCGCGCCTCGGCGGATTAGTGGATAAAGTTGATGAGCCATCTTTTGTTACGGCTGTCGGACTAGTTATGTGGGGCGCGGAAAATGTTGGCCGGGGATCGCGCGGCGGCGGATTTTTTGGAAAAAGATTGGCTGAACATATCGGAGGCAATATGGGCGGAACGGTTGATCATATGAAAAAATGGCTGGGTAAATTTTTGCCGTAAAATAGGCCCCCAAAGCGGGTTAGTTTTAGGGGTTTGACCCCGTTAAAAGTTCGTTGATAGACCATATTTTACGGACACGCTCAAGCAAAGCGTCTTCGCCTTAATGTTGCGGTATTGACAAGTCTTTCTTAAAACTTTTAACGGGGTTGACATACAATAGCCGGATATGATAGATTTAAGTACTGAAAGGGCGAGGATTTTTTGGGTAAAAATCGGGTAGTTTCTAAAACCAAAACTAAAAGCCTAAAACAAAAAATATTAAAGACTGCTTTACAAGTTGATTTTTAATTTTATTTGTCGGGCTTATTTTTTTTGAATTTTTTAAGATTTAATTTAGAATCGGTACGGGATGCTCATTTTTGTAGCTTCTCGCTATCGCTCAAGACAAAAATGGCAGAGATCAAACCACCCGTAGAAACATTCGCGCGCATTAAAGTCGTAGGCGTTGGCGGTTCCGGAGGAAGCGCAATCAGCCGGATGATTGAATCGAAATTGCGCGGCGTGGAATTTGTGGCGATCAACACGGACGCGCAGGCCCTGCATCACAATAAGGCGACGGAAAAAGTCCATATTGGAAAAAATCTGACCAAGGGACTGGGATCCGGCATGAATCCGGATGTGGGACGGCAAGCCGCTGAAGAAAATCGGGAGGAAATACAAGAAGTGCTCAAGGGTTCGGATATGGTTTTTGTCACTTGCGGGTTGGGCGGCGGAACGGGAACAGGCGCGGCGCCAATTGTGGCGGAAACAGCCAAGGAGCTCGGGGCGCTGACGGTGGCGGTGGTGACTAAGCCGTTTGCTTTCGAAGGCGCGCAAAGAAGGGCGATTGCGGAAGAAGGACTGGAAAATTTGCGCGAACGGGTAGATACGATTATCATTATTCCCAATGACAAATTACTGCAAATTATCGATAAAAAAACAACACTGATAAATTCTTTCAAGATTGTAGATGATGTTCTGCGCCAGGGCGTGCAGGGCATTTCCGACCTGATTACCAAGCCGGGCGTAGTCAATGTTGACTTTGCCGATGTGAAAGCCATTATGTCTGACAGCGGATCGGCTTTGATGGGCATCGGTTTGGGCGCGGGCGAAAATCGCGCGGCGGACGCGGCTAAGGCGGCTATCAATAGTCCGCTGCTGGAGCTTTCCATTGACGGCGCGAAGGGAGTGCTATTCAATGTCAGCGGATCCAACGATCTCACTATGCTCGAAATTAATGAAGCGGCCAATATTATCACCGAATCAATCGATCCGAATGCCAAAGTTATTTTCGGCGCGGTGGTGGATGAAACTATCAGAAAAGGCGAAGTGCAAATTACAGTCGTCGCGACCGGCTTTGACGCGGACAGAGTGAAGGAGTCTCCGATAGAAAAAATGTCGCGGCTTTCCATCGAGCGCGTCAAGAGTCAGGAAAATGAAGGAGAAAAAAAAGCCAAGATTACTTTCCCGTCCCAGAGCGAGCACAAAATGATTATTGAAGAAAAAGTCCAGCCGAAACCGCAAAGAATTTTCACGCAGGTGGAAAAATCGCTGGAAGACGAAGACGACGAACTGGAAATTCCGGCGTTCATCCGGAGGAAGATGGGAAAATAAATCCTGTAACCCAAAACCCGCAACTCGCAGCCCGCAACCTATAAAGTTATATTTTTTTGCAAAAACCCCCTTCAGGGTTTTTGTGTTTTTGGGCATGGTTGAAATTTTATTCCATCTCTTGTCTGGCAATGACGGCGGCGCAAACTTTTTTGGCGCCATTTTGTTTTAGCGCCTTGGCGCATTCAAAAAGCGTGGCGCCGGTGGTGGCGACATCGTCGATAAGTAAAATAGTTTTATTTTTTAATTGTAGCGGTCCGGCCGCTACGGAAAAAACATCCCGCATATTTTTTCCTCTTTGGAAATAATCTTTGATCTTCATTTGCGGCGGAGTATAGCGGATTCTTTTCAGGACATTTCCCAAAATCGGAATGGCATATCCCGGAGTTAAATTAAAGCCGATATAATTAGCCAAAAATTCCGCCTGATTGAATCCGCGCCAGCGCAGACGCCTTGAGTGCAGGGGCACGGGAATAATCATATCCGGAACGGCAGAGCCGGAATCCAAAAGCGCCTTGGCCAGCAGTTTTCCCAGGGGCGCGCTCAAATCTTCAATAAAGTTATATTTATATAGATGGACCAATTTAGAAACACTGCCTTCTTTATAGCGCGTGGCTACGACTAGCGCGTCCAGCGGAGCTCCTCGGGCTTTGCAAAAAGAACAAAGCCGGCCGTTTTGAGTAATCAGCTGTTCGCATTGCGGGCAAAGCTGGAAGGAAAGCAGTTGGATTTTTTGCAGACAATTTTCGCAGAGCCAAATATTAGGATGGCCGCAAGAGACACACTGAATTGGGAATAAAGTGTCAAGAATAAATTCTTGTGTTTGTTTGAGTATTTTCAAAGCTTAGGCTATTTTTATTTTGTCTTTCTCGATGCTGACTGTGATTTTATTATCCACCACTTTATCATAAATTATCATTTCCGCTATCCTATTCTCAAGTAATTCCTGGATATTTTTGCGCACCAAGCGCGCGCCCTGGTTCACAGCCAGGCTTTTTCGGGCGATAAATTTCAAAACATCTTTTCCAAACGACAGCTCGATGCCCTTGGTCAAAAGCCGCGCGGCCAATTTTTGCATTTCCAGCCCGGCTATTTTTTGGATTTCCGGCATCCCCAGCGCGTTGAAAACAACTGTATAATCCAAACGGTTCAAAAGTTCCGGGCGGATTTTTTGCTCCAATTCCTTGAGCACCTGGCCTTTAATAGTATTGAATCTTTCAATCCGGCTGGCGGCGGATTTTTCGTCTTCAAAGCCGACGCGGGCGGCGCTGGTAAATTCGCCGGTGCCGATATTGGAAGTCAGAATAACGATAGTGTTTTTAAAACTAACTGTTGTGCCTTCGGCGTCAGTCAGGGTGCCGTCTTCCAGGATTTGCAGTAGAATATTAAAAACATCCGGATGGGCTTTTTCAATTTCATCAAAAAGCACGACCGAATATGGATTGCGCCGGATTTTTTCCGTCAGATTTCCGCCTTCGCCAAAACCGACATAGCCGGCCGGAGAGCCGATGAGGGAGGCGACGCTATGCCGTTCCATCAATTCGCTCATATCAATGCGGATGTATGATTCCCCCCCTCCGCCAGACGGGCCGAAAAATTCCTGCGCGAGAATTTTGGCGGTGAGCGTCTTGCCGACGCCGGTCGGCCCCAGGAAAAGAAAGGATCCCAGCGGGCGATCGGGATTGCCGATGCCGGTTTGCGCGCGCAGAAGAACGCCGGTAAGATTTTCAATGGCCTCTTTTTGGCCGATAATTTGGGCTGAAAGTATTTTGCGGATATTTTTAATGCGCGAGCCGCGCTCTTCGGACAGTTTTTCCGCCGGAATTCCGGAAATTCTCGCTACAGTTTCAATAATATCGGCGGCGGTGATGCGGATGCGATTTTCTTTTTCAGAGGCGGCCTGGCTTTTTTGCAGAGCGCCGATTTTTTCGGAGAGTTCCTTTTCCCGGGTCCGGAGCGCGATGGCTTCTTCAAAATTCTCGGCGCTTACCAGTTTTTCTTTTTGTTCAAGGAGAGACAGTTTTTGGTCTTCAAATCCGCGGATTTGTTTTAAGAAATCAGTCCGCCACGGCGGATTATTCTGGCTGCGGATTTGGGAGGAGGCTTCATCAATGACATCGATAGCTTTGTCCGGCAAAAACCGGTTTTGGATATAGCGGATGCTCAGTTCGACGGCTAAATTAACGGCCTCATCATCCAGAGAAACATTGTGGAAATTTTCATAATAACCTTTAATGCCAAAAAGAATTTTTTTGGCTTCTTCCTTGCTCGGCTCCTTGATTTCAACCGGCTGGAAGCGCCGTTCGAGCGCCGCGTCTTTTTCAATATATTTTTTGTATTCCGCGGCTGTAGTGGCGCCGATGAGCCGCAAATCGCCCCGGGCTAGCGCCGGTTTTAAAATATTCGCCAAATCCAAACTGCCGGAAACATTGCCGGCGCCGACAATATTATGGATTTCATCGATAAAAAGAATGACATCCTGATTAGCGGATGCTTCGCCGATAATTTCCTTGAGGCGCGCTTCAAATTCTCCCCGGAAACTGGTGCCGGCAATAAGCTGGGCGACATCCAAATTCATAATTCTTTTCCGGTAAAGCGAAGCCGGAACTTGGCCGGAGTTTATGAGCTGGGCCAATCCGGAAACTAAAACAGTTTTTCCGACTCCCGGATCGCCGATCAGCAGGGGATTGTTTTTGTTTTTTCTGCCCAGAATATTTATAATTCTGCCAATTTCTTTTTCCCGCCCGATGACAATTTCTTTTTTAGTCGTGGTTTCCTTATTGATATTAACGCAAAACTTGTCGATAAAAGCCGTGGCGGATTTTGAGTCTGGCTGATTTTTGGCCAGGGCGAGCTCGGGCAAGTTTAATATTTTGGCCAAGGCTGAAAAATTACCGGAAGAGATGTGCGCCTTGGCGTCCCGCCGGGCGCGCTCGATTTCTTTGCGGGCGATAATTTTTTTGATTGTTTCGCTGCCGGAATCAAATAGGGCATAAACCAGATGTTCCGTGCCGACATAGGAAAAATTGAATTCTTTGGCCAGGCTGTAGGCGCGGGTAAAAACTTTTTTCAGTTCAGCAGAAGGCGAGAGAGAGGAATATTGTAAAAATTTCGGCTGCGGAGAGCCGACCTGCAATATTTTTTGAAAATCGGAATTTTTCAAGCCTAAATTATTCAGAATATTACCTCCCAAACTGCCTTTTTCCAGATAAATGGAATACAGCAGGTGAATAGCGGTAATTTCTCCGCTGGCGAGTTTGCGGGCCAAGTCTTCGGCGCGCAAAAAAGCTCTTCTGGCGTGGTTAGTCAGTTTTTGCCCGGTTTTTTTAGAGTTGGAGTTGTTTGAATTATTGAACATGAATTTTAGTTATCAACTATATTTTAGATGTCGCGAGCGGGTGTGTCAATCAGCAAAAAATTTGTAAATTTCATATACAAATCGGGCTGTGCCCAGCACTAACTTTGTGCTGGCTTTGCCGATTATGCGCCGTAGGCGCAAGCACAAAGTTAGTGCTGGGTGTGGATAACTTCCCGCAGTAGTTGCTTTTTTAATAATGTGGTATAATAACGGCAGAAAACGAAAAGGTGATACCCCCGCACTAATTCCGACAAAGTTTCAAAATGTGTCTGGCTTGGTGTTCGGACTCGCCTTCGGCTTAATAAAACAAAAAACAAAAGTTTCTGCACAGAATTAGTGCGGAGTTCTCAATTTTGTAACTCCGCAAGGCGCGGAGACAAAATTGGAAAAAACTAAAATGTTTGGATTTGGAAAAAATAAATTTCTTGGCATTGACATCGGAACCTCGACGATAAAAATCGTGGAGATCAAGATGAGCAGCAGCAAGCCGACTCTTTCCAATTACGCGTGGATGAAGGCGGGAAATATCGGCGATATAAAATACAGCTCATTCGATTCGACCTTGCCGGTATATTTAAAAAAAATGATTAAGGAGGCCGGATTTAAGAGCCGTGAGGGATATATCTCCATTCCGGCTTCCGGAGGGCTGATAACGCTCATTGAATTTCCGGAAATGAGCCGGGAAGATCTTGATCAGGCCATCCGGTTTGAAGCGCATAAATACATCCCGACTTCCCTGGAGGATGTGGTTTTAAGCTGGGACATTGTCAATAAAAAAACCGCGAGCCATCTCCTCAAAAAAAGCGGCGATGAAGCAAAAGCAAAAAGCGATGCCGCAGAACCGGCGGACAAAATCCAGGTGCTTCTGGTGGCGGCGCCGAAAAATAAAGTGGCTAAATATGAACAGCTGGTAAAAAATGCCGATCTGGAACTTAAATCAATCGAAGTGGAAAGTTTCGCGCTGCTCCGTTCCTTGGTCGGCAATGACCAGGGAAATTTCGTGGTGGTGGATATCGGAGCCCGCGTCTGCAATATAATTCTTATTGAAAAGGGAGTGATTAAAGTCAATCGCAATATCGACGCCGGAGGAAAAGATATCACCAAGGCTATTGCCCGCGGTATGAATATCGATGAAGAGCGGGCGGAAAGGATGAAAATGTCCGGCAAGGATTTTCTTTCCAAAGAGTCCAACATTAATTTTCCGTCTCTGGATCTGATTATCAATGAGGTGAAAAGAGTGCTGGGAGCTTTTTATAAAAACGACGGCGGATCAAAAATTGACGGAGTGATCCTTTCCGGCGGCACGGCGGGCCTGGCCGGAATTGACCAATACTTTTCCGACTCTCTCGGCACGCGCGTAATTCTCGGCAATCCTCTGCGCCGGATTGAATACGACGCCGTGTTCGAGCCAAAGCTCAATGAAATAAAATCCCAGCTTTCAGTGAGCATCGGATTGGCGCTTAAGGGCGCGGAAGAATATTTAAGAAAGTAAGCACGCCCCCACACCAACTTTTACAATTTAATTTTATATCAATAAATTGATTTAAAAAATCCCTTGCTAATTTTTGCATAACACTTGCTGTGTAAAAGTTGGTGTGGGGGTAAATAAAAAACTATGACAAACATAAATCTAGCCACCTCCAGCCTGCCGCAAAAACAGGGACCGCCCTACAAAAAGGGCATAATCAGCATCGCTGTAATTTTAATTATTTTGGCTGGCGGTTATCTTTGGCTGACGAGGGAAAACAATAAAACCGCCGCCGCGATCGGGGAAGCTAACAACAATTATCAGGCGGAATATCAGAAGCTAACCACTAGCAATAGAGAAATCGTCGATTTTCAAAACAGAGTTTTATTGGTTAAAGATTTGCTGGCTGAAAAGAATGCGGCCTTGGACAGTTTTCCGGAATTGGAAAAAAATGTTTTGCCCGGAGCGTATTTAACATCCTACGACTTCAAAGGAAACAATCTGTCTCTTAACATAACAACTGATAATTTTAATGTTTTAGCCAGGCAAGTTGCCAGTTTCAAGAATTCCGGATTTTTTTCAGCCGTGTCTGTCGGAAAGTCCAGCCTGGATGATAAAAATAAAGTTGTGTCGGATATTGTTTTAAAAATTAATTAAATTCACCCCGTGAAATACCCCGCTGTGGCGGGGTTCGCCTCCGGCGATATTTCACTGGGGAAATAAAAAAAATGAAACTAAAATTATTAATCGCTCCGCTGCTGGTTTTGCTGATAGTCGTTATGGCTATTTGGGTAATTGGGCCGGCTTATCAAAATTTGCAGGCTCAAAAAAAGGAGCTGGCTGCCGCGCAGAAAAAACTGGCTGATATCCAGGAAAAAAACATGCTAGCTGCTAAATTGAAACAGGCGCTGGCGGATAATCCGGCGCAAAAGGAAATGCTTCTGAAATATCTGCCTGAAAAAGCGCAAGAAGAATTAATTATAGAAAACTTGAGTTCGCTAATGCAGGGCGAAGGATTAACCCTTGTTAATTTAGCAGTGCTGGATGATTCGCGAAAAAAAAGCACGCAGGCGGCTCCGGTTATGAATGACGCAAGTCCGGGAGAAATAGCGCCGGCGGCCTTGGCAGCCGATTCAATCGGCATCAGCGTCGGTTTCGTTGGTCCGTATGAAAAAATCAGATCATTTATGGGCAAGCTGGCAACGCTTAAGCGCGATAACAATGTTGCTGCGCTTAAAATAACTGCCGTAGCCGCGGCGGCTGGGAGCCTGCAGGCGGATATGGTTTTGAATCTGGCCTATTTTACCGGAGGAAATTCCGCCATTAACGCCAGCAGCAGTGTTTTTTCCAAAGACGCTTTTGATATGTTGACTATTGATCAAATAAAAAATAAATTAAGCACCGAAATTATTCCAGTCACTATCGGAGAAGCGGGCAAGGCCAATCCTTTTCTTCCTTAAATTCACCCTGTTAAATATTTAACAGGGTAAACATTAACAGTTCGAATAAATTGCAAAAAAAAGAAAAAAAAATAGAAGAGGACGGCGGCGAAGGTGAAAAAGCGGAAGAAGAGATTGAAAAGTTAAGAAAGGCTCCCAAGGACATAGCGCCGGATGTCATTAGCATAATGACAGCGGAAGTTGCCGAGAAGCACAAAATGGCGGCTTTTGCAAAAGAAGGAGATATGCTTAAGGTCGCGATGGTTGATCCGCAAAACATCGACGCGCTGAATGTGCTGCGTTTTATTGCCGAGAAAGAAAAAGCGGAAATAAAAAAATATGCTGTTACGGAAGAAGTTTTTTCTGAAATCATGGATCTATATTTGGGCGCCAGGGAAGCGGTCAAGCAGGCGGTTCAGTCATTTGAGGACGATATTGTTTTTGCGGGTGAAGATAATGATAAAGAAGAAAACAATAAGCAAAAGGAGGTTTTAAAAGACGCGCCGGTAACCAAGCTGGTGCAGGTAATAATCAGCCACGCGATCGAAGGGCACGCAAGCGATATTCACATTGAGCCGATGGATCGCGATTACCGCGTTCGCTACCGGGTGGATGGAGTGCTGCATGTCAGCCTGATTCTGCCCAAAGGCATTGGCCCGGTTGTCATCTCGCGGATAAAGATATTAGCTAATTTAAAAATTGATGAGAAGAGAAAACCGCAGGACGGGCGTTTTAGATTGACCAGCGCCGGCAAGGAAATTGATTTTCGCGTTTCCACTTTGCCGGTAATCGAGGGAGAAAAGATAGTTTTGAGGATTTTAGATAAAGAGGAAGGAGTTTCCAATATTGAATCGCTTGGATTAATGGGTTCCGCTTTTGAGCATATGATGCTGGCGATAAGGGAGACATACGGGATGATTTTGCTTACCGGGCCGACCGGATCGGGAAAATCAACCACTCTTTACGCGTTCCTGAAAATTTTAAATAACGAAGAAAGAAATATTATCACGCTCGAAGATCCGATTGAGTATGATCTGGAAGGATTGAATCAGAGCCAGATAAAGCCGGAAATCGGATATACTTTTGCCTCGGGACTGCGGACGATTCTGCGCCAGGATCCCAATATTATCATGGTCGGCGAGATTCGCGACGGAGAAACCGCGGAATTGGCCGTGCACGCCGCGCTGACGGGGCATCTGATGTTTTCGACGCTCCACACCAACACCGCAATCGGAGCCATCCCGCGCCTGATTGATATGGGCATTGAGCCGTTCCTGCTTTCTTCATCATTGCGGCTAGTGGCGGCGCAAAGGCTGGTAAGAAAAATTTGTAAGGATTGCAAAGAAGAAGAAATAGTTTCCGATTCGGTAAAAGCGCAGTTAATCGCGGAGTTAAAAAATGTTTCAGGAGAGGAATTAAAAAAATATGGAGTGGATCTTGGGGCGGAAATAAAATTATACCACGGCAAAGGCTGTGACGAATGCAGCGGCACCGGACTCAAAGGAAGGCTTGCTATTTATGAAGTCGTGCCGGTTCATGAGGCGATAAAAACAATCATTGTGGAAAAAGCAGGCAATGAAAATCTTATCAACCAGGAGCGCGACAAGATGGGAGTCCTGACTATTAAGCAAGACGGAATTTTGAAAGTTTTGAAAGGCATGACGACCCTGGAAGAAGTGGAAAGGCTTACAGAAGGAAAAATCGGGTTGGCGGAAGAAGATGTATAGGCGGTAATTAAAAATTTATAAAAATATGGGCGAAGAAAAAAAGCAGATAATTATGATTGTCGAGGACGATTCCTTCGTGATGGACATATATAAAACCAAGCTGTCGCAGGAAGGACTTTCGGTAGTAGAAGCTGAAAATGGCATGGAAGCGCTCAAAAAACTGAAAACCGTGAAGCCGGATCTGATACTTTTGGACATTATTATGCCATACATGGACGGGCTGGAAGTGCTGAAAAAAATCAAGGAAAATGACGACACAAAAAATATTCCCGTCATTCTGCTTACCAATTTGAGCCAGAAAGAAGAAGTTGACAAGGGCATGGAACTGGGAGCTAAGGACTATCTCATTAAATCCCATTTTACGCCCTCGGAAGTTTTGGAAAAGATAAAAATCTGCCTGGCGGATAATTCAAATAATGTATAACAATTATGCCCTCTATTCACCCGGAACAAAGAATTAAAAATTTATTGCTTATTGTGGCTCAGCAGAATGCCTCTGATTTGCATTTGGTAGTCGGACGGCATCCGACGATCCGCGTGGACGGACGGCTGATTCCATTGGAACAGGACGGCTTGCTTACGCCAGCCGACACGAAAGCGATGGGCGAGGTAATTATGAACGAAGAAAGCCAGAAAAAATTAATGGACAGCGGACAGGCGGATTTTTCCTACAGCTTTGAAGAAAAGGCCAGATTTCGCGTTAACGCCTTTTTTCAGCAGGGCAATTTGAGCATTGCTTTCCGCTTGATTCCCAGAGAAATTCGGACACTCGAACAATTAAATGTGCCGGAAGTTCTCTATGATTTCACCAAGTATTCCCAAGGATTGTTTTTAGTGGTCGGTCCGGTGGGACATGGAAAATCCACTACTTTGGCGGCGCTTATCAATCAAATCAACCACAATCAGGAAAAGCATATTATCACCATTGAAGATCCGATTGAATATATATATGAACAGGATAAATGCATCATCAACCAGCGGGAAGTTTTTCAGGATTCAAAATCATTCGCGACAGCGCTTAAGGCGGTCTTTCGCGAAGACGCCAATGTAGTTTTGGTGGGTGAAATGCGGGATTTAGAGACCATTAGCACAGCAATCACGGCCGCCGAAACCGGGCATCTTATTTTCGCGACGCTGCACACTAATGATTCCCCGCAAACAATCGATCGCATCATTGATGTTTTCCCGGCTAACCAGCAAAATCAGGTGCGGATGCAGCTGGCCAGTTCGCTTTTGGGCGTAGTTTCACAAAGGCTAATTCCCAAAATCGATGGCGGACGGGTGCCGGCGCTGGAGATTATGATGAAAAACCACGCTATTGAAAATCTTATCCGCGAAGGCAAAACCTACCAGATTGACAATGTGATTGAAACCAGCTCTGACCAGGGAATGATTTCAATGGATAAAGCTCTGGCTGAACTGGTGCGGCGGGGTTTGGTGGGCGTGGATATAGCCATGGCTTATGCCAAGGATCCGAAAAATTTCCAAAATATTTTGCAATAAATTAAAAATTAAGGTGGCGATCCCGCACCAAATTCTCCCGCGTAGCGGGACCCCGCCAGAGGCGGTGGCGCTGGATAAAAATATTTAGTTCAAGTATGCTGCGGCTAAGTTGTAATTAAAAATATAATTTAAATAGCGAATTGGTGCGGGATGCTCATTTTTGTATCCACTCGCTACCGCTCGCGGACAAAAATGGCATGAAATTTATATTCAAAGCTAAAAACAAAGAAGGCGATCTGAAGGAAGGCATTATTGACGCGGCGTCAAGCGACGCGGCTATCGAGGTAATGCAAAAAAATAATCTTTTCCCTATCAGCCTCAAAGAAGAGCAAAAGCAGAATGCTTTTTATCGGACACTGCTCCGGTATATGGACAAAGTGGCTGTCAAGGAGTTAATGGTTTTTTTCCGCCAGTTGGGAATTCTCATTGAGGCGCGCGTTCCGATCGTCACTTCGCTCATCGCCATCAAGGAGCAGACCGGGAACCTCTATTTTCAAAAAGTGCTGGAAGAAATCATTGGCGATATCGAAGACGGTTTGCCTATTTCGGACGCGATGAAAAAACATCGCACTGTTTTCTCCAGCCTGTCCATCAATATCATCAAGGCCGGCGAAGTTTCGGGAAATCTTCGGAAATCCGTGGACTATGTGGCGGATAATATTGAAAAAAACTATAATCTCACGGCTAAAGTAAAGTCGGCGCTGATGTATCCGGCGATTGTGCTGGTTGTGTTTTTTGCCATTGCCTTTATTGTGGTTTCGTTTATTGTTCCACAACTTACTGCTGTGATTAAAGATCTGGATGTTGAAATACCCTGGTACACAAAGATTGTCATCGCAGCCGGAGATTTTATGGCTGTCTATTGGTGGGCGGTGGCGCTGGCCATTTTAGGCGCGGTCGGCGGATTTATCTACTACTTGAAAACCGAAGACGGGAGAAAAGAATGGGATCAGGTAAAACTCAAGTTGCCGTTTTTTGGCAAAATTTTTCAGGAAGTTTATATCGCCCGTTTTGCCGATAATTTAGCTGTTCTTTTAAAAGGAGGCATTCCAATTATTCGGGCGCTTACCGTGGTGAGTTCGGTTATTAACAACACTCAATATCAGGCGATATTTTTGCGGGCGGCGGATGAGGTCAAAATCGGAGGCCAGATGAGCGATGTGTTCCGCAAATTTCCGCTTATTCCGCCGATTGTTTCGCAAATGGTGAAAATCGGGGAAGAATCAGGGCAAATTGATTTAGTCTTGAATCATGTGGCCAGGTTTTATGAACAGGAAACGGATCAGGCGACCAAAAACCTTTCAGCTTTAATAGAACCGGTTTTGATTGTAGTTATCGGCGTTGCGGTAGGCGTCCTGGCAGTTTCCGTCATTATGCCGATTTACAATATTGCCGGACAGATGTAAAAAATGTAAAATTAAAAAATCGATGGTTTAAAGATAGAAATAAAATTTAATTTCCCGAAAAATTCGGGAAGACTGGAAAGCGAGGTGAAAAAAAATGGCTAAGAAAAAAACAAAAAAGCCTGCCCGCAGTGCTACGCATAGCGTTGCAGGCGGGAAAAAAAAGAAAGGCTTTACCCTGATCGAACTCTTGATCGTTATCGCGATTATCGGTATTTTGGCTTCCATCGTGTTGGTTAGTTTGAACAGCGCGAGAAGTAAAGCGCGACAAGCAGCCTTTAAAGGTGCAGTATCAAGCATAGCGCCAGCCCTTATACTTTGCGCGGATGATCAATTAGCTATTGGTTCTCCTGGTACGGGAGGTACCACTGCTATTTGCGCTGGATCAGACACATATCCAGATCTTACTCCTGCGTGTGGAGCTGGCAATACAGGAACTTTTACTGCAACTGCTGCTAGCACTCTCGATCTTCCAGAAGTTGCGATTACTGGTTGCGGTTCAGAAACTACTTGCAATAGTGCAGTATGTAATACATCCGGATGCACAGGAGGATGCTTCTAAAGAAAATTAATTCGGAATTGAAATCTTTTATGCTTGCTAATTTGTCCGCCTAGGCGAAATTGGCAAGCCCCGCACTAACTTTACGAGGAAAATATACAGGACTGTATTTTTGTAATCGTACTTGATAAGAATAGAGTTAGTGCGGGGCTTGCCCCCATACTGAAGTTATTAAAAAGTTGGTGTGGGGGCAAACAGATAAAGTTTTTAAATCTAGAAACAATTTTTATGAAAAACAAAAAAGCTTGCTCGCCGAAGAGGCGAGGGTTCACTATTATAGAAATCCTCATAGTTGTTGCTATTATTGCTATTTTAGCGGCGGCTGTTATGGTATCAATCGGAGAATCCAGGAAAAAGGCGCGGATCAATAGCGCCAAAACATCTCTAAAAACTGCTCTTACGATAATAATCTCCTGCAATGATTCCAGCGGCGCAGTTAATCCTCCAAACGCGTCAGAGTCTGGCGCGAATAAAATTTGCCCCGGTATTAATGGGGCATTTTGGCCGAAATTGGGAAACGGGTATCAATACATTACTTCTCCAGCTGGAAATTACACCTCTAATTGTAAGTTCAAGGTTGATACTAATGGCGATTCGGCCGATTTAAATTGCGATTGCGTTAAACAGAATTGCCAGTAATTCGTAAATTCATTCAAAAACTATGTTATTAATTTTTCTCGTGGCAGGGTTGATCGTCGGCAGTTTTTTGAATGTGGTCGTGTACCGCGTCAATTTGGCGGAGAATTTGGTAACCGGGCGGTCCTATTGCCCGCATTGCAAAAATAAAATACGCTGGTATGACAACATTCCGGTTTTGAGCTTCTTGGTTCTCAAGGCCGAGTGCCGGGATTGCCAGGGGAAAATTTCCTGGCAATATCCAATGGTGGAAATTTTCACCGGTCTTATGTTCGCGGCTATTGGCTGGAAATTTTTTAATATCGCGGATGTGTCAACCTGGATAGCTACCAGTTTTTATCTGGGCGCGGCGAGTTTTTTAATCGCGATTTTTGTCTACGACTGGCTGTTTTTGGAAATTCCCGGACTGGTTTTGTGGCCGGCCATCGGCTGGACGGTTGTTTTTAATCTAATTTTTGACTGGAGCCGGTTGAGCCTGGGCTCCAACTTGCTGGATATTGCCACTTATTCGGGGACGCTGGCGGCGTTCGCGGCTTTTATGCTTTTTTTCCTGATGGTCGCGGTTTCCAAGGAGAAATGGATGGGAATGGGGGACGCCTATCTGGTGATTCTTTTGGGCCTTATTGCCGGCTGGCCGAATATTCTTCTCGCGCTTATGCTGGCTTTCTCAATTGGTGCTATAATAGGACTAGTTCTCATCGCGTTCAAGAAGAAAAAAATGGACAGCCAGATTCCATTCGGGCCGTTTCTGGTCGCCGGAACATTCATCGCGATATTTTTCTCGGAAAGCATAATAAATTGGTATCTGGGATTATTTTATTAAAGTAAATGATAAATTCAAACAAATACAGAGCCTTTTCTCTCATTGAGTTGCTGGTCGTGGTCGCCATTATCGGCATTATGACGACGGTGGCGCTGGTTTCTATGCAAAAAAACAAGACCCAAAAAGAAGTGGAAGTCGCGGCGCGCGCCGTGGCGGCGGCTGTCCGCGAAGCGCAAAATAACGCGCTCACGGGAAAAAATGTAACCACGCCAGGTTGCAGTTATACTTTTGCCTACGGTACTGGCCCCTGTGTTGGCAACACAAAGTATTGCATTTCAGGATGTTCAACGGTCCAATATGTTTTGCAAAACGGAGTGACTTTTTTGGGATCAGGTAAGTTTGACTTTGCGATTCCTTTTGGCGGCATTAGCGGACTTTCTCCGGATCCCTTGGCGATAGTTTTGCAAAAAAATTCCATAAACTATGTGGTCTGTGTCAATTCGACCGGAGATGTTTCCGATTGCGCCGGAAGCGCCTGTCCTTGTCCGTAAAAAATAAAATTATAAAATATGCCATCCGCTGTTCAGGAAATAAAAATACGCAAAAATAAAAGCGGCTTTTCTATGCTGGAAGTTTTGCTGTCAATTTTTGTGCTTTCGGTCGGGATACTGGCCGCGCTCACGCTGATTACTACGAGCCTTAGGACTTCAATTAATGCCAGAAACCAGATTATCGCGTCGCAATTGGCGCAGGAAGGAGCCGAGTTGGTTATAAATGCGAGGGACAGCAACAAAGTTAAGAGCCTCGATCAGTTTGATTCCATATGCTCGAGCCCAGGCAATTGCACGGGAATTGCCGATTATTCTTCTGGACTGAATTTTTCATCTTCGGTTTATGGCCTAAATTATATTGGCGGATTTTACACCCATACGGCCGGAGGAACGGCAACTGCTTTCAAGAGAAAGGTTTCAGTCAGCATTTCCGCGCCTCCCAGAACGGCCGTTGTAACCAGTTTTGTCTGGTGGGGCGGTGAAACCTCCACTCCGGCAACATGCAATACGGCCAATAAATGTGTTTCGGTCCAGACGGCGCTTACGGAAAATAATAATTAAAAAGCTATGCGCATAAAAAGCAAAATAAAAAAAGCCATGCCTACTCGCAGACGGGGATTTTCTCTTTTGGAGGTGATAATCGCTATGTTTATTTTTATTATCGTCGCGACGACAGTTTCGGCGGTTTTTGGAAAAATAATCCTGGCGTATAGAAGCACCCACACGACGCAGAAAAATCTGGAAAATGTGCAATACGCGATGAACCAGATGGCGAAAATTTTGCGGGGCGGAGCCATAATGTCGGGCTGGACAGCTAGCAATATCAGAGTCTATGATTACGCGCAAAAAAAATGCATCGAATACGCTTTTGCCGGCAGCAGCCTGACATATGCCGATCTTTCTTATCCTGCTGCTTCTCTTGATAGTGATAATATTACAACTTGTCCACTCGATACGCTTTCTTCAGCCGCCGATATGGCCAGCGGGAACATCTCTGGAAATTTTTATGTAGTTCCGCCTGTAGCTGATACCCGGGCCGGGAAAGTTACAATTTCTATGAAAGTCTGCTCTGTTGTCGGCTGCGCGGGCCCGGCCTATATCCAAACCACCGTATCCTTGCGCAACAAAGAAGTCAACCCGTAGGAAACCGGCAAGGGAGAAAGGGAGATTGAAAATAAAAGTAATAAAGTTAATTTAGTATAAGCTTGCGGAGTTTTATTCTAGGGAGCCACTTCTTTCCATTTGGCTTGGCAGTTTTTTGTCCCGTCGCAAACAGAATTTCCGCAACTGTTTGGGCAACTAGTTCCAGGGCATATAAAAGCTTCACAGCCCGTGTTGCAAAGGCAAGGAGAAATAACTGTTATGGCGGAAGAAGCCAGCAGGCTTGAATAAGTTGCGTTAACATCAACTGGTCCTCCCATAGTGTTGCCTGTAATTAATCCCTTATTGCCATCATTATCAACTGAAACAATCGTTCCGTTATCGCTATTCCAGTCGGCGCTTGCGGTTACATCTGTCGCGCCGGTGGTATCCGAGCAAGTTATGGAGCCACTGGCAATATAATAAGCTGAAAGTTGAGAAGAAGATCCCAATGGCAGTGTTGTGGGAGTAGAAGGACATATAATAAGGACGGGGATATCCGGATCCAGTGTGGCAAAAATTCCGCCTCCCAAAATGCCTCCGGATTCGCCGCTTCCTTGGACTCCGTCATCAAAAAGGAAAACGCCCGGCGGCAAATTGGAACCGACATGCTGAAAAGCGACCCAGTTGTTTTTTGGCGGAACTTCAAGAACTTTTTTAAGCGGACTGTTGTCGAAAGCGCCATCTAATTCTGTGGCATATTTGTCGTGAACCGTCGGCCATAGATTGGGAGTATATTTGGTGGATAATACATCAAATTGCGCCCCTTCTCTGCCATAGGAAGGGTAGAAGGTGTCGGGGTTGCTGGCGTTAAGCGGTCCGCTTGTCTTGCTCTCCTCCGGAACTAACAACATTGCCCCGGTTCTTTTCGCCAGGATGTCAGTTTCGGCCGGTTCGTTACCCGCTGTCCCGTAAGACCAAACCATATAATTAGGACGGTATCTCGGGCAGGGAGAGCCGGTGCATGAAGCGGAAGAAGTTATTTTAGTTTCTCCGTCATAAAGCATGAAAAATGGGTTTAACTCGGTTTCTTCATTTTCCAGGTAGTCTATAGGATAGATGAAAACCTGGCTGGGCGAACGGTAACTACCTGAAAAACTGGGCCAGAGATCTATCCTTCCAGGCTTGGGGAGAGTTGCATCATTGTAGGGAACGATAATGCCCAAGCCGTCCCACCCGCCGGTGAAAGAAAGATTGAGCGTCTTGTCAGCTTTGAAAGTAATCAGCTCGGACGGCAGCTTCGCTATTCCTCCGCTAAACCCTGTTGATAAGCCCACTTTAGTGCGAGATTTTTCAAGCGAAATAGTCCTGCTTACGCCGCTTGCGAGATTAGTGACAGTCGAGGTAGAAACAGCTCCCTGCCAGATTGTCCAGACCTCGTCAGTAAGAACATCACCCGCAGCAACTTCCGCTGGCAATTTTATGATAATAGTTGAAGGTCCGGACCGGCCATTCGTCCCGACACCGGACACTACATAATTTACTCTAGCCTTGCCTTTGCTGGGATCCGGAATTAAAATTCTTCTTTCCGACCATGTTTCATGGTTCATTAGGTTGGCAGAAATGATGGTTTCCGATTCTCCGGGCGGAGTCCAATATAGAATTGCTCCGTTCGTTCCGTTTGTAACATTTAAATATAGATCAATATCGTGCCAGCCCGCTTCCAGCATGACATTGGCCAGTCCGTCACCTGTAGTCCACCACAATGATTGATCGTCCAGATAAAGGTAGTTTCCCTGATTTCCGTTTGTATCAAACCGGATTCGATAAACCCCAGCCTTGGGCGCGTATAAGTAGCCTTTCCAGGTGATAGCTACATTATTGCTTCGTCCCAAAATCGATTGGAGCCGGCTCTGAAAAGCAGTGAAATTTATGCTTTCAACGGATGAGTTGATGTAGGTGTATTGAGTGCCATCCGTAGACAGACCGTAGTGCCCCCACAGCCCGTTGGTCTGGATTAGCGTCACAGCAAAGGAAATTTTGTAGTCGCTTTCGTTGGTATGGCCCAGCTCATCCCGGCAGCGCACATAATAATTATAGGAATTGCCGTCTGTAATGGCTGCATCCTGGCTATGGCTGGTTCCGCCGGTTGCCGCAAAAGTGTTTTCCATAAGATCATAACTAGTCCCAAAAAGGTTGGAATATTTGCAGGTCGCATTTTTATTTGTCGTGAGGCTCAAAGAAGCGGTAGCGGCGCCTTGTGGAATAATGAGTTTCCCGGACGGTTTTCCGTCGCCGAGCAGCGGCGCATCTCCCTCCGGCCAGGGAGAAACCAGTTCTTCGCTCATAATCTGGTAAAAAGTTCCGGGACTATTTTGATTGTTATATTCGGTCTTGATCCAGTCAGCCGAGTGCGTGGTATGGGCAATCCTTATTTCATCCAGGTTTCCCGGGAAGGTATAAACAGTAGCCACACCCCCGACATATAAAGTACTGTTGTAGTTAATGAGGTTGCCGGTCCAGGTGTCAGACGCTTTTTGTTGGCCGTCAATATAAATCCATCCTTTTTTCGAGGCTTGGTCCACGGTCAGTGCCATCTGGTGCCAGGTGGAATCAACATAGCTGCCGCCAAAGGGCAAATCCAAAGTATTTCCGCCGTCCGTCCTGAAATTAAAACTTATATTTGACCCATCTTTCTTCTGCCCCGCATAAGAACTCCAGCCAGCTCCCGGCGTTCCGCCCGTGCTTCTGGAAAAAAGACAGCTGTAATTGCTGGATTGGCCGATAATTTTAAACCAGAGCTGAACAGTAAAATTTTTGTCGGAGAGGTTGTACTTTGAATCATTGCTGCTAAAATCAATATGGTCGTTGTCATTAGCATCTCCATCCGCTCCTCCAAACTCCTGCCCATATCCGATTTTTCCGTTTTTCCCCGTGGCCGCCACCCGGTCGTTGCCGTCCAGATTATTTTGCGTCGAATCCTTATACAGCTTATCGATGGTTATTCCGGGATAATCTTCCTTGAGATGCCAAACGGCCTTGTAATTGTCTTCCCAGACATTTTCCGGATCCTGCTCGTTGCCGGCAGAGAAATTGCCGTAATACAAATAGATGGAGGTATCTTTTGTAGCTGATAAAGAGGGAATTTTCACCCAAGCCGCCAACTCGCCGGTAGCCGGATCGTATTTTTCGATTTCGTGGCTAAGCTTTGTCGTGCCGTCGGAACTGGTGAACAATATATCTCCTCCGTTGGCTTTCGCCACCTTGCCCCCGTTTCCCGTATATTTAAGCTTGCTGTCGGTAATGTTTATTAAGACGGGGAAGTTTTCCAGAGCGCTTGCGCCCTCAACTTTGCTATCCAGGATATTGACTCCTTCGCGATAAAGCCAGGAGGAAGAATACCATTCGGCCGCGCGAACAGAATCCCAAGGCAGCATCAAAAATGATCCGGCAAATATGGAGAAAAGGAAAATTTTTAGGGCGTTTTTTTTCATTTGCTGGTCGTTTTTATTTTTTCAATAAATTTGGTTTTTTCGCATACCAGATAGCGGATCGTATTATTTAATCAGGGGAGGTTCGGCTTCGGACGGATGAATTTCATGGACGATTTGGATTTTGTTCGCGTTTAGCGTTTTGTTCTTTGCGACATCAGTCATTTCATCAAACTCAATAATCAGCCGGTCTCCTATTTCCAGATCGTCAAAAGAAGCTTGGGCGTATTCAATTGAAGGCATGGTTTCCTTTCCAGCCTCGCTGGGAGAGATGTAGGACATCGTCTCATAGGCGGTTCCGCTTTCAGCGCAAATATCCAACTTTCTTTCTTCTTTTAGGGCGTTAGCTTCTATCGACAGGCACTTTTTATCTTTATCCATCTTAATCAGGATTCCGGATACTGAATCCTGGAGGTCTATAGCTGGTCTTGAATTTGAAGAGATAGAAGATTGTCTGTAATTTTTAACTGTCTTGAGTACAAAAAAAACAGCCAAAAATACAGCTGCTAGCACTACTGCCAAAACTATAATCAATTTTTTATTTTTTTCCATCTCTATATTAGCTACAGAATAGGGGCATTGAATTTCTCCGGTCATAAACAAAAACCCTTAATTAAACTATACCACAATACAGCCTATTCTAATAGGAACACCCTGTGGATAACTTAAAATTTTTAAAACTTAAACTAAAATTCGGGGAAAGGCCTCGGGTTTTGTTTCTAAAGTTATCCACAGGGTTTGCGCTAAAAATAAATTTAAAGTACACTTGAAATTAGCTAAAGAATAGCAATAATTTAGGGTATGGTTGAAATATTCAAAAGTCTGAAAAAATACAACGCGTGGAATGGCGAAAAAATCGATGTTGGTTTTGTCCGAAAAATGTATACGGAAAAAAAATAGGCAAGTTTTCCGGCAACAATCTGATCAAAGTGATTTTTGGCCAAAGACGCGCGGGAAAAAGTTTTGTCATGCGCCGGCTGCGCGGGCCCGGCCTATATCCAAACCACCGTATCCTTGCGCAACAAAGAAGTCAACCCGTAGAAACCGGCAAGGGTGCTTGGCAGTATCTTTTCGATTATGAATAAAAAAATAATAGTTTCAGTTTTTTTGGCCACAGTTTTTTTGGCCGCAGGTTCAACTTTAAAAACATATGCCGGAACGGAAAATACCACCGGCTGGCTTTGGGGCGGCAGTAATGACGGCGCAGGCAATAATACCGGAGTCGGCTGGGCCAGTATGAATGATACCAATCCCGGAGCCGGAGGCGCGGTTTCCTACGGAGTAAATATTCCCGATGCCGGTTGTTCCGGAGCGGGATGCGATCTTTCCGGTTATGCCTGGAGTGAAAATATCGGCTGGATAGATTTTGCGCCAGCCGGGCCGTTTCCGGCAGTCGCTACCGGCGATGATTATGCTTATGCCGCAAAGAGGGATGGAGATTATCTGCGGGGATGGGCCCGCATCGCGGGAATAAAAACAGAATATGAAAAAGTTCCGTCAAATTCAGGCGGATGGGAGGGTTGGATAAGGTTGAGCAGCGACGCCGACGATCCAATCTTGTATGGAGTGGAGATTGCCAAAATGGATGGCACAGGAGATAGTCCAACTTTTGCCTGGTCCGGCGAACTGGGCTGGGTTGATTTTTCCGGAGCGTTGCTGGTTTTTCCTCCTGAAATCACCTCCTTTTTTGCTTTGAATCCTGTCATAATTCTTGACGCAAGCAAATGCTTGCCGCAAACCGACACCTTGGAATGGACAGTGGCGGACTGCGTAGCTCCGTGTTCCTGTACTGCAAGCGATGGCTGGTCAGGAAACAAAACAATACCCAGCGGATCGGAGGATGTTAATGTTACTTCTTCTTCAACTTATACATTAACTTGTTCAAATAGCGCCGGTTCGGACGAAGAGACCGCATCTATTGTTTCAGGTTGCAATAATACCGCCTGCAATACCGGCAATCAAGAATGTGAAACACTCTTTTCGATCACCGATGATTGCAATGAATGTTTGGCTCCAAGCTGTGTTTCCGACAATGAATGTAAAACGGATCGCAGCTGGAAAGAAGTGGCCCCGTAAATAATTAAAAAATATGAATTTTAATTTTGACCAAGCGCGCTTAAAAAAACCACTGCTCTTTCTGCTGGCGATTTTTATTATTATATTCGCGGCCGCGCTTTTAGCGGCAAACAAGGAAAGGAAACAGGAAAATCAAAAGCAAAACAAAAATAACGCCATAGGCGAAAAAGAAGAGGGACCAAAAATTTATACTCCCGCGGAAATAAATAAAGCCGTGGAAGAAACCAATAAGGATTACAAAGTGCCGGCAGGGCAGAAGATTTATACTCCCGAAGAGATTGACGCCGCGGTGAAAGCGACTAATAAAAATTATAAATAATTAATGAAAAACATATGAACGGAAAAATCTCCAAACAGATCACCTATTGGCTGGGAGTCGTGTCGGTAGGGCTTATCCTCGGGCTGTCAATCCAGTTTGTAAAAGCTGCCTGGACAAACCCGACATTAGATCCGCCAGACGGCAATGTCGGGGCGCCAATCAATACCAGCGATCTTATCCAGCACAAGAGCGGGGTTCTTTCAATGGATAGCGTTGGCACGGCTTTTCTGGTGCCCAACGGCAATGTCGGCATCGGGACGGTGGATCCCGACACCTTTGCTTTAAATATCCAAAGAACCGGGTCAAGTTCAGATGACGACGATCTTCTTAGCATCTCTTCAAATCGGGAAACCAGATTTAACATTGATTCTGCCAGTAATACACCCCTTTTAAATCCACTTATAGCAACAACCCGTTCTCGAGGAACTCAATCCTCGCCCGGAAAGGTGTTGGAAAATGATTCTCTTTTTGAACTGTTTGTTATGGGCCACGACGGTACAAATACTACTGATGCAGGGGCAATGCTGTTCTACGCCGACGCCGATTCAGCGTCCGGGGTTACTCCGGGGAGAATTGAGTTTAAAACTTCTGAATTTGGAGATACTGATCCGCAAACCAAGATGACCATTAAAAGCAACGGCAATGTCGGTATCGGGACGACGGATCCGCAATATGCTTTGGATATCCAAAGAACCGATCCGGCTCTTGATAAAATTCTGAATATCTCTTCAAACAGGGAAACGGAGTTTAAAATTGTAAGCGCAAGCGACATGAGTATGTTAAATCCTATTATAGTTTCAGACCGTTCAAGAGGAACTCTGGCCGCGCCCAGTCCGGTGCAAGATAATGATACTCTCCTTGAGCTTTGGGCGGAAGGCTATAATCCGAATAACAGGTTTGATGTTGGCGGCCGAATTACCATCAATGCAGACGGCAATCCCAGCGGAGATAGCGTTCCGGGAAAAATAAATTTTGCTACCACTACGCCGGGAACATCTTATTTTGCAGGTACAGCTCCGACTACAAGGATGACCATTGACTCGGGAGGCCGGGTTTTGGTCGGGGAATTCGGTTCTTCTCCGGCAAGCAGTTTTGATACCGGTTCCGGTCCAAATGCAATGACATTGTCCGGTAATAACAGGGACTTGGCTTTAGTTAGCAGTTCAAGCGGGAGCACCGACAAGGCAGATATTGAATTCTTTAGATCTCTCGGCACTCCCAGCGCTCCCGCGAATGTGGCAGCAGACACTAGATTAGGACAGATTAATTTTCATGGGTATTATAATGGGTGGGGAGGGGCGGCTGGCAGGATGGTGACAGTGGCAGCTCTTATGGATGGAACTCCAAGCGTCACCAGTTTGCCTACGCAGCTTCAATTTATGGTTACGCCAGCGGGAAGCACTACTCCCGGTAGCGCCGTTGCAATGACCATCAAAAACGACGGCAAAGTCGGCATCGGGACAACGACTCCGCAAGGGGCATTGGATGTCGCCTCTACCACCGGAGCTTTGATTGTCCCGAGAATGACGACCGCGCAAAGAGACGCCTTGGCTCCTGTAAATGGCATGATTATCTATAACGCGACTACCAATCAGTTTAACTTCCGTGAAAACGGAGCCTGGGTTTTGAAATAGCAGCCAAGGGATGGGATCGCATAGCATAGCCCTAACCAACTAATTCTGGAAAAAGTCATCCACAGCCAAATTTGACAGCGGTTCATAATAAGGGTATTATTTCATTAGGTTATTAAAAATGATAATTTTATGAAATACAATGATTTCAGGAAAGCCGTAAAAAATCCCTATTTCAGCTGGCAGGACATAAAACTGGCCGGTTTGAATGTGTTAAAATACCAGATTTCTCTCTGGAAGAAAAAAGGAAATATCGAGCGGTTAAAACGCGGACTCTATGTTTTTTCGGACGAAAGGGAAAAAATTTCTCCGCAAAGAATTTCTTTCTTATTATACGAACCCAGCTACATCAGCCTTGAATCAGCCCTGAGCCATTACGGGTTCATTCCTGAAATGGTTTACGCGGTAACGGCCGTGACGGCCAGAACTACCAGAAAATTTTCCAACGCCTATGGAAGTTTTATTTATCGGCATATCCGGCCGGATTTATTTTTTGGCTATATTATCCTGGAAAACGAAAATGGAAAATATCTTTTGGCCGAACCGGAAAAGGCCGTTCTGGATTATTTTTATCTGAATCTTTCCAGGCTGAATAATCAGGATGATATCGATGGGCTGCGCATAAATTACGCGGAGCTTCAAAGAGCCATAAACAAAAAAAAGCTGGCCGGTTATCTCGCGGAATATAGAGTCAAAAAATTGGAAAAAGTAATTAATATGTTACTCAAAAAATGCTGACGCTTGCCCAACTGGCCCAATATTATTCCGATCTGAAAAAAGTATCTTCCAAAAGTATTTTGGTGGAATATCTTCAGTATGAATTACTGGATTCCATTTATAAGCAGGAAAAAAGCAAGCATCTAAGCTTTATGGGCGGAACGGCTATCCGGATCGCTTACGGCGGAAACCGGTTTTCCGAAGATCTGGATTTTGACAATTTTGGTTTAGATTTTTCCGCTTTTCAGGAACTACTTGGAAAAGTTGTGCGGGATATGGGAGTTAAGGGTTTTTCTGTGGAATTTCGCTTTGTGGAAAAAGGGGCTTATCATTGCTATATTAAATTTCCCCATATTTTGCAAGATTCCGGAGTTGGCGGAGCGCGCGGAGAAAAAATACTGGTGCGCATAGACGCGGTCAGAAAAGAAAAGCTTTTTGCTCCTGTCCGGTTTACGCTCAATCGCTTCGATGTTTACCGGAATATCCTGGTAAATCCGGCGGATATAATTTTGTCCCAGAAAATGGCCGCTATCTTGCAAAGAAAAAGAGAGAAGGGCAGGGATTTCTATGATGTCAGTTTTCTTTATGGAATAACCCGGCCGGATTTTTCTTTTTTTGAGAAAAGTTTCCAGATCAAGAAAAATGAATTATTTGGAAAACTTTTGGAGAAATGCGAAAAACTGGATTTTAAAGATCTGGCTAAGGATGTTGAGCCATTTTTGATTAATCCGGAGCAAGCGGAGCGCGTGGCTGATTTTTTGAGTTTTATAAAAAACAAGTTGTAATGCCCGTTCGGTTTTTTGGAGCATTCCGGGATACTAAAAGTTATCCACAGGGCTTGCGCGAAAAAACTAAAAATGTGGTATAATCTAAACAGTAAAAAAATTAATAAAATCCCAGTTAAATAGTTTCGCTTTGCGAAAATTTAACGGGATAAAAACTTATGCGCAAAATGTTTAAAAAACTCTCCCGCGGATCCATCCTGGCTTTCTCCCTCATCATTATGGGAATTGTTTTGGCGGCAGCTCTCGGCATTGCCGCGGTTTCCGTGACCGAGCAGAAAAACGCCGGCACGACGACCAAATCCACCCAGTCTTTCCAAGTGGCCAACAGCGGATCGGAAATAGTTTTGAAAGATGTAAAAAACAATCCATCCAAAACTCTAAACGATTATGGCGCGTGTGCTAGCGGCAGCGGCACTGTGTCGGTTGGCGATGCGGGCATAACCGGAGGCACTACAAGCGTTACTTTTTACACAGATGATATAGGAACGACTCTTCCTTGCGGAGATCCGATATCCAATGCTGTTAAAATCAAATCAGTCGGCACTTACGCCGGCACAACCAGGGCCATTGAAGTGGCGCTGGCGGCGGGTTGCGGAACTCCCGGTGTGGTTACGGGCATCCTGGAGCAAAATGGCGACGCAACATTTAGTCAACCAAAAAGCGACGCAATAAACCAATTCATTGAAGGCGGTGGTGTTATAGCCAGCATGCTCTGTGAAATACCTGGGATAAAATACACGCTAAATCCAGCACTAGTCGCTTCTAGATCTGAATTAATAGCATTAAGTATTGAATCCAACACACAGCTGCGAATGATCTGCGAAATTGGTGGTTTTAATAATTCACGCTGCTCGATCGCATCGAGTGATATCGTAAACACATTTTGTTCTGGTGGTTGGTCTGTGATCAAGTTCTGTAATTAGAAAAACCGCTTGAAAATTCGAAAACGCCAAAATCCGGGGGAAATCTCCGGTTTTTGGTTTTTAAAATAAGGCAAATATCTTTTCAATTGGCTGTTTTTGGTTTTTATGGTAGAATATGAATATGGAAATAAGCAATGAAAAAATTGAATTAGTGAAAGAAAAAATCGTGCGGGAATTCAAACCGGAAAAAATTATTCTTTTCGGTTCTTATGCGTGGGGAACGCCCGATGAAAATAGCGATATTGATTTATTTATTGTGAAAGAAACGGAAGATACAAGAAAAATGGCGAGGGAAATTGACGGCTCGATTTTTCCGCGCCCTTTTCCAATCGATATTATCGTCTATACGCCGGAAAATGTAAAAAAAAGACTGGCAATAAACGACTTTTTCATAAGAGATATTTTTGATAACGGAAAACTGCTATATGGTTCAAAATGATCCTAAAAATTATTTAGACTGGTTTTTCAAGGCGCAGGAAGATGAGTCAAATATTGTTTCACTTCTCAAGCATCGCGATGGAACTCCCGGGATGGTTTGTTTTATTTCCCAGCAAATGGCAGAAAAATATCTAAAAGCTTTTTTGGTTTATGCCGGCAAACCATTTAAAAAAGTCCATGATCTGATAGAATTAGAGTCTTCCATTTATGAAAAAGAAAAAAGTATTGGCAGCTTGCATGATGATTTAAAATTGCTCAATCGCTACTATATTGAAACCCGTTATCCCGGAGATTATCCTGAATTTTTATGGCAGGAAGCAGAAGAAGCGTATGAAGCGGCAAAGAAAATTAAGAATTTTGTTATTCACCGGGTAGAAACAGAAACAAAATAAACAATCTTTTAATCAAAGCTAAGCCTTAAAAATTCGCAGACGCCAGAGTCCGGGGGAAATCTCCGGGTTTTGATAAAAGAGTTATCCACAGCCCCCCCATTCTTATTTTGCGGTTTTTGTGGCATAATAAAGGCGTTAAAGTTTCTTTTTAAAAATAAAATAATAAACCCCGATTAAATATTCCGCAGAGCGGAATTTAACGGGGCAAGCAAAAAAATGAAAAACAAATTTACCCTTCTCGTTATCGCAGTAATAGTTATTATTATGGCACTATTTATCTATAATAACTATAAAAAATTAAGCCAAAAAAATTCTGAAAATTCCCAGCCGGCGATTGAGACTCAGTCTGCCAAAAAAGAAGCGGAAATTCCCGATGACATCAAAAAAATCATGAACAACAACGCCACGGGAAGCGTGACCAGCATCGATCAAAAAGCCATGACGCTCGCTATCGACACGGGAAAAACATATAATTTGACCGATGAATCATATGTGCTGCAAGTGGCGGAAGGCAAAATCGAAAACAAAAGCCTGACTGACATTAAGGCGGGCACTAAAATTTATTTGCAGTTTGAACCTGAAACGAATAATGCTTTGACCATAACTATTTTGAAATAATCTTAGGCAGCTTCATAAATTTTTTATACAAAAAAATGAAAAACAAAAAAACAAAATTATTTTTACTCGCGCTTCTTGTGATTTTAAGGAAAAAGAATAAAAAAACCATAATGCCGGTTGTTTTTTTAATATTTTCGCTGGGCATTGCTTTGGGCAGTGTGAATTCGGCAAAGGCAGTAAGTTTTTTAAATTACGGAGTCTTTACCGGTGATATTAATAAAAGTACTTACAGTCCTGGAGAAGCAATTGAATTTACAGGAAGCGCAGGAATATATGTTAGCGCCGATAATTGCGTACATGTTATTGAAACTGCAGTTATTAACAATATAACCTATACCGCAATAAACAAAGAAGACTGGTGTGATTCGATAGATATACTTGAAGGAAAGATAATAGGAAATAGACTTTATGGAAATACAACGGGTTCTGCACCAGTAACGCCTGGAAACTACAAGGTTAAAGTTACGGGAAAAGTACGATTTAGCAATAGCAACTCATGGGATTCTGCGTCAGCTAACATTCCGTATACAGTTACAGCTTCTCCTCCAACTTGTAGCGCCTATTGGTCTCCTTCAGGCCCGATAACAACGGGTGGATCATCCACAATTTATTGGTCCAGCAGCGCTAATGCGACTAGCGCTACCTATTCTTGTTCTGGACCCATACCCGGATCCGGTTCTCTCGGTATCTCTGGATCTCTTCCGGTTACTTTTCTTTCTGCCGGAACGGAAAACTGCACGATAAATGTCAGCGGACCAGGCGGGAGCGGGTCATGCAATGCCATTCTTGTTGTTAATCCTCCCGCCTGCACTCCTAGCTGCGGCGCTTGGGGAGCCTGTTCCGCTGCTTGCGGCGGCGGCTGGCAAACCCAAGCTTGTACCGGATGGGATTGTTCTACATATAACAATAACCAACAATGCAACATGCAGGCTTGCGCCTGCGCGCCAAACAACCCCGGTTGCGCCGCCAACACATGTATCGGCAATTTTTGCTGGGATGGATGTGCTAATATTCCCGGAACGAAAGTCTGCGCCTGTGTGCCAAACAATCCCGGTTGCGCCGCCAACACCTGTATCGGCAATTCTTGTTGGGATGGATGCGCATGGCAAAATGGGACAAAAGTCTGCGCCTGTGTGCCAAACAATCCCGGTTGCGCCGCCAACACCTGTATCGGCAATCTTTGCTGGAACGGATGTGCTAATATTCCCGGAACGAAACCGTGTTGCGTTGCCGGATGCACAGACGAACCAACTGCATGCAGTGCAAGTTGTGGAGGAGGCACCAAAACTTGTATTTGGCAAGATGCTGAATGTAACATTAACAACATTTCTTTACCATGCAATACCCAGGCTTGCCCGACAACTTCAGATAGTCCTAACTGGAGAGAAATCACGCCGTAACATTAAAATACAAAAATTATTTTATTAAAAATTCAAAAAAATGGATAAAAAAATCACAACCGGAGCTGGAACAGTAATCTTCATCATTATCGCCGTCACGGCTTTCTATTTCATCCAAAAGGCTAAGGAGGTCAGCACGCCAAGCGAACCAACTCCAACATCAGTCCAAACATCCAGCAAAAGCAGCCAACAGGGGACAACCACACAACCTGCCGATGCCAACACTATTGAAGGCATGATTCTTTCCATCGGGGAAAAGGACATTGCTATTGGCAACGGAACATCCGAACCAGATTTGATCAGCATCAGTGGCAGTACTCCAGTTGTCAAACTCAAAAAAGATCAAACTGAAATTCCAGCTGGATTGTCCAGTGTGATTCCTGGAGTCAAAGTCAAAGTTACCTACAAAACCAACGCCGAGACACAACTGAAAGTAGCGGAAAAGATCTACATACTGGAAAAATAATAAACAGCAAAGCGGGATTAAATCTCCCGGATTATGCTGATAATTTTTGATCAAGGCATAATTTTAAATGACAACCATGATTAAAACAAAAACAAAAACCCTAGTGGCGGCCGGCCTGGTGGCTGTCGCCGCGGGATCGACAGTCTTCGGCTTGTATTATTACGGCTCGAGAATTCCGATAGAACTTTTTTGGGGCAAGGCAAACCGGACGGGGCAGAACGCCGCTCCGGCAGCAACTCTTCCGGCCACAACGGCCGCCGTCTGCGGCAACGGCAAGCTGGAAACCAGTGAAGAATGCGATGACGGCAACAAAGTCTCCGGCGATGGCTGTTCAGGTTGTCCGATCGGCTGCCAGACATCCTTCAACTCCATTAATTCCATCTTCAATATCAGCACTGCCAGCGCGGTTTCCTGCACGGGCGCTTTTGAAGGTTGTCCTACTTCTGATCAATGGAGTTGTATCAGCGGTACCTGTCAAAAAGCCAGATGCGGCGACGGCGTCTGCAATGATTGTTCCAATGCTTTCTCGCCGTGCTTTCCCGAAGCTGACAGCACTTGTCCCGGCGATTGCAAGATTACTCCTCCAACAACTCCTCCAACAAACCCTCCAACAACCCCACCAACTCCAACCACCGGCGAATGCAAAGCTTGCGCGGGAGGATGCAAGAAGGAGACAGCAAAAACAGGCGTGGACGCGCCCGGAACCAAGGAACTCGAGTTGCACGATATTAACGGTACTAGTCCCTGGTTCCAGACCCCGGGGGGCGGTGCGACTCCGATGAGGATTAGCGCTTTGGCTACCCACTATTGGAAATTCACCATCCCTGCTGACCTGGGTGATTACGCGAGTGTGCAGATTGTCCTCGGATCGCATGATTATACGACGCAGCAGGATCTCGTGATCTCCCTTGGCCGCCAGTTCACTGACGCGGATTATGCAGACTTAATTCAAAGTGCGTCGACGACTCTGCTATTTAAGAGTGGCCCGGAAATCTGGTACAGCATCAGAACTAACCAAGTTAGATATACGAACCATTCTAGAACAATAGCGTGCGTGTCACCCGGGCAGACTGTCTATATACTCGTCAAAAACGTTTCTAACATGACCGGTTACTATGTCGTAAGCGGCCATATCTCCCTGTTTTCTAACTCCACGATATACGGCGGGAAAAAGTGTTCGGAGTTCCCTCATATTCCTTTCTAAGTCCGATGCCGCGCAAGCCGCTTCGGTGTAATCACTATGGTCGAGAGGCGTGAACCTATTAGCCAAAAGCCAGAGCGGCGAACAGCGAAAAGCAAAAATTTTCAAAATCCGGGATTTATTTTCCGGATTTTGTTTTTGTTGGAATAAGTGTTGCTTCGCGCCCTTTTGTATGCTATTATTCAGCGGAAGATATGAAAGGATTAAATTTTCTAAATTTGATAAGAG